>Ga0209810_1000855_pt1 | contig 55419 bp, 48 predicted proteins | sample Coa_R1_7_FD_187159 | JGI IMG/M metagenome (GOLD analysis project Ga0209810, IMG submission 187159) | Surface soil microbial communities from Centralia Pennsylvania, which are recovering from an underground coalmine fire - Coalmine... | ecosystem: Environmental > Terrestrial > Soil > Unclassified... | reverse complement strand
CAAGGCTTATCTGTGAGGTTGAAATCCAGTTCATCCCGTTCATCCTGTCCAAAGGCTTTTGTCTTTCTCTCTTTCTCTTGGCTTTTCTCCGTGTGGCTTTTCCTCCGTGTCTCCGTGCCTCTAGCGTTAGCGGGTGGTTCACATTTACTGCTCGTCTTCGGTGTCGTAGCAGGAGTAGAAGTAGGGCGTGGCCGCTTCAAACTCCGCTGCGCACGTATCCACCATCTTATACGTGGGCACGATGCCCAACCGCTTGCGCAGCGCGCGCAGCTTCATCTCCGGAATGCCCGCAAAATCGGCGATGGTTCGGTCGGCAAACCCGGCGTGCTTGGCCTCGCGCAGCAGCTTTAAGATGCGGTGATGCGCCGTCTCCAGGCAGTTCACCTTCTCGCCTCCGGGCGCGTTGACCTCAGACGTGCCGTTGCCCTCCTCCGCAAGGCGCGCGATGGCGCGTCCGTTGAGCTTTAAGCGCGTCTCCAGAGCTACCAGCCCTTCCAGCTTGCGCAGGAACCAGGGGTCAATGTTGCTGAGGGCCTGTATCTCTTCGACCATCATGCCGCGCCGGAAGCCCTCCGTGATCGCCCACAGCCGCTCGTCGTTGGGGACGCGGATCGCCTCCTCCAGCTGGATATCGCTCAATTGATGGCCGGTCTTGTTCGCCAGGCCGTAGATCCCGACCTCCAGAGACCGAATAGCCTTCATTAGCGCCGGCTCAAAGGCGCGATCTATCGCCATGACCTCGCCGGTCGCCTTCATCTGCGTGCCGATACGCCGGTCTGCCACCGTAAACTTATCGAAAGGCCAGCGCGGGATCTTGACTACGCAGTAGTCCAGCGCCGGCTCAAAGCAGGCCAGCGTCTTCTTTGTGACTGCGTTCTCGATCTCGTCCAGGCGCAGGCCGATGGCGATCTTGGAGGCGACGCGCGCTATCGGGTAGCCCGTCGCCTTGGAGGCTAGCGCAGACGAACGCGACACGCGCGGATTGACCTCGATGACGTAGTAGGCGAACGAGTTTGGGTCTAGCGCCAACTGGACATTGCAGCCGCCCTCGATGCCCAGCGCCCGGATGATCTTGAGCGAGGCCGTGCGCAGCATCTGGTACTCTTTGTCGGAGAGCGTCTGCGAGGGCGCGACCACGATGCTGTCGCCCGTATGGACGCCCATCGGGTCAAGGTTCTCCATGTTACAGACGGTGATGGCGGTATCGTTGGCGTCGCGCATCACCTCGTACTCGATCTCTTTCCAGCCGGACAGGTAGCGCTCGACCATCACCTGATGCCGCATGGAGAGCGCCAGGCCGCGCCGGGCGATCTCGTAAAGCTCAGCCTCGTTGTGGGCGATGCCGCCGCCCGTGCCGCCCAGCGTGTAGGCCGGGCGCACGATCAGCGGCCAGATGCCTGCCGCCGCCGGCTCGGCCAGTTGCCGCTCATCGGTGATGATCCAGGATTCCGGGACCGGCTCTCCGATGGCCCGCATCAGCGCCCGGAACTCCTGCCGGTCTTCCGCCTTTCGGATGGATTCGAGCGGCGTGCCCAACAGCCGGACGTTGTATTTTTCCAGGATGCCCGCCTCGGCCAACTGCGTCGCCAGGTTCAGTCCCGTCTGCCCGCCCAGTGTCGGCAGCAGGCCGTCGGGTCGCTCGCGCGCCATAACCCTATCGGCGAACTCTACGGTCAGCGGCTCGATGTAGACCCGGTCGGCCACTTCGGTATCCGTCATGATGGTGGCCGGGTTGGAGTTCACCAGAACGACGGAGACGCCTTCCTCGCGCAGGGCACGACAGGCCTGCGTTCCGGCGTAATCGAACTCGGCGGCCTGACCGATAATGATCGGCCCGGACCCGATGACCATAACCTTCTTAATATCTGCGTTCTTTGGCATAATTAGACAGAGAACTCCATCCTATTGACCCTAACCCTCCGGTACCGCTCCCGGTTGACCTAACCCCCCGTTCCCTTCCCTCGTAGGGAAGGGGGTGACCCGGCTTCACCTTTCCCCTCTCCCGCAGCGTGGGAGAGGGGTGGCCGCAGGCCGGGATGAGGGCCACCAGGGCTGGAGCCGAGTTCTCCCGGCACCGCGTACACGCCGACCGAAAAGCGGAGCAGACGCGGAAACAGATGCACCCGGCGCTCCGGCGCGACGAGATCCGGGTAGTGCTTCATCCACCAACGCTCCTTCCAATTGCCGTCCAGAATAAGAATGTAGCGTGGGGCCGGCGCGAACCGCTCCACCGGCTGGTGGTCGTTGCATAGATCCACCTGGACGTGGATCGCCTTGAATCGATTATTCAGGCATAAGCACGGCGCGATATCGCCCAACAGAACGCTGTCGGGCGGCAAATGCGCGGCAAGCCACCGGTCAGCCTGTTTCTGCCGATAGGTCAGATGCAGGAGCCAGCCGCCCATCCAGTAGAGATTGATCACGGCCCACACCCCAAGCACCGCCGCCGGAAGCACCGCTCCTCTGCGGAACAGATCCTTTGGGAGCCATTGTCCGACGCGCGGCCAGGCCCACAGCAGCGCCATGACCACACCGGTAAAGACATAAAGCGCCACGTCGGTGCTCCGGCTGGCATGATGCAGGAACGCCTCTGCCACATGGTAGGCCAGGAAGCCGCCCAGCAGCACGCGCAGGGGCGTATTCTCTGCCAGTTCCGCGCCGATCTCGCGCAGATGGACCAGCGCCAGCGCCGCCACCGCCGCCATCACCGGATAGAACAGCACATAATAACGGCTCGGCGAGTAGGAGATCACCGCCAGCACGGCCCACATCGCCAACAGCCACAACCCCAGGAACAGGACGCCTGCGGTCTGGGCGGGCGAGAACCGTCCCGCAGGCCGACGGCGCCACCAGAACAGTCCCGCCAGGGCCAGCGCAAACTGCACGGGCGTATGGCGGACCAGGTAGGGCGACATACCTCGGTCGTCCCCGAAGAGCCCATGGACGATGTTCTGGCGTAGATGGTTGAGGCTATGGGGCATCATCTGATTCCGGAGGTAGTAGACGTTAAAGTGCGCCAACTCCGCCCGATGCGGCGCGTACCACAGCACCAGGTAAAGTCCCAGTGCCACCCCCAGCCCGACAAGCACCGCCAGGCTGGCCCGCCTCCACGCGCTCAGCTTCATCTGCCCGCGCATCATCCACAGCGCCACCAGCGGCGCCGGCAGCAGAAACGCGCACAGCCCGCGCGTCATATAGGCCAGCGCCAGCCAAAGGCCACACCAGAACAGGGACAGCGCGGAAGCGCGAGCCGCCTTCCGTATCCCTACGCTTTGCGCCGCAACCCCTGGCTCCCGGCCCTTTTCCTCTTCCTGCTTTTCCGTTCCCCGAACGAAGGCGGCAAACGCGCAGACCAGCAGCAGAGCGGCGGGCGTGTCCATCAGGGCCATGCGGTTATAGAGCAGGTACGAATGGTCCAGCCCCAAAAACAGCGTGGCGATGGCCGCCACCCGCAACCCGAACAGTCGGCGCAGCGCCGCAAAGAATATCGGCAGAGTCAGCAGGCTCAGAACCACTGAGATCAGCCGGGCCTGCACCGCTCCCACGCCTGCCAGGGTAAAGACGGCCACTTGCAGGTAGTGGAGGGCGGGCATGATCAGCATATTATTAAAATCGTCCGTGGCCGGATGCCCGAAGAGCACCTGGTTGCGGGCGTTATGGATGTAGAAGCCTTCATCCGTCAGCAGCCCGCTGCTCCAGGACAGACGCGGGTAGGCGTCCGAGTCCAGGGCCACCACCCGCAGCCCCACCATCAGCGCCAGGATAAGGATCAGCACGCCCCCGGCCAGCAGGCCGTTCCAGGGCTTTGCCGCTCCCGGCCTGCTGCCGTCCGCAAGACCTGTCGAGTCAGCGGGACGGGCGCTCCGTTGGGCCTGGTCTTCTCTATCGGCCCGGAAGATGACCATTTGCCCAGGCGTGTTATGGAGATTGCGGGCGGCTCTCTTCTTGTCGGGCACGTTTCTCGTTGGGGCCATTCTCTCCCTCATTCCAGAGCACCTTGACAAACTTACCGATGATCTGGTCGCGCTTCAGCGGCCCCCAGAAGCGCCCGTCTTCGCTGTTGTTGCGATTATCGCCCAGCACAAAGACTTCATCCGGCCCCAGCTTAAGCGGATTGTCCTCGGTGGCAAAGGCATACTCCTGAAACTCCGGATGGTCTACCGGGATAATAGGATAGTTCTCGGTAAGCTTCGTGCCGTTGATATAGACATCATTGCCGCGTATCATCACCGTCTCCCCCGGCAGCCCGATGACGCGCTTGATCAGGACGTCCTTCGACTCCTTCTGAAACAGGAAAAACTTGCGCCTGCCTCCCTCTTCGGAATTTTGATCCTGAGAGCCTTGCTCCTGGGCGCTGGCGGCGTTGTCCCCGCCTGGGCCGCCTTTCCCCTCGGGCAAAACGAAGGTGATGATGTCGCCGCGCGCCGGCATGCGTCCATTGGCAAAGGCCAGCCAGGCGCGCATGGTCAGCACATGATCGCCCGGCTTAATGCCGGGCAACATGCTTTCGGAGGGAATGAAGTTGGTGGTAAACGCATACACCACAAACACGAGCACCAACAGGAAGGGAAAAATAATTTTCAGGCGGCGTCGCGTGCGCTGGTTGCGTGCCTCGCGTCGCGCGCGCGAATCGGCCTGACTGCGGGGACTACCTGGGTTCACTGGAGGATTCTGGGTTTGCATGCGTTTCTCCCTGCGCCTGCTGCATCATCGCCACAAACTGTCGGAAGAAGTAGGCGCTGTCGGTCGGACCGGGGGATGCTTCCGGGTGGTACTGGATCGAGAAGATGGGCAGTTCCCGATGCCGCAACCCTTCGACGGTGCCGTCGTTGAGATTGATGTGGGCGACCTCCATACCATCCTGGAGGCCGTCGGGATCTACCGCGTAGCCATGATTTTGCGACGTGATATAGACCCGCCCGGTCGTCAGGTCTTTGACCGGGTGGTTGCTGCCACGATGTCCAAATTTTAGCTTAAAAGTGCGACTTCCGAACGCATAGCCGAGGATCTGGTTACCCAGGCAGACGCCCATGATAGGCTTCTTGCCGACGAGAGCGCGCACCGTATCTACGATATAGCCGAGCTGCGCCGGATCGCCGGGGCCGGGCGAGAGCAGGATCCCGTCGGGATCGGCGCGCAGAATTTCAGAGGCCGACGCCGTACAGGGGTAGACCGTCGTTTCGCAGCCAAGATGGGCCAGGTTGCGGAGAATGTTGTACTTAACGCCGCAGTCAAGCAGCGCGACGCGCAGGGGCGGCTCGGAGCGTTCTATGGACTCCGCCTCCACTTCATGGGGCCAATCGGCCTGTACCGGCCAGCGGTAGGGCTGCTCGGTGGTCACTTTGCGCACGTAGTCCACGCCGGCGTAGTCGGGTGCCGCCTTCAGACGGGCCAGAAGCTGCGCGGGCGTATCCTCGGTGGAGATGGCGCCCATCATCACGCCGCGCACGCGCAGGGCGCGGGTGAGGGCGCGGGTATCCACCCCCTGGATGCCGACGACGCCCCGCTCCCGGAGAAACGCATCCAGGCTTTGCGCGGCCCGCCAGTTGCTCGGCACATCGGCGGCTTCCCGCACGATGAAGCCTTCCACCTGCACGCGCCGCGACTCGAAGTCGTCGGGATTGATGCCGTAGTTGCCGACCAGAGGATAGGTCAAGGCGACGATCTGCCCCGCGTAGGACGGATCGGTCAGTATCTCCTGGTAGCCGGTCATGCCCGTATTAAAGACGACCTCGCCGTAGGTGCGTCCCGGCGCGCCCAGCGACTCGCCCTCAAAAATCGTCCCATCTTCCAATGCCAGAATAGCTCTCATACTTCCCCTAGTAATCTCAAGCTTCCTTCTCTCGTGTGTTACCTAACCCCCCGGCCCCCTTTCCTACAAGGGAAGGGAGGGACCCGGCTTTTCCTCTCCCCTCCCCTGTTCTTGGGGATCGCTAGGCGGAGTGCCGAACCGTTATAGGCCCGCCCCTGGCAGTGGGATAAAGGGGTGGGGGCCGCTCCCCTCTCCCGCAGCGTGGATCGCCAGGCGGAGGGGTGTGGCAAGGCAGAGCCGTGTCGCAAGGCGGAGGCAAGGGCCGTACCCTTGCCGACCCTGGCAGTGAGGCGAACCATGGTAGCCCCGACCCTTGCAGTAGGGGCCGGGGTGAGGGCGCCCCTACACCCTATACCCTACTCCCTACACCCTGCATGAGGGGCCGGGGGTGAGGGCCATGTCTGCTTCCTTTTTATGTGCGTGCAACCGCGACCAACCGCCGCGCCGTGTGGTCGTAGGGTGAGCCGGAGAGGTCGCCGTAAATCTCGACATCCCGGAAGTCATACTCTTTCAATAGGGCGTAGAGTTCCGCGCCCGAGTAGAGGCGGTGCGAGACGGTGAACTCGCGCCGCGCATTCCCCTGGATGACGATCCAGCGCCCATCTATCCAGCTCCAAAACCGGCTGATCTTCGGTTCTTGCAGGAGCAGCACGCCCTCCTTCTCCTCCCAGAACCGTTCGCGAAAGTTGCGCGCGAGCACCTCCTTGCCCACAATATCCATGACCAGCGTCCCGCCCGGCTTGAGGGAGCGGCGCAGGTTGGCGATCACCTGGCCGTCGTCGGCAGGGTCTTCAAAGTAGCCGAACGACGTAAAGAGGTTGATGGCCCCGCCGAACGCCTCCGGGCGGCAGAATCGGCGCATATCTTCTTGAACGAACTCGACGTTCAGCCCCTCGACTTCCGCCTGAGCGCGGGCCTTTTCCAGGTGCGCCGCCGTCCTGTCCACGCCGGTAACCTGGTAGCCGCGCCGCGCCAGCTCGAGTGAATGCCTGCCGGGGCCACAGCATAGATCGAGAATGGCCGTGCCCGGTTCCAATCCGAGCAGCGTCAGCACCTGGTCCACTTCCGCAGCGGTCGCCGCCCAGCGTTTCTCATCGAACATCATGGGCGCCGTCGCCTCCCAGAAGGCGTCCAGGTCGTACCAGTCGGTCATGGCTAGTCCAGCGCTTCCCCGCCGTACAGGCACTCGCCGCCCACGAACGTCGCCTCCACGCGCACGCGCTCCCACTCGTCTACCGGTGTAGCCGTCGGGTCGGCGGTAAGCAGGGCAAAATCGGCCCACTTGCCGGCCTCGATGCTTCCCCGGTCGCGCTCGGTGCGGGTTGCGTAGGCAGGCGCGGCGGTATAAGCGTAGAGCGCGGCCTCCGCAGAGAGACGCTCGGCGGCATTCAGGATGCGCCCGCCCGGCGTCTTGCGCTCCAGGGCCGCGCGCAGGCCGTCCAGCGGTGCGCCCGGCACTACCGGACAGTCCGAGCTAAACGCCTGCGCGACGTTATGCGCATCCAGGGAGGCGTAAGGCGAGAGGCGATTGGCGCGCTCCTCGCCCAGCGCCATCACATAGGCGTCGCCCAATCGCAGGATAAACTCCGGCTGGCCGATGCTCCAGATGTTCTGTCGGCGCAGGCGCATTATCAACTCGTCGTCCAACAGCATACAGTGCTCGATGCGGTGGCCGGGGCGGTGGCGTGTGCGCTGGCGCTGCGCCTCTGCGTAGGCGGAAAGAACCAGGTTGATGGCGCGGTCGCCGATGGCGTGCGTGGCTATCTGCCAGCCCGCGTTATGCGCCAGACGGATAAGCTCGCGCAGCTCGTCCGGTGGATGCAGGGGCATCCCGAAGTTGTCCGGCATGCCCTCAAAGGGCCGGCTGAGCCAGCAGGTGCGGGTGGTGATAGCGCCATCGGAGAAGAGCTTGGCCTGCCCGACGTGCAGCCGATGCCAGTTAATGCCCAGGCCGGTCGGCTGTAGGTCGTCAGGGCCGGGCACGTTCTTCCCTCCCGCCTGCTTGACCACCTCCGCCCAATTAATCATGCAGGTTGCCCGCACCTGCAAGGCGGCGCGCTCCACCGCCTGCCGGTAGAGGTCTACATCGCTCGGCTCGGTATTGGCGTCGCTGGCGCTGGTGATGCCGCGCTCCAGCAGATAGCGATTGGCGCGGCCCAGGGCCTCCACGGCCTCGGCGGGCATCACTTCCGGCAGGATCTTATCCAGGTCGTTCCAGCTGGCCGTCTCCAGCAGCACGCCCGTCGGCTCGCCGCGTGCATCCCGCACGATCTCGCCGCCGACGGGGTCGGGCGTGTCGCGGGTGATGCCCAGCCGCTCCAGCGCCTTGCTGTTGACGACGGCGGCATGGCCGGAAGTATGGACGATGCGCACGGGCACCTCCGCCGAGACCCGATCCAGGTCGTAGCGCGTGACGTGCTGGCCGCCCGGCAGCGCGTTTTGATTGTAGCGGTTGCCCTGCACGCACGTCAGATCCGGCTGCGCTTCCAGCCGCTCCCGCAGCAGGCGCACGATGTCTTCCTTATCCTTGACCGGCGGAGAGGAAAGGTCTACGTGGCCGAGGTTGATGCCCAGCCACAGGATGTGCATGTGGCAGTCGAAGAAGCCGGGAAGGAGCGTGCGCCCGCGCAGGTCTATCACGCGCGTCGCCGCGTCCGCCAGGCTGCCGACCTGGCTATCCGTCCCGACCGCCAGGATGCGCCCGTCCCGCGCGACGGCGACGGCCTGCGCTTTCGGCTGCGCCGCATCCATCGTCAGGAGGTTGCCGTTCTGTAAAATCAAGTACGCCAGTGCCATAGTCGCCTCTAATGAGTCTTACGGCTGCACTCTCTTTCCGCCGACGAGCGTGAAGACCGCCTTGCCCTGAAGCTCCCAGCCGTCGAAGGGCGTGTTTTTGGACTTGGACTGAAGGGCGTTGCGGTCCACTTTCCAGACCTTCTCTAAATCCAGCACGGCCACATCGGCGGGCGCACCGGGCTTGAGCGTGCCGACGTCCTCCGGCAGGCCGAGAACGCGCGCCGGTTCGGCAGTCATCTTGGCGATGGCCGCAGCGAGAGAGAGAATGCCGGGCTTCACCAGCGTCGTGTAGACCAGCGGGAACGCCGTCTCCAGGCCCAGGATGCCGAAAGGCGCAGCCTCGAATTCGACCTCTTTTTCGTATTCGGCGTGCGGCGCGTGGTCGGTAGCGATGCAGTCAATCGTGCCGTCTGCCAGCCCCTGCTGGATGGCCTCGCAATCCTCCGGCGTGCGCAGGGGCGGGTTCATCTTGGCGTTCGTGTTATAGTCCATACAGGCTTCGTCCGTAAGTGCCCAATGATGCGGGCAGGCTTCGCCCGTGACCTTCACGCCCCAGGCTTTGGCTTTGCGCAGGATGTCTATCGTCTTGGCGGTGGAGATGTGGAGCAGGTGCAGCCGGCAGCCGGTGAGCTTGGCAAGCAGGACGTTGCGGGCGGCAGCGATGTCCTCGGCAACTCCCGGCATGCCCGGCACGCCCAGGACGGTGGCCGTGTAGCCCTCGTTCATTGCGCCTCTGGCGGTCAGGCTCTTGTCCTCGTTGTGGGTCAGCAGCGGCAGATCGAGCATGGCGCAGTACTCCATCACGCGACGCATCGTTTCGGCGCTTTGCAGCGGGAAGGCATCGTCGGAGATGGCGACCGCGCCGGCGGCTTTGAGGTCGGCCATTTCGCTCAGTTGGTCACCCTGCATGGCGCGGGTCGCCGCCCCGATGGGATGGACGCGCGCGCTGCCGACCTGCTCCGCCCGCTCAAGGATCTGGCGCACGACCGCCGTCGTGTCAATGGCCGGATCGGTGTTGGGCATGCAGCAGACGCGGGTAAAGCCGCCCGCCGCCGCCGCCCGCGTGCCGCTTTCGATATCTTCCTTGTACTCAAAGCCCGGCTCGCGCAGATGGACATGAATATCAATCAGCCCCGGCGTGACGACCTTGCCGCGCACGTCTATGCGCTCCGCGCCGTTTGTCGCCTCTCCTGGCGCGACGATGCCGACAATGCGGTCGCCGTCAATCAAGACGTCCGCCTCGCGGTCTATATTCTGCGACGGGTCTATCACCCGCCCACCGGCCAAAATCCGTTTCACCCTTCTCTCCTCTGCGCGGCGCGGGACATGCCTACGCCATTCCCCACTCTTTCAGCACATCTCGCAACGGCGGCAGGGGATTCTGCCACAGCCACCCCACGCGCAGCCAGAAACCGTTCAGGATACCACTGCGATAGATACCGTCCTCACCGACCGGCACGCGCTGATAGGTTCCCTGCGGGCCAAGCTGATAGAACTCCGCCTCTTTGCGTTTGGGATCTATTATCCAGTATTCGGACACGCCTCCCCGCTCGTATTCGCGGAACTTCTCTTCCTTATCTACCTTGCGACTACCCGGACTGATGACCCCTATCACGAGGTCGGCAGGACCATCCAGATAGCCGTCTCTCATACGATGCAGGTTCTCGTTAGCGACAAAGAGAATATCGGGCGACCGTCCGGGCAGTCCGGCCCCGAGCTTCATGTTGTATGGTTCCTCGCCGATAGCTCCGCACGAGTGAACTTCCACAAATTCGGAGAGCAGTCGTACTAGTACTCCTTTACTCCTTCAAGGTAGAAAGTTTGTATGGGTAATGAGATAAGCCTAGCATTCCGTCTATCTCAAGGCTATGCCAACGTTCTACCTGGATGGACTACTAGGAATCTGCGCACATCCTGATGCTGCTTGGTTACCGGCCTCATGGGGACGACCTCTCCGTTGACCCACTCGACGTGCTGGTTTTCGCCCGGCCAATCGAGAAACTCCTCGTAGGTCATCTTGCCCAGAGACGGCGGCGCGATTGATGTTACGGATTGTGCCATCGTATCTTACCTTTTCGTCCTACAGTGGCCGCATGCGGTCAGGCTTCGGGCGCGGGGCCGCTCTGCGGGCCCATCAGCAGGTAGAGGACGGCCATGCGGACGGCGACGCCGTTGGTCACCTGCTCCTCAATGGCGCTGCGGATGCCATACGCTCCATCGGCGACCTCCGCCGAGATCTCCACGCCCCGATTCATAGGGCCGGGATGCAGCACCAGCACATCCGGCCTGGCCGCCTTCAGGCTGTTGACGGAGACTCCGAACAGGCGAGAGTACTCCCGCAGGCTCGGCAGCAGGCCCTTCTCCATGCGCTCGGTTTGCAGACGCAGGACGTTCACGACGTCGGCCCCTTCCAGCCCCGCGCGTAGGTCGTCATAGATCTGGACGGGCAGCCGGTCGGCGTCAGGAGGCAGCAGCGTGCGCGGCCCGACCAACCGGACGTTTGCGCCCATCCTGGTCAGCCCCCAGAGGTTGGAGCGGGCTACGCGGCTGTGCAGGATGTCGCCGACGATGGCGACCGTCAGGCCGTGGAGAGCGCCCTTGTGCTGGCGGATGGTAAGCATATCGAGCAAGCCCTGCGTCGGGTGCTCATGCCGCCCGTCCCCCGCGTTCACCACCGGAATATGTAGATGCTCTGCCGCAAACTGCGCTGCGCCGGAGGCGGAATGGCGCATCACAATGCAATCGGCCTTAAGGGATTGGAGCGTAAGCAGCGTATCCTTCAGGCTCTCGCCCTTCGCCACCGACGACTGCGCCACCGCGATATTGATCGCTTCCGCGCTCATGATCTTGGCGGCCATCTCGAAGGAGGTGCGCGTGCGCGTGGAGTTCTCATAAAAGAGGGTGATCATCGCGCGCCCGCGCAGCGTCGGTACCTTCTTGACCGGGCGCTCCAGGATCTCCTTGAACGCCGTCGCCGTATCCAGTATATAGCCGATGTCGGCGGCGGAAGTCTCGCGCAGGGTGAGCAGATGTTTCATCAGTGAGCCATTCTCCGATTCAATCGGGCCAGAACGAGTCGAGCAACGCATCCAGGGTCGGCGCATCGGTCGGCTTTCCGGCAAGTTCGGCGCACTTACCGATGTTCGGAAAGGTATGCAGCAGCATCGTGAGCTTGACACGCTGCCGGGTCGCCGCTTCCATCGGCAGCGGCCAGCCATAGGCGGCGAAGAACGCGCGCATCACGTCCTTATCTCCCCGGAAGGCGTCTATGCAAAGCGCGAACCACTCGTACTCGACCGGGCCGACCTCTGCATCGCCGAAATCAATCTGCCCGGTCACCTGCCATCCCCCCGCGCGGCGCTCCACCAGGATATGGTCGCCGTGCAGGTCGGCGTTGAGCAGGCAGGGCCGGAAATCTTCGGTTATCAAGTGCAGGTTTTCCGGCAAAAACCTGGGCAATTCTGCTTCCAGGTGCGGCGCCAGATTGTACTCATGAAGGAACCTGGCGCAATTGGCGGCGCGGGCGCGCATCCGCCGTACCCACGCGGACGGCGCTTTCGGAAAGGCTTCCAGGGACTCAATCGGCGCCGCGTGCAGCGCGCGCACCATCGGACCGATCTGCGCCGCCACCGAACACCGCTCCGAGGGGTTCATCCCCTCCCAGCACGCGCTCAGCGGCTCTCCCGGCAGCCGCTCCATCACCAGATAGGGATGTGCGGCGTCGCCATTGGTGGCCTGCCCCTGCGCCAGCAGGCGCGGCGCTCTGGCTTCCGGAACCGCTTCCAGCACGCGCAGGCACTCGACCTCGCGCGCAAACCAGACGGGCCAGGGCGCTGCATAGATTTTCACTACAAAATCCGGCGTTAGGAAAACGGCGTGTGAGCCTTCCACGCCAGGAATCATCGTCCCGGCAAAAGGCAGATTATGTGCGGCGCAGATCGCCGCCACCGCCGGCTGCCAGTAAGCGGCGTCGGTCATCATCCGGCCCCACCCCGGGGGGAAATCGGCGCCGCCCTGTCGGATCATCTCCTCCCAGCACGCTTCAGCGTTCATTCGCCATCCCCGGCTTGCGAATGAGCGCCCGGTCCTCGCCGTCCACCTCGCGCAGCAGCACCTGCACGTGCTCCTGGCGGGCCGTCGGCACGTTTTTTCCGACGAAATCCGGGCGAATGGGCAATTCGCGATGTCCCCGGTCGAGCAGCACGGCCAGTTGGATGCTGGCGGGCCGGCCCAGGTCGAGCAGGGCGGCGATGGCGGCGCGCACGGTCCGTCCCGTGAACAGCACCTCGTCTACCAGCACGATCCGCTTCCCGGTCACGTCGAAGGGGATGGCGGTTGGCGTGAGCGCGGGCCGTCCGGCAGGATTGGAGGCGTAGTCGTCACGGTAGAGGCCGATGTCGAGCCTGCCGACCGGGACGGCCACGCCTTCGATCTGCTGCAGCAGCCAGGCCAATCGTTCAGCCAGGGGCACGCCGCGCGTCAAAATGCCGACCAGCGCCAGATTCTCGGCCCCGTGATTTTTCTCCACGATCTCATGGGCGATGCGCCTGAGGGCGCGGCGAATGTCATCGGCATCCATTACCTGCACTGCGCCCTGCGTCCGCTTCTCTTCTCCCGCCATGCCCTCGCACTCCTGTAACGCGCGTTCATTCCAGCGGCCCACATGCCAAAAACGCCTTCCCGGGCCGCCATGGGCCGACCGGTGAAGGCGTACTCACTCCTGTATAGATACAGATAGGTGCCAACCTGCGTGACGAACCAGGCCATTTTCCGGCCATACTGCCACGACAGAGTTGCACATATCGCCCCGCCCTTTCCAGCCTCACCGGACTCTCTTAAAAGGACGCGCTCTCAATTGTGTGGAGTCTAACATATACCCGCAGGTTTTGTCAACCCTGAGATTGGGGCTTGCACAGACTCTATCCCGTAAAGTCCTGCCTACTGCGCCAGGCCGCGCAGGCGCGGGTAGCGGGCGAGCATCCGGGAGATCAGCAGGCTGCCTCCCAGGGCCAGCGCGACCTCCAGAAGCAGCAACACCAGCGTTATTCCGGGAGAGATTGCTTGACGGGCCCACCTTCCCTCGCAGGCTCGTAACGGCGCCAGGATCAGCGGATGCCACAGGTAGATGCCCAGTGAAAGACCGCCGATGTAGGCGACGGCGGCGGGCGGGCGCACGTTCGCGCCCAGCGCCCAGAAGAACGCTGACACCGCTAGAAGTTCCGTGCCGGGATTATAAAAACTGCGTTCGCGCAGGCCCACACCGTAGAAAATGGCCGCCGCGATGCCAAGCAGAAACAGGGCCTTGACCGTCCAGACCGACCAGGAGCGCACGCGCCCCGTCTGCTGCGCCGCCCAGATGCCGGTTACATAGTAAGGGAGGCCCATCAGGATATTCCAGAACGCCACAGCGAATGGGCTGGACGCCTGAAAGCGATCAAAGTGCCCGAACGTCAGCGCGAAGAACACGGTGTAGCCGAGGAGGACAAGGCCAAATCGGGCCGGGGATGCTAGGGCGCGCAGGAAACGGTGCATCAGAGCATACGCTACTATGTTGAGCAGAAACCAGGTATGGTAGCAGGCCTGGCCGCTGAGTACCATCGCCGCCAGATGGGTTGGCGCGAGGGGCTTATGCTGAGCCTTTGCTATGGCGAGGGCCAACAGGGTATAGACCAGCGACGCCCCGACCAGCGGAGTCAGGTACCGCTTCCAGCGAGCGGCCCGTTGCGGCCCGCGCTCCAGCAGGCGCCTCTCGATGAGAAAGGCCGACATCATGAAGAACACGGGGACGCAGAAGCGCAGGCAGGCCGCAAACGCATAGTAGCACGCCGCTTCGGCGGTCATCTGCGGGAAGTAGTTGTTCTTGCGCAAGGCCACATCGCTGACATGGATGCAGACGACGGCCAGAATCGCCCAGAAGCGCAGCCAGTCGAACCCGTGCAGCCTGGTGCTGGAAGCGGAGGCTACGACAGCCTCTGCCCTGCCTACCGTGATTTGCGTCACCGGATGCCATGCCTCCTGAAAAAGATGCGAGCGCCAAAACCCCCTGCTCTCTCTTTTCTTCGACACGGAGCGTCCTGTTCCTGTAAAAAATGCAGTCCAACCTCGTCTTTGTTCGAGGTAATAAAGGCGCAACGAGTTCCTAGTCTAACCTACGATTTTTCTAGACGGGGCTAAGTTGTTTTGAACAATTCCCTGGCTTCTCCGATTCTAGGTTCAGAAGGGAGGAACCGGTGTCCCATCAGGCCGAACAGGAGCTTTTTCTTCGGGCACGGGCGGGAGACCGCCTCGCCTTCGACCGCCTGCAAACGATGCTGGAAGCGCCGATACATCGCTTCGTGTTTCGCCTGATCGGGCGCAGTGAATCAGAGGCCGACATCGTACGCAACGTTCTGCTCGCCCTCTATATGAACCTGGAACGCATCCATTCGGTCGAGAGTCTGCGTCCCTTCATTTTTCGCATTGCCCGCAATCTTTGCTATAACGAGATGCGGCGGAAAGGACGTTTTCAGACGGTCTCACTGGATGTTGAATCCGGCGAGATAGGGACACTCCTCGCAGCGGTGAAAGATAGGCGTCCCTCACCGGAGGACCGAGCCCAATGGACCCTGCTCTATGCCGAGATACAACGGGCCATAGACCGCCTGCCGGAATTGCAGCGGCAGGCGCTTATCCTCTACTGCGAAGAAGACCTCTCCTATGCCCAGATCGCCGAAGTGATGGCGGCGGACGTCGGAACGGTCAAATCTAGAATTTACTATGCCCGCAAGAACCTGGAGAGGCTGCTGCATCCGGAAACGCTCGAAGCACTCAATCTTAACAAGGAGAACAACCATGGCTGACGACACGCTACGCGCTTTGATTCGGCTCATCCCGCCGGTACGCGCTCTCAAAGAGGATTTGGAAAAGAGCATCCATCTGGAACTCTATTCGGGAACCGGCGACCTGGCCGTGCGCAGCTTTAATGGGCTGCAAGCCAGTGTTGCCTCGGCTGCCGCCAACGACCCTTACGTGCAGACGCTGTCCCTGCAAGTCCCGGCCAATGCATCGGACAAGGAGAAAGTCTCGCTGGCACTGCTGGCTGCCGGGCAGCTTGCCGCCTACCTGGAGGGCCAGACAGGGCTGGTCAGCCTGGGCGGAGGGGGCGGCAGCAGCTATCAGACAGCGCCTACTGTCGCCATTAACAGTATCAACGGCGTTCCGGCAGAGACGATTGATAAGATCGTCTCCATCGGCGCGGCGGCAATGGAGGGCAAGGGGACTCCGGGAGCGCAGGAAGAACAGAAGTAGCCGCGTAAAGCCCAAAGCAGAGTGAATGCCTGGCAAGGATTGTCCATGCGCAGGAAGAACAGAAGTAGCCGCGTAAGGAGAAAAATAGACAGGATTAACGGGATTTACAGGATTACAGAGAGATAGAGAAGCCTTGTTGACAACCCCGCCTTAAGTGCGCCTCGCAGAGAGAGCTGTGTGGTGGAAATCCGGTTAATCCCGTTAATCCTGTCTAAAAATCTTGTCTGCTCTCTGTCTTTGTTTTTCCTCATCTGTCTCCGTCCCTCTATTGACGCCGACTCGTGTTCACGCTATAATGTGCGCGAGACGAACACAGAGTTCAGGAGACGTACTTGGGCGAGCGTAACGGGCATAACGGGCATCATGAGGGCGAAAGCCAACCGGAAGAGCTGGGCGTTATCGTGCGCGGGTCGCTGACCGAAGGGCTGGAGATGCGCCTGGCCGAAGGGAAGAGCGTCGAAGACCTGCGCGCGGGCAAGTTCGTCGTCGTACAGGGCGAGCGCAGCCAGTTTTTCGCCCTGCTCAGCGACGTGCAGCTCAGCGCCACCCATCCCCACTTCCTGCTCAACCCGCCGCGCCGTGAGGATGTTCTCAGCCGCGCCGTGCTTGCCGGCACCAGCACGTTCGGTACGGTCAAGCTGCGGCCCATGCTCATGGTCTCCCACGCCGCCCGCCCCGACGACGAGGCCAGCCTCCAGCCCGTCAAGACCATCCCCGCCCACTTCAGCCCCGTCTACGAGGCCACGCGCGAGGACGTGGGCCGGGTCTTTGGCGACGAGCGCGGCGGCCCGAAGTTCTTCTACGTCGGGCAGCCCCTCGATATGGATACGCCCGTCTGCCTCAACCTCGACCGCTGGGTGGAGCGTTCCAACGCCATCTTCGGCAAGTCCGGCACCGGCAAGACCTTCCTCACCCGCCTCTGCCTGTGCGGGGTCATCAAGGCGGAGAAAGCCGTCAACCTCATCTTCGACATGCACAGCGAGTACGGCTGGCAGGGCACCTCCGAGATAGAGGGGCGTCCGTCGGTGCGCGGCCTCAAGCAGTACTTCCGCAACAAGGTTCAGATTTTCACGCTGGACCCGCACTCCTCGCGCCGCCGCAAGGTGCAGGCGGATTTTGAAGTTAAAATTCCCTACAGCCAGGTCACGGTGGACGATATCCTCCTGCTCCAACGCGAGTTGAACTTGAACGCCACCGCCGTCGAGACGTGTTACCTGCTCGTGCGCAAGTTCGGGGAAGAGACCTGGCTGCAGCGCTTCCTGGAGATGGAGATGGCCGACATCCAGGAGTTCGTCGGGGAGAACAACGCGCATCAGGGCGCGCTCTCAGCGCTCCAGCGCAAATTGCAGCGGCTCGTCGAAGATTGCAAGGACTTCCTTGTGCCCGGCGTGCCGGGCAACGACGACGCGGTGCAGCATATCCTGGACACGCTCCAGAGCGGGCGCAACGTCGTCCTGGAGTTTGGCCAGCACGACCGGCCCGTGCAGTACATGCTGGTCGCCAACATCCTGACGCGCCGCCTGCACCACATCTACGTGGAGATGACCGAGCGGGCGATGGGCGACGACGCGCCCAAGCCGCGTCCCCTAGTCATCACCATCGAGGAGGCGCATAAGTTCCTATCGCCTCACCTGGCCGGGCAGACCATCTTCGGCACCATTGCCCGCGAGATGCGCAAGTACAACGTCACGCTGCTCATCGTGGATCAACGCCCCAGCGGCATTGATGATGAGGTGCTCTCGCAGGTCGGCACGAAAATCTGCTGCCTGCTCGACGATGAGAAGGACATGGACGCCGTGCTGACGGGCGTGAGCGGCGCCAATAGCCTGCGCAACGTGCTGGCGAGCCTGGAGACCAAGCAGCAGGCGCTCATCTTCGGCCATGCCGTGCCCATGCCGGTCGTCGTGCGCACCCGCCAGTACGATGACGAGGCTTTCAAGCAGGCCATGCTCGGCGAGCAGGCTGCTGCTGAATTGGATGACACGCCGGAAGCCCGCGCCGCCCGCCGTGCCCGCCTGACCCGCGACCGCGACCGGGACTTCGCTTGATCTTTAAATCCACCGATTACACCGATTGACACAGATTAAGCTAAAAACCTAAACACGGATGGGACGGATCGGACGGATAACACAGATTAAAGCCTCTTATCCGTTTGATCCGTGTCATCCGTCTAATCGGTGTTTCTCTGTCTTTAATCTGTGGTAATCGGGGTAATCGGTGGATTCTATCAACTTTATTGACAGGTGGAGACTTGATTTTTCTGGCATCTCAGTATTGCCGAAGGGCGTTTGTAGCCGCGCAGACACTCGGCCTTGCCGCCGGATTGAGCAGCGCCTTGCCTTTAGCCGTTCGCGCCGAGAGCGCCGCCTCCCCCTTCCTCAACCGCAGCGCCCAACCTTCCGAGAAAAAAGAGAGTCCGTCGCAGACACAGCCGACGGACGCCCAGAACCCGCCCGCCGCGCCGGAGAATAACGAGGAAAGCATCCTCGTGCCGTTTCCCGAAGAGGAATCCACCGAGACGCCGCCCGCCCCACGCCTGCAGCGCCCCCCTGGAGCGCCGCCTCCGCCCGGACGCATCGAGGTCCGCAAATTTCGCCAGCTACGGTGGTCGCCGGGCGGGCGCCACTTCCGTTCCCAGGGCAGCGTCCAGATTTTCTACCGCGACCCGACGAACCCGCAGGACAAGGGCACGACCCTGACTGCCAGCGACGTGGAGGCCGACGCCGACACCGGGCAGGTGGAGGCCCGTGGCGGCGCGCGGCTGGAGCGCACGGAAGGCGTCATCACCGGCGATCAGATCCAGTACAACTTTTATAGCCACGTCGGATACATCACCAACGCCGTCGCCGAAACCGCCTACTTCCGCATGCGCGGCAAGCGCATTGCCACTCAGGCCGATGGCTCCTATGTGGTTGAGGAGGGCGTCTTTACGACCTGCATCCGGGCCCATCCGGACTATCAGATCCGCGCCCGGCGGCTGACCATCTCGCCCAACCGCTATGTCGCGGCGCGCAATATCACCTTCTATGCCGGCCCTACGCCGCTCATCTCCCTGCCCTCGCTGCGGCGCGACCTGGCCCGGCAGGAGCATGCTCCGGTGCCGACGCCCGGCTACAGCAAGAGCGAGGGCGTCACGCTGCGCCTCCACGATACTCCTATCGTCCAGCCGCACCAGACCCTGGACTACGAGATACGCGCCAACCTCCGCCGGCTGCCGTCGGGATTCCTTCTCTATCAATCGGATTTGACGCGCGATGTCCGTACCGCGCTGCCTCCGACGGGCCTGCTCCCCACGCTGCAAGATCCCTTGCGCGGCTACCTGGAGCAATTGAGCCCGCAGACCTACCAGGAATATCCCGCCAGCCAGTACCAGGAGACGTTGGAGCCGCGCGCCACGTTTTTCGCCACACTCCAGGCCAAACAGCCCGTCTACAACCGCGTCCGCACCGATCTGTTAGTCTCACGCTTCCCGGAGGTCGGCGTGCGGTTCACCAACATTTTGGGCCGCCGGCAGCCCCCGCCGCCGACAGGCTTTGCCGGCGAAGCGCAGACGCCCGCTTCGCCTCCGGCCGAAAGCCCGGCGGTCGCCCTGCTGCGCGTCCCCGGAGCGCCGTTCCTGCTGGATGTGACCGCCTCCCTCGGCGAGTTGCACGAAACGCCCACCGGCATCACCAACGGGCGCTTCTCTCTCCGCGCCGACGCCGCCACGCAGCCGATGCGCCTGGGCCGGAATCTCGTCTGGCGCGCGGGCCTGACCAACTGGTTTAACCTCTACGGGCGCGGCTCCGCCTACGACCTGCTCTCGCCCGAAGTGGAACTGGACTATCTCCCGTCGCGCACCACCCTCCTCGGCCTCGCCTATCGCTATGCGCTGGATGCAGGCAGCACGCCCTTTGCTTTCGACCGGCTGGACGTGCGGCAGGAGCTGCGCCTGCGCGCCCAGGCAGGCAGTCTGTGGGCGTTCGGCATCCAGACCAAATACGACCTGGAGCGCGCTCGCGCTTATGATACGGAACTGGCGCTCGTCCGTAACTTCGACTGTATGCAGATCGGCGTCGCCTACCGCTTCCGTTCGCAATCGCTGAGCATCATCTTTAACCTTCTGCCCGCCACGCCCCACCGGGAGCGTCCCCTGCTAAGCCAATGAAGCTGCTGCAAGCCCTCACCCCCTAACCCCCTACTGCCAGGGTCGAGCCTCAACGGACTGCAAGGGTCGGGGCTACCATGGTTCGCCTCACTGCAAGGGTCAGCAAGGTTACGGCCCTTGCCTCCGCCTTGCGACACCTTGCGACACGGCTTTGCCTTGCGACAGCCCTCCGCCTTGCGATCCACGCTGCGGGAGAGGGGGAACGGTCAAGTTGGGTCAACCCCCTTCCCGTAGGGAAGGGGGCCGGGGGTTAGGTCAAGAAGGGACAGGGGACAAGGGGCAGGTTAGAGCAGTTGCTGCAGACGGCCTGTGCTGTCGCCGATGGTCTCGGCATGAACGCCCATACGGTCGAGCAGGGAGAGGAGCAGGTTCGTCATCGGGGTTCCGTCCGGGTAGTTCAGATGACGCCCCGATTTGATCGTGCCCGCGCCCTTGCCGGCCAGCAGGATCGGCAGGTCGTCATGGTTGTGGCGGTCGCCATCGCTGATGCCCGCGCCGTAGACGATCATCGCATTATCGAGCAGCGTACCCTCGCCCTCGCGGATGGACTGCATCTGTTCCAGCAGGTAGGCCAATTGGGTGATATGGAAGCGGTTGATCTGGCGGATCTTCTCCTGTTTCTGCTTGTCCCCGCCATGATGGGAAAGGTCGTGATGTCCCTCCGGCACGCCGATGGCCTGATAGCTGCGGTTGCTGCCGTCGTTGGCAAGCATGAAGGTGCAGATGCGCGTCAAGTCGGCCTGGAAGGCCAGCACCATCATATCGCACAGCAGACGGATATGCTCGGCGTAGTCAGCGGGAATGCCGGTGGGCGGATTGGAGCTGCCTCGCCTGGCCGGCATGGCGACCTGTTCCACGCGGGCCAATCGCTGCTCGATCTCGCGCACGGCGGTAAAATACTCATCCAGCTTGCGCTGGTCGTGGACGCCCAGCCGGGATTGTAGGCGTTTGGCATCTTCCAACACGAAATCGAGAATGCTCTGCTTGTCGTGGTCGCGCCGGCGGCGGCTCTCGATAGTCTCCTTCTGGTCGCCGTTGCCGAAGAGGCGCTCGAACACCGCGCGGGGGTCTACCTCTCTGGCGACCGGCGTGGTCTCCGAGCGCCAGGAGATGCTGGACGAGTAGGCGCAGCTATAGCCGGTGTCGCAGTTGCCAGACTGCGCGCCCCGTTCGCAGCTAATCTCCAGCGAGGGGAAGCGCGTCCGGTTGCCGACACGCAGCGCGGCCAGCTGGTCCGCCGAGATGCCGTTCTTGATGTCGGCCCCATCGGTTTTGTGCGGGTGGCATCCGGTCAGCCAGGCGGCGGTCGAGCGGGCATGGTCACCGCCGCCGTCGCCCAGCGCCTCGGCGTTGTGCTGGGTCAGGCCGGTCAGGACCATCACCGAGTCCCGGACGTTCTTGAGCGGCTCCAGGATGTAGGGCAGCGGGAAGCCCGTGCCCTCCGCCGCCGGCGTCCAGTCCGGCATGTGCATCCCGTTGGGGACAAACAGAAACGCCATACGGTTCGGGCGGACCTTTTTGGCCGACTGCGCCAGCGCCGATAAGGGGAGCATGGCCTCCAGCAGCGGCAGGGCCATCGCCGTTCCGAGGCCGCGCAGGAAGGTACGGCGGGGAAGGATTGGTTCGGGCATCAGGGACCTCCATCGCCTCTCCGCTGGCGGAAAGGCGCGCTCTGCACAATGGCCGTAATTAGAGCGGAGAATCGGTAGTTGTTCTTCTCGACGGTTTTTGCAATCGTGTCCACAACGCAGGTATCGGCAGGCTCCAGGCCGCGACCGAGCGCGTAGGTGAGCATCTTGCCGGACAGGCAGCGCACGAACAGCCCCTTCTTCGACTTGAGAATGGCCTTCAATTGCGCCGGGCCGTTGAACGATTGGCCTCCGGGCAGGGTTCCCGAAGCGTCTACGGGCAGGCCCCCGTCTTTGGTACGCCAGCGGCCAACGGCATCGAAGTTTTCCAGGCCGAAGCCGATGGGGTCCATGCGCGCATGGCAGGAGGCGCACATCGGGTCCTTGCGGTGCTGCTCCATCCGCTGCCGCAGAGTTCCGACGAGCGGGCCTTTCTTGTCGTCGGCCAACTGCGTGACGCCGGGCGGCGGAGGCGGCGGGGGCGTGCCGAAAAGCTGCTCCAGCACCCACTTTCCGCGCTTGACCGGCGAGGTGCGCGTCGGGTTGGAAGTGACGGTCAGGATGCTGGCCTGCGTGATCAGACCCCCCCGCCGGCTATCCGTGAGCGTGACGCGGCGGAACTGCTCTCCCTTGACGCCGGGAATGCCATAGTGCCGGGCCAGCGGCTCGTTCAGGTAGGTATACCGGGCATCGATAAAGTCCAGAACGCTGCGATCCTCGTTCATAACCGCCTTAAAGAACAGTTCCGTCTCGGTGCGCATAGCGGCGCGCAGCTTGTCGTTAAAGTCCGGGAAACGCGCCGGGTCGGGCGCGACGTTGGCGAGGTTGCGCAGTTGGAGCCACTGCCCGGCGAAGTTCTCGGCCAGCGCCTGCGCCTTCGGGTCTTTGAGCATCCGCCGCGCCTGTGCGGTCAGCACCTTCGGGTCGTGCAACTTGCCCTGCGCCGCCAGAGCAAACAGCTCCTCGTCCGGCATACTGCTCCACAGGAAGTAAGAGAGGCGAGAGGCCAGCTCGTAGTCGTTGACCATCCGCCTGGCCCTCGGATCGTTCGGGCGCGGATCAATTTCGACGCGGAACAGGAAGTTCGGCGAGACCAATACGGCCTCCACCGCAAGCTGAATGCTGCGCTCAAAGCTTGCACCCTCTTTCTGGGCCAGCTTCACGCAGCGTACCAGCCGATCTACCTCCTCTTTGGTGGCGGGACGCCGGAAGGCGCGGCGGGCAAAATCCCGGAGTATCTTGCGGGCGCAGGCGGCTTCATGGCCCGGCGTCGGCTTGCAGGTGAAGAGATGCCGACGCGGTTCCGGAAGGGCAACCGCCTTCTCCGCGATCTTCTCGGCGGCAGCCAGGTACTTTTCCATCAGCAGGGGCGAGAGGGAGAGCACGTCGCCGATATTGTCGAAGCCGTAGCCTACGTCGTCGGAGGGAAAATCGTCGGCGGGATGGAAGTGGATGCCCAGGAGGTCGCGGATGGTGTTGTTGTACTCGGCGCGGTTGAGGCGGCGTATGGTGACGCGGCCTGGGTCCATCAATTTGCAGTCGGCCTGCGAGAGCATGGATTGAATCCAGCCGACCAGGAGGTCGCGCTGCGCCTGGGTCGGCTGGGGCGCTCCGGCGGGCGGCATGTGGCCTGCGGCCACATTTTTGGCGACTTTCTCCCAGATGTCGCGCGCCTTGAGCACGGCGGCGGTATCGGCATAGGCCGCAAGCGAGAGGCCGGCGGTGGGGCTGCCCCCGCCATGACAGCCGATACAGAACTGCTTTACAAGCGGCGCAATGTCGTGGGCAAACGCGCGCTGTCCTTTCGCAGCCGGGGAAGTGGCCTGCGCCTGTTGGCGGGACGTGCCGGAACGCTCCTGCGCCGGGACCGCCGCATAGAGCAGCAGGGCCGGGGGCAGGATAAACGCCAGCCGCAGCAGTGCGGAGCGGGTCGTCATTTTCTCCACCTCGGCTGCATCTCATCCTCAGCAACGTGTCGGCTAGGGAAGATAGGCTTTTTCCGTTTCATACGAGTTACGGTCATCGTGTGGTTAGGCCGCCCGTTATGGCGTCTATATTAGACACTATGGGCATTCCTCACCTGCGTTTACGTGGGTGTCCCCGGCCCATTTTTTTATGACTGCCGGGCCTACTGTTGGGGTGTTACTTTGCTGTGAGACAACGAGCAAGCCCTCTTTGTAACATCCTTTTCTCCTCTTGATCCTCGCTTGTGCCTGCGCGTTTGCAGCGCCCGGTAGGAAGCTCGGTCCGCATCCTGGCCTCCGCAGCGACATTGCCCAGAAAATGGACCTATGGTCCACGGCCGGCCAGGAGAGTTTCCGGGAAGGTAGCGGGAACGCCTCGCCTTGCGGTACAATACTGCCATCTTGACAGCAAAGGATTAACTACCCGGCTATGGCGGCTCAAAGCATGGAACAGCTCGTGTCGCTCTGTAAGCGGCGCGGCTTCATCTTCCCCGGCAGTGAAATCTACGGAGGATTGCAGGGCACCTACGACTACGGTCCCCTGGGCGTCGAGCTCAAAAATAACCTCAAACGCCTCTGGTGGAAGCATAACGTCTACGAGCGCGACGACATGGAGGGTATTGACGCGGCGATCCTCATGAACCGGCTGGTCTGGCGCTACTCCGGCCACGAGGAGACGTTCGTGGATATGCTCGTGGACTGCAAGACCTGCAAGGGGCGCTTCCGGGCCGATAAGCTGGGCGAGGCGGCCTGTCTGCGGCATCCCAAGCTGCATCCCGGCCAGTGCGAAGGCGAGTTGAGCGAGCCCCGCCCCTTCAACCTGATGTTCAAAACCCAGGTTGGCCCGGTCGCCGATGCCGAGTCGTTTGCCTACCTACGCCCGGAAACCGCGCAGGGCATCTTCGTCAACTTTAAGAACGTGCTCGACTCGACCAACCGCAAGCTGCCCTTCGGCATCGCCCAGATCGGCAAAGCGTTCCGCAACGAGATCACGCCGCGCAACTTTATCTTCCGCATGCGCGAGTTTGAGCAGATGGAGATCGAGTACTTCGTCTTCCCGGAGGAGGCCGAGGCGGCGTTCCAGCGCTGGGTCGAGGATCACTTGAATTGGTGGGTCAACGAGGTAGGCTTGAAGGCAGAGAATCTGCGGCTCTACGAGGTTCCGCAGGAGGAGCGCGCCCACTACTCGGCACGCACGATAGACATCTTCTATAAGTTCCCCATCGGCTGGGAGGAGCTGGAAGGCATCGCCAACCGCACCGACTTCGACCTGGGCTCGCATTCGCGCGACCAGGAGCGGCTCGATATCTCCGCTCGGGTGATAGAAAACGAGCACGCGACCGAGCGGCTTACCTACTTCGACCAGCCGCGCAACCGCCATATCGTCCCCTACGTCATCGAGCCCTCGGCGGGCGTTGACCGCGGCGTGCTGGCCGCCCTGACCGAAGCCTACGACGAGGAGACACTGGAGAACGGCGAGACGCGGGTTGTGCTGCGCCTCAAGCCGGCGCTGGCGCCGATTAAGGTCGCCGTTCTCCCCTTAAAGCGGAACGCGGAGGAGATCGTCACCGTCGCCAAGCGCATCAAGCAGACCCTTCAGGCCAGCGGCGAGATGCGCGCCGTCTACGACGACACGGCAGGCATCGGTAAGCTCTATCGCCGCCAGGATGAGATCGGCACCCCCTTCTGCGTGACGGTGGACTTCGACACGCTGGGACGCGGCGACGATAACTCCCTCAAGGACACGGTAACGGTGCGCGATCGCGACACCATGCAGCAGGTGCGCATTCCCATCCCGGAGCTTCTCGATTATATCCGCGAACGCATCTAAAGCCGGGCAGCCGCCGCGTCTCTGCGCCACAAAACCGCCGTTCCTCCTTACCAGGCCTCTTCGCCCTCCGTCCAGGGATACCATTGCCGATACCGGGACGTGGGGCCCGTTTCTGCCGCGCCGGGCAGCGCGCCCCACGCCGAGGAAGCAATGCCGTTTGGCGCCTTCGGGTCCCAACTGGCCGGCATCTTGTGCCACTTCACATGCCCGTCGGCATACAGATAGACGCTGCCTTCCCGGTGCCGACGGAATAGCGGCGGCTGCCTGTTCTTCACCAGACTCAGATTGTTCGGGCCGATCAGTTCCCTCCCCAGCATGGAAGCGCTCTCGACAATGAAGAGGCGGCTGGCAGGCTGAGGGATGCCCGACAGCACGTACCCAGCCGTGGGTTTGAAGGTGAAGGTGGAAGTATCGTAAAAGAAATAGCGGTTCAGCGCATACGAGAGCGGCTGGAGCGGCTGGCCGAGGCCGTTGACGCCCAGCGGCAAATTGGCGGGAAGCCCGGAGCCGTCCGAGGGGCATTTGTGGATCTGGGTGCTCTTCTCATATGGCTGGAGCAGGTCAAAGCAGCAGGGCGGATAGTAGACCGCCCCGCCCGCGCCGCTGTACCAGGCGAACTGGGTGTAGGGCGGGGAGGTGACCGGACCGCCATAGTCGGCAGGCGGGAACTTCTCGTCGTAGTCCTGAAGATACAGATTCAGCCCCAGCCCGATCTGGCGGCCATTGGACAGACAGGCTGCCTGGCGGGCCTGCTCGCGGGCCTGGGCGAAGACGGGGAAGAGAATGGCGGCCAGGATAGCGATAATGGCGATGACCACGAGCAATTCGATCAGGGTAAACCCGAGCGTTTGTAAGCGGGGAGAGCGAGGGCTTGGCAACGAACGTTCCTTTCTTGATTTCGGGCGGTGTGAACGCCACAGACAGGGCTGCCTGCATAGGCCAGCCGCCGAGAGGGCAGGCAGATGGAGAAGAGCGCCTCTGCACGGTGAACGGGCAATTTGACTAAGTATACAAGGACCTCTGCCGCTTGTCAAGCCGGTTATAGGCTTTCATAGAGGCATAGGAAGACGGGATTTTCGCCAAACTTTTTTTGCGTGAATAGGTATTTTTGCGCGGTTTGGCATGGAATTTGCAAGGCAGCTCCATGGAAGTGGTTTCTGCTCAGGATGTGTCAGGCACCGGGCAGAGCCCCTCTGAGTTTCTGCCGCCTGGATGTAGCGCGCTTCTGCCTCCTGGTTGGGTGGCACCGCACGAGGCCGAAGCGCTCTCGCCTGGCCAAAGAAACAAATCCTTGAAAGGAGCGTGTTGACAAACATGCGAAACAAATCTTCCGTGTCGCTAGGACGGATGGCGCTAGCCTTCATTGCCGTCCTAGCTGTCGCCGGGCCGGGCCTGCTGTTTGCCCAGGGCCCCGGCACCGTCTATGCGACCCCCAGGATCGCCGACATCCTCGGCCCGGCTTCCGTACCGGCAGGGGGAACAGCCACCTACCAGTTGGAGGTCATCTTCAGCGATAACACGCGGGTTACTGTGCCGAATCCGACGTTTACGGCCCGCCTGGGATCGTTCTCCGGAGATACCTATACCGCGCCGAGCCCGGCCCCCGCGAATGGGCGCGACCTGCTAACGGGTACCTTCAGCAACGCCCAGGGCTCGGTCAGGGCTAACAGGCTCATCACCATTACCCCCTAGCGTTGGGGCAGAGAGCCTGTTTTCCTAGAAGAACAACAGGCTTCTTGATGTTTTTGCAATGCCTTTAAACCCACTGTGAAAGGGATTGGTAACATGAAACTTAAGCTCACGCTTGCCACTATGGCCCTGGCTCTGTTCGGCCCGGTAGCGGCGTATGCAGGCATCAACGACGTCACGATTTCCCTGGCTCCGGTGACGGATAACACCGTCTTCAGCGCCACGTTTACGAACACGCTGGCCACGCCGGTGACCATATCGGCGAATAGCATCTCGCCCGCGGCGGATTCGGATGATCTGGCGGATAGTCTCTTCAACAACGGCCCGCTGACGCTGGCGGCTAACGCTGTCAGCAGCCCGTTTAATTTTGATTATACGACCCCCATCGGCAGTATCAACGATATCACGTATGCGGTCAAGGATCCGAATAACGTGATCATCGGCTGCACGGGGCCCGGCTGCGCCAACATCGTTGTTATCCCGGAGCCGGGAAGCATCGCGGCGCTGCTGGTAGGCACGACGATGGGCGGAGGGCTATTGCTGGCGCGTCGCCGCCGCAAATAGGCTGCGCCTTCCGAAGTAGCTGCCCTCAACTAGAGCGGCCGGGGAGCACAAGTTCCCCGGCCGCTTTTTGTGTCTGTATATCCCGCCCCGCGCTCTCACCTGCCCCGCCATCAGAACGGCGTCCCCATCCCTGCAATTCCCTCCACGCGCGTGCCCTCTCGGCAGAAAGCGCTCAGGCTTTACCGGCAAAAATACCGGTTTTCGCGGCCACACGCATTCTTGCGAACATTTGGCCTGGAAGTTGCAGGTCCGCAAGCAGGAAGCGGTTGCTGCTCAGGATGTGTCAGGCACCGGGCAGAGCCCTCCTGGGTTCTTGTCACCTGGACGTCACGCGCTTCTGCCTCCTGGTTGGGTGGCACCGCGCGAGGCCGAAGCGCTCGGCTCAGGCTGCAAGGACCAACCTCGCGAAAGGAGCGTGTTGAACAACATGCGCAAATCTACCTCTCTGTCGTTGGGCCGGGTGATATTGGCCTTGATTGCTGTGCTGGCCGTGGCCGGTCCGGGCCTGGTGTTTGCCCAGGGCCCCGGGGCCACCTACCCGACCCCCAGGATCGCCGACATCCTCGGCCCCAGCGCTGTGCCGGTCAACGGCACCGCCACCTACCAGTTGGAGGTCATCTTCAGCGATGGCTCGCGCGTTATCGTGGATCCGAACGCCACGTATTCGGCACGGCGCGGCACCTTTGGCTCCGATACGGCAGCGGGAGCTCCCTACACCGCCCCGAGCAGCGTTGGCAATGGCCGGGACCTGCTAACGGCTGTCTACAGCAACAGCCAGGGCTCGGTCAGGGCCAACCGAGTCATCAGCATCACCGGCGCTATCCCCTAGCCCGGGGGCCGAGAGCTTGTTTTCTTGCCGGAACAACAGGCTTTTGGTTGAGTTTGCAGTACTTTGAGACCCACTGGGAAAGGAATGTTTGCTATGAAACTTAAGCTCACGCTTGCCACTGTGGCCCTGGCTCTATTCGGCTCGGTAGCGGCGTATGCTGCTAGCCCGAATGATGTCCAGATCACCCTGTCTCCGGTGACAGATAGCACAGTCTACAGCATGGTTTTGCATAACACGCTGAGCACGCCGGTGACCATAGAGGCGGATAGTATCTCCCCAGGACCGGATACGGATCAACTGGCGGATAGCCTCTTCGACAACGGCCCGCTGACGCTGGCGGCGCTGGGTACCAGCGACCCGTTCCAGTTCTCCTACCCCAGCCCTACCAGCATTGAGGATATCACGGTGGCCGTCAAGGCTCCCGGCGATGTTATCATTGGCTGCACAGGGCCGGGCTGCGTCAACGTCGCCGTCCCGGAGCCGGGCAGCCTGGCGCTGCTGGTGGGCGCGACGATGGGCGGAGGGCTATTGCTGGCGCGTCGCCGCCGCAAATAGGCTGCCCCCTCGGAAGTCGCTGCATTTAAGAGGTGTAGCGGCTTCCAACAAGAGCGGCCGGGGAACTTGTGCTCCCCGGCCGCTTTTTCTGCTCTTTTGCGCTTGCATTATGAGGAAGGCCGGCTGCGCTGCCGCATCCGGGCCCCCGGAGAGCGCCACCCCGATAACCCCTGCTCCTGTTTGCTATGGCTTTTGGGCGTTCGCGCCCCCCGGAGGAGGCTACTCCTCCACCACCTCGACCCGGATGCCGATGGTACGGATGATTTCGGCGGCGCGCTCGCACTCCTCCCAGCTGCCATGATGCACCACCGACTTACCCAGGGTGTGTATCTCCCAGGTTTCGATGCTGGCCTCCTCTAGGGTGCAGCCGGTCGCCTTCTGCAGGATCAGAATGACCTCGGGAATGGTGTTGTAGTCGTTGTCGTAGACGATGACGATGCAGCCTTCCCCGTAGCCGGAGTTGACCTTATCCTCCTCCTGACGCGGCAATATCGGCGTTACGCGCTCCGGGGCGACGGTGGCGCCGACCGTGAGGCCGCTGCCCCGCTGCCCATCCCCAGGCCGCCTGCCCATCTTCCGTCTCCTCTCCACCCATTCCGCCTTACAGTAGATGTATGCGGGAGCCCTGCGCATCTTTAGTGATCTCGATCCGCTGAGAGAACGCATCTTTGAGTTCCTCTACGTGCGTAATGACCAGAATTTTCTCAAAATCGTCCTTAATGGCGTCAATAACCTCGACCAGCTTCTCGCGTCCCTTGCCGTCCTGCGTGCCAAAGCCCTCGTCCAGAATCAGCGTTTGCAGCCGCGCGCCCGACCGGTGCGCGAGCAGGCGCGACAGGGCGATGCGGATGGCAAAGTTGACGCGGAAGGCCTCGCCGCCGCTGAAGAGCTCATAGGGGCGCGTGCCGATGTCATCGGTGATCTTGATGTCCAGGGTCTCTATCTCAGCGCCGGTAGATTTGGCCGAGCGCGTGGTCTCAAAGCTGACCTGCATGGCGTTGTCGGTCATGCGGGCCAGCAGCGCGTTGGCCTCGTCCTCCAGCTCCGGGATAGCGTTTTCGATGATGAGCGCCTGCACGCCCTTCTTGCCGAAGGCCCCGGCGAGCGCCTGGTAGATACGGCGTTCCTCATCCGCCTTCTTATGCGCTTCCGCCCGCGATTTTCTCTCCAGCGCCGCCCGGTCGCACTGGTCAATAAGGTCTTCATAACGCCTGGCGTTGACCCGCAGCGCCGTCAATTCCCCCTGGAGGCGAGCCAGTTCGGCCTCAGCGACCGCCGCGCGCCCCTTGACGTTCTCGTACTGCCCCAGCTTCCCGCGCAGCCCCTCCAGCTTCTCGCGCTCGGCGGCCAGTTCCGCCTCTTTTGCCGCGATGACCTCATCCAGCCGCGCTTTGATGGCGGCCTCCTGCTCCCAGCTCTGCTCGGCGTGGGAAAGCTGCTGGTAGCGCGTATGGCTGGATTCCAGGCGGCGAATGGTTTCGCGCACCGTCTCATACTCCGCCTTCGCCATCCCCAGGCGCTGGATTTCGGACTCCAGCCGCTCCTTTTTGGCGCGTTTCGGCCCGGCGAAGTCGCCGCGCTCCAGCCTGGCGCGCAGGGTCTGCACCAGCTTGCGCGTCTCCGTCACATCCGTGCCCTCGGCGATCAGCGTCTCGCGCCGGGCGAGAAGCTGCTCATACCGAGTGCGCTGCGTCATCAGCTCGTCGCGGCGTTTGCCAAGCTCCCGCACCCTGGCCTCCGCCTGCCCCTGCGCCTCCTTCGCTGCCTTGCCTTCCTTTTTCAAATCCTCAAGCTGTTTGCAAAGTTCTGCCCGCTTCTGCTGCTGCCGCAGGACGACCGCTTCATGCTTCTTGCCGCTCAAGTCGCTCTCACAGATCGGGCACTGCGCGTGCGGGCGCGCCAGCAGTTCCAGCACCTCGTCAATCTCGGCAACATCGGCCTTGAGCCTGTCGTTGCCGGCCTTGAGGCTGGCGAACGCCTCCTGCGCGGCCTGTAGCGCGGCCTGCGCGGCCTCCCATTCCTCTGCTACCGCCGCTTCCGATTGCAGCGCCTCGGCCAGCGCGGCGATCTGGGCCTCCAGGCGCGCGCGCTCCTGGCTGCGGGCCTCAATGGCTTTGAGTTCCTGCTCGTGGAACCGCAGGTCGTTCTTAAGCTGGGTCTCTTCGACGTCAATGGCGCCGATGACCGTCTTCAGTTCGGCGTTGGCGCGGTTGAACGCCTCGATCTCCGGCTCCAACTTATCCCGCCTGCGGCTGGCCTCCTGCAGGCGCGCATAGTCGCCCAGAATGGCCTCTCGCTGCTCCAGGATCTGCCGGAGGCTTTCCAGCTTGGCTGCCTGCTGACGGCGCTCCGCCTTCCGATTGTCGATATCGGCCTCCAGGCGCAGGAAGCGCGCCTCCTCGTTGGCGAACAGGTTGGCCAGCGCGTCCAGCTTGCTCCGCTCGTTGCGAAGGGCCGCCGCGATCTGCTCCTGCTCAGCCAGGCGCTCCTCCATCCGGGCCTGCGCCGCGCGGGTCTCCTCCAATCGGGCCTGGTGATTGGGCCGCTCGGCGATCTGGGCGTCCAGCAGGCGGATCTCGCGCTCCAATTCCTCGGCCTGCTGTGCCCGCTCCCGGAGAAGCTCCCGCGCCTTCGCCTCCAGCCGGTCATAACGATCCAGCCCCAGGATTTCGGCCAGGATTCGCTTGCGGTTGTCGGGGGTCTGGCGGGTAAACTCGTCGGCGCGGCCCTGCTGGAGATAGGCCGAGTTCAGGAACGTGTCGTACTCCATGTGCAGCAGTTGCGCAATCTGCTTGCCCGTCTCCCGCATAGTGCCGCCGCCTACCGGCACGTAGTTGCCATTGGCGTCCAGTTGGGTTAGCTCCCACTGCCCCCCGCTCTTGCCCCGCTTGCGCTTGCGCACGACGCGATACCGCTGGTCGTTTAGCTCGAACTCAAAGCGCACCTCGACTTCGTTCGCCCCCATCCTAATGAGGTCATCCTCGGAGATGCTCTTGACCGAGGAGGCGCGGGTCTTGCCCCAGAGCGCCCAGGTCATGGCGTCCAGCAGCGCGGACTTGCCGTTGCCGTTATCGCCGGAGAGGCAGGCGACGTGCAGGCCCTCCAGCGGCAGCGTCGCCCCCTCCTCTCCGTAGCTCATGAAATTCTTGAGAGTCAGCTTAATGGGTATCATAACTTCCGGAAAGAATCCACCGATTACACAGATTAAGGAAAAACCTAAACACGGATTAAACGGATGACACGGATGCAACGGATAAGGGTCTGGAATCCGTGGTATCCGTTTAATCCGTCCCATCCGTGTTTCTCTTTGTTTTTTAATCGGTGTTAATCTGTGTAATCTGTGGATTCTAATTAACGATGGGCCTCTTCTTCGAGAAGCTGCTGGATGAGCGGCTCGGCGTAGGCGAGCAGTTGCTCTTTGCGGGCTTTCAGATTCTCCCGCGTGTCTATGTAGAGTTCCAGGGCCTCGCGCGGGCTTTTGGACTCGGTCAGCAGCCGGCTGCGCGCGGCGGCGTCCCGCTGCACCTTGCGGTTGATGGCGACGATCATGAAGGCCGGGGCCAGCGCCTCCCGAATTTCGCGCTCGCGCACGAGTCCCTGCCGTCCATGCCCGATTTGGTAGGTCAGCTTGACGATGGCGTTGCGCAGGGAATGCCGCTGTATCTCAGAAATAATCTTTTCTGTCGGCTCCTCGCAATCGGCGTCAATATCAATATCCAGCAAGGGGCGCGATTGCGGAATGGAAACGAATTTATAGTCGGCGCCGCCCTTAAAGAGATCTACCAGGACAAAGCCTTTTGGCTCGTCCTTCTCGCCAAAATCAATGCGGTCGGGGCTGCCGGCATAGACCACATGCGGCTGGCCGTTCTTGTTCAAGTCCTGATGCTTATGGATATGGCCCAGCGCCACGTAATCGAAAGCGGGGTCGGTGAGCGCCGAAAGGGGCACCTGCGGCTCGGCAAGGTTAAAATAGCCCTGCTGCCAGGAGGAGAGGCGCGCGCCATTGGCCCAGAAGTGGCCCAGCAGGATGGTGGGAATAGCGTCGTCGGCCTCACGCACCTGATCGGCCAGGTCGCGCAGGTAGTCCACGTACTTAGCCTCCAGCATCAGGCGCGTCTCGTCAATGGTCTTGCCCTGGAACTCTTCGCGCGCGACGGAGAAGCCTTTGAGAAGATAGGGCATGGCGGCGATGCGCACCGGCCCCGCGCCTGTCTGAATGAGGCCAATCTCAGGTCGGCTGAAGACGTGGACATTGGTGACGCCGAGCGTGCGGTAGATCTCGACAGCGTTGGCGCGGCCCTTGATGCTGGGCATGTCGTGGTTGCCGACCAGCAAGGCGACGGGAATGCCCCGGTCGGTCAGGCGGCGGATGCAGTCGGCGAACTCGCGCTGGTCGGTCTGGCGGGGGTCGCGGGTCTTGTAGGCATCGCCCGCAAAAACGGCCAGGTCAATGCCGGCCTCCAGCGCCATCTCTACTGCCTGGAGCAGCGACTGCTTGAAGTCTTTAAGCCGGGTGTTCAGGCCCGTTTCTGGATCGAGCCGACCGTAGAGTTCGACACCGAAATGCGTATCGGCGAAGTGCATCACGCGCACAGTCCGGGCCATAGCTTCCCTTTCTCATGAACGGAATTCTACCAGCATATTATATCAGTTTAGCCTGCCGAAAGCAAGCGACGAGACGGTTCTTGCAGCGAGGGCCGCTCCCTCCCAAAACCCTTGTTTGTGAAAAATTTCGCAAGTTGCGATGAGGCTGGATTGACTTGCCCTGTGCAGACGGGTATACTTCTCGTAGCACAGGTGGCTGGCATTCTCTCTTGCCGATTGCAGCGCAAGGACGGGACGGGCAAACATGGCCTATAACGACTTTCAGGACTTCCTGGCGCGGCTGGAACGCGAAGGCGAACTCAAGCGCATCTCCCTCCCTGTAGACCCCTATCTCGAAATCACCGAAGTCGCCGACCGCGTGATGAAAAGTCCGGGAGGCGGCCCCGCGCTGCTGTTTGAGCATCCCAAAGGCAAAGACATTCCGCTGGCGATCAACGTGTTCGGCTCGCGCAGGCGCATGAGCCTGGCGCTCGGCGCGTCGGACATCGAGGACATCGCCTGCGAGATCGAGGCCATGCTCAAGCCGGAAGTCCCGGCGGGTCTGGTAGACGCCGCGCGCACCCTGCTGCCCAAGCTCGGCATCCTTGCCAAGATGCCGCCGCGCCATGATAAGGGCGACGGGCGCTGCCAGGAGGTCGTCCTGACCGGCGACGACGTAGACCTCGACAAGTTTCCCATCCTGCACTGCTGGCCGCAGGACGGGGGGCGCTACATCACTCTGCCCCTGGTCTTTACCCACGACCCCAACACCGGTAAGCGCAACGTCGGCATGTACCGCGTGCAGGTCTTCGACAGGCGCACGACGGCCATGCACTGGCAGATGCACAAGGTCGGCGCGGAGCACGCCCGCCTGAGCGCCGAGAAGCGCCAGAAGATAGACGTCTGCATCGCGCTTGGCGGCGACCCAGCCCTGACGTACGCCGCGACCGCGCCCCTGCCGCCCGGTATAGATGAGCTGCTTTTCGCCGGATTCTTGCGCAAGAAGCCGGTGCATCTGGTCAAGGCAAAGACGGTGGATATCGAGGTGCCGGAGGACGCCGAGATCATCATCGAGGGCCAGATCGATCCGACGGAGCAGCGCTTGGAGGGGCCGTTCGGGGACCACACCGGCTACTACTCGCTGGCCGATATGTACCCGGTATTGCACATCACCGCCATTACGCACCGCCGCAGCCCGGTCTATCCGGCCACCATCGTCGGGCGCCCACCGATGGAGGACGGCTGGCTCGGCAAAGCCACCGAGCGCCTGTTCCTGCCGTTGCTGCGCCTGACGCTGCCTGAAATCGTAGATATGAACTTGCCAGTCGAAGGCATCTTCCATAACATCGCGCTCGTCTCCATCCGGAAGCGCTATCCCGGCCATGCCTTCAAGGTCATGCATGCGCTGTGGGGATTGGGCCAGGCGATGTTCACGAAGATGATTTTCGTCTTCGACCAGGATGTGAACGTGCAGGACGTGAAGGAATGTCTGTGGCGCCTGGGCAATAACATTGACCCGGAGCGCGATATGTGCCTGGTACGCGGCCCGATTGATGTGCTGGATCATGCCTCGCGCGCATTGGGCTTCGGCTCCAAGATCGGCTTTGACTGCACGCGCAAGCTGCCTGCCGAGGGCTTCCAGCGCGAGTGGCCCGATGTCATCGAGATGACCTCGGAGGTCAAGGCGCGCGTGGATGCGATCTGGGGCCAGTTGGGACTCTAATTCGGGGAAATGGGGACCTAAGGAAAGTTGGGGGATAGTCCGCCTCTATTCGTTGTAGATATGCAGTGGGGACAGCAGCCGGTGCGCCTGACGGCATGGCGGCGCGCGACGCTGCCCACCGATGCGCCGACGACCTCGGTTCATATCGTCGCCTTCCACGGCCCGCGCGTGCTGGTGGTGCGGGACCGCAAGGGCGTCTTCGGCTTTCCGGGCGGGCGTCTGGAGCCGGGCGAGACGCAGGCAGAAGCGATGGCCCGCGAGGTCTATGAGGAGGCGCAGGCCCACCTGCGGCCCGGCTATAGTCTCTACGCGGCGATTAAGATCGAATACACTGAGCGTATTCCAGGCCGCATCTATCCCTACGATTACAGCTATATGGCGATGTACGCGGGCATTGTGCGCGCCCTGGATCCCATTCGCACCGACCCCGCAGGCTACATCACGAGCCGCGCCCTCTTTACCCGTGCCGAGTGCGAGAAGCACCTGCTGGCGCACGACCAGATCTTGCTGCGGGAAGCCCTGGCGGCGCTTATGGCGCAGCCCCATGGGTACGGGCCGTCTCTGCGCGCCTTTCTTGCCCCGGAAGATCAGACAGGCGTACGCGGCTAAGCCACCGTGCGGAGTCCCGACGCAGGTTCTCCCTCCTGGGAGACGACGAACAAACGCTGCATGGCTGCTTAGCGTGCCCCATGCCAGAAAGAGTCCTGCGGTATGTCCGAACCAGAACCGCCGCGCCAGCGTAGATTGGTAGTGGCGATCACGGGAGCGAGCGGCGCACCCTACGCCGTGCGCTTCCTGGAAGAGGCGGTAAAGCATTACGCCGAAATCTATGTCGCCGCCAGCGATCAGGCATTGCAGGTCATCCGCCTGGAGACCGGACGCGCCGTGGACGCGCGCCACCTATCGGCGGAGGCACTGCTTGGCTTCTCCACGCCGGGTCTCAAGTTCGTGGACAAGAAGGACTACTTCTCGCCTCCGGCCAGCGGCTCGTTCCGGCATGACGGCATGGTGATCGTGCCCTGCTCGATGGGCACCGCCGCGCGCATCGCCAACGGCATCAGCGACGACCTGATCACCCGCGCCGCGGATGTCTGTCTAAAAGAACGGCGCAAACTGATACTTGTGCCGCGCGAAACGCCCTGGAACCTGATCCATCTGCGCAACCTGACGCAGTTGGCCGAAGCAGGAGCCATCATTCTACCCGCCGCGCCCGGCTTCTACCATAAGCCGCAAAGCGTGGGGGATCTGATCGATCACATCGTCGGGCGAATCTTACAACAGCTTGGCATAGACCAGAAACTTGTCCCACAGTGGCAATATGCGGAGGAGTAAAGCCCGGCGCCATCGCCTTTTCCTCTCCTCACAGGCAGGCTTGCTTAACTTAATGAGAAGGGACAAGCGCTGTCTGCGATGGCCCTGGAATAGAGCCGGAGGAAGCGTATGCGTGCGTTTCTGACGAAGACCCGGATGATCCTCGATATGATCAAGTTCGAGCATACCATCTTCGCGATGCCCTTTGCTCTGATCAGCGTGCTCCTGGCCTCGCGAAGCCAGCCGCATGGGCTTCCTCCAGGCCGCACGCTCAGTTGGATCGTACTGGCGATGGTCGGGGCGCGTAGCGCCGCCATGTCGTTCAATCGCCTGGCCGATGCGGAAATAGATCGGCAGAACCCACGCACCGCCAACCGCCATCTTCCGGCGGGCCTTCTTACTTCCGCGCAGGTCTGGCTGTTCTTCGCCGCCGCTGTTGTCCTCTTCGAGATGGCCGCCTGGGAACTCAATCGACTCTGCTTCCTGCTCTCCCCGCTGGCGCTGGCCTGCGTCCTGGGCTACTCCTACACCAAGCGATTTACCTCTCTCTGCCATCTGTGTTTGGGCTTTGCCATCGGCATCGCGCCCATCGGGGCCTGGCTGGCCGTTACCGGCAAGTTCAGCCTGATTCCCGTTTTGCTGGGAGCGATAGTGATGCTCTGGATCGGGGGCTTTGACATCATCTACGCGCTGCAAGATTACGATTTCGATCTGCGCTCCTCCGTCTACTCTCTGCCGAAAGCTCTGGGCAAAGCCCGCGCCCTGCGGATCTCGCGCCTGATGCACGCGCTGATGATCGGCCTGCTTCTGGCGGTCGGCCTCTTCGATGGCCTGCACGCGATCTATTTCCTCGGCGTTTGCGTGGTGGCCGCGCTCATCGCCTACGAGCAGTGCCTGGTCAAGCCGGATGACCTGCGCCGTGTGAATGTCGCCTTCTTTACGCTCAACGGCTGGGTTAGCCTCAGCCTATTCGCGTTCGTGCTGCTGGACAGCCTGCTGCACCGCTAGCAGCTTCCCGGTCGCTGTCGGGACATCGGCGCGAGGAGCCCCACCGCAACAGCGGTCGGAAAGTGATTGAGTATATAATTTTGGTCCAAAATCTTAAACACTGTGAGTAAGGAGCATGACCCTACGGATTGGAAGCGTGCCCTATCTGAACGCCAAGCCCCTGGTGGACTGGTTTCATAGCCCGGAGTGCGACGCCGATGTCGAGCTAACCTACGCCGTGCCCTCGCGCTTGGCGCAGATGCTGCGTGAGGATAAGCTGGACGTCGCGAACGTCTCCATCTTCGAGGGGCTGCAAAATCCCAACCTCGTCCTCGTGGATAATATCTCCATCTCGGCCTTCGGCCCGGTCAAGAGCGTGCGGCTGTTTTCCAGGGTGCCGGTGGAACAGATCCGGTCGGTGGCGCTGGATACCAGTTCGCTGACCTCGACGGCGCTGACCAAGATTTGGCTCAAGGAGGCGTTCGGCCTGACTCCCTGCTATCAGCATCAGGCCCCGAACCTGCAAGCGATGCTGGCGGCGTGCGATGCCGGGCTGATTATCGGAGATTTGAAGCTGTTCGACCTGATGCCCGGCACGGCGGTCTACGACCTCGGTCAGGGCTGGTATGACCTGACCGGCCTGCCCTTCGTCTACGCCGGCTGGCTGGCGCGCGCAGATCGCGCCTCCGCGCAGATGGCGCAGATATTGACCAGGGCCAAGGCGTGGGGCACGGCGCGGCTGGAGGAACTGGCGGCAACCTGGTCGGCTCGAATGGATCTCCCTCCCGACCGCTGCCGCGACTATCTCCTCAAGGTGATGAACTACGACCTGGCGCCCGACCAGGTGGCAGGACTGCGCTGCTACCAGCAAAAGTGCTATGAGCACGGGCTTATCGAAGCTATCCATCCGCTGCGGCTCCTCTCGTGAGCCGCTTCCCCAGTCCCCGCCAACCTTTCCCCATAGCCTCACGACTCTCTTTCTTTTGACCTAACCCCCCATCCCCCTTCCCTACCCGCTCGTACCTCGCTAGGGAAGGGGGGACCCGGCTTCTGCTCTCCCCTCTCCCGCAGCGTGGGAGAGGGGGGCAGGGGGTGAGGGCGGCAACCATCTCCGGTCGGGTCCCTCCCTTCCCTCTTAGGGTCGCTAGGCGGAGGGGCGAACCATTGCAGCCCCGACCCTAGCAGTGGGGGACGGGGGTTAGGTCAAGAAGGGACGGGGATGAGGATAGATAAGAGAGAACGGAATACCATACTTTCGCTTCTCTTCAAGCAGGATTCTGGGGCGTGAATGGCGAATAATCGCAGGCTGCGTGATGTTGCGGCGTTGTTGTAAGAAAGGAATGGCAGGACCGATGATGGTTTTGATGCGCGCCGACGCGACGGCGGAACAGATCGAGGAAGTCATGTCGCGTATCACGGCGCACAAGATGCAGGCGTTACGGCTGCCCGGCGACGAGCACATTGCCATTGGCGTCGCCAGCGCCATTCCGCCCGACCTGCGCGAGCCGCTGACCGAGGCGCTTTCCACGCTGCCCGGCGTGGATCACGTCGTCCAGATCAGCCGCCCGTATAAGCTGGCCTCGCGCGAGTTCCACCGCACGGATACCATTGTGCGGATCAAGGGCGTCGAGATCGGCGGGGCCGAGTGCGTGGTCATGGCGGGGCCGTGTTCGATTGAGAGCCGCGAACAGCTTTTCACCACCGCACGCGCCGTGCAAGCGGCAGGCGCAAAGGTGTTGCGCGGTGGGGCCTTTAAGCCGCGCACCTCGCCTTATGCGTTCCAGGGCCTCGGCCTGGAGGGCCTGAAGCTGCTCAAGGAGGTCGGCGACGCGCTCGGCATCCTGACGATCACCGAGGTCATGGCACCGGAGGATGTGCCGCTGGTGGCCGCGCACGCCGACATCCTCCAGATCGGGGCGCGCAATATGCAGAACTATCCACTGCTCATCGCGGCAGGCAAATCGGGCCATCCGACCATGCTCAAGCGCGGGCCGAGCGCCTCCCTGGACGAGTTTCTGCTGGCGGCGGAATACCTGCTGCATCACGGCACGCAGGACGTCCTCCTGTGCGAGCGCGGCGTCCATCCCCTGGATCGCGCCTACACCCGCAACACGCTCGACCTGAACGCCGTGCCGGTGCTAAAGCAGGTCTCCCACCTGCCGGTCATCGTGGATCCCTCGCATGGCACGGGCGTGGCGCGCTACGTTCCGGCAATGGCGCGGGCGGGCCTGGCCGCGGGTGCGGACGGCGTGATCGTCGAAGTGCACCCCTGCCCGCAGCAGGCGCTCTCGGACGGCGCCCAATCGCTCACCCCGGAGCAGTTCGCCGGCATGATGGAGGAGCTGGGCAAGATCGCTGCCGCCATCGGCCGCTGCCTCCGCTAGACATTCCTCTGGGGTGCATGCTATAATACGTCCGTCTGCATGCGTTTTTGTGAAGAGAATTGAGATGGGAGCAACCGGATCAACGGGACCGGAGAAATAGAGAACCGAAGCCTGTTTTGGTCTGGGAAATCCTGCCTTAAAAGGAGGGCATCGGTGCGCAAACTCATTGGCATGGCGGCGGCTCTGCTGCTGGGCGCCGCTATCCTGGCCGGGTGCAGCGGCAAAGGCAACGAAACGTCCGGAGGAGGCGGCGCTCCCGCGAGCGCGGGCGGAGGCGGCAAGCCCACGCTCACCATCGCCTGGGCGCAGTGGGACCCGTCGAACTACCTGGAAACCCTCTCCAAAGATTTCACCAAAGAGACGGGCATCAATGTGGTGGTGCAGCAGATTCCCTGGCCGCAGTATCAGGAGAAGATCCAGACGGGCGTCTGGACCGGCAAGAGCGATGCCTATGACATTATCGTCGGGGACAGCCAGTGGCTCGGACGCGGCGCCACGGAGGGCCACTACGTTGACCTGACCGATTGGTCCAAGACCAATGTCAACTGGGACGAGATCTATCCCTCCGCAAAGCAGTTCTATTGCGAGTACGACGGCAAAATCTACGGCGTGCCCTGCGAGGCGGATGCCATCGGGTTTGCCTACCGTAAAGACCTTTTCGAGAACCCTCAGGAGCAGGCGGCTTTCAAAGCCAAGTATAAGTACGACCTTGCGCCGCCGAAGACCTGGGATCAACTCCGCGACATCGCCGAGTTCTTCACCCGCCCTCAGCAGAAGCTTTATGGAGCCGCGATCTTCTACGCGGGCGGCGGCGCCTATGATGGCATCACCATGGGCTTTGATCAGGTGCTCTGGTGCTATGGCGGCGAGCTTCGCGATCCCAAAACCAACGTTGTCGAGGGCGTGATCAATTCGCCCACCGGCGTCAAGGCGCTTAGCTTCTACACGCAGGAACTCAAAAAGTTTACCCCGCCTGGCTCGGAAAACTACTACTTCAATGAGTGCCTGGAAGCCTTCCGCAACGGGCAGGTGGCTATGGCGATGGACTGGTACACCTTCTTCCCGGCCCTGGCGGACAAGACCAAGAACCCGCTCATTGATAAAACCGGCTTCTTCGTCTCCCCGGCGGGACCCGGCGGCCACTTCATCAGCCTGGGCGGGCAGGGCATGTCCATCTCCAGCTACTCTAAGCACCAGGACGAGGCCAAGCAGTTCCTGGCCTGGTTTATCAAGAAAGAGACACAGCAGAAGTGGGCCGATCTCGGCGGCCTGACCACCACCAAGCCCGTGTTGGAAAGCGCGGATTTTAAGACGAAGACGCCTTTCAACGCGCAGTTTGCGGATAGTGTCCAATATCTACGGGATTTCTATAACATTCCCCAGTATGCCGAGCTGCTGGAGGTCACCCAGATTGACTGGAATGCCTGCGTTGCCGGCACGCAGACTCCGCAGGCCGCTATGGACGATGTCGCCAAAAAGCATACGGAGATACTCAAAAAGGCGGGCCTGATCAAATAGGCCCGTCCCTGGCCGTGAGGAGAGCTCGGAGGGTTAGGTAAGCTCGTGCGGCTTCTCTCGGCGACGGAATAGAATTCCTTCGCTGGTTAGCCTTCGGCTCAGTGTCGGCCTACGCCGACACGTACAGGTAGGCAACTGGTTTCGTGTCCCCGCAGGGGGACACTGGGCCGTTAGGCCACCGAGCGAGGGAATTTATTCCCTTGTGACTTCGGAAAGAGGAATTCATCGCGTGGATATTGATAGACCGCTGGAGCGGGAACAAACTCGTACCAAACCGTTGGGGCTGCGTCGCGCCCTGGGCGACCGCAGCATCGCGAACGTGTTTCTGCTGCCGACCGTGCTGTTGCTCATCGCGATGAATATCTTTCCGCTGATCTGGTCGCTCTACCTCTCCTTCTGCGAATATACTGGCACGTCCAACAAGGCGGCGGTCTGGATCGGCGGCGCCAACTACACGAACCTGCTCTCCGACCCCTCCATCTGGAAGAACTTTACCGTTACGGCCCAGTTCACGCTGCTGGCCGTCGGCGTGCAGTTGCTCATCGGCTTCGGCATGGCGCTGCTGCTGCACCGGACGTTCCGCCTGAAGAGTATCGTCACCACGCTGATCCTGCTGCCGATGATGCTTTCGCCGGTCGTGGTCGGGCTGTTCTGGCGGTTTCTGCTGGACGCCAACTGGGGCCTGGTCAACTGGATTTTACAGACCCTCCACCTTCAGGACCCGGCGCATCCGGTCAACTGGCTCAACGACCCGCAAAACGCGCTCTGGTCGCTGGTCATCGTGGATACCTGGATGTGGTCGCCCTTTGTGATGCTGATCTCGCTGGCCGGGCTGGCCGCCGTGCCGCCGCATCTCTACGAGGCCGCCGAGGTGGACCGCGCCTCCGCCTGGTTCAAGTTCCGCTACATCACTATTCCGATGGTCTCCCCGCTGGTGATGATCGCGCTCCTGTTCCGCACGATGGACTGCTTCAAAATCTTCGACACGGTCTACGTGCTGACGGGCGGCGGCCCCGGCGACGCGACCAAGACCGTCTCCTACAGCCTCTATAAGCAGGCGTTCGATGCCCACAACACGGGCTATGCCTGCGCGCTGGCCTATATCATCCTGCTCGTCATCATCGGGCTGGCCAACCTCTACATCAAATACCTGGGCCGCGTGCGCGGCGAGGGAATTCCCGACTCCTCCTCGCTCTATGAGGCCGTTGCGGAAAAGACGCGGGGCGTGCCGGGGCTTGGCTGGCTGTTCGACTCGCCCACGCGCCTTCTGGCCGCGCTGCTTGTGCTGGCGTTCTGGCGACAGATTCCCTGGCTGTTGGCGCTGCTCGCGGCCAACGACAGGCTGATCTTCGCGGCGGGCGTGCTGATCCTGGCGGCGTGGGGCTTCGGCCAACTGCCCCGCCGCCAGAGCCTGATCCTCGCCAGCCTGGGCGTCCTCCTGGGGCTTGCTGCTCTCCTGGCACCAGGCAGCATCGCCGCGTGGCTCTGGCCGTTCGGCGTAGCCGGGGCGGTCTGGTTCCTGGCACAGACGCCGCAAACGGTGCGCAACCTGCTCGCTTACGCCGCCATCGCCGTCGCCGCCGTGATCTATCTGCTGCCGATTTACTGGATCGCGGCCACCAGCCTCAAGCCCGCCACGCAGATCTTCGCCACGCCGCCGAAATTCTTCCCTACCCATCAGGCCGCTCTGGGCGAGGCGCCTCAGCCGGGCTACACCTTCGGCGTCACCCTCCAGAACTATGACGCGCTGATCTACAAGCGCGAGGGCAATCGCCCGGATGGCAAGATCGAAGGCTACTCCGACTTTCCGCGTCAGCTTGGCAACAGCCTGTTCATTGGCGGATTGAGCACCTTCCTGGCGGTCGCGCTGGGCACGATGGCGGCCTATGCCTTCGCCCGCTTTCGCGTCAAGGGTAAGGGCGACCTGCTCTTCTTCATTCTGAGCACGCGCATGATGCCCGCCATCGTGGTCGTCATCCCCATCTTCCTGATGTATCGCACACTCGGCCTGCTGGACACGCACCTGGGCCTGATCATTCTATACACGGTCTTCAACCTGTCGTTCTCGACCTACCTGCTCAAGGGCTTCTTCGACGACATCCCGCACGAGTACGACGATGCGGCCCTGCTGGACGGCTACTCGCGCTTCCAGGCGTTCCGGAAGATTTCGCTGCCGCAGGCGCTCACCGGCATTGCCGCCACCGCCGTCTTCTGCTTCATCACCGCCTGGAACGAGTTCGCCTTTGCGCAGCTGCTCTCCGTGCAGCAGCCGCTGACGGCGCCGCCCTCCATCGTGGCGCGCACCGGCTCCGGCGGCACGGAATGGGGCCAGATCGCGGCGGGCGCGGTGCTGTTCCTGATTCCGGCGGCGCTGTTTACCTTCCTGATGCGCAAGCATCTGCTGCGCGGCGTCACCTTCGGCGCGATTAAACGCTAAGGCCCCTGCGCTTCACCCCGCCAGCGCCACGATCTCACCTGGCAGAGGAAAGGGATTGCGGTAACGTAGAATCCGGCAGAACCTCCTTTTAAGGGTTTAGAGAGATGAGCAAAACGACAGAGCGAGAGCCAGAAGCGCCGCATACGCCCGGAACACGGTCAATATGCGGGTGTTCCGGGCGTATGCGGCGGCGAACCCAAAATTAAGGGAACGCGCATACCCGTCTGGATTATCGCCGGTTGGCATGGGTATGGATGCGGATGAAATCCTAACTATGTACCCGCATTTGACGGCAGCGCAGGTTCATGACGCGCTCTCCTATTACTTTGATTATAAAGCGGAAGTGGATGCGGTACGGGCGCAAAATACGGAAGAATACTGGCAAGCTAGACAGAGCCAGCAATGACGGCTATCAAGCTCTACACGGATGAGGACATCACCGATAACCTCCCTCAGACAACGAAAAAACTATGGCAACGGTACAAGTTGAGAATTTAGTCAAACGTTTCGACCAGAACATAGCTATAAATAACACGTCGCTTGCGATAGACGACGGGATGTTTATGGTCTTCTTGGGGCCGTCCGGTTGCGGCAAGACCACGACCTTGCGCTGCATCGCGGGCCTGGAAATCCCCGATGGCGGGCGAATCCTGATTGATGGCGAGGATGTGACCAAACTGCCTCCCTCCGCGCGGGACATCGCGATGGTCTTTCAGCAGTACGCCATCTATCCCCACATGACGGTCGCGGAGAACCTGGCCTTCCCGCTCAAGGCCGTCAAGACCCCGCGCCACGAGATCGAGGCGCGCGTCCGTGAGGTGGCGTGCAAGCTGCATATCGAGCACCTGTTAAACCGCAAGCCGGGCAAGCTCTCCGGCGGCGAGATGCAGCGCGTCGCCATCGGGCGGGCGATGGTGCGTCGGCCCAAAGTCTTCCTGATGGACGAGCCGCTTTCCAATCTCGACGCGAAGCTGCGCGCGGAGATGCGCGCCGAAATCAAGCGCCTGCAAAGCGACCAGGGCGCGACGACCATCTATGTCACCCACGACCAACTGGAGGCGATGAGCATGGCGGATAAGATCGCCGTGATGTACGGCGGCATCCTCCAGCAGGTCGGCACGCCCGCCGAGGTCTACGACCATCCGGCCAACCTGTTTGTCGCCGGGTTTATCGGCTCGCCGGCGATGAACTTCGTGCCCTGCCGCCTCACCGACGACCGCAGGCAGCTGCTTCTGGAGGGCAACGTGCCGTTGGCGATCCAGCCTGACGTGGTGTCGCGCCTAGCCCATGTCCCTTCCGGCCAGGACCTGATCCTGGGCGTGCGTCCCGAAGACATCGCGCTGCGTCACGACCCGCAGCCGGAGTTCGATCCGGTGGAGGTCTACGTCGTCGAGCCGCTGGGCTCGGAGAACATCGTGGACGTGCGCCTGGCCGGCAACGTCCTGAAGGCGCGCACCCTGCCGACCTTCACTGCCCGGATCGGCGAGACGCTCTATATGCGGATCGATCAGTCCCGCGCGCACCTGTTTGACGCCCAGACGACGCAGGCGCTGACGTAAAGAGGAGAGAGAAACCGGATGTTTTCTGGACGGTTTGGGCAGGCGATGGAGGCGCTTTCAATAGCGTTGATACTCCTGGGTATCGTGGCGTTATGTCAAAGTTTCTCCTTCCCTCTGTATCAAAACGGCTTCAAGATACTCATTGCCGGCTGGCTCGGCCTGACCCTCTGGTCGCACCGCCGTCCCGTGCGCCCCAAGATCGAGCAGGGCAACCCGCAGGTGACCATTGACGGGCATCCTCCTATCGAAGTCACGCTCGGCGACCGCCCTAAGAGTGCCTGACAGAACCTTCCCGGTTGCCCTGAAAAGAACGGGCTATACAGGTTTGTTAAGCGCTTGCCGTGAGGAGACGACTACCATGCCTACTTCCGCTGCCCCTCGCCTCTCCGTTTCGACCTGGAGCCTCCACCGCGCTCTCGGCGTCACCTATCCTGACGCGCCCGGCGGCAACGTGCGGCGCGGGCCAGTAGAAAGCTACGGCCCCGCCTCGCTCTCGCTGCTGGAAGTCCCGGAGCGTATCGCCGCGATGGGCGTGCATACGCTCGAAATCTGCCACTTCCACCTGCCAAGCCGGGATGCCGGCTATTTTCAAGAGCTGCAAAGCGCACTGGATGCGGCGAGAGTGGAACTGTTCTCTGTCTTGATAGACGGCGGGGACATCACCGATCCCGTCCACCACGCCCGCGACCTGGCCTGGGCTGGCGAATGGGTGGATACGGCGGCGGCGCTGGGGGCGCAGCGGGCGCGGGTGATCGCGGGCAAATCCTCCTACTCCGAAGAGGCCATGCAGCGCAGCATCGCCGGGTTGCGCGCGCTGGCGGCGCGCGGCGCGGCGCAGGGCGTGCGCGTGACGACGGAAAACTGGTACCCGCTCCTCTCCCGGCCCGAAGCGGTGCTCAGGCTGCTGGATAGCCTGGAGGGCCAGGTCGGCCTGAACCTGGATTTCGGCAACTGGAGCGGCCCTACCAAGTATGACGACCTGGCAGCCATCTTCCCGCGCGCCGAGTCGTGCCATGCCAAGTGCGCCTTCACCGCACCCCGTGCGCCGGATACAGAGGACTTCCGCCGCTGCCTTGACCTCTCGCACGCTGCCGGATTCGCCGGCCCCTACACGCTGATCTACGATGGCCCCGGCGACGACGAATGGGAGGGCCTGGTGATAGAGCGCGAACTCGTCCAGCCCTATCTCCAGTCCCACTAAAGCGATACGCACAAGGAAGGACGCCGATGAATTTGCTCATCCTGGGCGGGACGGTGTTCGTGGGGCGGCATTTGGTGGAGGCGGCTCTGGCGCGCGGGCATACGGTGACGCTGTTTAATCGCAGCCAGCACAACCCGGAACTCTTCCCAGAGGTCGAAAAGCTGCGAGGCGACCGCGATGGCGATCTGGGCGCGCTGCAAGGACGGCACTGGGATGCGGTCCTAGATACCTGCGGCTATGTGCCCCGGATCGTGCGGGCGTCCGCCGAGCTATTGGCCGATGCCGTCCCTCACTATACCTTCATCTCCAGCATTTCGGTTTACAAGGACCTCAGCATACCGGGCATGGATGAGAACGCTCCGGTCGGCACGTTGGAGGATGAGACGACAGAGGAGATCACCGCAGAGACCTACGGCCCGCTGAAAGTTCTGTGTGAGCAGGCGGCGGAGGAAGCGATGCCGGGCCGTGTGCTGACCATCCGCCCCGGCCTGATCGTCGGCCCGCACGATCCCACCGACCGCTTCACCTACTGGCCCCACCGCGTGGCACAGGGCGGCGAAGTTTTGGCGCCGGGCCGCCCCGAACAGACCGTGCAGTTCATTGATGCGCGTGATCTGGCCGAGTGGAATATTCGCTTGATAGAAGCCGGCCAGACCGGCGTCTATAACGCCACCGGCCCGGACTACCCGCTGACGATGGGGCGCCTGCTGGACGAGTGCAAGGCCGTCGGTGGGAGCGACGCGCGCTTTACCTGGGCATCGCAGGAGTTTCTCCAGCAGGAGGGGGTTCAGCCCTGGACGGAGCTGCCGCTCTGGGTGCCCGAAGAGCCGGATATGGCGGGCTTTAATGCCGTCAATTGCGATAAAGCCATCGCCGCCGGTTTAACCTTTCGGCCCCTCTCGGACACCATCCGGGACACGCTGGCCTGGGACGCGACCCGCCCCGCCGATAGGGAGTGGCGTGCCGGGCTAAAGCCGGAACGCGAGCGGGAACTGCTAGAAAAACCCTTTCAACAGGATGAACAGGATTTACAGGATTAGGGCTAGACAGAGACAGAAGCCTTCCAGCCAACGGAGTTAACAGAAACTCGGTTGGCTGGTTTGGTTTTAGAAATCCTGTTTAATCCTGATTAATCCTGTTCATCCTGTTGAAAGGGTTTTGTTTTTTAGGCGCTGGGGATACGGGGCAGCGTCCAGGGTTTGCGCGCGTCGCGGGTGAGCAGGATATTCGCCTCCCGGATCGGGCGCCCGTGCGCGTCCCGGCAGATCTCCCGCTCGCGGTCCCAGAAGAGCTTTTGCCCGGTACGGTAGGCGATATTGCCCAGGAAGCAACTGGTGGAGGAGCGGTGAGTGATCTCGACGTCGGAGGCGGGCAACGGGCGGATGCCGTTGCTGTCTTTGGGGCCTTTGACGCAGTCGAGGAAGTTGCGGACGTGCAGGTCTTTGCTATCGTAGCCGCTATGCTTCTCGGCGGGGATGCTGTTGCCCTCGGGATAGACCTCCCAGCCACTGCGATCCACAAAGAGCGTGCCGTTGGTGCCGAAAAACTCGATGCCGTAGCCGTGCCCATCCATGCCGCGCCCGTTGCCCTTGCGCAGCGAGTAGACCAGCGTGAAGGGGCGATTGTTCACGCCGCCGCCTTTGGCGAACCCATAGACGACTTCCAGCGTGTCGGGGGTGTCGCGGTTATCCGGCAAGGCCCAGTGGCCGCCGCTGGCGCTGACGGTCGTGGGTGCGTCCACCTCCATCGCCCAGAGCGCGATGTCGTTGAGATGCACGCCCCAGTCGGTCATCATGCCGCCAGCGTAGTCGAAGAACCAGCGGAAATTCCAATGGAAGCGGTTGGGATTGAAGGGGCGCAGCGGGGCCGGGCCGAGCCACATATCGTAATCCACGCCGGGAGGCGGGGCCGGCTGATCGGGCGGGTTGCCGATGCCGTTGCCCTCGTTGCTGGAGTTCCAGGTACGGACGAGGGTAATGTTGCCCAGCTTGCCGGACTGGATATACTTCACCGCCTCGATGAAGTGCGGGTCGGTGCGCTGCTGCGTTCCGCCCTGCACCACGCGCTTGTAATAGCGGGCGGCGTTGACCATCGCGCGCCCCTCCACGACATTATGCGAGAGCGGCTTCTCCACGTAGACGTCCTTGCCGACCTGGCAGGCGTAGATGGTCGGCAGGGCGTGCCAGTGGTCGGGCGTGCCGACGATGACGACATCCACCTCCTTGAGGTCCAGGACGCGCCGCCAATCCTTGAGCGCCTGCGCGCCGGGGTTCTCGCTGGCCGCCTTATCCAGGTGGGCTTGATCCACATCGCAGAGCGCCACGACGTTGACTATGCCCGTTCCCTTGAACGCGCCCAGATTGCCCATGCCCATCCCGCCGCAGCCGATCAGGGCGATGTTGAGCTTTTCGTTCTGCGCTACGGGTTTGCGCTTCTTCGCTGGCTCGGCATGTACCGGCTGAATATCCAGCGCATTTGCCGCCGCCAGGCCGAGGCCGACGCCGGCGACCGTGCGCCCGGTCTTGCCGAGGAACTCCCGGCGTGAGATCGCGTCCCTCTCATCCCTATCCATACGTGCTTGTGTGCTCCTTTTGTGCTTGCTTGATTATTAGCTTTGCCGGGCCATGAATGACCCGTCTGTGGGGCCTACGGCCAACCGTCCTGGCGGACGCGCCTGTCCCGAAGGGTTTTCCGTCCGCAGGACGGTTGGCGGCGCAGCCGCCCTCTAGCCGGGTACTTTCAGTGCCCGGCTAGGGCCGAGGTTTTCACCCCCCGGCGCTTGCTGGGCCTGCGGCCAAGCGTCCTGGCGGACGGAACCCCTGCGGCAAGAAGAGTGTGCGTGACGGAAGTTAGATGGTGTACAGTTCCTCCGGTATGACGACGCGGGTCTGGCGCACAATGGCCTCGTTGGCCTTGAGGATGGCAACCGCCGTGCGCAGGCCGACCTCCGCATCGCAATAGATGGGCTTGCCCTCCCGGATGCTGGCCGCCCAATTATAGAACTGGAGATCGTAGGCGTCCTTGCCGTCGGCAGAGGTTGCCAGCGTCGTCTCCCCGATCCGCGCGCCGGTCTTGAGCTTCTTGGTCGCGCTGGCGTTGAGGATGATGCCGACCTTGCCGTTGGCATCCTTTTCCTTCTCGGTGTATTGCGCCCAATCCAGCGTTTCGGCTTTTGGCTCGCGATAGAGCAGCCCCTTATCCTCGCCGTGGTCGCCGACGGTGGTGATGAGCGTGCCCTTGTCGCCCATGAACTGCTCCTGGAAGCCGTCGAACTGGTTGGTGGTCAGGGATTGGTAGGTCACTTTGACGCCGTTCGGGTACTCGTAGATGACCTGGACGTTGTCCCAGACATCGCGCCCATCCTTCCAGTAGTCCACGCCGCCGACGCCCATGACGGCGCTAGGCGCGGCGTTGAGGAACCAGTTGACGACCTGGATTTGGTGGCTGCCCAGCTCGGCCATGAGACCCTGCGAGGTGCGCTTGTAGAGCCGCCAGTTGACCAGGTGCTCGGGGTCGCGCCAGTAGTCCAGGCCGGCAAGGATCTGGCCTTTGGGGATGCTGCGCCGCCAGGAGCCGTTGCGGTTCCATTGCGCCCGCACGTGCGTTATGCGCCCGCAGACCTTCTTGCTGTTCAAAAGCTCGTAGGCGTGGTTGTAGCCGACGGAAGAGGCGCGCTGATGGCCGATCTGGAGCACCTTGCCGGTGCGCTTAGCTGTCCGGGCCATCTTCTTAGCGTCCTCTACGGTGTAGGCCATCAGCTTCTCGCAGAAGACGTGCTTGCCTGCCTCCAGCGCGTCTATGGCGATGTGGGCGTGGAGCGGCAGCGGCACGGTCACGAGGACGGCCTGCACGTCTTTGCGGTCGAGGAGGCGGCGGTAATCGGAGTAGGCGCTGTCGTCGTGGACCTGGGCGATCCTTTTGGCGGCGTTCAGGTTCGGCTCAAAGATGTCGCAGACCGCCACGCACTGCACGCCCGGCACACGGATCGCCTTCCTGAGATCGAACTGTCCCTGCGAGCCAGGCCCGATAATGCCGATGCGCAGCGGCTCGGCCTTCGTCTCCGCCGCAGTCTGCGGCTTCTCGTCGGCCCCGGCCCAGCCTGCGCCGAAGCCGAGCGCGGCGGCGGCCAGCGCGGATTCCTGCAGAAACTCCCGGCGGGAGAGCGCGTTGATACGGAAACGTTCCATGAAGAATCAACCTCCAGCTTAATCCCAATCGGTGCCGATGCGTGTCAGACAATATGTCCCCTGCGGGTCAGGGAGCGCGAACAGCGCCTTAACGCCCGGATGGGCCTGGCAGTAGGCGCGCGCCCATTCCACACCCTGGACGGCAAAGGCTGTGGAGAGCGCATCGCCTTCGGCGGCATCGGGCGAGAGGACGGAAACAGAGTATTCGCCGCCGACCGGCTGCCCGGTGCGCGGATCGAACAGGTGGCCGACGCGGGTGCCCTCCGCCAGAATGAACTGCTCAGCGCTGCCCGAAGTGGACAGGGCCGCGTCCCGCAGTTGCACGACGGCCAGCTGTCGGCCCTCCTCCTGCGGGTCGGGGATGCCAATGGGCCAGCCTGCGCTGCTCGGCGGCTTGCCGAGGGCGACGATAGAGCTATAACCGCTATGGAGCAGCGCGCAGGAGATGCCGGCGGAGCGTAGGAAGTCGGCGGCGCACGCGACGATAAACCCCTTGCCGACCGCGCCCAGATGCAGCTCGATCTCCGGGGTTAGAAAACGGATGGTCTGCTGCGCCTCATCCAGTTGGACATAGCGCCATCCGATTTGTTGCACGATGGCCGCGATTCTCTCCGGTTGGGGCGGCGTCACCCTCTCGCCGCGCAAAAGCCCGCGCCGGAAGAAGCCCCACGTCCGCACGAGCTTGCCTGCCGTCGGGTCAAACGCGCCTTCCGTCTCCAGGCTCAACCGGCGCAAGCGCACAAGCAGCGCAAAGAGGTTGGGCGCGACCGGAACCGGCTCCTGATAGGCGCGGGCGTTGATCTGGCTGACATCGCTCTCCGGCAGGAAATGGCTGAGCTGCTGCTCCAGCCAGCCCACCCGATCCAGCGCGTCATACGCCGCATGCTCCACTGCCTCCAGGTCGTCGCCGCCCGCATAGATCTCGAACAGGCTGCCCATCGCCGGCCTTGCCACATGGATCAACTGGCGGTTCATGGCCTCAAAACGTGTTATCCACATCCACCGGACGGCCCGTTCGGGCCGATTCGACCCCGGCGGCCAGCGCGGCGACGACGCGCGCCCCGTCCAGCACGGTCGTCATCGGCTCAGCCTTGCCCTCGATGCAGTCCAGGAAGTGCTCGGCCTGCTCCGCCCAATGATGCACCTGATGCGTGTCGTGGACGCGCGGCCTGTGATCCTTGAACTCCGCCTTGAAGTCCCGCGCGACCACCGTGGCGTGCGCCGCCTCGTCGTGCCGGTAGAGCCTGCCGCCCCAGAGCGTACCCTGCGTGCCGTACAGGACCAGGTGCCCACCGATGGGCGCGTAGCCGCGATTGCCGCAGGCCGCAATGATCTTGCCGAGCGTGCCGTTCTCAAAGGTGAGGGTCATCACGTAGCAATCGGCGATGGGCATCAGGGGCTCGGCTTTGTGGTTCGCGTAGGCAAAGACCTGTTTGACCTCGGAGCCGAGCGCCCAGCGCATCAGGCCCAAAGGATGGCAGCCGCCACCGAGCAGGATGTCCTGCGGCGCGGCGGGGTCGGAGCGCCAGGGCGTGCGCCCGTTGGGGCCATAGAGGTAGTGGAGGTTCGAAATATAATCGCCCTCGGCCAGCCAGGCTTCCCCGATCTCGCCCGCCCTGTAGGCGGCGACCATCGCCTGGTAATCCGGGCGGAAATGGTAGACGTGCCCGCCCAGAAACGTTCGGCGCGTCTCGCGCACATCCTGGACGAGCCTGGCCGCGTCCTTGCGCGTGGTACACATCGGCTTTTCGCACAGGACATGCTTGCCGGCGCGCAGAGCCGCATGGGCGTGCTCGCCGTGCAGGTGGTCGGGCGTGCAGATGGAGACGGCCTGAATATCCTCGCGGGCCAGCAGCTCCTCCAGCGTCCGGCAAAAGACCGGCACGCCAAGCTGCTGTGCGCGCGTCCGTCCTTTCTCCTCATCCACATCCCAGATCGCGATCACTTCGGCGCGCGGGTCTTCCTGATAGCCGCGAATATGGCCCTCGCCTGCATCGCCGCCGCCCCCTAGCACGCCGATACCGATTTTGCCCATTGCTGCTTCCGACTTCCCTCCTCTTTGCTGCACTCGACGCCGGGCACGGAAAGTACCCGGCTATATGGCCTACGGCCAAGCGCCCTAGCGGACGCCCCATTGCGGAAGGCTCTTTCCGCTCTACGAAGGTATCAACCTAACGATAGGTCGGTTTTTCCGTCCGAAGGACGGTTGGCGGCGTAGCCGCCCTAGAGACGGGTACTTTCCGTGCCCGGCTATATGGCCTAACGGCCAGACGTCCTCGCGGACGCCGAAAACAGCGCCGAAAACGCAATGACCTTGCCAATAGAATGCTATTTTCCGTTATTGCTCTCTTCAGGTCGTTTCCGGGCGGAAGAGGACGATGCTGGCGGTCAGGCCGTGAATAAAGCTTTTGCCTCCTACTGGCCCTAGCTCGCCCGCCGCAAAAAGCCTGCTAGCAGCGTCTCCGGCACGGCCTCCAGCACGCCGCGCACATCGTGGTTGGGCAGGTCGAACAGGCGGGTGCCGCGCCCATTGCAGCTAAACAGCAGGCCGCCTGTGGGCGCGGTCTCGTCCTGAGCGGCAAGATGCATCCGCAGGCGCAGGTCTTCGTCGGCGGTATTGGCGTTGCGCACCTGGAACTGCACGGTCTGCCCGGGGCGCACGCTGTCCCCGATGGCGATGGCCCCGCTGGTCGGGTCGGCTCCCAGCACCGCGCGGATCAAAAGGTCGTCGCGCTCAAACGAAAGTCGCCGCACTCAAACGCCGGCTGGTACTCGTTGATGACTATGCCGATGAATAACCCGTTATGCACGAGCTCCTGCTCCTCCGGCGCCAGCGCCTCTAGCGTCTCCCGTATGACTTCCTGGGCAGGCCGCCCGTTCAGCGTGCGGATCAGGTTTTCTTCGGCGCGCGTCACCAGCAGCGAAGAGCCGATAGGGCGGCATCCCTGGTTGACGACCGTGGCAACGCGAATAGGCCCGGCCATGCGCAGGCCGACCACGCCGTCCTCCACAACCCCATCATTCAACAGCAAGCGGTTCTGCCCGAACTGATGCCCGCCGCTGGCGATACCGCCGACGAGCGGCACGCCTGGCAGGAGCGCCTCAAGCGCTTGCAGGAACTCCTCGCGCGTCGTGAAGGGGTCGCCGAACACCAGGCAGGCGCGCGTCGACTCCAGGCGCGTTCCCCGCAGGCCCACGCGGCGGCGCAGCAGGTCCTCACTTTCGGGAGAGAAGAGCAGGTCTTCCCACTCCTCATTACTGATATGGAAGGGCGTGAGCGTGATGCCCGGCAGTTGCCCGGCCAGCACGCTGATCCCTGGCTCCCCCTCGATCTCCTTGTCCCCGCCGATGACGCCCTCGCACGAGCAGCCGATGAGAGCGCGCGGCGCCAACTCACGGCGTAGTTTGGCGGCCAATGCAGCCGCCTCATCAAGATAGTGCTGAGTGAAAAAGACAGCCAGCAGGTCCACGTCTCCCGGCAGTTGATGCTGCACCGAGGCGGCGAGATGCTGGACCGCCTCGCCGACGTCCTCGCGGCGACTTACAGCGGCGGCAAATCGCATGGTTACCTCCCGCGCGCCCCATACAGGCCCCAGAACAACGCCAGAATGGGGTCGCCACTTTGAGTTTCGTTCCCGCGCCATAATTTTCCTGCCGGAGTCAGCGTTCTTCCATTGGCCCTCACCTCGGCCCTTCTTGACCTAACCCCCCGGCCCCCTTCCCTACGAGGGAAGGGGGTGTGACCCGGCTTCTCCGTTGTCCCTCTCCTAGAGAAGGAGAGGCCCCGGCTTCTGCTCTCTCTTCTCCCTTGGAGGGAGAAGGGCCGGGGAGGAGGGGAGAACAAGGCTTCTCTTCTCCCCTCTCCTTCAAAAGAAGAGAGGCCGGGGATGAGGGCCGCAACCATCCCAAGTTGGGTCCCTCCCTTCCCTTGTAGGGTCGCTAGTAGTCCATCCAGGTAGAACGTTGGCATAGCCTTGAGATAGACGGAATGCTAGGCTTATCTCATTACCCATACAAACTTTCTACCTTGAAGGAGTACTAGGTGTCGCCAGGCGGAGCGCCGAACCATTGCAGGCGCGACCCTAGCAGTGGGGTTAGGGGGTGAGGGCAGTAACAGTGGGCCTACCTCGTCTTTGGCAGCGTGATGGGAGGCGGGGAGATGTAGAGGGGAACCGGGGTCACAGGGTCGTCCGGGGAGGAAACCATCCTGCCTCAACTATCCGGTATGCCTTTTCACAAAGGATGGGAAAAAATTAATACCGAGTATTGATAGATCAATGGGGAGTGATATAATGCGTTCGGATACCGTTGGCGAATTCAGCGGGCTAAGTTCGGAAAGCCGCAATAGCGGACACTTCCTTGCAATCAAGCTTTCCTGGACACAAGGAATCAGGTTGCGGAACGGTGAATAAGAAGCAAAGCCCTG
>Ga0209810_1000853_pt1 | contig 55463 bp, 46 predicted proteins | sample Coa_R1_7_FD_187159 | JGI IMG/M metagenome (GOLD analysis project Ga0209810, IMG submission 187159) | Surface soil microbial communities from Centralia Pennsylvania, which are recovering from an underground coalmine fire - Coalmine... | ecosystem: Environmental > Terrestrial > Soil > Unclassified... | reverse complement strand
CGGATGGTGCGGGCCTGGTCGGCGATGGCGCGGGTAACGGCCTGGCGGATCCACCAGTAGGCGTAGGTGCTGAAGCGATAGCCTCGCCGCCAGTCGTACTTCTCCACCGCCCGCCCCAGGCCGATGTTCCCCTCCTGCACCAGGTCCAGCAGCGGCAGCCCCCGCCCCATGTACTTGCGGGCGACCGAGACCACCAGCCGCAGGTTGCTCTCGGTCAGCCGGCGGCGCGCCTCGTCGCCACGCCGCAGGGTGTCTTCTAGCTGCTTGCGCTCGTCCGCGGTGATCTCCGCCGGGCCGATCAGGATTGCGCGCGCTGCCTCGCCGGCCTCCAGGGCCTTGGCGAGCATGACCTCCTCCTCAGCGGTGAGCAGTGGGACACGCGAGATGTCCCGCAGGTACAGCGCCATCGACGAGTCGGCCAGGTCGTCGCTCTCGTCGCGCTCGGTCTCGATAGGCTCGACCAGCGCCTCCCACCGGGCGGCCAGGTCGGTCTCTGTGTCGGCCTCCGCCGCGCTCTCACCCCAGGGCCGGGTCACGTCCGATATCGCCATGTGTCCTCCGAGCTCAGGCGTCGGGGTCGTTTGCGTCGATCCACTTCCTTAGACGAGAAACCCCTCCGTTTCGTTAGAAATTCCCGTCACGAATTTGCATCACGTTTTTCGGCCGGCGGCGGAGACGGGTGGATGGCGCCGCCTCACGGGAGCAGCCTTGATCCCGGGTGTCAAGTGGCCAGCAGTCTTGCTGCGAGATTCGTACCAGCCCCGGGCGGCCCGTCCCGCGCACCGGCCCGGGCGCGCGAAGCCGCTCAGCGGCGCCGCAGCCAGGGCACTGCGATGCCCAGGCGCGGTGGGACGTGTGTGGTTCGTCTCTCGGACGTTGTTCCGGCCCCCCGCGATGCCCAGGCGCGGTGGGACGTGTGAGGGCCGACTCCACCCCGTGGCTCACGGGGCGGGTGGCACCGGTATCCATCCCCCGGTGCTCGGAGGTTGGCGGCTAGAGCGGGAGCCGCAGGGTAAAGGTGCTGCCCTGGCCCTCCTGGCTTTCCGCGCTCAGGCTGCCGCCGTGCTGCTGCGCGATCTGCCGCGCGGTCGCCAGCCCGATTCCGCTGCCGGCGATGCTCCCGCTCACGTTACTCCCCCGGCGGAACCACTCGAACACGTACGGCAGGTCGGCGGCCGGAATGCCGATCCCTTCGTCCTGGACACGCAGCACCGCGCTGTCGCCATCATGCGAAATGCTGAGCGTGATCCGCCCACCCCGCGGGCTGAACTTGACCGCGTTAGTCAGCAAGTTGTCCACAACCCGCTCCAGCCGTGCCCGGTCCCAGTTGCCGACCAGCTCGGACACGGTCGGAGCGACGACAATTTCATGCTCCGTGGTGGCCGCCTGGCGCTGAGCGGCCACCTGCTGGACGAGCAGAACCAGATCCGTAGGCCGCCGGTTCAGCGCCAGCGGCCGGCCCTCGCGCAGGTGCGCAACGTCTTGCAGGTCATTGAGCTGCGTCTCCAGGCGCTGCGCGGCAGCGTCGATGCTCTGGAGCCGGGCGAGCAGCGCCTCCTGGGCGATTGGCCCGCGGGTGAGCTGGCGTTGAAGCGTTTGTGCCGTGCCGCGGATGACGGCCAGCGGATTCTTGAGATCGTGCGTGACCGCCGCGAGAAACATCTCGCGCTCCTGTTCGAGCGCCTTGCGCTCGGTGATATCGCGGGCGATCGCGGACGCGCCCACGATCACCCCGCTGGCGTCTCGGACCGGCGAGATGGTTACCGACACGTCCAGACGCGTGCCGTCCTTGCAGACGCGGACTGTCTCGTACGATTCGAGGCGCTCGCCCCGCCGGAGCCGGGTCAGGATGGTAGCCAGCTCGTCCGGGCGGTCGGGCGGCACGAGCAGCGCTACTGATCGCCCGATCACCTCAGCGGCGGTGTACCCATACAGCCGCTCGGCTGCCCGGTTCCAGCTCGTGATGATCCCATCCAGCGTCTTGCTGAGGATGGCGTCCTCGGAGGACTCTACGATGGCGGCGAGCTGCGCCCGCTGCGTCGCCAGCTCGGCTGCCAGGCGCTGGCGCTCGGCCTCGTGGGCACCCAGGGAGGCGAGCGCGGTGGCGATCGCCCCGTCCAGCCCGTCGTTGATGAGCAGCTCTGCCGCCAGCACGTCGCTCGTGGGAGTCGCGTCGTCCAGGTGCTTGCGCAGGGTCCACCAGATCTCCTGGCGCAGCAGGCGGAACTCGGTCGCCACCTCGGTCGGCGTCAGCCCCTGGGCAAAGCGAATCGCCGCGTGGCTCTGGGCCGCGGCGAGCACCGCTGGGTCATTGAGGGGCGGGCGAGCGTCGCGGCTGCGCGGCGCGCTCCGCCGCAGCAGGTCCACAATAGCGTCGAACAGGGCGGGGATATGGTCCGCCACCGCCTCGGGTAGCCGCCCCTGATGGAAGGGCTGCTCGGCGGCAGCACGGAGCCAGCGGTCGAGCACCTCCTCCCGCTGCGCCTGGAGGGTGCTGGCGACTGCGCCAAGGTCCGCGCCGCGGGCGAACTGGCCCGCGCGAGCGCTCACGTCGCTGCCGCCGCTGGCCTCCCGGCCACCAGTCGGCTCCGCGCCTGAGCCGACAGGCTGGCCCGTGCTGGATTCAGCGTTCTCCGGGCTGACCGTCACTCGGCTCCCTCCTTACCACTGCCTGTCCCGAAATGATCTCCCCATGTATCTTCTGTTTCTCTCCAACCGTCATGAACGCGGCATTGAATAGAGAGCTTGGTAACGATTTTGCTACGAAGTCTATCCTGCTAGGAACGCAAGAGGTGTACCAGAGGCTCGCAGCCCCGCCTGGCGAGCCTGCTCCCGCGCGGGAGCAGGCAGTGCGAATCGGCGCTCTCGACGCGGCAGGCCGCTAGTCTGGCAGCGGTGGGGCCTGGCCGCGCCCGGGCGGGGCCAGCGCCACCCCGGCGAACCCCTCTGCCCCTGCTCCGCCGGCCGGTTGCGCGCGCCGGAGCAGGGCGCCAGCGAGCGACCGCGCCGCGCATACCAGCGGCAGTGCCGCGACCGGCAGCATCACCAGGTACATTGGCAGCACCTGGCGATAACCGTAGGCGTTCGGGACGAACACGACCATCGCCAGGAAGTGGGTCAGAATGAACCCGTGCAGCGGCAGGGCGAGCGCGCCGCGCGCCCGGCGCTCCAGCGCGATGCCGCCCAGGTACAGGAGATTGAGCGCGACGAGCAGCCAGTGGGTGCTGTCGCGCTTGTTCATTGCTCGGGCGAAGCCGAGCGTATAGACCGCGAGCGGGCGGCTCGCCTCCAGGTACCCGAGCGGGTCCTGGCGCATGAACTCCAGCATCTTCCGCACTCCCGGGTCGAGGTGCAGCGCGCGGTAGAGCGGGTTGTTGTCGCCCTCCTTCAGGTTCACCTTCTTGGTCGGCCGGTGCGCCATCTGCATGGTGACGCCCGCATTGGTGGCGAACAGCACCGGGCGGCCGGAGACGATCGCGTTGCGCAGCGGCACCAGGCTCACCGGGAGAAGCACGCCCAGCAGCAGGAGCGCGCACGCCAGGGCAGCGCGGCGAGCGCCGTCCGGACGGCGGCGGGCCAGCGCAATGGAGAGTACGACGAACGGGAGGGCAGACAGCGCCGTGGCGCGGGTGATCGCGGCCAGGCCGAAGCTGAGCCCGCCCGCGGCCAGGGCACCCCAGGCGCCCGTCTGGCTATATCTCGCCAGGAGCAGGAGCGCAAGCGGCAGGGCGACGACGTAGAAATTCTCCGACAGCAGGTCGTCGGCCATGTCGGTCAGCTCCACGATCCAGAGCAGTTGGAACAGCGCCAGTGTTGCCAGCGCCGCACCGATGCCGAACAGGCGCCGGGCGAGCAGGCAGAGCAGCGCGCCGCTGGCGCCGAGCAGGAAGAACTGGAGCACGAACGGCCCGTAGAGCCCCTCGCCGGCCAGCAGGTGCCAGAGCGCCAGCGCGTAGGGATAGAAGGGCTGGAAGTGGTAGGGGAAGCCCTGGCCGAGGGGATGCCCCAGCGTCATGAGCGGGCCGTTCAGCACGATGTCGCGGGCGAACGTCTCGTAGGCCAGCGGATCTTCGCCGCCCGGAAGAATCACCGTCCGCCCTTCGAGCCCCTGGTAGCGCTGGAACGCGGCGATCAGCCCCAGGGCGAGCCAGAGCACGAGCCCCGGACGCCCCAGCACCGCCAGCCGAGCGGGCCAGGAGCGGGCGGAGGCCAGCCGGGCCACCAGCGCCCGGCCGACGCGGAAGGCGAGCAGGAGCCCGAGCAGCCCGGCCAGGGCCGCCAGCGCGGTCGACGCGGCCGGGGTGAGCGCGAGGGCCTGCAGCCGCCACGCCACCACAGGCGCCGGCAGCAGCGCGGGCGCGGCCACCACCTCGCGCCGGCCGCTGCTATCCCACCAGAGCGCAACCTGGCGCTCGGCCGGCGTTTCCGCCCGGAAGCGCAGGGTCAGCGCGTGCCAGCCCGGCGCCAGCGACACCGCGCCGCGATCCGTCCGATGTCCCGCCGCGCCATTGACCGCGAGGTGTGGCTCGCCGTCGACCGCGAGCTGAGCCACGCCCCCGCTTTCGAGCCAGAAGCGATAGTCGCCCGCGGCCGGCACCTGCACTACGCCGGACCAGACGACGCTGAACGGTAGCGCCGCGCGGTCGTCCTGGCATTCGTTGCCCCTGAGCCGGTTCTTCTCGCCCCGCAGATAACAGTTGTAGCGCTCGCTGTTGTTGAAGAAGTGCAGCGGAAAATCGTCGGGTGTAAACGCCAGCCGCTGATCGAGCCGGGTGGCGTCAACCCAGCCGAACTCGGTGGAGCGCTCCACCGGCCGCTCCTCGCCCAGTTCGCCCCGGTACACCGCGACCGCTCCGGTGCTTGGGACCGTCCAGGCCAGCGCCAGCTTGAGCAGCGCCAGCGCCGCGAGCCCCAGGGCCGCGCCGGCGAGCCAGGGATCGGGGCGTGCCGGCCACCAGACGGCGAGCAGGAGGCAGACCACAAGCGCCGCGGCCAGCTCCAGGCCCGAGAACGGCAGACCGTCCAGCCAGGCTCCGGCCGGGCCCGGCAGCGCGAGCAGGGCCAGTGCGGCGACAAACGCCGCCAGCGCTACCAGGGGCGACTGGAGCAGCGCTACGAGCCGCCTGCGAGCCGGAGGGGGGCAGGGAAGTGCGTGTCTCGTGCTCACTCCGCCAAGGCTCAGGCGCGGGCGCGGCCTGGCCGTCGCCAGATGGTAGCAGCCCGACCGCGTCGCGAGTAGCGGGCACTGGCCAGCTCCGCCCTGCCCGCTCCACCCCGCCGCCAGCCGCAGCCGCGGGCAAGAGGGGAGCGCGGGGATGGCAGGCTGGCCCGGGTGGAGCCGCCGCCAGGCCGGAATCCGCGGCCGGGGCGCGCGTCGATGTGTCACACTGTCCTCGCTCGCCCAGCGAGCGAGCGACGGTTGAGCGGGAGCGTGCGGCCCACGGCGCCGGGCCGTCGCGCGCTGCGAGCGCGTCTCGGTGTTCCATGCCGGGGTCTGGGTGAGCATAGCCGTCCAGGCCGCTTCCCACGGGGTTGGGGGAGACACGTGATCGGGCAGCCAGCGGAGCCAGGGGCAGCGCGGCCGAGCGCCGCCGCGGCGCCAACCACCGGAGCCGCTCCGGGCGGACCCGAACAGCCTGCCCTGCTCCAGCGCCTTGGCTCCCTGCCGATCCCGCTGCGGCATCCACTCCTGCTCGCGGCGCTTGGCGTCGCCTTCGCCAGCGTCTGGCCCTACCGTTCAACGTCCAGCGTCTTCTTTCTCAACGAAGACTTCGCGCTCGGGCACAGCTTCGCGGGCCGCCCCGCGTGGTACTGGCTAACGCTGTTTGCCCGCCCCTGGCTGGACGCCAGCGTGTTCGGCGTCCCGGTGCTTGAGCTCCGCCCGCTCGTCGCGCTCTCCTACCAGCTCGATGCCTGGCTCGGAGCCGGGCAGCCGGCGCTCTCCCACGCGATGACCATCGCCGCGCACCTGCTCTGCGGGCTGCTGGTGCTCGCGATCGCCCATTGGGCCGGCCGGCTGAGCGAGCCGGCGGCGGCGATCAGCGCGATGCTGTTTGCGGTCTTCCCCTCCCAGGCCACCGTCGCCGCCTGGACCGCTGGCCGAATCGAATCGATCACCGCGCTGTGCGCCCTGGCCGCGTTCCTGGCTTTTGCCCTGTGGCGGCAACGTGGCGGCCGCTGGCGCTCCGGGCTCGCCCTGGGACTGTTCCTGCTGGCGCTGCTCAACGACGTCTCGGCAGTGTTCCTGCTGGCGACATTCGTCGCCTACGACTTGCTGCTGAGCCGTGCCCTCCAGCGCCGTTTCCGAGCCACGCTGCTCCAGTATGCCCCGTTCGCCGCGCTCGTCCTGCTGTCCCTCGCGGTCCATTGGGCCGCGCTCGGCCAGCCGCCGTTCAATCTCGCCGCGCTCGCGCAGAGCCTGAGCCTGGCCACAGTGGCAAAGTTCGGCTCGCTGCAGTTCGTGTCGCTGTACATGCTCGTCACGGGGCGGATGTGGTGGGTCGCCTTTCTGCCGGGCTGGCTGCGCTGGCCGGCACATCGCCTGCCGCTGCTGGAGCTGCTCATCCTGGTGATCGCCGCCTTCGCCGCGATCAGGAGCCGGATGGCGCCGGGAGTGCCTGGAATCGGGCCGCGGCTGGTGTTCTTCGGGCTGGCCTGGTGGCTCGCCGCGATCGCCCCATTGCTGGCCGTCAGCGAGTCGCCACGCCGCGTCTATCTCGCCTCGGTTGGACTGGCGATCGCGGTCGGGGTGCTGGTCGACGCCCTGCGGCGATCCCGCTCGTGCTACATCAACCAGGGTGGCATCATCAGTGGCGGCTGGCTGGTTGTGCTCACCGCCATGCTGCTCCCTGCTGTGCTCCAGCCCTGGATCCTGACCGGGCTGCGCTCTCAGGGGATGCTGCGCACACTCCACGAGCAGGTGCGCCGGGTCCCGGACGGGAGCCTGGTCGTCGTCGAGGCGTCGGGCATCTCCCCATTCAATACCGACCTCTGGGTCCGGGCGCTGCCGTTCGCGCTCCAGCCCCCCTTTACAGATACAGACCTCGCCCAGCGTGTCTTCCTGGTCGCCACGCCGGACGTGTGGTGCTGCCCGCGGGATGAGTGGGCCGCTCAGACACGGCAGACGATCCGGGCGTGGGCGCAGCGGCCGGACCAGCCGCCCGTTGAGGTGATGACCTGGCTTCCCGCGGGTCGCCCGCCCCAGGTGCTGTCCAGCGCCAGCGACCCGACGCTGCGGGCGCGGGCGCTGGCCGTCGCCGAGGCCGCAACCCCGGAGGAGATGGCGGACCGGCTTGCGCAGCTCGCCGGGCTGCCGGGACGCAGACTGTTCCCGCCTGTCGGGCCCCAGTGGTGACCGCGCCCAGCCCGAGCCGGGGCCACCCTCCCCGGGCAGCGCGTGCTATGGTATCCCCTCGTGCACCAGTCCGAACGCTGGTCTCGCTCGCCCGGCGCCGCGGCGACACCCGAACGCTGCGGCGTCCGCCCGAGCCGCCAGCGGCGCGGTGCCGGCTGGATTCCTGGAATGAGCGCGCGTCCACGCCCGTCCGTCTCCGGATCACCACAGCGCGAGACGCCGATCCGGCGCCAGTACGAGGCGCTCCGGGCGCAGCATCCCGACTGCCTGCTGCTGTTCCAGCTCGGCGATTTCTACGAGAGCTTCGAAGAGGATGCGAAGGTGGTATCCCGCGTGTGCGGGATCACCTTGACTTCACGCGAGTTCGGCAAGGGCGACCGGGTTGCCCTGGCCGGCGTCCCGCTGGGCCGGCTGGAGCATTACCTGGCCCGCCTGATCGAGGCTGGCTACCACGTCGCCGTCGCCGAGCAGGTCAGCCCGCCCGGCAGCGGGCTCGTCGAGCGGGTCATCACCCGGGTCGTCACCCCGGGGACCCTGGTCGAGCCGGGCCTGCTGCGTGAGAAAGAGAACATTTATCTGGCCGCCGTTGTCCGCGGCCGGGCCGGCTTCGGGCTGGCGTACGTCGATGTGAGCACGGGCGAGTTCGCCGCGACACAGATCGAGGGCGAGGACACCGAGGCGCGGCTGCGCGCGGAGCTGGACCGGCTCGGGCCGGCGGAGCTGCTGCTGCCAGAAGGGCAGACGCTGGAGGGAGTGCGGGGCGCCCACCTGACGGTCTGCCAGCCCTGGCGGTTTGCGGAGACAGCGGCGCGCGAGGCGCTCTGCGCCCACTTCGGCGTGCTTCAGCTCGCGGGCTTCGGGCTGGCCGAGCGGGAGCTGGCCGTCGGCGCCGCCGGGGCGATCCTCTCCTACGTGGAGGAGCACAACCGGCGGCTGCTGCCGAATCTGGCCAGCCTGCGCACCTACTCGACCACCGCTGGCATGCCGCTCGACGCGCACACCCGCCGCAACCTGGAGCTGCTCCGTAACGGGCGCAGCGGCCGAGTCGAGGGAAGCCTGCTCGGCGTGCTCGACCGCACCCGCACCCCGATGGGGGGCCGGCTGCTCCGACGCTGGCTGAGCCAACCGCTGCTCGATCGCCAGCGGCTGGAGCGCCGGCTCGACGCGGTGGAGGCCGCAGTGCGAGCGGACCGCCTGCGCAGCCAGGCTCGCGCCCTGCTCGAATCCGTGGGCGACCTGGAGCGGCAGGTCGGCCGGGTCGCGCAGGGGGTGGCCACGCCCCGCGAGCTGCGGGCCCTGGCCGACTCGCTGGGGGCGCTGGCGCGGCTGTGCGACCTGCTGGAGCGTGGCGCGCCGCCGGCGCTCCTTGGCGCGCTCGTCGACACGGACGCGCCCGCGAGCGCAGCGGCGCCGCTGGACCCCTGCACGGATGTGGCCGGGCTCATCGCCCGCGCGGTGGCCCGTCCGGGCAGCGGGCGGCTGGTCCAGCCCGGCTACAGCGAGGAGCTGGATCGGCTGATCGCCGAGGTCGAGCAGGCGCGCCACTGGATCGCCCGGCTGGAGCAGGCCGAGCGACAGCGCACCGGCATCCGGTCGCTCAAGGTCGGATTCAACCAGGTCTTCGGCTACTACCTGGAGGTCACCAAGCCCAACCTGGCGCTGGTGCCGGCCGACTACCAGCGCAAGCAGACGCTCGTCTCGGCCGAGCGCTTCATCACTCCGGAGCTGAAGGACCGTGAGAGCCAGATCCTACACCTGGAGGAGCGGATCGAGGCGCTGGAGCGCGAGGAGTTCGACCGGCTGCTCAGCCAGGTGGCCAGCCAGGGGGACCGGCTGCGCCGCCTGGCACGAGCCGTCGCCCAGCTCGACGTCTTCACCGCCCTGGCTGAGGTGGCCCGGGAGCGCGGTTACTGCCGCCCGCTGCTGGACGACAGCCAGGAGCTGGAGATCGTCGACGGGCGGCACCCGGTGGTGGAGGTCAGCCTGGACCCGGGCAGCTTCATTCCGAACGACACCCGGCTGGACGGGGCTGACTGCCAGGTGATGGTGGTAACCGGGCCGAACATGGCCGGCAAGTCCACCTACCTGCGCCAGGTGGCGCTCATCGTCCTGCTTGCCCAGATCGGCAGCTTCGTCCCGGCCCGCTCGGCTCGCATTGGGCTGGTCGACCGTGTCTTCACTCGCATCGGTGCGCACGACGACATCGCCGCCGGCGCCAGCACCTTTATGGTGGAGATGATGGAGGCGGCGAGCATCCTGCGCCACGCCACACCGCGCAGCCTGGTGGTGCTGGACGAGGTCGGACGCGGCACCAGCACCTTCGACGGCCTGTCCATCGCCCGCGCGGTCGTCGAGGCGCTGCACGAGCTGGGCGCGCGGACGCTGTTCGCCACTCACTTCCACGAGCTGGCCGAGCTGGCGCGCGCGCTGCCGCGGGTGCGGGTGTTCAACGCCGCGGTCGCCGACGACGGGGACGAGGTGGTCTTCCTGCGGAAGGTGGTGCCCGGCGCGGCGGATCGCAGCTATGGCATCCAGGTGGCTCGGCTGGCTGGACTCCCGCCAGACGTCACCCGCCGCGCGGAGGAGATCCTCCAGACGCTGGAGCGCCAGTCGCCGAACGGCGCCACCCCGCCCCCCTCCCACGACGGCCTGCCACCCTACCCGCTCCAGCTCCCGCTGGACGGCTTCGGCGCCCCGCCTGACCCCACCGCGGAGGTGCTGCGCACCCTGCGCACACTGGACCTGGCGAGCCTGACCCCGCTGGAGGCGCTCAATCGGCTCGCGGAGCTCCAGCAGCGCCTCGGCGGGCGCTGGACGGAGGAGTCGCCATGGAAGTAGCGCCGTTAGCCCCGATTCTGCGGCTCCCGCCCGAAGTGGCGGAGCGCATCGCCGCCGGCGAGGTGATCGAGCGGCCGGCCTCGGTCGTGCGCGAGCTGATCGACAACGCCATCGACGCCGGAGCCACCGAGATCCGCGTGGAGGTGCGGGGCGGTGGGCTGGAGCTGATCCGGGTGAGCGACGATGGTCACGGCATCCCGGCCGACCAGGTCGAGCTGGCGTTCGAGCGCCACGCCACCAGCAAGCTGCGGGTGGTGGACGACCTGTTCCGACTGCACACCCTCGGCTTCCGGGGCGAGGCGCTCCCCAGCCTCGCCGCCGTCGCCGAGGTGACGATGCTGACGCGGACCGACGACGCCAGCAGCGGGACGCTGCTGGCGCTGCGGGCGGGCGAGGTGGTGCGCCGGGGCCGGGCCGCGCGCCAGCGGGGGACCACGGTGACCGTGCGGCACCTGTTCCACCCCGTGCCAGCGCGGCTGAAGTTCCTCTCGGCGGGCCGGGCCGAATCGCTCCTGGCCGGCCAGCTCGTGCGCCGCTACGCGCTGGCGCACCCGCGACTGCGGCTCAGCCTGCTCCTCGATGGCCACCTCGCGTTCCAATCGAGCGGCAGCGGCACCCTCGACGGCGTGCTGGCCGAGATCTACGGCCCTGCCGTCGCGGCCGCGCTGCTGCGGCTGGATGCTCCGTGCTCCGAGGGCGCTTCGCTCAGCGGGGTCATCAGCGGACGCGCCGTCAGCCGCGCCAATCGGCAGCATCAGACGCTGATCGTCAACGGCCGCCCGGTCGCCAATCGCGCACTGGCCGCGGCGCTCGAACGTGCCTACCGTCCCTTCCTGCCGCGCGGGCGCCACCCGATCGCGGTCGTGGTTCTGCACGTTCCCCCGAGCGAGCTGGACCCGAACGTCCACCCGGCCAAGAGCGAGATCAAGCTGCTGCGCGAGACGGAGATCGCGGAGGCGCTGGCGCGGGCGGTGCGCGAGGCGCTTGGCTCGACTCCGGTACGGCCGGCTCCTTCCGACGACTTCTCCCTCTGGCCAGTGCAGTACCACCTTCCGGCCTCGCGCTCCCGGCTCGGCGAAGCGGGCGGGCCGGGCTGGGAGGCCGCTGACACCGAGGCTCCGCCCCTGCGCGCCGCCCTGCCGCTGATGCGGATCGTGAGCCAGGTGCGCCGCTCGCTGATCCTGGCGGAGGGGATGCAGGGCTTCTACCTGATCGACCAGCACCGGGCCCACGAGCGCATCCTCTACGAACGACTGCTCCGCGGCACGGCCGGTGGCCAGCCGCCGGGGCAAAGCCTGCTGGAACCGCTCGTCCTGGAGCTGAAGCCGCACCAGGCGGCCAGCCTGGAGGAGCGGCTGCCATTCCTGGAGGGACTCGGCCTGAGCTGCGAGCGCTTCGGCGGCCGCAGCTTCCTGGTCCGCGCGGTCCCCTGGCTGCCAACCAGCGAGAACGTGGCACCCTACTTGCAGGAGCTGCTCGAAGAAGCAGCGCTGCCGGACGACGCCTGGCGGGAGCGTCTCCTGGCCTCCCTCGCCTGCCGGGCCGCGGTCCGCCGCAATCGTCCCCTGCTACCAGCGGAGATGGCCGAGCTGCTGCGGGACCTGGCAGGCACCGATATCCCGGCCGCCTGCCCTCACGGCAGCCCGCTCATTCTGCATTTCAGCGAGCAGTTCCTCGCCCGCCAGTTCGAGTGGTAGCGTCGGACGCGGCCAGCCACGAACGACACGCCAGCATGGCCTGCTGCGCCATGTCTTTCTCGTGGACTGGCGCCCGCCCTATCGCCTGGTCGCCTAGGCAAGCGCCTAAGGATGGCACGCTTCGTGCGCGAACCGCGGCGGGGGCAGGGGAATTCGCGGTTATCCACTTGCCAGATTCTTGCCGAGCGGCGGAGGGACACCCCTGGCTGCGAACGGATCTGCTCGGGCCAACCGGCTGCGTGCGCTCTCCCCGCGCCGGGTTGCCGTCTTCCGCGCCCTTCAGCTCGGGGATCTGCTCTGCGCGGTGCCCGCCTTGCGGGCGCTACGCGCGGCACTTCCCGATGCTGAGATCGTGCTGGTGGGCCTGTCGTGGGCCAGCCGCTTCGTCCAGCGCTTCCGCCACTACCTGGATGGCTTCCTGGAATTCCCCGGATACCCCGGCCTGCCGGAGCAGCCGCCCCGGCCAGAACGCCTGCCGGCCTTCCTGGCGGAGGTGCAAGCGCGGCGGTTCGACCTGGCGATCCAGATGCACGGCAGCGGAGCGCTCACCAATCCGCTGGTGGCGCTGTTCGGGGCGCGCTGCACCGCCGGCTGGCACGTCCCGGGCCAGTTCTGTCCTGATGCAGCCTGGTTCCTGCCCTATCCCGAGGCGGAGAGCGAGGTTTGGCGCTGCCTGCGCCTGGTGGAATTCCTGGGAGCGCCGATCCAGGATGCCGCGCTGGAGCTGCCCATTGAGGAGCAAGACGTGGCGGACCTCCAGGCGATCGAGGCGGCGCGCCGGCTGGTCCCTGGCGGGTACGTCTGTCTGCACCCGGGCGCCCGGGCCACCACTCGGCGCTGGCTCCCGGAGCGGTTCGCCGCCGTCGCCGATGGACTGGCCGAGCGCGGCTATCCCGTGGTGCTCACCGGCTCGGCAGCCGAGCGGCCACTCGCCGCGGCGGTCTCCCAGGCGATGCGCATCCGACCGATCGATCTGGTCGGCCGAACCAGTTTTGGCGCACTCGCGGCGCTGGTGCGCGACGCGCGCCTGGTGGTGTGCAACGACACTGGCATCTCGCACATCGCGGCGGCGCTGCGTGTGCCGAGTGTCATTGTGGTCACCGCCTCCAGCCCCGAGCGCTGGGCGCCCGAGGACCGCCAGCGGCACCGCGTAGTCGCTCACCCCGTTGCCTGTCGGCCGTGCCGGTTCGACACCTGCCCGATCGGGTTCCCCTGCGGGACCGGCGTGACAGAGGCGGCAGTGCTGCGCGCGGTAGATGAGCTTCTCGCCATGGAGCGTGTCGCCCCATGCGGCTAACGCGACGGCCGCCCGCACGGCGGGCTGATCGTCCTGTGGACGTGAGGCAGCAGCGGTGATCGAGCGGTTGGAGCAGGTAGCTGGCGCGGTTGCGCGGCGGGCGTCTGACCTGCTCTGCGCCCCGATCTGGGTGCTGGATGGGCGGGGCAACGTGATCGCGTTCGCTGCGAGCGGCGCGAGCCAGGCACCCCCGGCGCGAGGTGACGAGGTGCCGTGCGACGCGGTGCGCGTCCCGGTGAAGCTGGGCGGGCAGGACGCCGAGGTCGCCGTCGGCCCGTCGGCGGCGGATGAGGTGATCGCGCCCCGGCTGGCCAGGGTGATCGTCGAGCTCACCATTACCCAGCTCGCGGTCGTCGACCGGCTCCCCAACCCGCACGAGCTGAAGAACAAGTTCATCTTCGACCTGCTCCGCGGGCCAGTGCGGGACGAGGCGGACATCGTCCGCGAAGGGCAGATCCTGGGGATGGACCTGACCCGGCCCCGCTCCGTCATCTTGATCGATGCCGCCGACTTCATTCTGTCCGAGGCGGAGGAGCCGCTGTTACGTGGCGCCGACTCGCTGATCCGCCCCAGTGTGCTCCGCGCCCGCTGCGTGATCAACAGCATCGTCAGCTTCTTCCACCTGCCCGACGACACCATCTGCGCCTATCTGGGAGAAGGCGAGGTGGCGGTGCTGAAGGCGAGCAGCACGCAGGACCTGGCCGCCTGGACCTCGGGCGGGAGCGACGAGCGGGACCCGTCGTGGGCGGACCTGGCGGCGCTGAAGCGCGCCGGCCTGGCGCTGCTGGCCCGCCTGCGCCGGGACACCAAGAGCGCGATCAGCATCGGGATTGGGCGCTACCACCCGGGGATTCAGCAGCTCGCCCGCTCCTATCAGGACGCGCGGGCGGCGCTGTCGCTCGGCCGGCGCTTCCATGGCCTGAACCAGGTGTACTGCCTGGACTCGCTTGGCATCGCCGCGTTCGTGGGTATCTCCGACGAGCAGACCAAGATCGACCTGGCGCGGCGGCTGCTCAGCCCGCTGGACCAGGAGCTCGAGCTGCTCGAAACGCTGGCACTGTTCTTCGAGGAGAACTGCTCCGCCACCGCCGCCGCCAATCGTCTCTCGATCCACCGCAACACGCTCAGCTACCGGCTCGACAAGATCGCCTCGCTCACTGGCCTGGACCCGCGTCGCTTCGACGACGCAGTGCAGATCCGCCTCGCGCTGCTCCTCCGCGTGCTCCCCAGCCAGGCGGGGAGCCTGGGCAATTGCCCAAGCATTGGGGGCGCCCGGCCAGCAATCGTTGGGCAAACGCCCGAAGCATTCGCTCCCGTCCATCGGTCAGCATAGAGGGAGAGGCCCGCGACAGGTCAACGGTGCCCTGCGCGGAGCTCCAGTCGGCCGCTGGTGTGTCGGCCCAACCCGGCGTGCGGGACGGGCGCGACGCCTCGGGTGCGCCCGGGGGACGGGCGCACCCGGCCGAATGCCGGTGCAGGAGGGGAAGTCTCATTGGCAGCTCGCCGCCCATTGCGAGTCTTCACCTGGCACGTCCACGGGAGCTACCTGTACTCCCTGTCGCACGTGCCCCACGAGCTGTACCTCCCCGTTAAGCCCGGCCGGCCGCCCGGTTACGGCGGCCGGGCCGGCAGCTTCCCCTGGCCAGACAACGTATACGAAGTGCCGGCCGCTGAGGTCCGGCGGCGGCCCTTCGACTGCATCCTGTTTCAGGCGCGCGTCCACTACGAGCAGGACCAGTACGAGCTGCTGTCGGAGCAGCAGCGCCGGCTTCCCCGTATCTACCTGGAGCACGATCCGCCGCGCGAGCATCCCACGGACACGCGCCACCCCGTCGACGATCCCGACGTCCTGCTGGTCCATGTCACCCCGTTCAACGCGCTCATGTGGGACAACGGCCGCACCCCGACGCGGGTCATCGAGCACGGCGTGGTGGTCCCAGCGGGCGCGCGCTATCAGGGCGATCTGGACCGCGGCCTGGTGGTCATCAACAACCTGAGGTCGCGCGGCCGGCGGCTGGGCCTGGACGTGTTCGAGTATGTCCGCCAGCGGGTGCCGCTGGATCTGGTAGGGATGGGCTCCGAGGCGCTCGGTGGGCTCGGCGAGGTGCCGCCGGACCGCCTGGCCGCTTTCGAGGTCCACTACCGTTTCTTCTTCAACCCCATCCGCTACACCAGCCTGGGGCTGGCGGTGTGCGAGGCGATGCTGCTCGGGATGCCGATCGTCGGGCTGGCGACGACCGAGATGGCGACGGTGATCGAGAACGGCGTCTCCGGCTATGTCGATACTGACGTCGAGCGGCTCATCCCACGGATGCAGGAGCTGCTGGCCGACCCGGCCGAGGCCCGGCGGCTGGGCGAAGGGGCGCGACGGCGGGCGCTGGAGCGGTTCGCCATCGCCCGCTTCGTCCGTGACTGGAACGACGCCTTCGCCACGGTTACCGGCATCGCTGCTCCACGCGGCGAGCTCGTCAGCGCGGGCCGAGAGGGGGTCACATGAGCCGCAGGATTGCGCTGATCAGCGAGCACGCCTCGCCGCTGGTGATGCCCGGCGGGGTGGACAGCGGTGGCCAGAACGTCTACGCCGGCCAGCTCGCCCGCCACCTGGCGGCGCTGGGCTACCAGGTGGACGTCTTCACCCGGCGCGACAGCGATCGGTTGCCGACCATTGCGGAGTGGGTCAGCGGGGTGCGGATCATCCACGTGCCGGCCGGGCCACCAACCCGCGTCCGCAAGGAGGACCTGCTCCCCTACATGGAGCGGTTCACCCAGTTCATGCTCCGCCACTGCAAGCGCGAGGTGGCCAGCTACGACCTGATCCACGCCAACTTCTGGATGTCTGGCCTGGTCGCGGCGGAGCTCAAGCGGGCGCTCGGGATTCCGTTCGTCATCACCTTCCATGCGCTCGGCCGGGTGCGCCGCCAGTATCAGGGCGCGGCGGACCAGTTCCCGGATGAGCGGTTCGCCATCGAAGATCGCATCGTCGCCGAGGCGGACCACATCATCGCCGAGTGTCCGCAGGACGAGGAAGACCTGATCCGCCTGTACAACGCCGACCCGGCCCGGATCACGATTATCCCCTGTGGCTTCGATCCGACCGAGCTCTGGCCGATCAGCAAGCCGCTTGCTCGCGCCGCGCTCGGGCTGGACCCGGACGAGCGGATCGTGCTCCAGCTCGGCCGCATGGTCCCGCGCAAAGGGGTGGACACCGCGATCCGCGCCTTCGCCCGCTTGCGCGATCAGCACCACGTCTCCGCCCGGCTGCTGGTTGTTGGCGGCGAGTCGGACGAGCCGGATCCGGCCATCACCCCGGAGATCGGCCGGCTCCAGGCGATCGCCCGCGCCGAAGGGGTGGAGGCGCAGGTCACGTTCGTCGGGCGACGGGGGCGCGAGGCGCTGAAGTACTACTACAGCGCCGCCGACATGTTCGTCACCGTGCCCTGGTACGAGCCGTTCGGGATCACCCCGGTGGAAGCGATGGCCTGCGGGACGCCGGTGGTCGGCTCCAATGTCGGCGGAATCAAGTTCACCGTCCGCGACGGCGAGACCGGCTACCTCGTTCCGCCGAACGATCCGGACGCGCTGGCGGAGCGGCTCGCCCACCTGTACCGCAACCCCAAGCTGCTGGCCGTCCTGCGTCGACAGGCGATCGAGCGCGCCAACGCGCTCTTCACCTGGCAGCGCGTCGCCAGCGCGGTCGCCGCGCTGTACGAGAACGTGCTGGTGGAGTACGAGCCCGAGCGGCAGCAGGACGCGGCACAGCTCGCCATCGTCGACCGCGGCTTCGAGGCGGTGGTGCAGACGCTTCAGGAATCCCGGCGCTGCCTGCGCGCGACGCTGCTGGAGGCGGCCACGGTCGCCAGCGACTGCTTCGCCCAGGGGGGAACGCTGCTGATCTGCGGCAACGGTGGCAGCGCGGCGGAGGCGCAGCACTTCGCCGCCGAGTTCATCGGCCGCTTCAAGCTGCCGAACCGGCCGGGCCTGCCGGCGCTGGCGCTCACCGCGGACACCGCTGTGCTCACCGCCTGGGCCAACGACGACAGCTTCGAGCACGTCTTCGCCCGCCAGGTGGAGGCGTTCGGCCGCCCGGGCGACGTGCTGGTCGGCATCAGCACCAGCGGCCGCTCGCGCAACGTGGTGCATGCCTTCGAGGCGGCGCGAGCACGGGGCCTCCGCTGTATCGCCCTGGTTGGCGGCGACGGCGGTGACCTGCGCCAGTTGGCCGATGTCTGCGTGCTCGTGCCTTCCAGCGACACCCAGCACATCCAGGAAGTGCAGATCGTCGCGATCCACCTGCTGTGCGAGCTGGTCGAGGAGCAGCTCGCCGCCAACGCGGCCCAGCCCCGGGTGCGCGAGCTCCGAGCGGTGTGGGGGTGGCCCCGCTACGCCGCCAGCGGCACCCCACGCGACCAGTCGCGTGGGGACCCCGCCAGCCCCTCGGCCGATCGCGAGCACCGTACCGTCGCCAGCGAAGCCCGAGCGCAGCGAGTGAGGCGCTGAGATGGCGGCAGGCGAGGCACGGACGCTCCGCAACAGGGTGGTTCTGGTCACGGGCGGCGGCCAGGGGCTGGGCGAGGCGACGAGCCGGACGCTGGCCGAGGCCGGCGCCATCGTCGTCGTCGCCGATATCCGCGCCGAGGGCGCCGAGCAGGTCGCACACTCGATCGTCGAGACGGGCGGGCAGGCGCTGGCGCTGCCGCTCGACGTCGGTGACGAGCAGCAGGTCGAGGCGGGGCTGCGGCGGGCGCTCGACGCGTACGGCCGGCTCGACGTGCTGGTCAACAACGCCGGCATCGATCGGACGGTGCCCGTCGAGGAGCTCTCGATCGCTGACTGGGACTGCATCCTGCGGGTGAATTTGCGCGCCCCGTTCGTGCTGTCCAGGGCGGTCTTCCCGCTGCTGCGCCGCCAGGGCGGTGGCCACATCGTCAATATCATCTCCACCGCTGGCAAGCGCGCCTGGGCGAACGCCAGCGCGTATCACGCCAGCAAGTGGGGGCTGCTCGGGCTGAGCCACGCACTACACGTGGAGGGGCGGCCCTTCGGGATCAAGGTGACCGCGGTGGTGAGCGGCGGGATGCGCACACCGTTCATCCTGGAGCGTTTCCCGGACACCGACCCCGGCGTCTTGCAGGACCCGCGCACCGTCGCCGAAACCATCCGCTTCGTGCTGAGCCTGCCCGCGGAGAGCGTCATTCCGGAGGTGCTGGTGCTGCCGATGCGCGAGACCTCCTGGCCGTAGACCATGGCGCGACCAGCGGTGTTCCTGGACAAAGACGGCACCCTCGTGGAGGATGTGCCCTACAACGTAGACCCGGCCCGTATCCGGCTGGCGCCGGGCGCGGTGGAGGGGCTGCAGCTCCTGCACGCGGCCGGCTACCGGCTGGTCGTCGTCTCCAATCAGTCCGGGGTGGCGCGCGGCTACTTTTCCGAACGAGCGCTGCGCCGGGTGGCGCGTCGCCTACGGGAGCTGTTGGCCGGAGCCGGCATCCCGCTCGCCGGCTTCTACTACTGCCCGCATCACCCCCAGGGTCGCGTTCCCCGCTACGCCCGCGCCTGCATCTGCCGCAAGCCGGCTCCGGGGCTGATCGTCCGCGCCGCCCAGGCGCTGGGGCTGGACCTGGCGCGCTCCTGGCTGGTGGGCGACATTCTGCATGACGTGGAGGCCGGGCACCGCGCCGGCTGCCGGGCGATCCTGCTCGACAACGGCCACGAGACGGAGTGGGAGCTTACCCCGCGCCGCGTCCCCGACGCACGCGCCCGCGACCTGGCAGAGGCGGCCCGGCTCATCCTGCACCTCGACGCCGCGGCGCGCACGAGCCCGTGGGGCAACGCCTCTCAGGACCTCCCCACCCGTGGAGGACGGGGATGAGCCTCAGCCTGCCCACTCTGCTCGACGCGTTCGCCAGGCTGCGCCTCCTGGTGCTCGGCGACGCGATCCTGGACTGCTATCTGGAAGGGACGAGCGACCGCATCTGCCCGGAGGCGCCGGTTCCCGTGGTCACCGTGCGCAGCCGGTGCGAGGCGCCGGGCGGCGCCGCGAACACCGCCGCGAACGCCCGCGCCCTGGGTGCCCAGGTAACCCTGCTGAGCGTGATCGGCGACGACGCCGAAGGGGCGCTGCTGCGCCAGGCGCTCCAACGGGCCGGCCTCGGCCAGGACAGTGTGCTGGCCCACGCTCGGCGGCGCACCCTGGCCAAGCAGCGCGTTGTCGCCTCGGGCCAGATCCTGCTCCGCGTTGACCAGGGCAGCACCGAGCCGCTTGACGCCGTAGCCGAGCAGGCGCTGCTCGGCCGGCTGCGCCGCCTGTTCCCCCACCACGACGCAGTGATCGTATCCGACTACGCCTACGGAGTGCTGACGCCGCGGGTGATCGCGGCGCTCCAGGCGTGCGCGCCGCGCCTGCTCGTCGTCGACTCCAAGAACCTCGGTGCCTTCCGCGCGCTCGGGCCGACCGCGGTCAAGCCGAACTACAGCCAGGCAGCGGGGCTGCTCGGGCTGGCCAAAACCGAGCAGCCCCGCGCCGGCCAGATCGCCGAGCACGCACAGCGGCTGCTGGATCTCACCGGCGCCCAGATCGCCGCGGTGACGCTCGACGCCGACGGCGTCCTCGTCCTCGAGCGTGGCCGGCCGGCCCACCGCGCCTATGCCCGGGCGGTCCCCAACGCGCGGGTGAACGGGGCCGGCGATACGTTCGTCGCCGCCTTTACCCTGGCTCTGGCGGCCGGCGCCCACACCCCCGCGGCCGCCGAGCTCGCCTCGGCCGCGGCTGGAGTCGTGGTGGCGAAGGAGGGCACCGCGGTCTGCAGCGCGGCCGAGCTGCGCGAGTCGCTGGTGGCCGAGGCGAAAGTGGTGGCAGACGCTGAGCGGCTGGCCGCCCGGCTGGCGCTCCATCGGGCACAGGGGCGGCGGGTGGTGTTTACCAACGGCTGCTTCGACCTGCTGCACCGTGGCCATATCACTTATCTGAACCAGGCGAAGACGCTGGGCGAGGTGCTCGTCGTGGCCGTCAACTCCGATACCAGCGTCCGCCGCCTCAAGGGGCCGCGGCGGCCGATCCTGCCGCTGGAAGACCGGATGCAGGTGCTGAGCGCGCTGAGCTGCGTCGACTACATCATCCCGTTCGAGGAGGACACCCCGGAGCGGCTGATCCGGCTGCTGCGGCCCGACGTGTTCGTGAAGGGCGGCGACTATCGCCGCGAGACCCTGCCCGAAGCGCCCCTGGTGGAGGCGCAGGGCGGAGTCGTGAAGATCCTGCCCTACCTGCTAGACCGCTCCACGAGCGGGATCATCGAGCGGATCCGCCAGGCCGGCGACGACCGGGCACTGCGCGAGCGAGAACAGGAGGACGACCGCCGTGAGTCGCTGGAGCGCCGCGCGGAGTCTGCTCTGCGTTAGGCTGGACGCGCTCGGGGACGTGCTGATGACCATCCCGGCGCTGCGGGCGCTGCGGGAGAGCGCGCCCGGGCGGCGGATTACGCTGCTCACCTCGCCGGCCGGCGCCGCCGCGGCCCGGCTCATCCCGGAAGTCGACGACGCCATCGTCTACGCTGCCCCTTGGATGAAGGCGACCGCGCCGCGCGTCAGCAGCGCCCCGGACTTCGAGATGATCGAGCAGCTCCGGGCCGGGCGCTTCGACGCGGCGGTGATCTTCACCGTCTACAGCCAGAACCCGCTGCCCGCGGCGTTCCTGTGCTCCCTGGCCGACATCCCGCTGCGGCTGGCCCATTGCCACGAGAACCCGTACCAGCTCTTGACCGACTGGGTGCCCGACCCGGAGCCGCGGGAGGGCATCCGCCACGAGGTGCGACGCCAGCTCGACCTGGTGGCGAGCATCGGGGCGCGGACGACGGATGAACGGCTCTCGCTGCGGGTTCCGGACGCCGCCCGGGCGCGCGCCCGGGCGCTGCTGGCCGAGCGCGGGGTGGACCTGGCACGCCCCTGGGTGCTGCTCCACCCCGGCGCCTCCGCGCCGTCGCGGCGCTACCCGCCGGAGCGCTTCGCCGCCGTCGCGCGCCGGCTGGCGCTGGACGACGGCTACCAGGTGGTGCTCGCCGGCGGCCCGAGCGAGCGGCCGCTGGTAGAGCAAGTCCGCGCCGCCATGGCGACGCCCTGCCCGCCGCCCGTCGAGCCAGGCGACCTGGCGGAGCTTGCGGCGCTGATCGCGCTGGCGCCCCTACTCATCTGCAACAACAGCGGCCCGGCCCACGTCGCCGCGGCGGTCGGCACCCCCGTGGTGGACCTGTACGCGCTCACCAACCCGCAGCACACCCCCTGGCAGGTACCCAGCCGGGTGCTCAACTGCGACGTGCCCTGCAAGTACTGCTACAAGAGCGTCTGCCCCCTGGGCCATCACGCCTGCCTGGCGCTGGTGCCACCCGATGCCGTGGTGCAGGCGGCGCGCGAGCTGCTAGCCGCAACGCGGCCCGTCCGCCCGGCCGGGGCCGCGCGCCACACCGGCGCGCTCGAACTCGCCTGGAACGAAAGGAGCTGAATGTACACGCTCGGGATCAACGCGGCGTTCCACGACCCGGCCGCGTGTCTGGTGCAGGATGGCCAGGTCGTCGCCGCCGCCGAGGAGGAGCGCTTCACCCGCGTCAAGCACGGGAAGCGCCCGGTCCCCTTCTCCGCCTATGAGCTGCCCTACCACGCGATCGACTACTGCCTGCGTGAAGCGGGCATTCGGCTGGTGGACGTCGACCACGTCGCCTATTCCTTCGACCCGTATCTGCTGCTCGGCCCACGGCGGGACGACGCGACGATCACGCTGCCGTTGGAGCCGAGCGCGCACCCCTGCCCGGCCGAGTGGGAATCCGTCTGGGACCCGCTGTTCCTGTCCTACATCGTCAACGCCCCGCGCCACCTGGCCAGCGGCGCGCCGCATCATCTCCAGGAGCGGTTCCGTGGGGCGCGGCCGGATGGCCCCTACCAGTGGCACTTCGTGGAGCACCACCTGGCGCACGCCGCGAGCGCGTTTCACGCCTCGCCGTTCGAGCAGGCGGCGGTGCTCACCCTGGATGGGCGGGGCGAGCGCGCCACCACCAGCTACAACCTCGGGGTCGGGACCTGCCTGGAGCGGCTGGGGCAGGTGAACTTCCCCCACTCGCTCGGGCTGCTCTACGAGCAGGTCACGGGCTACCTCGGCTTCCTGCACTCGTCCGACGAGTACAAGGTGATGGCGCTCGCCTCGTTCGGGCAGCCGCGCTACCTGGACGACTTCCGGGAGATTATCCGCCTCGGCCCGAACGGCCAGTACACCGTGCAGCCGCCGCGCCTGGAGGAGCGCTTCGGGCCCCCGCGTCGCCGGGGCGGCCCCTACGAGCCACGCCACTTCGACCTCGCCCGCTCGCTCCAGGTCGCCCTCGAAGAGACCGCGCTGGCGCTGGCCGGCTGGCTGTACGAGCGGACGCGCGTCCAGAACCTGTGTCTGGCCGGCGGCGTGGCGCTGAACTGCGTGATGAACGCGCGGCTGCGCGACGAGGGGCCGTTCAAGCGGGTGTGGGTGCAGCCGGCCGCCGGCGACGCCGGCACCGCGCTTGGCGCTGCCCTCTGGGTCGACGCCTGTGAGCGCGAGGGGCAGGAGCGGCGCTACCAGATGGACCACGCCTTCCTCGGCCCGGCCTTCGACGACGCGGAGATCGAGACGTTCCTGCGCTGGGCCAAGCTGCCCTACCGGCGGCTCCACGACGTGGCCGACGAGACTGCCGCACTGCTGGTCCAGGACAAGGTCGTCGGCTGGTTCCAGGGGCGGATGGAGTTCGGCCCCCGGGCGCTGGGCGGCCGTTCCATCCTCGCCTCCCCGCTGCACGCCGAGATGCAAACGCGGCTGAACGAGATCAAGGACCGCGAGGACTTTCGCCCGGTGGCGCCGGTGGTGCTGGAAGAGGAGGCGGCGAGCTGGTTCGTCGGTGCCGCGGCCTCGCCGTTCATGCTGTTCGTCTACAACATCCGGCCCGACAAGGCGGCGCTCATCCCGGCAGTGCGCCATGTGGATGGCACCGCTCGAGTGCAGACGATCAACCGGGCGCAGCACCCGCGCTATTACAACGTGCTGAAGGCGTTCCAGCGCCGCACCGGCGTCCCGGTGCTGGTGAACACCTCGTTCAACACCCGCGGGGAGCCGATCGTCTGCACCCCGCGCGATGCGCTGGAATGCTTCTGGACCGCTCCGCTCGACGCGCTGGTGATCGGCTCCTTCCTGCTCGAGAAGCCCGGAGGCGGCGCGTGAGCGCGCCCGTCGCCGACCGCGCGCCGCTTCCCCAGCGTGTCTCGCCGGACGGCACGCGCCCGGCGCTCGGCGTGGACAGCGACCCGGCTGCGGCGCGTCCCGCCTGGCGCCACCGGGACCAGCGGGACGCGGAGACTGCCACGCTCCAGGTCTCCGTCGTGGTGCCGACCTACCACCGTCCGGCGCTCCTGCGGCGCTGCCTGGCGGCGCTCCTGCGGCAGGACATCGATCCGGAGCGCTATGAGATCCTGGTCGCCGACGACGCCGCCAGCGACCAGACACGTCGGCAGGTGGAGGCGCTGGCCGAAGCGCTCTGCCCCTGCCAGACCGGGCGCGGCGGGCCCGCGATTCGGTACGTCGCGGTGCGCGACCGCCACGGACCCGCCGCGGCGCGCAACGCCGGCTGGCGTTTGGCCCGCGCCCCGATCGTCGCCTTTACGGACGACGACTGCGTTCCCCAGCCCGGCTGGCTCCGCGCCGGGCTGGCGGCGCTATCCGACGGCGTGATCGGCGCCTGGGGTCGCACCATCGTCCCCCTGCCGGATCATCCCACCGACTACGAGCGTGACGCAGCCGGGCTGGAAGACGGCGTCTTCCTCACCGCCAACTGCTTCTACCGCCGCGACGCGCTGGACGTGGTGGGCGGATTCGACGAGCGCTTCACCGCCCCCTGGCGCGAGGACAGCGACCTGTTCTTCAGTCTGCTGGAGCGGGTGGCGCCAAACGATAAGCCGGGCCCCTTCGTCCAGGCCCTGGATGCGGTGGTGGTGCACCCGGTGCGCCCCGCGCCCTGGGGGGTGAGCCTGAGCCAGCAGCGCAAGAGCATGTTCAACGCGCTGCTCTACAAGAAGCACCCGCGCCTGTACCGCGAGCGCATCCAGCCCGCGCCGCCCTGGCGCTACTACGCCAGCGTCGCGGCGCTGCTGCTGGCGCTACTGGCCCTGCTCAGCGGCTCCCGGCGTGGGGCGCTGGCTGGCGCGAGCCTCTGGCTCTGGCTCACCGGGCGCTTCTGCGCCCAGCGCCTGCGCGACACCTCGCGCGATCCCCGGCACGTCGCGGAGATGCTCGTCACCTCAGCGCTGATCCCGCCGCTGTCGATCTACTGGCGGCTGCGCGGGGCGGTGACGTTCCGTGTCGTCTTCCTGTAATGGGACCTGACGGAGGAGCCCGATGGAGCTTCCCACCTACGTCCAAATCGAGCCGGTCGGCCAGTGCAACCTGCGCTGCACGATGTGCCCGATCCAGTTCCGCCAGGACGGTCCGCCCTACGGCCCGCCCGCCTTCATGGCGTTCGATACCTTCCGCCGGCTCATCGACCAGTTCCCCACGCTTCAGGAGCTGCACCTGCAAGGGCTGGGCGAGCCGATGATGCACCCTCGCTTCTTCGACATGGTCGAGTATGCTGCCGGTCGCGGCGTTCGGGTGAGCACCAACTCCAACCTGACCCTGCTCAACCCGGCCCGCGCCGCCCGCGCCGTCTCCTGTGGCCTGGATACCGTGTGCGTCTCGATCGACGGCGCCAGCGCCGAGACGTACGAGCGCATCCGCGTCCGCTCACGCTTCGAGCGTGTGCTCCGCGGCCTGGAGCTACTCCTGGCCGCCCGCGAGCGCGCCGGCAGCGCCCTGCCCCACCTGCGCCTGGTGATGGTGGCGATGCGGCAGAACCTGCACGAGCTACCGGCGATCGTGCGCCTGGCGCACCAGTGGCAGTTCGAGTCCATCTTCGTCCAGCACCTCTGCCACGATTTCGGCGAGTCCAGCCTGCCGGCGCACTACCGGCCGATGCGCGACTACGTCGACGCGCAGACGCTGCTGCACGAGGACCCGGCGCGCATCGAACACTTCTTTAGCGAGGCGCGCACCGTGGCGCGGGAGCTGGGGATCGAGCTGCGGCTCCCACGCACCCGGCCCCGCGTCCATCCTCCCGGCACGCCCGGGCCCGAGCGCTGCGACTGGCCCTGGCGCGGCGCCTACGTGAGCTACCAGGGGCTCGCCATGCCCTGCTGCATGGTGGCGACGCCGGACCGGATCAACTTTGGGAGCATGGCCGAGCGTGGAGTGGAGGCGGTCTGGAACAGCCCCGCGTTTGAGCGCTTCCGGGCGCAGCTCTCGTCCGACGAGCCGCCGGAGGTCTGCCGCTCCTGCTCGGTCTACTCGGGCACCTTCTGACCCACCACTCCCCGAACCCATCCCGCTCGCGGCGCCCCGCTCAATGCTCGGGCGCAACGCCGACCTGGCTGGCCGGCGGGATTGCCCCGCGGGTCCGCAAGTGGTAGAACCCGGGCTCATTGGCCGGCCGCGGGGCGGTTTGCTGACGCACGCGGGCCGCTGGTCGCGTTAATCTCGCCGGAGGGGGACCGCTCATGCCGTGGAGCTTCGCCTGGACCCGGCCGCCAGAGATCACGTCGCCGCCTGCTCCTCTCAACGGCGGCGCGGGCAGCGCCTGGCTGATTGACGCACAGCTTCGTCTCGCCGCCGTGCTCGTGCTGGTCGTCCTGGCGCTGTCTATTGCCGTGGCCCAGGCAGCGAGCCTGGCCGGGAGCATCACCGTCGGCCAGTGGCCCTCCGCCGCCGCGCTCAACCCGACGACCAGGCGGCTCTACGTGCCCAACTGGGCCGACGACACCATCTCTGTCATCGACGCCGCCACCTATCGGGTGAGGGATACCATCAGCAGTGGCGTCGGCCGCGAGCCAGCGGACGCGGACGTCAACACTCGGGCCAACCTCGTCTACATCGCCAACGACGCCGGCAGGAGCCTGTCCGTGCTCGACGGCGCGAGCGACACCGTCGTCGCGACCGTCGACCTGGGCGGCAACGGCGGCGACGTCGCCTTCGACCCGAAGACCAACCGGGTGTTCGTGACCGTCTACTCCGCCAACCAGGTGGACGTGATCGACGGGTCCAGCTACGCGCTCCTCGGGAGCGTCTCGGTCGGGCAGAGTCCGCTCGGCATCGCGGTGAACCCGAAGACAAACCGGATCTACGTGGCAAACTACGACAGCGACACCCTCTCGATCATCGATGGCAAGCGCCACCGGGTGGTCGCCACCCTGCCAACCGGCCACAACCCGCGTGGCCTCGCGATCAACCCGGTCGTCAACTGCCTGTACGTCTCCAACGCCGGGGACAACACGGTGTGGGTGATGGACCTGGCGACGGAGCAGTTCACCGGGGTGAGCATCGCCGTGGGGACTGATCCACGGCGGATCATCGTCAACCCACGCACCAACCACGCCTTCGTCTCCAACACCGGCAGCGACAGCATCTCGATGATCGACGGCGCGACGAACACGGTCATTCAGACGCTGAGCGTCGGCAGTGGCCCCCGCGACGGAAGCGTGAACACCGCCAAGAACCAGGTTTTCATCGTGAACAGCGGCGGCGACACCGTCTCGGTCCTGCAGGAATAGCGCGGTCGGACGACCGGGAGCCTCGCTCGCCGCCGGGAGGATAGACTGTCCCTCGGAAGCCACTGGCGGCCGGATGGCTGCTCGCGCCAGGGTCACAGCAGGGCTTCCGCCCATCACGCGGGTGGAGCGCGAGGGCGCACCCTCACGCGCCCTCGCTACGGCATAGGGAGGGTCTCATGGCTACCGTCCGTCTCGTGCAGCCACACGCGTTGCAGCGCTTCGTCGCCCAGGTGCTCCAGGCGATGGGAGCGGACCAGGAGGTGGCCGCCGAGGTGGCGCGCCACTTGGTCACCGCCAACCTGTCGGGCCACGACTCTCATGGTGTGCTGCGCCTCCCGCAATACGTCGCCAGCGCCGACAACGGCGAGATCGTCCCCTCCGCCCGGCCCGAGATCCTGCGCCAGACCGCCGTGACTGCGCTCGTGGACGCCCGGCGCAGCTTCGGGCACTTCTCCACCCGCTACGCGCTGAACTGGGCCATGGAGCGAGCGCGCGAGCACGGCCTGGCCGCGGCGGCGGTCCGCCACTCCAGCCATATCGGCCGCCTGGGCGACTACGCCGAGCGGGCCGCCGAGCAGGGGCTGATCGGAATCGTGACCGTGGGCATGGCCGGCCCCGGCGTCGCCCCGGTGGCGCCCCTCGGCGGCACCCGCCGCGGCCTGGGCGCCAATCCCTGGTCGTTCGGTATCCCGGCCGATGGCCGGCCGACGATGCTGGTGGACATCTCCACCTCTACCGTTGCCGAGGGCAAGCTCCGCGTCGCCCGCGCCAAGGGCGTGCCGGTGCCGCCCGGCTGCCTGATCGACCGCGAGGGGCACCCGAGCACCGATCCGAACGACTACTACGCCGGTGGGGCGCTGCTCCCGTTCGGCGGGGAGGTGGCGGCGCACAAAGGCTTCGGCCTCGCCATCGTCTCGGCGCTGCTGGGCGCGCTGGCGATGATCGACGATCCTGACCCGACGCTGGCCGGCAGCGTGCAGGAGGGGACCACCGAATCGCGCGGGCGCGTCGCCGGGGTGTTCCTGCTCGTCGTCAATCCCGCCCCCTTCGGAGACGGACAGCGCTACCAGGCGCTGGTCGCTGAGGCGCTGGAGACGCTGAAGCAGACGCCCCGCGCCCCGGGGGTGGACGAGATCCTGATCCCCGGCGAGCCAGAGGTGCGCACGCGCGAGCAGCGGAGCCGCGAGGGCATCCCCCTGCCGGAGGCCATCTGGCACGAGCTGGCGGCCGTCGCCCAGCGCTACGGGGTGCCGATACCAGAGCACCAGGAGGGGTAGTGGCTCGGCTGCGTCGCCCGGGCGCTTCCGGGCCCGCCCCCGGCCTGGCGGTGTTGACAGTGTCGTGCGTGCGGCGTAGCGTGGCGGGTGGCGCGCTCAGAGCAGCGCGCGCACCCTGATCCAGCGAGAGGAGCACCTATGATCAAGGTCGTGTTCTTCGTCACCAAGCGGCCGGAGTTCCAGAACTGGGACGAGTTCCGCAACTACTGGGTCAACAGCCACGCCCCCATCGCCGCGAAGATGCCGGGGCTGCGCAAGTACACCGTCAACCCAATCCTGCCCGATCAGCCCAGGCAGGGCATCCCGTTCGACGGCATCGCCGAGCTGTGGTGGGACGACGTAGAGTCGTTCAAGGCGTCGGTGGCGTCGCCCGCGGGCGTGGCCACCTTCGAGGACGCCTGGAAGTTCCTGGACGAGGCGCACAGCCACGGCGTCATCGTCCAGGAGAACGTGATCCTGTAGCGCCGCGTACGGTTCCGCCTGTGCACTTGGCCTTCCAGACCCCGCCGAAGGAGCGCGATGGAGTTCGGAGCCTAGATCTTCCTGGCCCACTATGCGATCCTGGCCACCGACCTGGCCTGGGCGCTGGGGGCGCGCGGGTTCGAGTCGCTGCTGTTTCCCGAGCACACCCACATTCCCGCCAGCCGGTGGACGTCCTGGCCGAGTGGCGAGCCGCTCCCGCCCGAGGAGTGGCATTCGCTCGACCCCTTCGTCACGCTTGGAGCTGTGGCCGCAGTGACCACCTGTCTCAAGATCGGCACCCGCATCTACCTGGTGGTCGAGCGCGACCCGATCATGACCGCGAAAGAGGTGGCCTCGCTAGACCACCTCTCCGGTAGGCGCGTCCTGTTCGGGGTGGGCGGCGGCTCCAGCCGCGAGGAGATGGAGCACCACGGGACTCCCTTCGACCAACGCTGGGCGGTGCTGCGGGAACGCCTCCCGGCGATGAAGCGGATCTGGAATGGCTCACTCCGCGCGCCCGAACCAGCGGACAGCCAGGGCGAGCGCCGGCAGGCTGAAGCCGAGCAGCACCGCGACGTCGGCCCCCAGCGGCAGCGGCTCGCCGCTGGGGGCCGTGAGCGCCAGGCGGGCCAGCGTTTCCGGCGGCACCCCGGCCGAGGCGAGCACCACCCGGCGCAGGGCGTCCACCGCGTAGGCGGCGGGGTCCAGGTGGGTGAGCACGGCCAGCCAGAGCGGCAGGTTGGCCAGCGGGAAGAAGGCGCCGCTGAGGAACAGCAGCGGCAGCAGGACGAAGTTCATGATGAGCTGGAAGCCCTCCATGGTCTTCATCCGCGAGGCGACCGCGACTCCGATGGCCGACAGGGTGAAGGCGAGCAGCAGCAGCAGCCCCAGGGCGGCCAGGATAGTGCCGGGGGTGAACCAGACGCCGACCAGTGGGGAGACCAGCAGCAACAGGCTGGCCTGGAGCACCGCGACGGAGCTGCCGCCCAGGGTCTTACCGAGGGCGACAGAGACCCGGCTGAGTGGGGCGACCTGGATTTCTTTGAGGAAGCCGAACTCGCGATCCCAGACGATGCTCACCGCCGAGAAGATGCTGGTGAACAGCACACTCATCGCCAGCACTCCGGGGTACATGAACGTGGTGTAGCTGACCCCCAGCGCCCCGGCGGAGGCAGTGGCGCCAGCGGTGCGCGGCCCGGCCAGGGAAGCGCCCAGGCCCACCCCGAAGACGAACAGGTATAGCAGCGGCTGCACCAGGGACGGCAGGATGCGCTGGCGATCCCGCCACCAGCGCAGCAGATCGCGGTACCAGATGATGTACAGCCCGCGCAGCTCGACCAGCGCCCGCCGCTGCTGGGGCGGGGCGACCGCGACGGAGATTTTCGCCGCTTCGGGCATCAGCGCCGTCCCCACAGCCGCGCCCGCTGGCGCAACTGCTCGACGCTGCCAGCCTCCTGGTCGCGAATCTGGCGCCCGGTGAGCTTGACGAACACGTCGTCAAGCGTGGGACGATGGACCTGGATGGCGTCGATGCGGGCGCTGATGCCCCGCACCAGCTCGGGGACGAACTGATCCCCGCGCTCGACCTCCAGCCGGAGCTCACCGTCGGCGAGGCTCGGGTGCAGCGCCGGCCAGCGCGCGGCGATCTCCTCGGCGGCGCGGGCATTGTCCTCCGTGCGCAGCGTGACCACGTCGCCACCGACTCGCGCCTTCAGCCCGGTCGGGGTATCTAGCGCGACGATCTGGCCGTGGTCGATAATCGCGATCCGGTCGCAGTGCTCGGCTTCGTCCATGTAATGGGTCGTCAGGAACAGCGTCAGCCCGGTCGAGCGGCGCAGGTCCAGCAGGTAGCCCCAGATGAGCGCCCGGGTCTGTGGGTCCAGCCCGAGCGTCGGCTCGTCCAGGAACAGCACCTGGGGCTGGTGCAGCAGCCCGCGGGCGATCTCCAGCCGCCGCTTCATTCCGCCGGAGAACGTCTTCACCTGGTCATCGCGGCGGTCCCACAGCTCCAGCAGCCGCAACAGCGCCTCGCCGCGCTGGCGCGCCTCGGCGCGGGGAACGCCGTAGGCGAAGGCGTGGAAGGCGAGGTTCTCCCAGGCGGTGAGCTGATTGTCGAGGGTGGGGTCCTGGAAGATCACCCCGATCGAGCGGCGCACCTGGTGCGGCTGGCGGACCACGTTGTAGCCGGCGACGAAGGCGGAGCCGGCGCTGGGGCGCAGCAGGGTGCAGAGGATGGAGATGGTTGTGGTCTTGCCCGCGCCGTTGGGGCCGAGAAAGCCGAACACCTCGCCGGGGCGCACCGCGAAGCTGATACCCCGCACCGCCTCGAACGCCTGCGCTCCCTGGCCGTAGCGCTTCACCAGCCGCTCCACCCGCACCACCGCAACGCCGTCAGCCTCGGCCATCCCGTCCGGGGAGAGGTCCTGGAGCCGCCCGCGCGGCTCGGTCATGATCGTATCCATCCTTCGCCTCGGCGCCGCCCGTTCGCGCGGCCGCCACGACTATTGTGGCATGGTGGAGGGGAACGGCCGTGGAAACTCGCTGGCGCGCCGGGGGAGAAGCGGAAGCGGCACGCTAGGCGAGGGCGGCGGCCAGGTCGTCGGTGTGGCTCCGCTTGTGCCGCGCCACTAGGTTCAGCAGGTCATCGACGTTCCCTTCGCCACCGGTGCTCAGCCTGCCGCGCTGGTTCAGGGCCGCCTCGTCCAGTCCCTCCAGCACCGCGAGCATCTCCTGGTGCGCGGCCACTAGCTCGGCGCGAAGCTGCTCCACGCTGGCGTCGCCGCGGCGTCGGAGCTGGCCGGCGTTCCAGCGGTTCGGATCGAAGTCCTGGCTCACCCCGCCGCCGCCGCTGGCCATCTTCTTCAGGACGCCGACGAAGCCGCTCTCCGCGGTGGCCAGGTGGGTGAGCACGTCACGCAGCGCCCAGCCCTCGGCCGGGCTCGGGCGCGACCAGTCGTTCGGACCCACACGATCCAGCACCGCCAGCAGCTCCGCCTGAGCGTCGATCAGCTCCTGGCGCAGGGCAGCCTTCCGCTGCTGCACGTCCATGTCTGCCTCCCCTGGGAGCCGCCAGTCAGATGAGGTGGCGCGTCCCGAGCGTCCACAGCCGGCGCCGCAGCCGCAGGTTGAGTCGAGACAGCCGCAGCGCGAGCGCCTGGGCGGCCCGTCGGCCCCAGCCCGGGCGGCCGCTCACGCTCGCGCTGGTGCCGCAATACGGGCACAGCAGCATCTGTGCCTGAGGCGGCGGCGCCGGCAGGGCGGGGACGGTGAAGCGACCGCGGCACCAGGGGCAGCGCGCGGTCGGGGTCTGCCGGAGGCGGCTGCTCACCGCTCGGCCGGGCGCGGCCTGTCGATGCCGCGCTCTCGCTGCCGCTTGAGCGACGCCAGGCAGGCGCCGCAGACGCGCCAGCCGGTGGCCGGGTCGCGGTACACCCGATCCTCGTAATACCCATCGCCGATCAGAATGGTACAGACCGCGCACGGAATCGGCGCGCCGTGCGGAGCCAGTGTCGTGCTCGCGACATCTCCTCTCATTCGCGCCCCTCCTGTGGGCTACCAGGCTACCGCACAGGCAGGGGCCGAGGGAAGCGCCAGGCGACACGGCCTTGTCACAGCCCGGGCGCGCCACGCGTCTCGCGCCTGGTCAGCGGATCGTCCAGTGGCGATACGTCTCGATCCGACGGACGATCTCCAGCAGGTCCTTGCCCGGGTTGTTCCGCAGGAACATCGTGTGCTGGCTGCGATGGCAGCGTACCGCCGCCAGCTTGGCGTCGAACCAGGGGGAGATATCGACCACCTCGTCGGCCGGGTCGTCCTTGTTCGTCAGCCGCTCCTCGGCGTTGCCGGGATAGCAGGCCATCCAGGTATGAATCGTGTTCGGGCCACGCTGGCCCAGCCGGCGCGCCGCCTCGAACACCGCCTGGTGGGTAAACACGTGCTGCGGATGCCCGTACTCGCCGTTGCTCCCGTGGGTGATCACCAGATCCGGACGGAGGTCCTCCAGGTGCACCGCGATCGCCGCGGCGAACTCGTCCAGCGTCGCGTCGATCGCCCGGGGCGTGCCGCCGATCTCCATGGGCGGATCGACGTAGTCCAGAAAGCGGACCTCGCGCGCGCCCAGCGCAGCGCCCGCGCAGCGCATCTCCTGCTCGCGGATCTCGCCCAGTCGCTCCTTCGGGCCAACCGGTGGATCGCCCACCTCGCCGCCCTCGCCGCGAGTGGTGCAGAGGATGAACAGCTCGTGCCCTTCCCAAGCGTAGCCGGCGAGCCGGCCGCCGGCGAACATCGTCTCATCGTCCGGGTGGGCAGCGACCGCGAGCACGCGCACAGCCACCTCCTGGCAGCGTGGAGTTCGGAGCTAGCGGAACGGGTCGAAGCCGGTATCGACCGCTGCCTGGATCGCCTCGTGGGCGCGGCAGTCCATCCCGTGCAGCAGGCAGCCTTCGCGTGGGCGTACCGGGTGCTGGTCGGGCGGCACCAGCGGGATCCAGGAGTGGAACTCGACCACCGCAGCGTCGCGGGTCGGCCGACGGAGGAAGTCATACGCCGAGCGCGGCGGGTAGACGATCCAGCTCTCCTGCCATTCTTCGAAGAACAGGATCAGCTCGTTATCGTTCCAGCGGCCGATCTGGGGCAGGACCTGGCTACTTGGAGCGGGCTCGGCCGGCGAGGGCCGGCCGGCGGCGGGAGGGCGAGGAATCCTGGACGAGCGAGCGGTAGAGAGCGGCACCGCGCTATCGGTAGCGATAGGTGATCCGGCCGCGCGTCAGATCGTAGGGTGAGAGCTCCATTTTGACGCGATCGCCGGGCAGGATGCGGATGAAGTACTTGCGCATTTTCCCGCTGACGTGCGCCAGCACCGTGTGTCCATTGTCCATCTGCACCCGGAAGCTGGCGTTCGGGAGCGCCTCCATCACGGTTCCTTCGACTTCGACGGCCTGAGCCTTGGGCATAGGCGTATCTTCTCCTTCCGACCCCCATTGTCATTGTACGTGATTGCGCCGCGCCCTGAATACGCGCTTTCCCGGTACCGGCCGCTGCGCCTGGTACACTTAAGCTCCCGATGGCAGAGCACATCGCACACCAGATTAATATCGTTCGGCGCAGCCCCGGCGAGCAGCTTCCCGCCGGTGGCCGCGCCATCCTCTTCGCGCTAGAGTGGCCGGGGGCCAGCGGCTGGGCGGCTGAGGAGTCCCTCGAGGAGCTGGCCCGGCTGGCGGATACGGCCGGCATCGAGACGGCCGGGACGCTGGTCCAGCGCCGCGCCCACCCGGACCCGGCCACGTTCATCGGCCGCGGCAAGCTCGCAGAGCTGGCAGCGCTGGCCGAGGCGCGGGCCGCCACGCTGGCGATCTGCGACGACCCGCTCAGCCCCTCGCAGCAGAGCGCGCTCGAGCAGGCGCTGGGGCGGACGGTGATGGACCGTACCGACCTGATCCTGACCATCTTCGCCCAGCGCGCCCACACCCGCGAGGCGCACCTCCAGGTGGAGGCAGCGCGGCTCGAATACCTGCTGCCCCGCCTCGCCGGTGCCTGGAAGCACCTGGAGCGACAGCAGGGCGGGATCGGCGGCCGGGGCGGGCCGGGCGAGACGCAGATCGAGCTGGACCGCCGCCAGGTGCGGCAAGAGCTGGCGCAGGTACGGCGGGAGCTCGACGAGGTGCGCGCCCGGCGCGCGCGCGCTCGCCAGCGTCGTCGCGAGGGCCCACCCATCGTCGCGCTGGTCGGCTACACCAACGCCGGCAAGTCCACCCTGATGAACGCGCTCACCGGGGCCGGGGTGCTGGCCGAGAACAAGCTGTTCGCCACGCTCGATCCGACCGCGCGCCGGCTCAGCCTGCCCGGCGGCGGTGCGGCGGTGCTCACCGACACCGTGGGGTTCATCCAGAAGCTGCCGACGCAGCTCGTCGCCGCGTTCCGGGCCACCTTGGAAGAGCTGGCCGACGCCGATCTGCTGCTGCACGTGGTGGACGTGGCGCACCCGCGCGCCGCCGAACAGGTCGCGGCCGTCGACGAGGTGCTCGCGGAGCTGGGGCTGGACGACAAGCCGGTGCTGCTGGTGCTCAACAAGGCGGACCTGCTCGACGGCCGTGTGGCCCCTGAGGTGGGCGATGGCGTCCTCGTCTCCGGGCTCGATGGCCGCGGGCTGGAGACGCTCCTGCTCCGCGTCGCCGAGCGGCTCGCGCAGAAGGCGCAGCCGGTGGAGATTCACGTTCCGTACCGTGAGGCGGAGCTCGCGGCACAGTTTCGGCGCGAGGCCTTCCTGGTGCAGGAGCGCTACCTGGACGATGGTGTCGTCCTGCGTGGGCATCTGCCGGCGCGGCTGCTCCCCCCGTTCCAGCACGCCGGCGTGGTTATCTCCGCGCGTGGCCACGCGCGGAGACGTCCTGTGCAGACGCCCACCCTGCCGCCCGCGGACGGCGTCCCCCGTGGCGTTCAGCGGCTGGCGTCGGGCACTGCCACCCCGGTCGCCGGATAGCCGATCTCGGCCAGCGCCGCGGAGAGCCGCTCCGGGCTGGTCTGCCCGGGGTCGTAGCGCACCCACACCCGGCCGCGCTCCAGATCCACGGCGCAGTCCTCCACGCCGCCGAGCATCCAGAACTCCTGGTTGATCGCCGCTTCCGCGCTGGTGGCGCAGCAGCTCGTTCCGAGCACCGGGCGCTCGCGCAGCGCCGGGACGGCAAAGGTGACCTCGCGCATCGAGGGGAGTATAGCCCGCCGCTCAGCCCGTGACCTGGATCAGCACCCGGGCGGAGGCGACGACCGACAGATCGACCATCCGCCCGCGCAGCGCCGCCGGCTCGGCGTATGGGCTCTGGACCGCCAGCACCTGGAGCTCGTGCGGGCCGGGCGGCAACGCGGCCGCGAGCGACAGGGCGATCGCCGCACCCGCGCTCGGGCGGACGCGGAAGTAGGCTGTGGGGTCGCCGGACGGCGGGTGGAGCGCGAAGTCCAGGAACGGCAGCAGCAGGAAATCCTCCGAGGCGTCGCGTGGGTTGGTGAGCAGCGCGGTGTAGGTGAGCGCTACCTGTGGACCGCTGCGCGCGACCAGCCACTGGCTCGCGTCGAAGTTGAGCGGCCGCCGCCCTTCGCCAAGCTGGAACAGCCCGAAGCCCTGGCGCGCCTCGCGCGAGAGCTGGCTCATCAGCCTGGTTGGAGTGGGGGCGGGCGTCGGCGCGGCCAGCGCCGGGCCAACACGCAGCCAGTCCCGCTGTTGGGCGAACAGGTAGCGGGAGTTGACCCGGAACTGGGGACTGTCCGAGTGCGTCCCCGGCGCGTAGAACACCAGGAACAGCACCTGGTGCAGCCCGTCGGCGCTGGGCGGTAGCCGGAACGGCACCTGGCGCTCTTCGCCCAGCCGCAGCGTCAGCGGGCTGTCCACGCAGGGCGCCTGCTGGTAATCCACCAGGCAGACGATCTGGAACTCGTCGAACAGCGAGTAGTTCGCGAGCGAGATCAGCCCGGCCACCGGCTGGCCGGAATCGACGGAGAACAGCCGCGACCCCTCCGGCAGGGCGGGCGAGATGAGCGAGAAGAACAGCCCGGCCGCCGGCTGCGGCGCGCCGATCGGCTCCGGGGCCGTTGCCTCACTTGGGGTGGCGGTGGGGCTGGGCACCAGCGCGGGAGGCGTCGGCGCACGCGGCGAACCGACGCAGCCGGCGAGCAGCGCTGCGCAGGCCAGCGCGAGCAGCGCCGCCCGGCGAACCAGAGGCCGTCTCCCAGAGCCCTGCCGCAGCCGCATCGCCGCTCCCGGTCCCTGGAGGATGATCGCGGGGCCAGTCTAGGGCCTGCGCGCCAGCCTGTCGAGAGGTGAACAGGGCTCAGGCTCCGCTTCCCAGCACGCCCGCCAGCGCCGCGAGCCCACGCTCGACGTCTTCGAGGTCGTTGTAGAGATGGACGGAGATCCGCACCCGGCCGTCCTCGCCGGTGACCAGCACGCCCTGGGCCTCCAGCGCCTTGCGGATCTCCGCCGCGTTGGCGGCGCTGAAGGCGATATTGCCGGCTCGACGCTCGGGCGCCTCGGGCGTCATCAGCGGTACGCCGAGCGCCGCCAAGCGGCGCCGCACCTCGCCGCTCAGCGCCAGCACGTGGCGCTCGATCGCCGCGTCGCCGACGGCGAGCAGGTAGTCGAGCGCGTTGTCCAGCACGTATAGCCCGACGAAGTTCGGGTTGCCGGGCTCGAACACCACCCCGGTATCCGCGAGCTGGAGGTCGCCCTGGTCCAGCGGCGGCCGCGGCTCGGCCGAGTGCCAGCCGGCGGTGCGCGGGCGCCAGCGCGGCAGGCGGGCGCGATTCCAGTAGGCGACCGCCACACCCTGCGTTCCGAGCAGCCATTTGTAGCAGCAGGAGAACAGGAAGTCGGCGTGCGGGGCATACACCGGCACCACCCCGAGCGAGTGCGAGGCGTCGACGACGAACAGCGCCCCGGCCGCGCGGGCGATGGCGGCGTAGGCCGCCAGGTCGCGCCGCTCCCCGGTGAGGTACGACACATGGCTGAGCGCAAGCACCCGGGTGCGGGCGTCGACCGCGGCGCGCACCCGCTCCAGCGGCACCTGCCAGTTCTCCGGTTGAAGCAGCCGCACTTCGACGCCACGCTCACGCAGCGGCAGCCACGGATACAGCAGTGAGGGGAACTCCCAGGCCTCCAGCACCACGTTGTCGCCCGGGCGCCAGTCCAGCGACTCGGCGACGAGCGCGACGCCATGGGCAACGCTGGACGGGAACCCGACGTCATCCCACTGGCAGCCAATGAGCCGGGCGACGCGCTGGGCCACGCGGGCGCGCGTCTCCTGGTTCTGCGCCTGGCCACGCAGCCCGGTCCCCTTGGCGGTGGCGAAGCGCTCCAGCGCCGCCAGGTGGCTCTTCAGGCTCGGGGTCTGGCCGCCGGCCGCCAGGTGGACGACACTGTCCAGATTCAGGAAGTCACTCTTCGGGACGAGGCTCTGCATCGCTTCCTTGGAGTCGCGCCGGCCTGGGGCGCGACGTGCCTTGGGCTACGCGGAGGCGCCGACCGCCGGCTCCGGCATGACCGCCGCCCCCGGCTCCGCTGGCTCCACCGGCATCTCCAGTATGCGATAGGGCGGCCGGTCAGGGTAGGCGCGCTTCAACAGGGGTAGCGCCACGTTGTACACGGGCACGCCGTTGCTGGTGCGCCCCTCCGGCGTCCCGTGGTGGGCGTGGCCGTGCAGCACGGCCGTCACCGGGTAGCGCGTCAGCGGCTCCTCCAGCCGGCTGGAGCCCAGGAACGGGAAGATCTCCCGCGGCTCACCCTCGACAGTCGCCTGGATCGGTGAATAGTGTAAGATCACGATCCGCTGCGCCGGGCGGAGCCGAGCCAGGCCGGATTCCAGCTTCAGTGCCTCGTTGAGCGCTTCCTGCACGAAGTGCTTGATGGTCAGCTCGCCCCAGGGCTCCAGCATGCGCGGGCCGAAGCCGCCGGCGAACCCCTTGACGCCAGTAAAGCCAATGCCGTGTACCTCGGTGCTGTCGCCGTCCAGCACGGTTACTCCGCCGTCGCACAGAATCTGCTTGACCTCGGCCGGCTTGCCCGCTTCGTGGTCGTGGTTCCCCAGAACGGCCAAGATGGGCAGCTTTGCTCCCGACAGCTCCTGCACCAGGATCTGTGCCTCCTCGGGCAGGCCATAATCGGTCAGGTCGCCACAGAGCACCAGCACGTCCGCGTGCTGAGCGATATGAGCGAATAGCGGCTGGAGCATTCCTTGCGAGGTGCGGGTGCAGTGAATGTCGCCGACCGCAGCGACGCGCACCGTCTGCTGTTGGATGGCCATCAATCCTCCTGCCAGTCGCGCCTGCCGCGCACCGCTCTCGCAGCCAGCGATGCCGAGCGCGTCCCGCGCTCTCCGGGAGCTCCGCGCGGCGTTCGCCCGGTGCCCGGCAAGCTGCGTACCCAATGGGCGCGGCACGCGATGTGCGATGCTTCCCCTACGCCTTGCGGTACACCGTAAAGAGGATACACGCGGCGGGGACGGCAGCGCTGCCGTCCCCGCCCCTCGCCCGGCTTGCGAGCCGGAGGCGTTCGGGGAACGAGGATGCTCTCAACCGCGGCCGTTTCTGGACAGGACAGCTTGGATCCAGACGCTTTCACCTTCTATCGGCATGCGCTCCAGACCCTGCTCGACACGGGTGTCCCCTTCATGGTCGGGGGCGCGTTCGCGTTCGCCCAGGCTACGGGGATCCAGCGCGACACAAAGGACTTCGACGTCTTCATCCATCGCCGCGACCGCGAGCCGATCCTGGCGGCGCTGGAAGCCGCCGGCTACACGACGGAGACGCCGTTTCCCCACTGGCTGGCGAAGGCGCATTGCGGCGACCGCTATATCGACGTCATCTACGGCTCGGGCAACGGGGTGGCGGAGGTCGACGACGAGTGGTTCGCCCACGCAACTGAAGGTGACGTGCTGGGGTTGCGGGTGAAGCTCTGTCCGGTAGAAGAGATGATCTGGTCCAAGGGCTTCATCATGGAGCGCGAGCGGTTCGACGGCGCCGACGTCGCCCACCTGCTGCACGCCTACGCGGAACAGCTCGACTGGGAGCGGCTGCTCCGCCGCTACGGGCCCTACTGGCGTGTGCTCCTGGCCCACCTGGTGCTGTTCGGCCTGATCTACCCGAGCGAGCGGAACAAGATCCCGCTCCAGGTGATGGCCGAGCTCACCAACCGGCTCCTGGCGGAGCAGCAGACCTCACCACCGCGCGAGCGCATCTGCCAGGGAACGCTGCTATCCCGGGCACAGTATCTGATCGACGTGGAGCAGTGGGGCTACCAGGACGCCCGAGTCGAGCAGGGCCACATCTGCCCGCAAGACCTGGAGATCTGGACCGCCGCCATCAAGCCCGGCACCTAGCGAGGCGCAGTCAGGCGGCATCGGCTGCCTGGCGCATCCGTGCAGTAGAGGAGCCATCGCCGTAGGGAGGAGCCTGAGCCTTCCGCTTGTCGCTCACGCGGAGGCGAACGAGCTCCTCCCCGCGGCCGCGGGGCTACCCCGCGGCCGCCATCTCGTGCTCGATCTCCGCGGCAGACGGCGCTTCGTGGATCGCCTGGAGATACTGCCGAATCATCAGCGCCGCCGTTGCCCCTTCCCCCGCGGCGCTCACGAGCTGCTTGGTGCTCCCGGCTCGGGCATCGCCAGCGGCGAAGATGCCCGGCACGCTGGTCTCCAGCGTCGGCCCGGTGACGATGAAGCCGGCGGCGTTGAGCTCGACCACGCCTTCCAGGAAGGCGGTGTTCGGGCGCAGCCCAATGAAGACGAATACGCCCGCCGCGGGCACCTCCTCCTCGGCGCCAGTGGCCAGGTCCTGCAGCAGCACGTTGCGCAGCTTCCCGTCCCCGCGGAACTCCTTGACGGCGGTCTGGTAGCGCACGGCGATCTGGGGATGGCTCAGCACCTTGTCCTGCGCCACCCGGCTCGCGGTGAGCCGCGGGCCCCGGGCCAGGATCGTGACCCGGCGGGCGAACCGAGCCAGAAAGATCGCCTCCTCGGTCGCGCTGTTGCCACCGCCGATCACCAGCACGTCCTGGCCGCGGTAGAACGGCCCGTCACAAGTAGCGCAGAAGTGGACGCCTGCGCCGATGAAGTCCGCCTCGCCCGGGACGCTGAGGCGGCGATAGGTGGAGCCGGGAGCGAGCAGGACGGCGTGGGCCCGAACCTCCTCCCCGCTGGCGAGCCGGACAGTTCGGTACTGGCCGGCGGTGCCAACAGCCAGCACCTCGGAGGCCGACAGCAGCTCGACGCCGAAGCGGCGACACTGCGCGACGAGCCGATCAGCGAACTCCGCGCCGCTCACCCCTTCCGGAAAACCTGGGTAGTTGTCCAGCCGCTCGGTAATGCCCGCCTGGCCCCCCAGCCCGCCACGCTCGATCACCAGCGTCTCGATCCCCTCCCGGGCGGCATACAGTGCCGCGGTCAGCCCAGTCGGCCCGCCACCGACGATCACCACATCGTAGAAGCGGTTCCGGGCACGCGTCTGCAGCCCCAGCCGAGCCGCCAGCTCGGCGTTGGATGGCTCGACCAGCACCGAGCCATCTGGGAAGAAGATGGTCGGGATGATCCGCTTGCCCCGATTGGCCTCCTCCACGATCCGCAGCCCCTCGGGGTTCTCGTCCACATCGACGAACTCGTAGGGCACGAGGTGCTCGCCAAAGAACTTCTTGGCCCGCTTGCAGTCGGAGCACCACGCCGTTCCGTACATTCGGATGTCCATCGCCCGCGTCTCCTTTGCCATGCCTTGGCCTACCGCTCCAGTCCCACGCCGCGGGCGAACGTTACAGGCGAGGGGCGTCTGGACGAGAGGACACGCGAGCCGGCCTGGCCACCATCCCGTCACGGCGCAGCCAAGCGCGCCCAGGGCGTGAGGAGGACCGGGTGGCGCTAGCCGGAGGAGGGCGCTGCCCTGGGCAGCTCCAAGCCGGTTTCGAATCCACAGGCCTGGCAGTGCCAGGCTGGCGCGCCGGGCGTGGGTGCCTCGTCGGTCCAGAACGCCATCCCCTGTCCCAGCGCGACGGAGGCGACGGGCGACTCCGCGGCCGCGCCGTAAAGCACACGCACCAGGCATGGCGATTCACAGCGGGGACAGAACCGCGGCCCGTTCTGCTCTAGCCAGTGCTCCCAGACCGCCTCCGGCACCAGCACACCACCGCTCAGCTCGCAGCGCAGGCAGGTCCAGATCGGGCTGGACGGGGAGACATCACAGCCGCCGAGGCGGATGACGTTTTTCAGCGAGGCCGCATACATCCTGGGCAGCGGCAGCCCGTAGACAATCGGGACGATTCGCTCGCTGTCACAGCGGGGGCACTGCGTCGGCAGGCCTGGCCGCCGCCACTCCTCGCGCCAATCGGCGACCGGGAGCGCCTGGTATTGGCGCTGAGCCCAGCGGAGTGCGTCTGCCACGCTGACGTCGAACAGCTCCAGCTCATAACAGTCGAGCCGAGGCAGGTTGAGCTGCCCGAGCGCTGCGAGGTGCCGGGGCTGAAGCGCGGCAATGTTGAGCACCTCGAGGATATGGAGCACCCACTCGCCCCGCTCCAGCCGGTCCGCATCCCAGGTGAACAGCAGCGGGGAGGAGGTGTCCCAGCCAGCCGGGTCAGCATTGCTCTCTCTCAACGGCGGCCGCACCAGCAGTCGCAGCACAACGTAGCCACCGGAATAGTCGATGAGCTCCGCCCTGGTCGCCTGCATCTCTGTGCCCCCTGCTCGATCGCCAGGCCCTGCACGCCAGCCAACCACCAAGCCATCCTGCTACCTGCCCCGCGCGGACAGGCGGCCCCATACGCGCCGCGAACCCTACGCTGGGCAGAATCGCCAAGTCAAGGATGAAGGCCATTTGTGACGAATTGAAAGGCCGTGTCGCCAGCAATCCTACTCCTCTTTTCTGCAAAAGTCACGCTCCTGAGCGGTGCGGCCCAGGGTCTTGTCGTCGTTGGCGGGCTGGGGCAGGCCGAGTCCAAGGACGAACCGGCGCTCGGCCGCCCGCAGTCCGCGCCGCCTGGTGGCGGCGCGGACTGCCACTTCCGGACAACGAAAAGCCCCCTGCGCGGAGCGCAGCAGGGGGCTTGCATGTCGGGCGTGTACGTGTTATGTTTACTATAGGTCCGATGGGTACGGGTTCCACTCCTCTGAGAAGGGGGGAGGTGCCATGCAGCTTCGGAAACTGAGCCTAGCCGACCTGGAGAGGTTCCAGGTGGACAGGTAATGCCCCGCTCCGTTGTGCGGAGCTGGGGCAGCCAACCGCTCCTGTACCGCCCGGAGAGCCCGCTCGAGTGAGCAGGGGGTGTGGTCCCGGTGGGACCAGGCGGGGACTAGGAGCACGTTGGAAGCGCGTTGAACGGTGGATATGAGTCGGGACCGAGGGGTTTCCCTCGGTCCCGTTGTGTTTGGTCAGCCTGCTCTGCCCAGGGTGTGTCATCTCATCCGGCCCGCCTGGTGCGCCCGAGGGAGTGGGGCCGGGTGTGTGGCCCGGCCCCGCGGCGGGGACCCGGTGCGGGCTAGCGCCTGGCGCTCGGCGAGGCGATCGTGAAGAACGGGTCGGTCATATTCGACGAGCTGCTGGTGGTCTGGATAAACAGCGGGACAAAGCTGCGTCCGATCGACGCCAGCCCCTCGTAGTCGCCGACGAAGTATCCGCGTGCGACGGGGGCGTTGGTCATGTCGAACGGGCCGGCGACGTGGTCCTCCGTCCAGGTCGCCCCGCCGTCGTGGGAATGCACGATCCAGTAGTCGGTGGTGAGCGGCGGGCTGCTGGTATCGTTGCGGAAGTCGTAGTACGTCACCCCGATCGTGCCGTCGGCCGCTACAGCCACCGAAGGGGTGAACGCTTGCGTGCTGGGGACCGTGTTAATCTGCACCGGGGCGGACCAGGTCAGCCCACCGTCAGTCGACTTCGAGAAAGCGATCCCGGCGTGGCCGTCGCTGCTGAAGCGACCGTCCTGCCAGACGACGTACAGGTTGCCGGTGGTCCGGTCAACCGCGATGTTCGGGATGATGTCCCCGGTTCGGACCGGCGCTCCGGTAGTCGGGTCCGACACCGGAGCATCCTGCTGCTTGCTGATGATGATCGGCTTGGACCAGGTGAGGCCCTTGTCGGTCGAGCGCATCACCGCGATGTTGAAGCCCCGTGCCTGGTGGGCGTTCTTGAAGTTGAAGATCAGATCCATCACGTCTACCAGGGTGCCGTCTGGCAGCACCACGATCTGGTTGGCGATAGTCTGGTTGATCTCTCCCGGGTCGTAGATAATCCGGGCCGGCTCCCAGCTCCGGCCGCCGTCGGTGGTCCGGGAGAACCAGGTCGGGCCCCGATAACCCAACGCGTGCTCGAACCCGTGTGGGTTGGCCTGCACGGTAGGCGACACCAGGCGGTCCCAGACCGCGTAGACGTAATTGGCGTTGCCCGGGTCGGCGGTGATGGACTCCTTGTCGTTGAGCGCGTTGGGCGAGGTGTCCTTGATGAGCGTGACCGGCTCACTCCAACTGTCCCCGCCGTTGGTCGACTTGCTCACCGTGACTGCGCTGACCGACCCAAAGCCCACCGGGCCGAGATCAAAGTTGATCGCGATCTGGTAGGCATCGCCGTTTGGTGAGAACGTCACCCAGGGGTCGGAGGCACGATCGTAGTTGCCCCCGTTGGCCACCGTGCCGCCGGAGCAGGTGGTGAAGTGCGCCCACGAGGTGCTCCAACTGGCGCCTCCGTTGTGGGTAGCGGCCGCCACGAGCCCGCGCGCCCCGCCGTTGGACCAGCGGTCCTGCTGGAAGACCGCAATGATGTTCCGCGGGTTGGTCGGATTCACGGCGACCCAGGGCTCCACCTCGGCGTTCAGGTAGTTAGTGCCCCCCTCGGTGTCCTGGCTCGAGATATCGCAACTGGCGAAGGGGTGGTCGGGGACCACCGTCACTGGGGCCACAATCAGGCCACCGGCCGTCGCAACCAGGAGCCCGAGGGTGCTAAGCGCGGTGACCGCGGAGACAAGCGCTGCCACAATGCGTCGCACAGCGAACCTCCTCGTTCTCGTTGCAGGCTCGCACCCGCCTCGCCTGCCAGTTTCTGTCGGCTCAGGCCGCCTGTCAAGAGCCAGCGGCTTCGGGCTTCCCGCGCGCGGGAGTGCGGGTACCCGAGCCCAGCCCGCGAGCGCGCCGCTTCGAGAGCCGCGGCCCCTGGGAGCGGGAGGCGGGCCATTGCCGCTCTTCGGCAATGGGAGTATCTCGCCCCGATCGTGCCGTGGGCTGCCGCCTGCGCCGTAGGGAGGGATGCCCGCGTGCTTTAGAGCGGCGCTGGCCCCTGGTTTCACCGAGGTATCGCGCGACCCGGCTAGAATCGCGCCACAGGGCGTGGGTGGCGCGCCGCACAGGTCGGCGCGCCCTTCAGCTCGCAGGAAGCGACGTCCAGGGAAAGGAGAACGCGGGATGGTGACAGACAAGAGCGTAGCCCGGCGGCGGCAGAAGGCCGGGGTGCTACGCAAGGCGGGGCGACGCGCCGGGATGCTGGGGGAGGTGCTGGGGTTTTTCTGGGCGCGCAAGCTGTGGTGGCTGCTGCCGATGGTGGTGCTGCTGCTGGGGCTGAGCGTGCTGATCGTGGTGGCCCAGGCTACCCCCTTCGGGCCATTCATCTACGCGCTGTTCTAAAGCAGCGCCGGGCGCGAGGGGCGGATGTACATATTGGGGATTAGCTGCTACTACCATGATGCGGCGGCGGCGCTGCTCAAGGATGGGGTGCTGGTGGCGGCGGCGGAGGAGGAGCGGTTCAGTCGGCGCAAGCACGACTTTGGCTTTCCCCGCCAGGCGATCGCCTTTTGTCTTGCGCAGGCGGGCATCAGTGCGGCTGAGCTGGACTATGCCGTGTTCTATGAGAAGCCGCTGCCGAAGTTTGAGCGGATTCTCTTGAGCGGGCTGGCGACCTGGCCGCGGGCCTGGCAGGCGTTTCCGGAGGCGATGATCAGTTGGCTGACCGACAAGCTGCACATTCGCAGTCGGATCGCTGAAGCGCTGGAGCTGGAGCCCGAGCGGGTGCTGTTCAGCGAGCATCATCTGTCGCATGCTGCCTCGGCCTTCTTCTGCTCGCCGTTTGAGCGCGCGGCGGTGATGACCGCCGACGGGGTGGGGGAGTGGACCACCGCGGCCTTGGGCTGGGGCGAAGCGAGCTGGGGCGGGGGGCGCAATCGGCTGGAGCTGGAGGTGGAGCAGCGCTTTCCCCATTCGCTGGGCCTGTTCTACTCGGGCTTTACCGCCTTTTTGGGCTTCGAGGTCAACGACGGCGAGTACAAGGTGATGGGGATGGCGCCCTACGGCCAGCCGCGCTATCGGGACGAGGTGCGCAAAGTGATCCAGGTGGCCGACGATGGCAGCTTCTGGCTGGACCTGGACTACTTTGCCTTCCACTACTCGCGGGAGCAGACCATCTCGGAGCGGTTTGTGCGGCGGTTTGGGCCGCCGCGGGTGCCCGAGAGCGACTTCTTCACTCCGCAGACGCATCCGGAGCGGGCGCAGGAGGCGGCGGCGCAGCAGAACCAGTACTATGCCGATCTGGCGGCTTCGGTGCAGGCGGTGACCGAGGAGGTGCTGCTGGGGATGGCGCGGGCGCTCAAGCGGCGCTATCCGGAGCTGGAGGCGCTCTGTTTTGCTGGGGGGGTGGGCTACAACAGTGCTGCCAACGGGCGGCTGGCGCGGGAGGGGCCGTTTCGGCAGGTGTACATCCAGCCGGCGGCGGGGGACTCCGGGGGGGCGCTGGGGGCGGCCCTGTATGCCTACCACGTGCTGCTGGGCCAGCCGCGGGCCTTTGTGATGGAGCACAGCTACTGGGGGCTGGGCACCAGTGAAGCCAGCGTCATCCCGACCTTGCGGGCGGCGGGGGCGCGCTTCGAGGTGATCGAGGAGGAGGCGCGGCTGATCGAGCGGGTGGCGGCGGAGCTGGCGGCCGGGCGGGTGGTGGGCTGGTTCCAGGGGCGCTCGGAGTGGGGGCCGCGGGCCTTGGGCAATCGGAGCATTCTGGCCGATCCGCGGCGGGCGGAGATGAAGGAGGTGGTCAACACCAAGATCAAGTTCCGCGAGCCGTTTCGGCCGTTTGCCCCGTCGGTGCTGGCGGAGCAGGTGGACGGGGTGTTCGAGCTGCCCGAGGCGGCGGCGTATCCGGCCCGCTTCATGCTGACGGTGACCCCGGTCAAGCCCAGCCAGCGGGAGCGGATTCCGGCGGTGACGCATGCGGATGGCTCGGCGCGGGTGCAGGCGGTCTGTCCCGAGACCAACCCGCGCTACCATCGGCTGATCCAGGCCTTCGGGCAAGCGACGGGGGTGCCGGTGCTGCTGAACACCAGCTTCAATCTGCGGGGGGAGCCGATCGTCAACACCCCGGCCGATGCGCTGCGCACCTTCCGCCGCTCGGGGCTGGACCTGCTGGTGGTCGACCACTGCCTGGTCCAGCGCGACGACCGCTGAGCCCACAGGGCACGGCTGGTACTCCCTCTGTGGGCTATGGCGGGCAGGGTATCTGCAAGGGAGTGTTCCGCAGGCATGGGGCGGCAGCAGGTCCGAGTGTCCTGGAGATGCTCCCGGTATGGGCTGATGTGGCACAACAGCCGGGTGGCACAAGCTTTCTGGATCCTCGGAGGAGCCCGTGCTTAAGTATCTCCGCGACCGATCGCTCCCCGGTGGCGTCCTGTACGCTGGTCTGTACGCGGTCTTCTTTCTCGCACTCTCGCAGGTTGCCACGCTGTATGACACAGCCTGGCACGCCTCGGAAAACCGGGTCAAGTTCCTCGGCCTGCCGCATCCCTGGACCGCCGACCACTTCCTGTTCTTGTTCTCGGTGATCGCGACGCTGGTGCTGATGACACGGCTGCTGGCGCCGGATACCGGGCGCCGCCGGGGCGAGACCGGGCTGGCGATGCTCAGCTTCCTGGGCCGGCGCGGCCCGCTCGGAGCCTTCGGGGTGCTGGGCGCGGTGGCGCTGGCGCTGTTCGCCCTGGCGTTCGATTCGGCCTATCACTGGGCGTTCCGCTTCAGCCTGATTGGCCGCGCGGAGTCCACCTTTTCACCGCCGCATTCGCTGGCTCGGATCGCGGTGATCCTGCTCACACTCAGCGTTACCATGCTGCTCTACGATCTAGCGATGGGCTCCGCGCTGCGCGACAATCTGGACCGGCTGCGTCTGGCGCGCCTCGGGCTGTTCCTGAGCCTGGTGTGGCTGGTGGGCTCCGCCACGTCCTTCATTCCTGGCAACACGCCGAACTGGGATGTCAACAGCATGACCTGGCTCGCCGCGATGAGCATCGGCGGTGGAGTGGTGGCGGTGGCGCAGCTCTGGCCGTGGCCGTTCCCCGCGCTCTCCACTGTGGCCGCATATGTCGTCTTCCGGGCTGCCGCCTTTGGCTTGCTCATCAGCAACGGGTTCAACGGCGCCCAGCGGCCGTTAGAGCCCATGCTCCTGGCAGCGCTGGTGGTGGATCTCTGGCTGCTGCTCCCGTTCAATCGCGGTCGGGGTGTCCTGACACTGGTGGCGTGCGGACTGCTCCTCGGGCTCGTCTGGGCTCCGTTCGGCTTCCACTACTTCTTCCCGTTCACCGATCATACGGACGCGTCGCTCCGCCGGGCGATTATCGAGGCGACGATCGCGGGCGGCTTCGGTGGCTTGGTCGGGCTGACGTTGAGCTGGCTCGCGAAGCGATTCACCCAGGCGGCGGCGGGCGCCTCGGGGCGCCCGGCCCCGGTCACAACTGAGCCAGTGCAGCTCTAGCGTGGTGGGCTGATGGATCGAGCGCTGCGCGCCCTCGGCCTCGTCCTGCTCCCGTTGCTTGGCCTCTGCCTTCCGCTGCTTCTGGCGGAGGGCGTCCTGCGCGCGGTGCCGGCGCTACTTCCCACGGTGATACGCGTCCAGCAGGCCTCGCGCGATACCGTTGCCCCGTTGTTCCAGGAGGAGCCGACCCTCGGCTGGCGTGGGCAGCCGAACGGGCACGGGCGGGTGCCGACGGACGCGGGCGAGATCCCGGCCAGCCAGAACGCGCTGGGCTATCGGGGCGAAATGTATCCCGAGGACAAGCCAGCGGGCGTCTGGCGGGTGGTCTTCCTGGGCGACTCCAACACCTGGGGCTGGGGCGTCGCAGATGGCGAGGAGTTCCCGCTGCTGACCGAGCAGCGGCTCCGGGCCAGCAGCCCGAACGTCCAGGTGCTCAACTTCGCGCTCCCCAGCTTCGGCACGGACCAGGAGTATCTGACGTACGTCAACGTCGCCCGGCGCTATCACCCCGACCTGGTGGTGCTCGTCTTCTTCGCTGGCAACGACTTCGCCGACAACATCTCGGAATACAACCCGGATGGGACGCGAGGCAAACCGCACTTTGTGCTGGACAATGGCGAGCTGCGGCTCATCCCTACCCCCACCGCCGCTGGGAGCGGCCCGCGCGGGGGGAAGCGCAGCCCGAGCAGCGGGTTGTCAAGCCTGGTCAATGAGCTCAAGGAGAGCAGTCTGACGCTAGCGGTGGCGCGTGTCGAGCTGGCCTACCTCAAGGGCCAGTCCTCCGCCGGCGGCGCCGACGCGAACCGCTCGCGAACGCTGGACTATCAGCAGGACGGCCCCGCGGTGACAGAGGCGCTGCTGAAACGGCTGGACGCCGACGTGCGGGCCGATGGAGCACAACTGGTCGTCGCGCTGCTGCCGCCTCCGCGCGACATTCAGCTCCAGGTCGGGCCGCGCCAGCCCGGCGGGCAGCCACAATCGGTGCTCACCTGGGCCTGCGGCCTGGGCCTAAGCGTGGTCGATCTCAGCCCAGCGGTGGCCGCTGCGGATCAGGAGGCTGGCACCGCCTGGCGAGGTACCGTGGCCGGGCCGCACCTCAACCCGGTGGCCAATCGAAAGGTTGCGGACCTCCTGGCCGGCCTGGTTAGTCCGGCCGCGACGACGCGGTCCAGCGGCTGCCCCTAACACGCTTCTGGACGCCGGGAATCAGCTAGCTCGGCGGTTCGGCGTCCAGCTTGTAGCCGTAGCCCCATACCGTGCTGATGACGGGCGCCTGGGGCACGTCCTCGAGCTTCTGCCGGAGACGCCGAATATGGACGTCAATCGCCCGGCTGCGGCTCATGTCTCGCGCCCCCCAGAGCGTCGCTGCCAGCTCGCTACGGGAGAACACTTCGCCCGGCCGACTGGCCATCAGACTCAGGATCTGAAACTCGGTGGGGGTCAGATCCAGGATCCGGCCCGCGACGCTGGCCTGGCGGCGCGCGCGGTCCACAGTCAGCGCCCCGAGCGTTTGTGTACTCTCGTGCTGCTGTGGCCGCGCGGTTTCGTGCGGCGCCCGGCGCAGCACGGCCTCGATGCGAGCAGCGAGCTCGTCAATGTCGAACGGCTTGGAGACGAAGTCGTCCGCGCCCAGCTTCAGCCCGAGTACCCGGTCAGCTTGGCGCTGGCTTGCACTCAGGAGAATGACGGGCACCTGAAACCGCGGGCGGAGCTGGGCACAAAAGACCAGTCCATCGGCATCCGGCAGCATAATATCGAGAATCAGCAGGTCGGGGTGAACCTCATTCAGCAGCCGCTCCCCCTCAGCGCCTGTAGAGGCGAGCCAGATCTGGTACTCTTCCCCCAGCGCTTCCTTCAGCACACTGCCAATGGCCGGGTCGTCCTCCACCACCAAGATCTTCTTCGTCGCTGTTCCTGAGGGCGCTGGCGTGTCGATCATGTAACCAATCCCCGCTCATCCTGTCACTGCTAGCAACTTCTGTGCCACATGTTGCAGCCCCGGGCGGCCCGCCGCGGCGCGGGGCCTCCTCCACTCATTGTGCGCCGCCGCTGTCTCTGGCAACAATACTTTCTGGCGCGCCCGTTTTCGCCGTCCTCCCGGTGGCGCTCAAACCGCGGTCCACCGCCGCGGCAGCATCCCCAGGATGGGCCTTATGCACGGCTGGTCGACCGAGGGGCGCTCCCAGCACGCCGAGCAGGGGGCTTCTGGTGTCTACTCCCGGGCAACGGCGGCGCCCGGCTAGCGCCGATAGCGCTGCAGCATCGCCAGCAGCTCCGCTGAGATCGGTAGCCCGGAGGCCGAGCCGATCACCGTAGCGCTCCAGCACAACGGGCACCGGGTGGTCGCGCCATCGCCCAGCCACTTGACGATCCTGGTTGGCAGGAAGATCGCTCCACAGGCGAAGCAGCCGCAGCGGTCGCTGCGCAGCAGCTCGGCTCGATGGCCGGTGGCATGCGCCTGCGCCCGCGCCAGTAGCGCTCCGGCGGCTCGGGGGGCGCAGCTCCGGGTGGGGGACGGTGGTGGCTGGCTCCGGTGTGGTCGAGCCAGCCTCGGCTTCTCGGGCTCCCACCTCCTCCCGTACATCCTGAAGCGCGCCCGGAGTCCGCTGTAGCTGGCGCAGGCTCTCTCTGGATTCCCGGAGCACCCGCATGGCCTTGCGCGGCAGGTGAATCCCACCCTGGCACCTTCAGCCGCCGGCACCCTCGTGCTTCGCGTGACCGCCTGGCCGTTGGCGGGAGCACGGGGCCCGGCGCCTACCCCGCGGCCAGAAGCCGGGAGCGGTCGCAGCCATGGTGCCGTACAGCGCCGTCGCCGCCCTGGAAGCAGAGGCGCGGATTGTCCGCCTACTCGCCGCGCTTCTGTAGCGGGACACCGGTCGCCGCCGCCTCCAGCAGACGCTCGTGGAGCTGCAGCCCAAAGCCGTCTGCAAGCCGGGTCAGGTAGTTGAACAACCCGACGACGTGCGCCACTTCCAGGCAGCCGCGGTCGTCGAAGCCCAGCGCGCGCAGTGGCTGCCAGTCTGCCTCGGTCATGCGCGTCGGCGTGGCACTCAGCTTCTCCGCCAGCGCGCACAGCGCCCGGGTGCGGCCAGACAGGTGCGGCAGCTCGCGCCACTGCCGCTGCTTGATCGCCTCGATCAGGATAGGGTCGCCCCCTTCGGCACGCAGAAACTCTGCGTGAGACTGCATTCAATACTCGCAGTCTTGCGCGGCAGCCGCGACCGCGGCAACCATCTCGCGCTCCTGGCGGTCGAGCACGCCGGGCTCAAACATTACCTGCCGGAAGAGCGCCATGAAGGCGGGGCCGATGCGGTCGTGGGCTGCCAGCAGCTTGCCCATCGCCCCGATGAAGCCGAAATCGTACAGCGGCTTCTGGCCAGATTGTGCCTTCGCCCGCAGCTCTGCCTCGCTCGGCAGGGTGATCCACGCTTCCGGAAGCGTCTGGTGTGACACTGTGGCGTTCTCCTCCTCTATGGTGAGCGCTCTGGCTGGCGCTTGGCCGTCATCAGCCGGAGCCGTGGGGGCATCATACGCGCCGGTCGGGGGTGAGGACATGGGACGAAGGCAGTATTTCCTCGCCGTCGCTAGGAGATCCGGTCCGCCCCCCTGCGAGCAGGAAGCTGTGGAGCGCGACCCCCGTGAGCAGCCCGACGGCGAGCTTCACCTCGGGCGGCGCAGCGGAGGGTGAGAGGAAGCTCTCGATCAGGCCGGCGCTGACGAGCAGCGGCAGACAGCCGACGAGCAGCCTCACCGCGCGCAGCGCCGCGGTCGACAGCGCCTCCGCGCGATGCTTTGGCCCAGGGTGGAGCAGCGCCCAGCCGAGCATCAGCCCGGCGCCGCCAGCGATGACGATCACGCTCAGCTCGATTGCGCCGTGTGGGGCGACGAACGACCAGAACGCCAGGCTGAGGCCATGCTGCTGGCAAAGCCCGGCCACCGCGCCCAGCGCAAGCCCGTTCATCGCCAGCACGTAGGCGCTACCCAGCCCGAACACCACCCCGCCCGCGAAGGAGAGGAGGCCGACCTCGAGGTTGTTGGCCAGGATGAACGGCGACGCGACGGGACGCAGCCCCGGATCGGCGCCAGTCCCTCCCTGCCACTGTTGAATCAGCGCGATGAGCTGTGGCGATAACAGCCTCCGCGCCAGCTCGTCGCTTCCCTGGACCCCGATGAACGCGGCGAGCGCGGGGCCGGCGAACAGCACCAGCGAGGCGAGCATGAAGCGTAGCTCGGCCCGGTACACCTGGGGAAACTCGACCAGGAAGAAACGCAGAACGCGCCACCAGACGCCCGCCGAGCCCCGGTCCATCTGCGCCTGCACTCAGGCGAGCAGATACTGCCGCCGGCTAGATCTCGCTCTTGGTGAGCGAGCCGAGGAACTCCTTGTTGTTGGCGGTGCGGCTCATGCGGGTCATCAGCAGCTCCACGCTGTCGCTCGAGCCGATCTGCGCCAGCATCCGCCGCATCGTCCAGACCATGCGGAGCGTCTGCTCATCCAGCAACAGTTCTTCGCGACGGGTGCCGCTGCGCAGCACGTCGATCGCCGGGAACACGCGCTTTTCGGAGAGCTTGCGGTCTAGATGGAGCTCCATGTTGCCGGTGCCCTTGAACTCCTCGTAGATCACGTCGTCCATCCGGGAGCCGGTGTCCACCAGGCAGGTGGCGAGCACCGTCAACGAGCCGCCTTCCTCGATGTTCCGCGCCGCGCCAAAGAACCGCTTGGGCGGGTACAGCGCCACGGGGTCCACGCCGCCCGAGAGCGTGCGCCCAGACGAGGGCACCGCCAGGTTGTAGGCGCGGGTCAGGCGGGTGATCGAGTCGAGCAGGATCACCACGTCGCGTCCACATTCCACCAGCCGCTTGGCCCGGTTGAGCGCCATCTCGGCCACGGTGGTATGGTCCTCCACTGGCTCATCGAAGGTGCTGGAAACCACCTCGGCCTTCACCGAGCGCTTGACGTCCGTTACCTCTTCGGGGCGCTCGCCCACCAGCACGAACATCAGGTGCACGTCGGGGTAGTTCTGCGTGATCCCGTTGGCGATCTGCTTGAGCACCGTCGTCTTGCCCGCCTTGGGCGGGGAGACGATCAGCCCGCGTTGTCCCTTGCCAATGGGAGAGACGAGGTCGACCAACCGCTGGGTGAGATTGTTCGGCGTGGTCTCCAGGACGAGCATCTCGTCAGGGAAGATGGGGGTGAGCTGGTCGAAATGGGGTCGCTGGCGGGCCACTTCGGGGTCCTGGCCGTTGACCGCGATCACCCGTAGCAGGCCGTAGTACTTCTCGCTCTCCTTGGGCGCTCGTACGTGGCCGGTGACCATGTCGCCGGTGCGCAGTCCGAACCGGCGCACCTGCGATTGCGACACGTACACGTCGTTCGGGCCCGGCAGCATGCGCTCCTGGCGCAGGAAGCCGTAGCCCTCCTCGACGATGTCCAGCACTCCGCCGGCCAGGATCTGGCCAGAGGAATCACCCTGCTGCTGCAGCAGGCGAATGAGCGGACTTTGCCGAGGCGTGGGTGCAGTGGCCGTGGCGGTTGCTGCTATAGCTGGAGCGGAGACGTCTTGGGACTCATCTCGGCCGTTCGTCTCCAGATCAGTTCCATTCACCGCGAACTCCCGAAGTTCCGGAGGGGTAGTGCACGTCGTCCAGGCGTCCGAGGGCAGCACAATAATGGGAGCAGCCGAACGGACAAGTGGCGCTCAATCCCTACACGAGGAGTCGGCTCATCGCCCGCGAGCGGGGCAGGCCGATCTTCCGAGTCTCCACAACGTGGCCGTGCAGGCCATAGGTTCAGCAAGCAGGGGGCGGAGGCAAATACCGAGCGCTTAAACAGGGACGTGGCCTGTATCTGAACAGCGCCAATAGTAGTATAGCAATTCCTCCTGGACAGGACAATATCACTTCTGGAAGAAGCGAGTGCGGCCTGCGCTCCGGGGCCGCCGTAGGCGTGCGGGGGCGGCGGCCGAGCGCGAGCGGGAGCGCGCCGTGCTCCGCGCTCTCCCAGCCGCCGGGCACGTGGGCGGAGGGCGCCATCACTCCGGGGTCGGTTGATCCGAATAGTGGTGGGCATAGCGCCAGAGGCAGGCCTGCCGCAGGCGCTCGTCGTCCTGCAACTCGGGGCCGAAACGGGTCAGCCGTAGCGGCGACAGGTCCAGCGGTGGCTGGCCGTCCGCGATCCAGGCGGCGAGCACCTCGCCGATTCCGGGCGAGATAGAGAGCCCGCCGACGCAGCAGCCGCTGCAGACGAAGAAGCCCTGCATCCCGGGCACCTGGTCGACGATGTGGCGGCCGTCGGCGGTCATGGTGGGCAAGCCGCCGCGGTGCTCCGCGATCTCCGCCCCTTGCAGTACCGGGAACTGGTCTGCCACGGCTTCGGTGAGGCGCTTCAGAGGCGCGAAGTCGAGCGCCAGGTCCTTGATCTGGAAGCTCGGCGGAAGGGCGCGCACATCCACGGCGAGCGGATCCGGCTCGTAGCCGCCCAGCATCAGCCCGCCGCGCTCCGGCCGGACGTAGACGTTGACGTCGAGGACGCGGACGATCGGCTGCTCCGGCCGGACGATGGGGATCGGCCGGGTGATGTAGAGTTGGTGGCGCGTAGGCACGATCGGGACGCGGATGCCGGTCATCTCGGCGACGACCCGCGTCCAGGCGCCGGCGGAATCCACCACCAACGGGGTGCGGATCTCCCCCCGCTCCGTCACGACCCGCTCCACGGCGCCGTCGCGGGTACCGATAGCGGTGACCGCGGTCTCTGAGAGCACCGCCGCCCCGAGCCGCTGAGCGGCGCGGGCGTAGGCACGCGGGAGGTCGCCCGGCTCCAGGTACAGGTCGGAGCGGGTGTACCAGATCGCCTCGGCCCGGTCCGGCACCAGCCAGGGTGCCAGCCGGTGCGCCTCGTCCTTGGAGATCAGCTCAATGTCCAGGCCCGCTTCCTTGCCGCGGCGGACCTCGTCGTGGATCTGCGCCGCGAAGTCGGGCGTGCGCGCCAGCTTGATACTGCCCGACTGCTGGAATGCCAGCGGCTCACCGGTCTCCTCCACGAACCGCTCAATCTTGCGCACGCTCAGCATCGCCAGCTCGGTCATCAGCGGATCGGTGCGGATCTGCTGGGTGAGCCCGGCGGCGCGCGGGGAGGTCTGCGAGGCCACCCCTGCTTTGTCCAGCAGGGCCACCTTGCGGCCGCGCCGGGCCAGGTGAAAGGCGATGCTCGTCCCGAACGCGCCAGCGCCAATCACCACCGCGTCAGCTTCCTGGATCATGTCGTGCTCCTTTGTTCAGAGAGGTAGGCGGGTAGGGGGCCGGATCAGGCCGCCCCGGAGTGGCCGTGGCTCAGCCGCGCTTCCAGCCGGCGCACCACCAGCGAGATGGGATAGCTCATGGCAAAGTACATCAGCGCCGCCAGCAGGAACAGGTGCATCGGCAGAAACTCCGAGGAGGCGAGGTCGCGTGCCCGCAGCATCAGCTCCGGGGCGGCGATGATAGAGGCCACCGAGGTGTCCTTGAGCAGGCCGATAGCATAGTTGGCAACCGGCGGCAGGGTGATCCGGAACGCCTGAGGCAGGATGACGCGGCGCATGGCGCCCAGGGGCGTCAGCCCGATGGACAGCGCCGCCTCCATCTGCCCGCGGTGGATCGCCTGGATCCCGGCCCGGAACACCTCCGCCAGG
>Ga0209810_1000851_pt1 | contig 55526 bp, 53 predicted proteins | sample Coa_R1_7_FD_187159 | JGI IMG/M metagenome (GOLD analysis project Ga0209810, IMG submission 187159) | Surface soil microbial communities from Centralia Pennsylvania, which are recovering from an underground coalmine fire - Coalmine... | ecosystem: Environmental > Terrestrial > Soil > Unclassified... | reverse complement strand
CATCTCCTCGACCCCGTACTTGCGCTTGCGGCGCATCAGCTCCTGGAAGGGCAGCAGCTCGCCCGTGTCCGCGTCGCGGGCCACGGCCTCGGCCTCGAAGATGGCCGTCTCAGCGCGCAGGTAGGTGCGCGTGAGCTCGACCGCGTCGGGGTACTGGCTGGTGATCGGCTCGATGCGCCGGGAGAAGATCCGCACCTCCGCGCCGCGCTTGTGGATCTGGAGGCGCTCGCCGTCGTACTTGTATTCGGCGGCGCAGCGCCCGCCGAGCTTGGCCAGCACCTCCTCGGCCGACTTGAGCCGCTCGGCCAGCATGGGCCGGATGGGCCGGAACGGCTCGGGCTTGAATGCCTCCAGGGCGGCCAGGCCGCCCTGCACCAGCGCGGCGGCGACCGCGCCGAGATCGGAGCAGAGGTTGTAGGCGCGCTCCACCGCCGCGCGTGCCTCCTTGCCCCCGCCGCCGTAGGCGAGAGCCAGGGCATCGAGGAGCGTCATGTCCGCCACGCCGAGGCGGAGCCGGCCGGTCACCGTTCGCACCAGGTAGCGGGCCTCGGCCGGCGTCGCGCGCCGCAGCAAGGCCTCGAGCGTGCTGACCTTGCGGCTCACCGCGCCCGCGCCGCTGGTCCGGGCGATGGTCTCGAGCCCGGCGTAGACCTCCTCCACGGTGAGCGTGGGCGCGCGGGGCGCGTCGGCGAGCAGGTGCTCGGCGGTGGTGCCGAGGTCGCCGCTGTGCGCCAGGTCGGCGGCCACCACCCGCTCCAGGCAGCCGGCGGCCGCCGCCACCGCCCGCAGCGCCAGCCGCTCCGCCAGGCCGATCTCGACGGCCTCGAAGTCGGGCGCGAGCTTCCCCTGGGTCAGGTAGACGAGCTTGGGGAGCAGCTCCGGCGGGGCGGCGCGGAGCAGGCCGACGAGCGCGTCGCGCATGCGCAGCCGGCTGGTAGTAGTCTCGATCTCCTGGTAGACGGCCACCACTTGGGCGTAGAGCACGTTACTCGCCTCCACTCGGCTCGTCGGCCTAGGGCTTCCCCTATAGTATGGGCAAGTGTTGGCCGCCCTGCAGGACCGGCGCGAAGAGGTCGCCCTGCGCCTGCACCCGCGCGCGCACCGTCTGGAGCGTCCAGTCCGTGGGGCGCACCTGCCCGGCAGCCACCTCCTCCCAGGTCAGCGGGGTGGACACCGGCGCCCGGGGAAGCGCGCGCAGGGTGTACGGCGCTGCCGTGTTCCGGCCGAGACTGTTCTGCGCGTAGTCGATGGTCACCTGACGTCCCTGGTGGGTGGCGCCGTGGGCCACAGCGAGCAGGGCCGGCTCGGCCGCGGCGAGCTGCTCGGCCACGGCGCGCACCCAGGCGCGCACCGCCTCGAAGGGTGTGGCCGGGGGCGAGGGCACGTAGACGTGCAGGCCCCGGCCGCCGCTGGTCTTGGGGTACCCGCGTAGTCCCAGCTGCTCCAGCCGGGCACGGAGCTGGAGGGCGGCCTGCAGCACGGCGGCGAAGGACGCCTGGTTGCCCGGATCGAGGTCGAAGATCGCCTGATCGGGCTCGGTGAGGTGGGGCGCGCGGCTGCCCCAGAGGTGGAACTCGATACTTCCCTGGTTGGCCAGCCAGACGAGCCCGGCGGCGTCATCGACGAGCAGCGCCTGCAGCGTGTGGCCATCCGTCGCGACGCGGTAGGCCACGCTCCGCAGCCAGGCCGGCGCCCGCTGCGGGCGGCCGCGGCGGTAGTGAGAGGGGCCGTGGATCCCCTGGGGGAAGAGGCGGAGCGTAACTGGCCGCTCCCGGAAGTAGGGGAGGAGCACCGGCGCCAGGTCGCGGTAGTAGCGGAGCACATCGCCCTTCGTCAACCCGTCCTCGGGCCAGAAGCGCTTGTCCAGGTGCGAGACGCGCACCAGGCGTCCGTCCAGTCGCCAGGTAGTCGTGTCCATCGGCGCCTACCTCGCCCAGCCGGCGCGCGGCCGGCTGAGCGGCCGCACCGTGCGCCGCCGCGCCAGACGGACCAGCGCCTAGGGACCCTGGAGCTTCCGCTCTAGCGCTGGGCTCCGCACCGCCAGCCGCTACTGGGCTAGCCAGATGGTGCTCAGGTCCTGGTTGACGTAGTGGCTGGGGGTGATCTTCCAGCCCTTCACCGCTGCCGCATGCGGGATGATGCGGTGCCACCACAGGACCGTCATCACGTAGGCCTGCTCGTCCAGCACGCGGCGCTCGTACTGCCAGACGAGCTGCTTGCGCGCCTCGGGGTTCAGCTCGCGGCTCTGACGGTCGTATAGGTCGTCAAGCACCGGGTCGTTGTAGCGGCCGAAGTTCGCCGGGCTGCGGTGGGCCGAGAGGAACTTGGCCAGCTGCAGGTCGGGCTCATCGAGGTAGTCGCAGTTGAAATCAAGGCTGGCCTCGAACTCGCCCGCACGCAGGTCGTTGGTGAAGGGGCCGGTCTCCTGGGGCAGGTGGTTAACGTTCAGCCCGATGCGCCGCCACTGGTCCACCAGGAAGATCCCTACCGGCTCGTAGGGCATCGGGATGTCGCGGTTCTTCAGGGTGAACGACCACCCCTCGGGAATGCCGGCCTCGCGCAGCAGGCGCCGCGCCTGCTCGCGCGCGGCGTTGATGTCGCGGGAGAAGCCGGCGAGCTTCACCAGCTCGGACTCGGGCATGGCGAACGGGGCGCCGGGCCGCTGGAGCCCGCCCACCTCCTTGACGAGCGCGATCTGCGAGAGCGCCTGTGACCCCTCCCAGCGATCCACCGCCAGGCTCAGCGCGCGCCGCACGCGCGGGTCGTCGAACGGGCGGCGCTCGGTGTTGAACACTACGTAGAGGGAGCAGGTCCAGGGGCTCTCCTGAACCACGATGTCCTTGCCCATCGCCCGCACGAGGTCGTCGCGCGCGGGCGGGGGGAACCCCCGGAACTCGATATGCGCGCGCCCGCCGCGGATGGCTGCTACCTGCGCCGCGAGATCGCGGACGAAGATCGCCCGGAAGCCATCGAGGTAGGGCCGGTCCGGCAGGAAGTAGTCCTCATTCCGCTTGCCGATCCAGTGGGAGCCCGGGACGTACTCCACGAAGCGGAACGGGCCGGAGCCCAGGATGTTCTTCTCGTACCAGCGCGGGTCGCGCTCCAAGATGTCCGCCTTGTAGATGAAGTTCCAGGGCGAGGCCAGGAAGGCGAGCATCGCCGGCTGGGGATACTTCAGCCGGAAGATCACCGTGTGCTCGTCCGGCGCCTCCACGCTCTCCACCGCGCTGTAGGTCGCCTGGCGCGCGCTTACCACCCCGGGCGGCGGGAAGATGATCTTGTCGTAGGTCGCCTTCACATCGCGCGCGGTCAGCAGGGAGCCGTCGTGGAAGCGCACGTTGTTGCGCAGCTTAAACTGGTAGGTGAGTCCATCCGGCGAGATGGTCCAGCTCTCGGCCACGTCGCCGATGACGTTGGGGTAGTTGTCCGGGTCGAACTTCACCAGCAGGCTGTAGTGAGGTGCGGTCCAGTGGAGCATGGCGAAGGTCGACTCGCGGTGCGCGTCGAATGACGGCGGCTCGGCGCTGACGATGAAGACGAGCTCGCCGCCGCGCCGGGGCTGCTCTGCCGCGGCCGCAGGCGCCCCGCCCACGGCGGGCCCCGGCGCGGTGCCCGCGGCACGCCCGCCCTCTCCCCCCCCTGGCGGGGGCGCGCTCGCTTTGGGCCCAGGCTCCGCCGGAGCGGCGCACGCCAGCACCAGCAGCAGCGCGGCGGCCACGAGGCACTCCCCCCTCCCGATCGATCCGGCGGCACGCGTTGCCAGGCCCTGCATGGTAAGCCCTCCTTCCTGCTAGGACGGCGGGTCCGGTCGAGGGCAAGTGTAGCACGAATATGCCTCCGTCCACCGTCCCCGCCGGCCTAGAGCCCGGCTTCGTCAAAGAAGGCCAGGAGCTGCTCCACCGCGCGCTGCGCCCAGTAGGCGTAGTTGCCGGCCGAGGGCCAGCCGAGGTGCGGGGTCAGCACGACGTTGTCGAGCCGCCGGAGGGGATGGTCGACCGGCAGCGGCTCCTCGGTGAACACGTCCAGCGCTGCCCCAGCCAGGCGCCCCGTCTGCAGCATCTCGACCAGGGCGGTCTCGTCCACGATCGCCCCGCGCGCTGTGTTGATGAGATAGGCCGTCGGCCGCAGCAGCGCGAGCCGCTCGCGGTTCAGCAGCCCCCGGCTCTCGGGCGAGAGGCGCAAGTGAATGCTCAGGACATCGGCGCGGCGCAGCACCTCCTCGAGGGGCAGGCGCGTCGCCCCGCCGGCCGCGGCGCGCTCGTCGGTGAGCGTCGGGCCCCAGGCTACCACGGTCATGCCCAGGGCAGCAGCCACCCGGGCCACGCCGCTGCCGATCCGGCCGAAGCCGAGGATGCCCAGGGTCTTCCCGTAGCAGTCCTCGCCCACGAAGGCGGGCCACTCGCCCCGCCGCAGGGCACGGTCGCTCCAGGGGATTCGGCGCAGCAGGGCGAGCATCAGGCCGATCGTCAGCTCGACGACGGGGTAGGCCGGCCCGCCCGTGGTAATGATCCGCACGCCGTGGCGCGCCGCGGCGTCCTGATCGACATGCGCGAGCCCGCCGCCGGTCTGGACGAGCAGCCGCAGGCTCGGCGCCCGGGCAAACACCGCCGCGTCGAAGAGGGTGCGCTCGCGGATGGCAACCACCGCCACCGCGCCGGCGAGGCGCGCCGCCAGCTCGTCGAGGGTGGCGGCGTGATCGGTGTACGCCCGCACCTCGGCGCGCTCGCGCAGCCGGGCGAGCGCCGGCTGGGTCACGAGCGCCTGCTGCCAGTCGTCCAGTATCACCACTACAGGGCGTGCCACGCGTCCCTCCTCTCTGCGCGAGCGCACCGCACCCGCGCGGTGCAGCGCTCGCTTAGCGCGTGCGGTCGTAGGGGCCGAGGCCGGGCCGGTAGCTCTTCTCGTCGAGGAACTGGCGCATGCCCTTCTCGCGGCCGCCCTCGGGATCCCAGAAGCGCAGTTGGTCGATCTTCGCCGCCAGGTAGTCTTGCGCCTGCTCCCAGTCCATCTCGCGGCAGATCTTGAACGCCTGCTTGCACGCGCGCAGGGCAGTCGGGTTCTTCTGCATCAGCTCCTTGGCGAGCGCCACCACCTCGTCGCGCAGGCGCTCGCGCGGCACGGCGTAGTTCACCAGGCCCATGGCCGCCGCCTCCTTCCCGGTGAAGGTGCGGCCGGTCATGATGTAGAACAGCGCGTCGCGGTAGCGCATGACCGCCGCTACGTCGCGGCTCACGAACCCGCCGGGCAGGATGCCCCAGTTGATCTCCGAGAGGCCGAAGATGGCGTCCTCGGCTGCGATGGCGAAGTCGCAGGAGATGAGCGGCGTGAAGGCCCCGCCGAAGCACCAGCCGTTGACCATGGCGATCGTGGGCTTGGGGAAGAAGCGCAGCTTGTGGTACTGCCAGGTCGCGCTCGCCCAGCGCGCGCGCAGGCGCGCTCCCAGCGGGGCGTTGTCCAGGGCGCGGAAGTACTCGCGCAGGTCCATGCCGGCGGAGAAGGCGTCGCCGGCCCCGGTGAGGACGAGCACCTGGGTCGCCTCGTCCCCCTCCAGCTCGGTCAGGACCTCGACCATCTCCTCATTGAGCGCGGGGTTCATCGCGTTCCGCTTCTCGGGGCGGTTCAGGATGACCCAGGTGATCCCGTCCTCGCGCTCGACCTTCACGTTCTGGTACTCGCGCAGCGCCATCGTGCCCTCCTCGCGGGGCCCGGTCCCGCGGCCCCGCCCTGGTTCTGCAGTGGTGCTGGCCGTATGGTAGGAAGGGCGTGCGGCGCACGCAACCCGCGGCCCCACGCCCGGCCGCCGCCGCCCTGGGCGTGGTATAAGTCGGCGCGTCTCCGCCTGCCGGCGGCGCCTGACCATCCCGTGGGCCGGCAGCAAGGGGGCGGCGTGTACGAGGCGGAGTTGCGGTCGGCAATCCTGCGCATCCTCGCCCGGTGGGAGCGGCTACCCGAGAGCGATGTCCTGCGCCGGCTGACCCCGGTGCAGCTCGCTCACCTGCGGGAAGAGCTCTTCGAAGCGCTGGCCGCCGAGGGGCTGATCGAGCTACGCCTGGTCGGCGACGAGCGCGTGCTGACGATCACGGCGCGGGGCCGGCAGGCGGTGGAGGGCGGCGGGCCTCTATAATAGAACAGCCGATTGTCGAGTATGTAGATCGAATTCCCGCCTGCGCGCACGGGCGTGCGCCGGGGAGGCAGCTATGGCAGCAGAAGAGCAGGAACTCGAGCCCTTCATGCGCATCAGTGCGGAGGAGGCGAAGCGCCTGATCGATGCCGGCGCGGTGCAGGTCATCGACGTGCGCGAGCCTGCCGAGTACGAGCGCGACCACATCGCGAACTCCACCCTTATCCCCCTGGGGACGCTGATCCAGAGCCCCGGTGCGCTGCGCGCGGACAACCTCCTGTTCTACTGCGAGGTGGGGCAGCGCAGCGCGGTGGCCTGCGAGTTCGCCGCTAGCCTCGGGTTCGAGCGCGTCTACAACCTCGAGGGCGGGATGCAGGCCTGGCGGGCGCTGGGCTACCCCGTAGAGAAGCCCGCCGAGCAGAAAACGCACGAGCGGTAGGCGCCGGGCCGCCCTGCCCCGCGACCGCGCCTGCGAGGCGGGGGGGGCCGCAGCAGGCACCGGCTCTCGCCCCCCTGGTGCGGGATGGGGCGTGCGGGGAGCCGCGGGCCACAAGCTTACAGCGAGGCCGGCCCCGCGGGGCCGGCCGGAAGGCGGAGGGGTATGAGCGCTAGCGATGCGCCGCTCGGCGGCTTCCGGCCGTCGATGGACCGCAACCTCGGTTTCGAGCTGTGCCGCGTGACGGAGGCAGCGGCCATGGCCGCGGCACGCTGGATGGGACGGGGCGACAAGAATGCCGCCGACCAGGCCGCGGTCACCGCCATGCGGCAGACGCTGAACCACGTCGACATGGATGGCGTCGTCGTCATCGGCGAGGGCGAGAAAGACGCGGCCCCCATGCTCTACATTGGCGAGCGCGTGGGGAACGGTCTGGCCCCCGAGGTCGACGTGGCCGTCGACCCGATCGACGGGACCACCCTCCTGGCCAAGGGGTTACCCAACGCCCTCTCGATCGTGGCCATCGCAGGCCGCGGCTCGATGTTCTACCCGCCGGGCATCGTGTACATGGACAAGCTGGCGGTGGGCCGGGTAGGCCGAGGCGTCGTCTCGCTGGAAGCGCCGGTCCGGGAGAACATCCGCAACCTGGCCCGCGCGCGCAAGTGCGAGCCAGAGGACCTCACGATCTGCGTGCTCGACCGGCCGCGCCACGAGGAGCTCATCCGCCAGATCCGTGAGGCGGGCGCGCGCATCATGCTGATCAGCGACGGCGACGTGGCCGGCGCGATCATGGCGGCCATGGAGGACTACACCGGCGTGGACATGCTGATGGGCATTGGGGGCGCGCCCGAGGCCGTGCTCGCCGCCGCCGCGCTGAAGTGCCTGGGCGGCGAGATCCAGTGCCGCCTGTGGCCTCGCAACGCCCAGGAGGCGGAGCAGGCCCGCGCCAGCGGCCTCGACCTCGACCGCATCTACACCACCGACGACCTCGTGAACGACGACGACGTCTCCGTGGCCCTCACGGGCATCACCCACGGCGAACTGGTCAACGGCGTGCGCTTCTTCTCCCGCGGCGCGCGCACCGAGACCCTGGTGATGCGCTCGCGCTCGGGCACCATTCGGCGCATCGAGTCGGAGCACAACTTCGAGAAGCTCGCGCGCTACGTGGACATGCCTTTCGTCCGGCCGTCGGCCGCTTCGTGACCGGGCGCCGGCGGCTCTCCCGAGCCCGCGCACTTCCCCGCCACTGCGGGCTGGAGGGGGACCGGCACATAGCGGCGGCCGGCCCAGAGCACGAGCGCGATGACGACAATGGCTTTCAGCCCGACCAGCCCTCCCTCCGGCCCGAAGGCTCCGCCCGTGGCCCATTCGGGCCCCGCGGTCGCCACCCGCAGCAGGCTGTCGCGCACGTTGCCGCTCACGGGGAAGCCGAACACTGAGCCCTCGACCAGGTTCCAAGCGGCGTGCAGCCCGATCGGCAGCGCGAGGCCGCGCCCGACGAGATAGGCGAGGGCGAACAGCCCGCCGGCCGCGGCCAGGTTGACCAGCGCCAGCCAGGTGGCGCCGGCGTTCCAGCTGTGCACCAGCGCGAAGGCGAGCGCCGAGCCGGTCACGGCCACTGGCAGGCCCAGGGGCCGCAGCAGGTAGCCGAGGAGCACACCACGGAATAAGGTCTCCTCGATCGCCGCCACGAGCACAGCGCGCGCGGCGCCGCCCAGCAGCGCCGGTACGGCCACCGCGGCGGGCGCAATGCCGTAGACAGTCACCCAGCCCGCAGCCAGCTCGATCAGGAAGATATCGACGACAAGCAGGCCTCCCAGCGCCACGCCGATACCGGCCTGAGCCGCCCACACACGCCAGAGCGCAGGGTCCTGCCAGGCACGCGCGACCGGCGCCACCCTCTCCTCGGCACTCAACGCCCCTCCTCACGGTTCCCGTCAGGATGCCACGCTCGCCCCTCGGCGTGGCGCGACGCCGAGAGGGCCCGATGGAGAGCATTCTACGCGTTCTCTCAGCAGGGGCCAACCGCCGGGCCGCCGCCCGTGGGCCGGCAGGGCCCATTTCCGCTAGACTCCGGGCAGCAGAGCGCAGGTGGAGGGATAGCTATGGCCAAAGACATGCGCACCTTTATCCGGCAGCTGGAGGAGCAACGGCCCGAGGACCTGGTGACGGTGCGCCAGGAGGTGGACCCGAAGTTCGGCGTCACCGCCATCGCCCAGAAGCTGGAGCAGGAGGGGCGCTTCCCCGTCATCTTCTTCGAGCGGGTGCGCGGCTCGCGCCTGCCGCTCGTGATCAACCTCACCGCCTCGTATCAGCGCCTGGCGCTCACGGTCGACAGCACGACCGCCACCATGGTGCAGGAGTGCGCCCGCCGGGAGGCGAACCCCATCCCGCCGCGCTGGGTGTCCGACGCCGAGGCGCCCGTGAAGGAGGTGATCCTGCGGGGCGATGAGGCCGACCTGAGCATCCTGCCCATCACGACGCACAACGCCCTCGATGGCGGCCCGTTCATCTGCGGCGGCGTGCTGCTGCAGAAGGACCCCGACACCGGCAAGATCAACGCCGGCATCTATCGCCACCAGCTGTTCGACAACCGCCGGCTGGGGGTGATGCAGAACCCGGCCCATCACGGTGCCTACATCGGGCGCAAGTACGAGGAGGCGGGCCAGCCGCAGCCGGTGGCGCTGGTCATCGGCCACCACCCGGCGCTACTCATGGCGGCGGTCGCCAAGGTGCCGGGCATCGGGGGGGAGCTGGACGTGGCCGGGGGCTACCTCGGTGAGCCGCTGGAGCTGGTGCGGGGCGAGACGGTGGACCTGCCGATCCCAGCGCGCGCCGAGATCGTCATCGAAGGGTACATCCCGCCGGGCGAGCGGCAGTTCGAGGGGCCCTTCGGCGAGTGGCCTCGCTACTACACGGGCAAGGGCGATCGGCCGTTCATGGTCGTCACGGCGATCCTGATGCGGCGCGACGCCATCTATCAGGACCTGTTCGCCTCCCACGCCGAGCACAGCATCTGCGGGGCGCTCCCGCGGATGGGCAGCCTGTTCCGCCGCATCCAGGAAGTCGTGCCGAGCGTGGTGAACGTCAACCTGCCCTACTCGGGCGGCTGCCGCGCCTTCTGCTACATCTCCATCCGGAAGCGGACGGAGGGGGAGCCGCAGCAGGCGGCGTTTGCGGCGCTGACGACCGAGACGGACATCAAGCACGTGATCGTGGTCGACGACGACATCGACGTGTTCAACGAGACCGAGGTGCTCTGGGCCCTGGCGACGCGCTTCGAGGCGGACGAGGACATGATCGTCATGCCGAACTGCCTGGGCGCGCATCTCAACCCCACGGCGCACAACCGGCGCCGCACGGGCCACGGCCCGCTCCAGACGAAGGTGATCTTCGACGCCACCAAGCCCGCGCCGCCGGCCGAGTTCCCGCCGCGGGCCGAGGTGCCGGCCGAGATCGTCGCGCAGGTCGACCTCGACGCGCTCATCGAGCCCTACCGCGGGCTGCCGCGGCCCAGCGCCGCCCCCGCCTAGGGGGCCGCGCCGGCGCCCCGCTCGCCCGCGCCGAACTCCTCGGCCCGCGAGCGCGTGAGGTAGGCGTACTGGCTCCGGGTGAGCACGATCTCGAGAGACCGGCCGTCGAGCGCCAGGACGCGCGCGCGGTGGCCGTCGGCCGCGGCCACGTAGCCCCGGCCTGCGAACGGGAGGCGCACGCGTAGGCCGCGTGGCTCGGGCGCGATGCTGTATAGCAGCGCGTAGTCCTCGGTCGCCACGTAATAGCCCTGGATCGGCTCCGCGATGCCCAGCACCTCTCGCCAGAGCGCGGCGTCGGCCGGCGAGGGGGAGTCGGTGAACGCCTCCTCCACGGGGTCGGCCTCCACATAGCGCGCGGCAGGACCGAGCAGCTCCCGCAGGGCCGGCCCGGCGATGACCTGACCGCCGCGGGCCAGGAACGCGCGCAGCCGCTCGACCGCGGCCGGCTCGAGATCCTCAGGGGCGCGCGCTAGCACGATGAGCGCGCGGACCGACTCCAGCTCCTCGCCGGCCAGGTCGGTGACTACCGCGGCAGCGACGTTGTTGCGCGCCAGCGCGAGCAGCCGGTCGAAGCTATAGCTGCGGAAACTCCACAGGTCGCTCGTGCGCGTGGCGCCCAGCAGGCGGTAGGGCCAGCGGTCTGGCGCCACGACCAACACGTCGGCGACGCCGGGGCGCGCCGCCAGCAGCTGGCGCACCCGCGGCAGGCTCTCCGAGACGCGGGCGAACATGGTGTCCGGATCGTAGGTCGTCGGGTGCGTGTCGTTGTACAGCCCCTGGCCGCGGGCGTTGTAGTTCCAGACCGCGATGCCCTGGAGCTCGCCGCCCGTCTGGCGGGCCAGCAGGGCCAGGTAGTAGGCGTTGGCCACGGCGTCGGCCACATTGCCGGGCTCGGGGCTCGCCTGCGCCAGGCCCCAGCTGTTGGCCGCGGACCACAGCCAGAACGGCTTCTGGTAGCGCGCCGAGTAGTGGCCCAGGCTGCGCACCAGGGTGAAGAGGCGCACCAGCGTCGCGTCGTCGATCGCCGCCTCGGGCGGGCCGTCGCGGGGGTAGGCGTCGAAGGTGGGGAAGAAGGTCGGCGGGGTCTGGGCGAAGAGGTGCTCGACGTGGGGCAGCTGGAGGTGGATGCGCGCCGTGGCGCCCTCGAACGACATCGTGGTCGGCAGGTCCGGCGCCAGCTCGGCCCACTGCTCGGCGGCCCAGCGAGCGTAGGCGACGATGGTGTCGCTCTGGAAGCGCCCCAGCGCGATCTGGCGGGCCAGATCGTCGCCCACCTCGTCGAACGTGTAGCCGGTCTGCTCGGCGAAGGCCCGGTTGGCCCAGGCGGAGTAGTCCACGCCGGTCGGCTCGTCGGCGAGGTTGAGCATGAGCAGCGTGTCGCGGTAAGGACGCACCAGGACGTCGTTGACCCACTCGTAGTAGCGGCGCAGGTCGCGCCGGAAGGCGGGCGAGTAGAACGAGGCGTTGACGACGCCGGTCTCGAGCGCCACGTTGCCCGCCGCGTCGCGCCGGAGGTCGTCGGGGTGCGCCGCCACCCAGGCCGCGCCCATCTCGAGCTGGTAGCCGATCGGCAGCACGACCTTGAGCCCGAGCTCGCGGGCCACGGCGAGCAGCCGGAGCTGCGCGGCGACGATGGCGGTGGCGTCGGCGTGGCGGGGGTGGGCGGGGTCGATGAACGCCTCGTACACGGCGTAGGATAAGCCGGGCTCGGCCGAGGTGGCATCCACCTCGCCGGGGTTGTTGTGGCCGACCCAGACGACGTTGGCGCCGCCGGCGAGCTGCCGGCCGAGGGCGGCCCGCAGCTCCTCGGTCGAGAGCTCGGGATAGGCGACCATCACCCAGCCGGCGTAGGGGGGGCCGGCCGGAGCGGCCGGCGGTGGCTCCACGGCGGCCCAGGCCGGGCGTCCCAGGGCCAGCAGCACGGCGAGCCCGGCCCCCAGCCTGCAGCAGGCGCATGCCAGGCGAGAAAGCGGCATAGGCCGCTCACGGAGTAAGAGTAGAGTAAGGATGTGGCGGCTAGCGCGGCATGATAGCACGCGGTGGCCGCCCGCTGGCAAACAATTATCGGCCCCGGCGTGCCCTGCTCGAGCGCCGGGGGGCCGCGTGGCCCTGCCGGCGCCCGGCCAGGCGCGCGGCGAGGCAGGTGCGTTATAATGGCGCGGAGAGAGCTTCCCCGAGCCGTACGCGGCTCCACACTCCATTGTGCCCCGGGTCTTGTATGCTGTGCTGCCGCGCCTCGCGCGGCCGGTGGCGCCCGGGCCGCCGGTACGGGAGTGGTTGGTTGCTCGACTTGTGGCTTGCGATTTACCGCCGCCAGACCGGTGCGCGGGCCTGTGCGCAGGGCTGGCATACGTTCCAGACGGCGACGCTGTGGACCCGCAGGTTCATCTCCCGGCGCCCGGTTCGCCCGGGCGGGAACCGCCCGCGCCGCGCCTCGCCTGCCCGCTGTCCCTGAGGGCACGGCTGTGCTACGATCGGCGGGGGAAGCCGGTGCCGGGCGCCGCGCAGAAAGGGAAGGAGGATGGCCAGTAGCGCGACGTCTCCAGCGACTCACGTGACTGCTGCCCCGGCGCGGGCGCCCTGGTGGCTGCAGCCGCTCCTGGTAGTGGTGGTCCTCACGGGCTTCGGGATCTATGCGACCTGGGCGGCGCTGCAGGGCACAGGCTACTACGTGGCCCCGTATCACTCGCCCTTCTACTCGCCGGAGGTGCCCACGATCACCCTCTTTGGGGTGCGCATCTCTCCCGCGATCTGGGTCCTGTGGATCCCCCTGCTGTTCCGCGTGAGCTGCTACTACTACCGCAAGGCGTACTACCGCTCCTTCTTCTGGGATCCCCCCGCCTGCGCGATCCGCGAGCTGCGGCGCGAGGGGTACCAGGGCGAGACAAGCTTCCCCTGGATCCTCAATAACCTCCACCGCTTCTTCCTCTACCTCGCGTTGGTGGTGCTCGCCTTCCTGTGGTGGGACACCATTCGGGCGTTCAACTTCAACGGCCGCTTCGGCATCGGGCTGGGGTCGCTGATCTTCCTCGTCAACGTGGTCCTGCTCTCGCTGTACACGTTCTCCTGCCACTCGCTGCGCCACCTGGTGGGCGGCAATGTCGACTGCTACTCCTGTGTGGCGGCCGGCAGTGCCCGCTATCGGCTGTGGGGCTGGGTGAGCGTGCTCAACCGGCGGCACGCGCTCTACGCCTGGCTCAGCCTGTTCTCGGTGTTGATCACCGACATCTACGTGCGGCTGCTGTACGCCGGCGTGATCGCCGATCCGAGGCTACTATGATGCTAGAGCGCTTCGAGACTTACGACTATGATGTCCTGATCGTCGGTGCGGGCGGGGCCGGGCTGCGCGCGGCCATTGCGGCCTCGGCCGCGGGCGCGCGCGTGGGCCTGGTGACCAAGTCCCTGCTGGGTAAGGCCCACACGGTGATGGCCGAGGGAGGCATCGCTGCAGCGCTGGGGAACGTCGATCCGGCCGACAACTGGCAGGTGCACTTCTGCGACACCATGCGCGGCGGCCAGATGATCAACAACTGGCGGATGGTTGAGCTGTTCGCCAAGGAGGCTCCCGAGCGGGTGTACGAGCTCGAGCGCTGGGGCGCGCTGTTCGACCGGACGCCCGAGGGCAAGATCCTGCAGCGGCCCTTCGGCGCGCACACCTGGCGGCGGCTGTGCCATGTGGGCGACCGCACCGGCCTGGAGATGATCCGCACGCTCCAGGACCGCGGCGTGCACCAGGGAATGGATGTGCACATGGAGGTGACGCTCACGCGGCTCCTGAAGGACGGCGGGCGGATCGCCGGCGCCTTCGGCTACCGGCGCGAGGACGGGCGGTTCGTGGTCTTCCGCGCCCGGGCGATCGTGCTGGCGACCGGCGGCTGGGGGCGCGTGTACAAGGTCACCTCTAACTCCTGGGAGTGCACCGGCGACGGCGCGGCCATGGCCTACGAGGCCGGGGCGGAGCTCATGGACATGGAGATGGTCCAGTTCCACCCCACCGGCATGGTCTGGCCGCCCGGGGTGCGCGGGATCCTGGTCACCGAGGGGGTGCGCGGCGAGGGCGGCATCCTGCTCAACAACCGGGGCGAGCGCTTCATGGAGCGCTACGACCCCGTGAAGAAGGAGCTGTCCTCGCGCGATGTGGTTGCCCGCGCCATCTACCAGGAGGTCCAGGAGGGGCGCGGCACCGAGCACGGCGGGGTCTACCTGGACATCACCCACCGGGGCGCCGAGTACATCAAGCGCAAGCTGCCCAGCATGTACGACCAGTTCCTCTCCCTGGCGGATGTGGATATCACGCGGGAAAAGATGGAGGTGGCCCCCACCATCCACTACGTGATGGGCGGGGTGCGGGTGGAGCCCGAGACCGGCGCCTCCACGGTGCCCGGCCTGTTCGCCGCCGGCGAGGTGGCCGCGGGGCTCCACGGCGCCAACCGGCTGGGCGGCAACTCGCTCTCCGACCTGCTGGTGTTCGGCAAGCGCGCCGGCGATGCTGCCGCCGCATACGCGAACCAGCTGGGTGTGAACCTCCAGATCAACCCCGAGGAGGTGGAGGCCGAGAGCCGGCGGCTGCTGCGGCCGTTCGAGAGCGACGGCAACGAGAACCCCTACCTGCTGCACGAGGCGCTGCAGGAGACGATGCAGAACTACGTGGGGATCGCCCGCACGGGCGAGCAGCTCCAGCACGCGCTGGAGGAGATCCTCCGGCTGCAAGAGCGGGCCCAGCGAATCCGCGTCTCCGGCTCGCGGCTGTTCAACCCGGGCTGGCACACGGCGATCGACGTCCAGTTCATGCTCACGGTCTGCGAGGCGATCATCCGCTCGGCCATCGAGCGGCGCGAGAGCCGCGGGAGCCACTGGCGGCTCGACTACCCCAAGCAAGATCCCGAGCTGGGCCGCGTGAACTTCGTCGTGCGCAAGACACCGAGCGGTATGGAAGTAACCACCTCGCCCATCCCGCCGCTGCGGGAGGATCTCGCAGCCCTGCTGGCGGCGAAGTGAGGCGGACGGCGCGGAAAGGGGGCCCGATGGCAGAGGTTGTGCTGAAGGTCTTCCGCGGCGACGCGAGCGGGGGTACCGAGAAGGCCTATCGCGTCCCGCTCATCCCCGGGATGGTTGTGCTCGACGCCATCCACTACATCCAGGCGCACTACGACGGCGATCTCGCCTGCCGCTGGAACTGCAAGGCGGCGCGCTGCGGCTCCTGCAGCGCCGAGATCAACGGGCGGCCGCGGCTGATGTGCAAGACGCGCCTCGATGAGTTCCCTGATGGCACGGTCACCGTCTACCCAATGAAGGCCTTCCCGCTCATCAAGGACCTGGTGACCGATGTCTCCTGGAACTACGAGGTGGCCAAGGAGATCCCCCCGTTCACCCCGGCGGAGAGCGAGGGGGCGTTTACCATGTACCAGCCGGACGTGGAGCGCGCGCAGGAGTTCCGCAAGTGCATCGAGTGCTTCCTCTGCCAGGATGTCTGTCACGTCCTGCGCGACCACGCGGGCAAGGCGCGCTACTACGGCCCGCGCTTCATGGTTAAGATCGCGGCGCTGGAGATGCACCCCAAGGACGCGCTCTCGCGCACCGCGCTGCTCCGGGGGAAGGCCGGCATCGGCTACTGCAACATCACCAAGTGCTGCGAGGAGCTCTGCCCCGAGCACATCCACATCACCGACAACGCGATCATCCCGCTCAAGGAGCGGGTGGCCGACGATTACTTCGATCCCGTGCGGGCTGTGATCCGCCGGCTCACGAAGAAGTCCTAGGTGCAGGCCCGCGGCGGCGGGCCTGGAGGCGGGGCAGGACGGACAGCGCCCAGCGCCACGGGCACCGCCTCTCGCGCCCGTACGCGGCGGGGCTACGCCGGTCACACCGGACCGCCTCGCGCACACCGCAAGACGGATCCGGCGCAAGAGGAGCGCGGCGGATGGACAGCCGCCCCACGGCGACGCACGAGCCGCAGGTGCAGGTCATCCCCCTGGCGGACCGCACAGCGCTGGCTGCCGGCCAGTGGCAGGTGCGCTGGCGCCTTACCAACGCCGGGCCCCAGCCGCTCCACATCCTCTCGACGTGGCTGCCGCACAGCCGCTTCCGCGGCGCGGAGCAAGCGTTCGACCCGCCGCTGACACTCGCGCCCGGGGCGAGCCGCACGCTCGAGCTCGCTGTAGCCTGCCACGAGCCGCCGGGCACGGTGGTGGAGAACGCCTTCCTCATCCTGCGGGTGCTCTGGGGTGCCGAGCCCTGGCGGATCCTCGCGCGGCTGCGCGTGGTGGTCGATCCCGCGGGCGGCCCGGTAATGTACTGCGAGCGGATCACCACCCAGCCAGTAGGCTTCGCTCCCCAGGGGGCCTGACCGCCACGAGGCGTGCCCGCAGCGCCGGTGGATGCGACGGCAGGAGGAAACTACTCTAGCGAGCGGACCAGCAGACCGCCAGGGCGGCGCCAGGACGAGCCCTGCCTCGGCCCTGAGCCTGTCGATCGGCGAGCATGGAGGCGCGCGATGGGGATGAGCGAGCGCGATCGCTACGTGCTACAGCGGATGCGCGGCTGATACAGCAACTGAGGCGCAAGCTTCGAGGAGACCACGGGTATGGTCTCGAACACCTTGGGCATGACGCTTCAGGAGCTGCTGGACACGCTGGAGCGCATCCGGCGGGAATACGGCGACACGCCCGAGTACCAGGCGCTGCGGCGGGACCTGCCGGCCACCTGGCCGCTGTGAGCGCGCCGTGCCGCTGCGCGGGGTATCACAGCTACCCGCGGCTGCCGGGCTACATCCCGCCGTGACGAAGGGCTACCGCTGCGGGCTGGCGAGCCGCACCGCCGGCTGGCGGAGCCGCAGGGGAGCTACCCCGCTCCAGAACTCGCGGCGGCCGGTGATGGCCTGCACGTGCCCATCCCACTCGAGGGTGAACGCGGTCACGCCCAGCTTCACCGCCTGACGGACGCGCTCCTGCGTCTCGGGATCGGTGGCGTAGCGGCGGATGACCTCGATCTGGCGCGCCCCGTGGCCGACGTCTTGCTCGGCGTGGATGCGGTAAGTCTCGGCCGCGCGCTCCGAGAAGCCGTAGTAGCCGGTCAGCTCGCGGTAGACCTTGGCGGCCACGCCGTTGGGGCCCCCGTGCTGGCTCTCCACGAAGCTCAGCAGCGCCAGGCCCTCCAGCGCCGAGCGGCGCTGGCAGCCGCCGATGATCATCTCGATCGCCGCCATCGTCCCCGGCGCTGGCTCGGCGCGATCTGCCTCCTCGCGGGAGATCCCCCCTTCCTCCAGGAACTGCAGCACGATGTCCACGTGGCTGCGCCCGCTGCCGAGCTCCTCGAGGAAGTTCTCGAGCACGACTTCCATCAGCCCGTACTGCCGCTCGGCCACGGCATTCACCGCGATGTAGCCGAAGAAGATGGGGTTGGTGCGGACGCGGAGGTAGTGCTGCACCTCACCGAGGACAATCTGCTCGCGGGTCCAGCGGTGCTGGATGATGCCCTGGAACCAGGGGTGCTGCTCCATCGGCACCTCGTTGGCGTAGCTCCACAGCTCGGCGATGAACTCGTCAGGCGACATGGCCGCTCCTCCCCGGCGAACCGGCGTTCACCATCTTGGGCCTTGCTCACATCATACCCCGCCGCCCCGCGGAGCGCGCCGGCTAGACGGCCCGCCCGGCGCCGGGGCGGTACAGGCAGTGCTTAGTTATGTTTTCTGGCGCGGGGGCGGTGTGCCGCGCTATCCTCACCCGCCCGGGCGGTAACAACGCGCCTGACAGCGAGCGGACGCCGGCGGCCATCCCTGCCCGCTCGGTGGCCTGGGCCGCTGGCAGCCGCATCCAGGAGGGGGCCTATGCGCGTGTTCTGGGCTGCGGGGGCCGCGGCGATCGCGGCGTGCCTGCTTGTCAGCACAACCACCTCGGCACAGTATCCGGGGCCGGTCGGCTACGGGTACGGGGCCGGCTACCCGTACGGGATGGCCTCGCCGTACGGCTATGCCTATCCTTACGCTTATGGGTATGGCGGCGCAGCACCCTATGGCTACCCCTACGGGTATGGGGCTCCGGCCCCCTACGGCCAGCCGCCGATGGAGCAGCTCGCGCCCTACCCGCCTCCCGCTTACGGGGCGCCCTACGGCTATCCCTATAGCCCCTACGGGGCCGCGCCTTATGCCTCGGGCATGCCGGCGCCCGGTATCCCACCGATCGTCAACCCGCCGGGGCTGCTGCCGCCAGGCATGGGAATCGCGGTCCCTGACCCCAACGCGGCCGCGCCGGTCGGCCCGGCCGGGGTGGCGAGCGCGATCGGCGTGCCCAGCGCGCCGCAGCCGTCGCCGCCAGCCGCGGCGAGCGTCACCACCGACACCATCCGCTTCGTCGCGCGCGGCGACAACAGCTGGGCGTTCGACCCGACCCCCGTGCGTATCCCCGTGGGCCAGACCATTACCTGGGTGAACAACAGCGATGTGATCATCCAGATCGTGTCCGAGGACAACTCCACATTCGACTCCGGCGCGCTGGCGCCGGGGGAGAGCTTCAGCTTCACCCCCACGCTGATCGGCACGGTTTACTACCGTGACAAGCTGCACCCCAACGTGCGGGGCGTGCTGGTAGCGGTAGGGCAGTAGCCCCCCGTGGTACCGTGACCTCCGCCACGGGCGCGCGCTCCGCGCCAAGGGCCAGCTACCCCGACAAGGGCCCCTGCGGGATAGACTCGCCCGGCACCCGCGCCCATGGCCGGGATTATGTGGTATAAGGAGAGCGATCGCCCCAGTTGTCCCACGGCAGGGAGTCTAGCGATGCAGGTGGCTGACCTCTCCGTCCGGCGGTTCGCGCCCGAGGGCTTGCAGAAGCTCAACCTGTTCCAGACCGCCCGGTTCTTCGCTGACCTCTACTGCCTGGAGCCCGAGCAGGAGCAGAAGCCTCACGCACACGAGGGGGCGGACAAGGTCTACATCGTGCTGGAGGGCCGCGCGCGCGTCCGGGTGGGCGAGGAGGAGCGTGACCTCGGCCCGAACCAGGCGGTGCTCGCGCCGGGCGGCCAGCCGCACGGGGTCCGCAACCCCGGCCCGGAGCGGCTCACCCTGCTCGTGTTCATGGCGCCGGTGCCGTCGTGACGCAGCCTGCCGCCAGCCCCCCCGGGATCCCGCTGCCCGTCGCGTTCCCGACGGAGCCGCAGCTCCGGGGGCCCGACGCCCCCGACTACGCGAACCTCCTCGCCTGCATCCGCTGTGGGCTCTGCCTGTCGGTATGCCCCACTTATGCTACAGACACGCTGGAGGTGCAGTCGCCCCGCGGCCGCGTGGCTCTCATCCGGGCGGTCGACGAGGGCCGCCTCGCGCTCACGGACACCTTCGCGGAGCACATGTACCACTGCCTGGACTGCCGGGCCTGCCAGACCATCTGCCCGTCCGGCGTGCGGGTCGGCGAGCAGGTGCTGCTCGCGCGGGCGCAGGTCGAGCGGCGCCGGCCGCAGCCGCTCCTGAAGCGCCTGGTGCTCCGCTGGCTGCTGATGCGGCCGGAGCGCGTAGAGCTAGCCGCCTGGGGCCTGCGCTTCTACCGCTGGCTCGGCCTGCAGGCGCTCGTGCGCCGCACGGGCGTGCTACGGTGGCTGCCACGGGTATTCCGCGATCTGGAGCGGCTGGTGCCCAACCGCGTGCCAGCGCGGGCGCTGCGGCCGCGCCTGGCCGAGGTCACCCCGGCCCAGGGCGAGCGGCGCTACCGCGTGGGCTTCTTCCTCGGCTGCGTGATGAACGTGGTGTTCGCCGAGACCAGCGCGGCCACGGTGCGCGTGCTCACCCGCAACGGCTGCGAGGTGATCACCCCGAAGGCCACGCAGTGCTGCGGGGCACCGCACGCCGGCGAGGGCGACTTCGACAGCCTGCGCGCGCTGGCGCGCCACAACGTGGCGTTGTTCAGCCAGTGGGACCTGGACTACATCGTGGCCGACTGCGCCGCCTGCAGCGCGCAGATCAAGGAGTACGGCCATCTCCTCCAAGACGACCCCCGCTATGCCGCGCCGGCGCGGGCGTTCAGCGCGAAGGTGCGCGACATCACCGAGCTGCTGGCCGAGATCCCGCTGGTCGCGCCGCCGGCCGCGGCCGAGCTGCCCAAGCGGGTGACCTACCACGAGCCCTGCCACCTGTGCCACGCTCAAGGCGTGACCAAGCAGCCGCGCCAGGTGCTTCAGCGGATCCCCGGCGTGGAGCTGGTGGAGATGCGCGAGGCGAGCTGGTGCTGCGGCAGCGCCGGCACCTACAACCTGACGCACCCCGAGCGGGCGGAGAAGATCCTCGCGCGCAAGCTGGCGAACGTGGCGGCCACGCAGGCAGACATCGTCGCGACCGGCAATCCGGGCTGCCTCCTCCAGCTCGAGGCGGGCGTGCGCGAGCAGGGCCTCCGTATCCAGGTGCGCCACCCCGTGGAGCTCCTCGACGAGGCCTACCGCGCCGGCGCGCGCTAGCCCCCGCGCCTGCCGCAGCTATTGACCGTAGGTAGGGGGCCGGGTACACTGACAGTCACCAACGCTGAAGCGGGCAGTCGCGGGAGAGGGGATGAGCACTGGCCGCGGCAAGATCGAGGTCCAAGATGCGAGCAAGGTGTTCCAAGAGGGGACGGTGGTGGCCTTTCGCCATCTGGACCTCGTGGTGCGGGAGCACGAGACCCTCTGCATCGTTGGCCCCTCCGGTTGCGGGAAGACCACGCTTCTGCGCTGCATCGCCGGGCTGCTCCCGCTGACGAGCGGCCGCATCCTGATCGACGGCGAGCCGGTCCACGCCCCCCGGCCGGGCGTAGCAGTGGTCTTCCAGCACTTCGGCCTCCTCCCTTGGAAGACGGTGGCGGCTAACGTCGCGTTCGGGCTCCAGATGGCCGGGGCGCCGCGCGCGTACATCCAGGAGCGCGTCCAGCACTGCCTGCGGCTGGTCGGGCTAGAGGGGTTCGAGCGCAGCTACCCCTATCAGCTCTCGGGAGGCATGCAGCAGCGCGTGGGGCTCGCGCGGGCTCTGGCCGTGAATCCGGAGATCCTGCTGATGGACGAGCCCTTCGCCAGCGTCGACGCCCAGACGCGGGAGGTGCTGCAGGAGGAGCTGCTCCAGCTCCTGGAGCGCGAGCGCAAGACGATGGTCTTCATCACGCACTCCATCGAGGAGGCGCTCGTGCTCGGCGACCGGGTGGCGGTGATGACCAGCCGGCCTGGGCGCGTGAAAGAGATCCTCACCGTCGACTTCCCGCGGCCCCGCGACCCGGCCTGGATCCGGGCCCAGGACCGCTATATCGAGCTGCGCAACCACATCTGGAACGAACTCCGCCCCGCCGTGGTGGTGTAGGAGGATCGCATGCAGGCGCAGATCCGGGCGCAAGCCGCGCCCGCCCTGGACATGGATGTCGAGCGGGAGGCGCTCGCCCGCCTCCGGGCCGCCCGGCGCCGGCACCTGCTCGCCACCCTGGTCGTTCGCAGCATCTCCCTGGTGGTCGTGCTCGGCGCCTGGGAGCTCGTCGGCCGCCAGATCAACCCCGTGCTCTTCGCGCCGCCCAGCGCGGTCGCCGCCGCTGCCGTCCAGGTGATCGGCAGCGGCGAACTCTGGCGCTACCTCTCCCAGAGCCTGCTGGTGCTGGCCTACGGCTTCACGGCCGGGGCGCTCCTGGGGATCACCGCGGGGCTGCTCATGGCCCGCTTCTGGGTGGCCGATGTCGCCATCGATACGTATATCACCGCTCTGTACTCCATCCCGATGGTCGCGGTCGTCCCGGTGCTGGTGCTGTGGATCGGCTTCGACGTCCTCGCCAAGACGGTAGTGATCTTCCTGTTCACCTTCTTCCCCATCGTCATCAACACCTACCAGGGAGTCAAGAGCGTCGACCCGCGACTGATCGAGGTCGGGCGCGCCTTCCGCGCCCGCGAGCCCCAGCTATGGACCAACATCATCTTGCCCGCCGCCCTGCCGTTTATCATCGCAGGGCTCCGGCTGGCTATCGGCCGCGGGATGATCGCCATGGTCTTCGCCGATATCTACACGGCGATCTCCGGCATCGGCTATCTGATCGTGCGCTACGCCAGCATCTACCAGATCGACAAGATGTTCGTCCCAGTGGTCACGCTGGGAGTGCTCGGCGTCACGTTCACGGGGATCTTGCGCCTGCTCGAGCGGCGGCTCGCCCCCTGGATGCACCAGCAAGCCCAGGAGTGAGCGCAGCCGGTACCCGCCCGAGGGGCGTGGCGTGAGCGCGGCCTGCGGCCGCGCGGAAGGGGGGAAGTGATGGGGCGCATGCGGTGGGGAGGGCTCCTCGCACTCGGCATGATCCTGGCCGCCTGTACCACGCCGGCGGGGCCGCCGGCGCCCGCCCCGCCGGCCCCCGCGGCCGCGGGGCAAACCACCGGCGAGGCCGCGTGCTCCCAGGTGAAGCGAATGAAGGTGGGGGTCTCGGTGACCCCGCCGAACGTCGTGCACACGCCGCCCTATGTCGCGCGAGACCTCGGCCTGTTCGCCCGCCGGTGCCTGGATATCGAGATCGTGGAGTTCGAGGGCGGTCTCTCGGCGACCAACCTCACCGCGGTCGCCCAGGGCCAGACGATCGCCTCCATCGGCGCCGCCCCCATCGCCGCCGGGCTGCGGGCGCGTCAGTTCTGGGGCATGGCCCCCCGGCTGCCCCAGGCCTACGTGGTGGCGCCCGAGATCAAGACGGCGGCGGACCTGAAGGGCAAGCGGCTCTCGGCTGCGGGGGGCGGGGTGGGGAGCTTCAACTGGGTGATGGGGCGCGAGGTGCTGAAGACCGCCGGGCTCACCGTCGACGACGTGCAGTTCGTGTCGCAGGGCACGGCGGGCCGCCTACCCGGACTCGTCACCGGCCAGATCGACGGGGTAGCGCTGCACCCCGAGGACGTCTACCTCGCGCAGCAGCAGCGGCCAGGGGTCAACATCCTCGTCCAGCTCTCCGATCTGCTGCCGGAGTACTTCTTCAACGCCTATGGCGCGGCGGAGGAGCTGATCCAGCGCGATCGGGACCTGGTACGTAACTTGGGAGCGGCGCTGATCGAGGCGAACCGCACCATCTATCGCGAGCGCGAGCGGGTGCTGCCGATCATGGTCGAAGCGACGAAGAAGGAGCCGGCGGCAGTCGCCTTTGCCTACGACTACCTGACGCGGAACTGCATCTGGAGCGTGAACACCGGCCTGTCGCGCGAGCGGACGGAGTGGACGATCCAGAACGCGATCGACAACGGCGACATCAAGCCCGAGCAGCGCCCGACCTACGAGCAGGTGGTGGACCTCGCCCTGGCCGAGGAGGCGCTGGCGCTGGCCGGCGGGCCCGTGACGCTCGGTAATTGCGCGGACTGAGAGGGAGGGAACGCATGCCGGTCTATCACCGCTTCGCGGAGATCGCTGACCGCCTGGATGACGGCCGCCTGTTCAACAGCATGATCGATTCGCCCTACTACCGCGATGCCGTTTACGAGCAGTTCTCCGACGCGGAGTACCAGCGGCGCTACGCCGCGCTCCGCGCGCTGATGCGGCGGCGCGGCCTCGACTGCCTGATCGTGCCCGGCGGGCCTAACCACTGGAGCTTCGGCGCCGGCATGCTCTGGCTCTCCGGCCACTGGGAGTGGCACGCCATCGCGAACTATGTGGTGTTCCCTCTCGACGGCGAGCCGACATTGGTCTACTCCATGGGCGGTACCCACGCCGAGGCGGTGCGCCGCGCCTCCTACATCAAGGACGTGCGGCCCTCGCGCCTGGGACGGTTCGCCGAGGTCATCGCGGAGCGCATCAAGGAGCTGGGGCTCGAGCGCGGGCGGATCGGGCTCGTGGAGATCGATCCCCGCTTCCACGACTACCTGCCCGTCAACCAGTACCACGCCCTCCGCGCGGCGCTGCCCGAGGCGACCTTCACCTTCGAGCCGGGGGTGCTGCACGAGCTGGTCTATCGCAAGAGCCCGGAGGAGCTGGCCTGTATCCGTAAGGCGGGCGAGCTGTGCACGCGGGCCATGGAAGCGCTCGCCGCGCGCTGCCGCCCGGGCGTGACCGAGTACCAGCTGAAGGCGGCGGCCGCCGCGGCCATCCTCGAGCACGGCGGCGACGTGGACTTTCTCATCATCGGCTCGACCTCGATGGAGAACCCCGCGCTGATCTTCGGCAACCCGCGGCCCTCGGGGCGGATGCTCCAGGAGGGCGACATCGTGATCATGGAGCTGGCCGCCGGCTACCGCGGGTATACCGCCCAGATCGGCTCGCCGGTCTGCCTGGGCCCCCCTCCCGCGTGGGTGCGGCGCTTCTTCGACGAGCTGGTACTGCCCGGGTTCTTGGGCTTCGTCGAGGTGCTGCGCCCGGGCACCCCGCTGGAAGCCCTGCGCCAGGCCGGCACCTTCTACCGCCAGCACGGGGCGCAGTCGCGGCCGATCCACGTGCACGGCATCGACTTCGTCAGCTCGCTGCCCCACATCTATACCGATCACATCGAGGCGGAGCCGTTCGAGCAGGAGCTTCAGCCAGGCATGGTGCTGGTCGTCGAGCCGAACGCGGTGAGCGCCGACGGCCGCTTCGGGATGTTCTTCGGCCACACCTTCATCATCACCGACGACGGCCACGAGTGCGTGGACTCCTATCCGTGGGAGCTGACCGTCGTCTGAGCCCGCCCCCGGGCGCGTCAGCCGCGCGGGGCGGCCGGGCCCAGCAGCGCCGCCACGACCGCCGCGCGGAGCGGGGCTAGCCCCGCCTGGTAGCGGGGCGCCTCGGCCGCGATCCGCGCGGGCAGGGCGGGGTCGACGGCAGCGGCTTCGGCCCGCATCGCAGGCTCCTGGAGCCAGGCCTGGACGAGCGCCTCGTCGGCCTCCACGTGGAAGAGCAGCCCCCAGGCCGAGCCCCAGCGAAACGCCTGACACGGGCTCTGCGCCGAGGTCGCTAGCGCGACCGCCCCGGCCGGCAGCTCGAAGATGTCCCCATGCCAGTGGAGCACGGTCTCCTCGGTGCGGAACGCTCCGAGGATCGGGTCGCCGGCGCCCGCCGGCGTGCGGTAGACCGGCCCCCAGCCGATCTCCTTGCCGCGCGGGTTGGGGTAGACGCGGGCGCCCAGCGCGGCGGCGAGGAGCTGGCTTCCCAGGCAGACGCCCAGCACGGGAACCCCGGCGTCGAGCGCCTGCCGCAGCGCCGCCTGCTCCGCGCGCAGGAAGGGGTACCGGTCGGCCTCGTAGACGCCCATCGGGCCGCCCATGACGAACACGGCGCGGGCGGCGCGCAGGTCGGGCACCGCCGCCCCGGCGAAGAGGTCGACGTAGCGCCAGGCGCAGCGCCGGGCGGCAAGCAGCGGCGCGAAAGCGCCTAGCCCCTCCCAAGGCACGTGCCGCAGCACCAGCACCTCGGTGTCAGCCACGCTCGCAGGCCGCTCCCGGTCCGCCATGCAGGGCCTCCTCCTATCGCGTTGTTCGCCAGAGGGTAGCACCTCTGCCGTTCGCGGTGCTCCGCAGGAGCTACCGGCCGCTTGCCGCCCCGCCGGCGGCGGCCTAGAATATAGCGAACAAATGTTCGACCAGGAGGGGCCATGCGCGAGGGGCTACTTTGGTACGATGCCGACCGCCGGCGCCCGACGCTTCAGAAGATCGACGACGCCGCTCGCCGCTACCGCGAGCGGTTCGGCCGGGCGCCCAACTGCTGCCACGTGCATCCCAGTGAGTGGGTGGCGCATCCCGTGCTGGAGGTGGTGGCCGACGCGACGATCCTGCCCCACCACTTCTGGGTCGGGGTCGACGAGAGCCGGCCCGCCCGACAGGACGCGGAGGTGGCCTGAGGGCATGTAAGCCAGCGCTGCGGGACAGGGGGAGGGGATAGCAGACGAGAGCGAGCGGCCGGGGGCCGGCACCCCAATGCTGCCCGGCCAGCACAAGGCGCCGCCGGTTGACACCCGCTGGCGGCGATTAGTATCTTGTCGGCGCCTTAGGCGGCAGAGCAGGGAGGCGCCATGACGACGTTCTACGACGAGTGGCTGGCGACCAGCGCGCGCATCCAGGAGCGGCTCCGTCGCTCGCCGATGATCGCCCGGGATCCGGAGATCCCGTGGGTCCGCACCCGCCAGGACGCCAAGGTCAAGCTGATGGTCTCCAACGAGCAGGGCTTCCCCACAATGGGCGGCGTGGTGCTGAAAGCCGAGATCCCGGTGGGGTGGCACACCGGCCGGCACCTCCACGGCGAGGAGTCCATCCACATCCTCCAGGGCCGCGGCTTCAGCCTCATCAACGGCCAGCGGTTCGACTGGCACGCGGGCAGCACGCTCCAGATCCCCTACCGGGCCGAGCACCAGCACTTCAACACCGGCGAGGAGCCGGTGCGGTACCTCTCGGCCATGTGCTTCCCGCTGGAAGCGTTCGTGCACCTGGGCGTCCTCGAGCAGCGGGAAGACTGCGGCCCGAACGACCCGGCAGTGCTGGCCGCCCTGCCGGCGGCGCAGTCGCAGTACCTTGCCGACGGGCGGCGGGTGGTGATCCACCTCGAGCAAGCGCCCTTCAACATCGGGGAGGAAGGCGAGAACCTGCTGGAGGCTAACGAGCGCCAGCACGACAAGAGCTGGTATCTGGTCGACCGGCGCAACGGCTTCAAGGCCACCAGCGTGGCCATGACCCACATCTTCGAGGAGCCGCCCTACCACCACAGCGGGCGGCACAAGCACCTGGAGGCCGTGATCTACATCCTCGCGGGCGAGGGCTATACCGAGGTGCAGGGCCGGCGCGAGCGCTGGGGAGCCGGCGACGTGCTCCACGTGCCGCCGGCCATGCTCGAGCACGAGCACTACAACGATAGCCCCCTCCCCCTCCGCTACCTGCGCATCCAGTTCGGCATCCGCTACTGGTTCACGAACATCTGGCCAGAGGGCTACACGTCGCAGCGCGTCTACGACGCGGCCGGCCGGCCGATCACCGCCGGCCGGATCGAGCGGGGGCCCTAGCCCGGCGCGGCAGGCCTAGCGGACGCGGAAGCCCGGCGGCTCGTGCTGGAGCGGCTCCCAGCGCAGCTCCACATCAGTGACCACCGCGCCCGGCGGCCCCTGGCGACACCAGTCCACCATGGCCTGCACGGCGTCGGCGGGCCCCTCGAAGACCGCCTCCACCCGGCCGTCGGGCAGGTTGCGCACCCAGCCGGCGACGCCGCGCTCGCTGGCCAGCTGGCGCGTCGTGCTCCGGAAGAAGACTCCCTGAACGTGGCCGCTGATCCACACGTGGGCACGGAGCCGGGACGGGATGCTCACGGCGCTCGCTCCTGGACCAAGGGTTGGGAGGGACTCGCCTGGCTCACTGCTCCGCTGTTGCCAGCCGCTCGAGCACGCCGAGGACCAGCTGGCCCGCTAGGGCCAGGTACTGGGGCTCCACGTGCTCAGCGCGGTCGCCCGGAGAGTGGTAGTTGGGGTCCGGCATGCGGTGGACGAACAGCACCGGAACGCCCACGCGCTGGAAGGACTCGTGGTCGCTCGAGGCGCCAGCGCTGGCGCCGCTGCTGACCTGCAGGCGGGCGATGCCGAGCGTCTCCGCCACCGCGCGCCCCAGCTCGACCAGCTCCCGACTGCCGGCCAGCCGCTGCTCGTCGCCCACCCCGACCATGTCCAGGTTCACCATGGCGCGCAGCGCCTGGCGCGCCTCGGGCGCGAGCGTGCTGACGAAGTACTGGCTGCCGCGCAGGCCGATCTCCTCCGCGCCGAAGGCCACGAAGTAGAGCGTGTAAGGGTAGTCGCGGCTGGCCATCACCCGCGCCAGCTCCAGGACCGTGGCGGTGCCCGAGGCATTGTCGTTGGCCCCGGGGCCCGCTGGCACCGAGTCGAAGTGGCCGCCAACGACCACCGCCCCCGGCTGGGCGCCCGGCCGCACGCCCACCACGTTGCGCGACTCCCGCGTCGCGAGCTGCGCGTCTACGGTGACCTGCACGGACAGGTCCTCGTGTTGTAGGCGCTCGCGCAGCGCCAGCCCCTGCGCCCGCGGCAGGGTGACGGCCGGGATCGGCGCCGGGCGCTGTAGCGTGCCGGTGTAGCCCCCATCCACATTATTGAAGACGATGGCGGCGACTGCGCCGGCGGCGGCCACGTTGGCGACCTTCTCGGCGAAGGGGATCTCCCCGCGCTCGATCAGCGCCACCCGGCCGTCCAGCGCGCCCGGCGCCCAGTCGCCCGGCCGGCCCAGGCCCGCGTCGGCGAGCGCCCCGCTCACCTCCCCGCTCGCCGAGTAGAACAGCGCGGTCGTCTCGACCGACGTGCCCTCAGGAAGCAGCGTGACGCGCGCGCCGCGCTCCTCGTAGACCTGGATGGGGAAGGGCTGGATCTCGGTCTGGTAGCCGTAGCGGGTCAGCTCGGCCGCCAGGTAGGCAGCGGCCGCGGCCTCCTGCGCGCTGCCGGCCGGGCGCGAGCCGATCGTCTCGGCGAGGTAGTACACGTGCTGGAGGGCGGCCTCGCCCGAGAAGCTCGCCGCGGGAGCGGGCGCGGGCCCATCCGCCCGGACGCCCCCGGGAACGAGCAGGGCGACGAGGAGAAGGACGACCAGCCCCCAGAGCAGCGGCCCGTGCCTCGGGTGGCGCGCGCGGCCCCACATATCCGCCCTCCTCGGGTTGGGTTGCGTCCGCGCGGCGAGCCGGCAGCGGCGCCGGCCGTTCCAGGCGCGGCGCGAAGCATCGCAGAGATTCTACCGCGCAGCAGCCCGCACGCGCTGGGAAAAGCCCTGTCCCCCCGCGGAGCGGGAACGCGAGCCGAAGGGCGAGGCAGCGCGCGCAGATAGCGCCCCCGAAGGCCGAGAGGCACACCCCGTGGTGCTATCCCCTCACGGCCGGCGCTATCCGGAGGATGGTTCCCGAACAAGCCGCCCGCGCTCCAGGACGAAAACCTGTCCGGCCAAGGCGGCGTCCACCGGGTCATGCGTCACCAGCAGGGCCTGAAAGCCTAGCACCCGCTGCAGCTCCAGCAGGCTAGCGCGAACGCTGGCACGGATCGTGGCGTCGAGCGCGGCAAAGGGCTCGTCCAGCAGGAGGATGCGCGGCTGCACGATCAGCGCGCGGGCCAGCGCCACGCGCTGCTGCTGTCCCCCCGAGAGTTCGCGCGGGCGGCGCCGCTCCAGGCCCGTCAGCCCGGTCAGCTCGAGCAGGGCGGCGATCCGCCGCCGCGCCTCCGGGCAACGGCGATCCTTGAGCCCGAAGCCCACGTTCTCGACCACCGTGAGGTGAGGGAAGAGGGCGTAGTGCTGGGGGACGTAGCCGACCCGCCGGGCCTGGGGCGGAAGATCGATGCCGCGATCCGTGTCGAACACCAGGTGGCCGTCGATGACGATCCGTCCCCGGTCCGGCCGGAGCGCGCCAGCGATCGCCCGCAGCGTCAGGCTCTTGCCGGAGCCCGAGGGGCCCAACAGCGCGGTCAGCGCCGCTTCGGTGCGGAACGCGACGTCGAGGGTGAAGCCCTCGAAGTGCTTGAAGATGCCCACCTCAAGCATCGGCCACGCCGCTGAGTCGCCCGACAGCCTGGCGCAGGACCAGCAGGACCACGAACGAGACGGCCACCAAGATCGCCGCTAGCACAAGAGCCGCCTCCAGATCGCTCTCCAGTGCGGCGTAGATGGCCAGCGGCATCGTCTGGGTGCGCCCCTGGAAGCTCCCAGCGAACATGATGGTCGCCCCGAACTCTCCCAGCGCCCGGGCCCAGCACATCGTCGCCCCACCCAGCAGCGACGGCAGGGCCACGGGCACAGTCACCCGCCAGAAGGTAGCCCAGCGGGAGACGCCCAGGGTGTGAGCGACGATCTCCAGCTCGCGGTCCACCGCCAGGAACCCCGAGCGCGCCGAGCGAACGTAGAACGGCACCGCGACGAACACCTGGGCCAGCACGACCGCCGCGGTCGTGAAGCTCAGGTTGATCCCGAGCGCCTCGAGCGCCGGCCCGAAGAGGCCGCGGCGCCCGAATGCCATGAGTAGGCCGATCCCAGCCACCGCCGGCGGGAGGACCATCGGCAGCTCGATCAGGCTATCGAGCAGCACCCGTCCTGGAAAGCGCCAGCGCGCCAGCAGCCAGGCGGTCGGCGTGCCGAGGACCAGTGCTACCAGGAGGGTGAGCAGCGTGGTTAGCGCGGTTAGGCGCAAGGCCTCGACGACGATCGGCCGGCCGAGGGTCGTCAGGAGGAGGCCGCTCGGCAGCACCCGCCCGAAGATCGCAGCGACAGGCGCCAAGATCAGGAGAGCAAGCAGGCCGGCGCCCACCAGGAGCAGGGCGCTGCCGGGCGAGGGCAGGGCCCGACGGGCGAGGCGGGCGGGCTGGACCGTCCGCCCGGGCACGGCGCCGGCGTGCCGGGTATCGGCAAACCGTTCAGACCAGGGCCTGCTCATGCGCTGTTGCTCCGTGGGGGGCTATCGATGTCCCGCACCTCGAGCCGAACGAGGTTGCTGACCAAGCGGCCACCACGCTTGTCGCTCGCGATGACGAGTCGCGCCATCCCCTCCGTAGGTCCCAGCAGCTCACCATCGCGCTGGTAGGCCACGAGCGCGACCGCGGCGCCAAACTCCGGGTCGAGTTCGGCCAGACTCACGACCACCTCATAGCCATCGCTCCCGGTCGCGACGAGGTACTTCCGCAAGCGGTCGTTGTGCCGGGATGGAGCGACCTGCACGCCCGCCTCGCGGAGCAGCTCCCACAGCGGCACACCGGTGAAGCGCCCCACTTCCATTCCCCGGCCCGTGCCATAGGCCACCGTCAGCGTCCAGGCGGGATAGCGCTGGAGGTCCGCGAGGGTGAACACCCTTGGTCGGTCCACTAGGCCGACGAGTTCAAAGCGGTCGGCGTAGCCGCCAGGTGGCCCCTCTGCCCATGGCGGTGCAGCGCTGCGGGCCGCGGGCGAGGGGCCCGTTGCGCAGAGCAAGCCGAGCCCTAGCAGGAGAGCACTGCCACAGGCCAGCCAGGAAAAGCGGGGAACCGGCCGGATCACCGCGGCCCCTCCGCGAGGTCGCCCGCAGCGATAAAGCCCCAGCGCTCAAGCGTCGCTTGGCCCTGGGGACCGAGGACGTAGGCAATAAACGCCTCCGCGCCGGCCGGATTGGGCGCGTTGCGCACGACGGCGACCGGATAGGTCGCGAGCATGTTGAACGGATCGGGGATCTCGATCCGGACCAGCTTGTCGGCCACATCGGGCGTGACGTCGCTATGGTAGACCACTGCCGCGTCGGCCTCGCCGAGGCTGACCTTCGCCACCACCTGGCGGACGTTGGGCTCGCGCGAGACGATGTTGGCATTGACCTGCTCCTTGAAATCGGGCCCGTAGGCGGGATCCTGGGCTAGCCTCTCGAGCATCGACTGCGTGTAGACCCCGATCGGCACCTCGGGCGCGGCGGTCACGAACCGGAGGCCGGGCTTAGCCAGATCCTTCAGCTCATAGACGCCGGCCGGATTGCTCCGCGGCGCGATGACCACCAAACGGTTGCGGACGAAGACCCGGTCAGGGCCGGCGATCAGGCCGGCGTCCTTGGCCCGGTCCATCTGGATCTGGTCCGCGGAGGCGAAGACGTCCGCCTGCGCCCCCTGCTCGAGCTGGGTACGGAGCTGGGAGGAGGCGCCGAAGTTGAACGTGACCCGGACCCCCGGATAGGCAGCCTCGAAGGCCGCCCCGATCTCCTTGAAGGCGTCCGTCAGAGAGGCCGCCGCGAAGACGATCACCTCGCCGCTCACCGGCGCGGCGGACGGCGCGGCCGGCCCGCCGCGCGGCGAGCCGGCCCCCATCGGGGGACTGCAGGCGAGCGCGGCGGCGAGGAGCACCAGCGCGGCCGACACGAGACCATGGCGGGTCATCAGGCACCCCCAGCGGATCAGATAGGAGCAGCACGGGGCCCCGAGCGCCCGGGGCCGGCGCGGCCGCGATGAATACTCCAGAGCAGGAGTACTCCGCGACAGGACGATGATAGCCGGCGCCGCCGGTGGTGTCAAGTAGACTTGCATAGATGTGCAGGCTACCTTACACTAAGGGCGCTGATAGGGCGCTGGGGCACAGCATGGGCCAGCTACAGACGCGGCTGCGCCAGGTGCGCCTCGCAGCGGGGCTCTCGCAGGAGGCGCTGGCGCGCAAGGCGGAGATCAGCCGCCAGGCCTACGTGGCCATCGAGCGGGGTGTCGCGGTCCCCTCGACCGAGGTTGCCCTGCGGCTGGCGCGGGCCCTGGGCACCACGGTGGAGCAGCTGTTCTTCCTCCCGGAGGCCGCCCGTCCCGCGGTGGTCGCGGAACTCGTGGGCCCCCCGGCCCCGGCGGCCGCCCAGCGCGTGCGCCTGTTCCGGGTCGGCGGCCGCTGGCTGGCGCAGCCGCTGGTGGGACCTACGCCGGGGGGCGCGGGGCTCCCCTGGGCGGATGGGATCGCCCGGCCGGATCCGGCCCGCCCCGGCTACGCGACGGTCGAGCTGCTGGGGGAAGAGCGCGACGCGGGGCGCACGGTGGTCATGCTGGGCTGCGATCCGGCGGCCGCCTTAGTGGCGGCCGCGCTGCGCCAGCGGGGGGTGGAGCTGGTTTGGACGCCGACCGGCAGCCGCGCCGCGCTGGAAGCGCTGGCCCGGGGGGAAGCGCATGTCGCGGGATGCCACCTGCTCGATCTCGAGAGCGGCCGCTACAACTTCCCCTGGGTCACGCGCCTAGTCCCCTTCGCCTGCACCGTCGTAGGGTTCGCCGTCTGGCAGCAGGGGTTCATCGTGGCCCCCGGCAACCCGCTGCAGATCCGGGACGTCGGCGATCTCACGCGGCCGGGCGTGCGCCTGGTGAACCGCGAGGCGGGGGCCGGCGCCCGCATCCTGCTCGATCTCCTCTTGGCGCGGGCTGGCATCCCCGCCAGCGCCGTCGCGGGCTACACCTGCGAGGTGGCCGGCCACCTCGCCGTAGCCGATGCCGTGCGCGCCGGCCTGGCGGACGTGGGCATCGGCGTGCAGGCGGCCGCTATCGCTCGGGGGCTGGGGTTCGTCCCTCTAGGCGAGGAGCGCTACGACCTGGTGATCCCCAAGCACTTCCTGGACCTGCCCGGAGTGGCCGCGCTGCTCGATGCTCTCCGTCACCCCGCGCTGCGACGCCAGGTGGAGCTATTGGGGGGCTATGACATCGCACCCATGGGCGTCCCCGCCGCGGCCTGAGGGCCCCGCGCCCCACGCCTCGTGCCTGGTCCTGGTGAAGGGCGCCGGGGATATCGGCTCCGCCGTGGCGCATCGCCTGTTCCGGGCCGGGTTCCGCTGCCTGCTCGTGGAGGCGCCGCAGCCAGGGGTGGCGCGCCGCCACATGTCCTTCGCGGATGCCCTCTTCGAGGGGGAGGCGGTGCTGGAGGGGGTGCGGGCGGTGCGCGTCAACGATCCGTCCCTGCTCCCGCCGCTGCTGGCCGCCGGCGAGGTGATCCCCATCACCACCGACCTGGCAGCCGCCCGCGCCCTGCGGCCCACGGTCATGGTGGATGCGCGCATGCGGAAGCGGGTGCGGCCGGAGCGGCAGATCGACGAGGCCCCGCTGACGATCGGGCTAGGCCCCGGCTTCCGAGCGGGGGAGATCGTGCACGCCGCGGTAGAGACGAACTGGGGCCCGCACCTGGGCCGCGTGCTCTGGGCGGGCGAGCCCGAGCCGTACACCGGTCAGCCGCGGTCGATCCTCGGCTACGGGCGCGAGCGCTATCTCTACGCGCCCGAAGCCGGGCCGTTCCGCACCTCGCTCGCCATCGGCCAGCACGTGGTGCGGGGGCAGACCGTGGCGTGGATCGGTGACACCCCGCTCGTGGCGCCCATCGATGGCGTGATTCGCGGCCTCACGCGCGACGGGGTCTGGGTGCCAGCGGGCACCAAGGTGGTGGACATCGATCCGCGCGGGCAGGCGGAGGCCGCCTACGGCATCGGCGAGCGCCCGCGGCGGATCGCGGAAGGCGTGCTCGCGGCGATTCAGGCGTGGCTGCAGCACGCAGGCTGATTCCCCGGCGCCCGTGGGGGAACCGGCGCCTCAGCCCCGGCCCGCCTGGCGGCGCGCGGCCTCGAGGACGCGGCGCAGGAGCACCGCCGTGGTGACCGGCCCGGTGCCGCCCGGCACCGGCGTCAGCGCGCCCGCCACAGCGCGCACCTCGTCGAAGGCCACATCGCCGACGAGCCGGCCGTCCACCTCGTTGACGCCGAAGTCCAGCACGGTCGCGCCGGGCTTCACCATCGCGGCGCGGATCAGCCCCGGCCGGCCCGCGGCCGCCACCAGCAGGTCCGCCTCGCGCGTGATGGCGGCCAGGTCGGGCGTGCGCGTGTGGCACAGGGTGACCGTGGCGTCCAGGTTCAGCAGCAGCAGCGCCAGCGGGCGCCCGACCGTGAGCCCGCGGCCGACCACCACCGCCCGCTGGCCAGCGATGGGGATCCCGTAGTGCCGCAGCAGCACCAGGCCGCCCTCCGGCGTGCAGGGGGCCACGCTCGGGCGCCCCTGCGCCAGCCGGCCGCTGTGCAGCGGGTGGAGCCCGTCGACGTCCTTCGCCGGCGAGATGGCCTCGGCCGCCTCCGGCAGGGTGAGCGGCGGGGGAAGCGGCGCCTGGATGAGGATGCCGTGCACCGTGGGGTCGGCATCGAGCTGCCGGATGGTGGCCAGCACGGCGGCCGCGTCGGCATCAGGCGGCAGCTGGCACACCGCGCAGGCCATGGCCGCGGCCGCGAAAGCGCGCGCGATGCTGCGCACGTAGGCACTGGCCGCCGGCTCTGCACCGACCTGGACGATGGCCAGCTTGGGCTGCGGCCCGCCCGCGGCGCGGAAGGCGGCCAGCTCGGCGGCAACCTGCTCGCGCAGCGCACGCGCCACCACGCGGCCGTCGAGCAGACGGGCGGTCACGGCGGCTCCCCGGCGCGGCGCCGCACCGTGGCGAGCACCGCCTCGACGCGGGCGGCCGCCCCGGCGGCGCGCGGCTGCAGCTGCGCGGCCATCGCCGCCACGAAGGCCGCGTCGGTGATCCCGGCGAGGTTCAGCTCCGCCTGGACCGCCGCGGCGCGCATCGCCGCCTCGGCCAGCAGCGCGCCCGTCGCCACATCCCCGAGGGCGTTGCGGTTGGTCACCGCCGCGGCGCGCTCGGCCAGCGCGAGCACCTCCTCGCAGCGCGCGGCGATGGCCGCGGGCACCTCCGTGGCCTTCATCAGGGCGGCCTGGAGCGCGGCCGTGCGCGCGGCGTCGTCGCGCGGCAGGCGCAGGGCCGCTATCACCGCCTCGTAGGCGGCCGCGTCCGCCTCGGCCAGGTCCAGCAGCGTCTGGCGCGCGGCCTCGGCGGCGGCGAGCAGCGCGGCCACCTCGGCCTGCACCGCCGCGTAGCGGCGCCGCCCCTCGGTCAACCGCGCGGTCATGCTGACCATCGCTGCCGCCAGTGCGCCCCCGATGGCGGCCAGTGCCCCGCCCCCCGGGGTCGGGCTGGCGGAGGCCGCCTGCTCGAGCAGCGCTGCGAGGGAGAGCTGGCGGAGCGTCATCGGGCACGCATTATACGGTGCTGGCGCCCTCCGGGCAAACGGCGCGCCAGCCCGCGGTGTTGCCCCGCCATCCCCCCGGCCGCCTATACTCTCGCCAGCGAGGGCGCACGCCTCGAATACACCACGGGAAGGGAACACACCATGGACCAGAACGTGCGGCCGATCGACCTGCGCGCGCTACCGCCCGCGCGGCAGTGGGCCGCCCTGCAGCAGGCCTACACCCAGCTCCAGGGCACCGGCGCTGTGGTGCGCGCCTACGTCGAGGACTGTCCGGCGCGGCTGTATATCGCGCTGCTCGAGAGCGGCTACCGCGTCTCTCTGGCGCGCGAGGGCGGGCAGACCGTGCTGGTCTTGCGGACCGACGGGGCGGCGCGCGTGGGCACGGGCGGCGCCCACTCCATCGTGGCGCATCCCGACGGCCGGCTCTACGCCACGACCGAGGCCGACCGCCTGGTGGTGCTCGACGCCGCCACGCGCCAGGTCCTCCGCTTCATCCCCGTCGGGAAGGAGCCCTCCCACTTGGCCCTCTCTGCCGATGGCCGCCACCTCTACGTCGCCAACGCCGCCTCCAACGCCGTGTCGGTCGTCGACACCGCGACCGACACGGTCTGCCGCACCGTCCCCACGGGACAGCGGCCACTCCTGCCCTGCGCCGCGCCCGACCGCGACCGCGTCTATGTGCCCAGCGGCCCCGACGGCACGGTGACGGTAGTGGACCCAGCCGGCGACGCCCCGGCCACGCTCCCCGTGGGGCAGGCGCCCCACGATCTCGCCGTCTCGCCCGACGGGCGCTGGGCCTACCAGCCCAACTCGGGCTCGCACACCGTGACCGTGATCGACGCGCGCACGCAGCAGGTGGTCGGCGAGGTACCCGTGGGGCTCGGGCCGGGGCACGTGGCGTTCACCCCCGATGGCCGCTACGCCTACGTGGCCAACACGCTCTCCGACGACGTCTCGGTCATCGACACCGCGAGCCACGCGGTGGTAGCGACCATCCCGGCCGGAACGGCCGCCCACGTCCCGCTGGTCGACCACGAGGGCCGCTTCGGCTATGTGGCGGACTTCGCCTCCGACGACCTGGCGGTCTGGGACACGCGCACCCAGCGCCTCCTGACGCGCATCCCCGTGGGCATCTACCCCCACGCCTTCGCGCTGAGCCCCGACGGCCGCTGGCTCGTCGTCTCCAACACCGGTGAGGCCAGCGTCGTGCTCATCGACGCCCAGCAGCACCGGCCCGTCGCCCAGCTGCCGGTCGGCGCCGCGCCCGGTCACATCGCCTTCGACCCAGACGGCGCGTGCGCCTTCATCGCCTGCGAGCGCAGCAACGCGATCGCGGCGGTCGACGTGGCCAGCCAGCGGGTGATCGCCCTGGTGCCGGTGGGCGCCGGCGCCTAGGGCCGCGCGGAGCACCTACCAGTGAGGCGCTACCCTACGGCAGCCGTGCATCCCGACCAGAGCGACGCGCCCGATCGCTGCGGGCGAGCGCCGCTGGCGGCGTACGGGCCGCCCCTGCCCCGCGCCTTCTACGCCCAGCCCACGCTCGTAGTCGCGCTCCGCCTCCTGGGCGCCTACCTCCTCCACGAGACGCCGGCCGGCCAGCGGGTGGGCCGCATCGTCGAGGTGGAAGCCTACGTCGGGCCGGACGACCAGGCGAGCCACGCCGCGCGCGGCTGCACCCCGCGCACCCGCCTCATGTTCGGCCCGCCGGGGGTCGCCTACGTGTACCTCATCTACGGCATGTACTACTGCCTCAACGTGGTGACCGAGGCCGAGGGGTTCCCGGCCGCCGTCCTGCTGCGGGCGGCCGAGCCGGTCGCCGGCCTCACCCAGCCCGCGAACGGGCCCGGGCGGCTGTGCCGCGCCTTCGGCATCGACCGGCGCCACAACGGGCTAGACCTGACCGCCGGGCCGCTCTACCTGGCCGCGGGCCCGCCCCCCCAGGGCCGGGTCGTGGCCGCGCCGCGCGTCGGCGTGCCTTACGCGGGCGCGTGGCGCTACAAGCCCTGGCGCTTCTACCTCGCCGACAGCGCCTGGGTCTCGCGGCCCGGCCGCGCCCGCCCGCGCCGCGGGGAAGCAGCCAACCCGGCCGGCCGCGCGCGGCCGGCCGGGAAGCGCCGCGGGACGGAGGGGTGATGCCGATGGCGGCCGCGGAGGCGCTACCCCCGTCCAAGCCGCCCCTCACCCTCGACCTCGACGGCGTGCTCGCCCAGCCCCCGCTAGGCTGGAACGTGGCACTCAGCCGCCGGCTCGACCTCCCCCCGCCGCCGGCGACCGTGCGGCGCGTCGCGGTCACCACGCGCGGGCAGCGCCGCTACTGGCTGCTGCGCGCCGGCCTGGAACTCCTGCGCTACAGCGGCCGCCGGCCGCGGCCGGGCGTGCAGGCCGCCCTGGCCGACCTCGCCCAGGTCCGCACGCTCGGCGTGCTCTCGGGCCGCTGCTGGGTGGTCCGCCCCCTGGTGCGCCGCTGGCTGGAGCGCCACGGCCTGAGCCCCTACCTCGCGGCGCTCTGGCTGAACGACACCCCGCTCCCGAGCGCGCAGTTCAAGCTCTGGGTGCTCCAGCGCCAGGGGGTCCACGAGCACGTCGACGACGACGGCGGCACCGCCGCCTACCTGGCGCGGCACGGGGTGACGGTCTACCTCTGCGACTGGCCGCGCAACCGCGGGCTACCCTACCCGCCCGGGGTGGAGCGGGTGCGCGACCTCCGCGAGGTGGCCTGGCGGCTGCGCACAGCGGCGCCCGCCCCCTAGCCACCGCGCCGCACCGGGCGCTCGCGGGCGCCTCCTGCCGTGGGCCGGGCCCAGGGCCGCGCTACGGGCGCGCCACCACCGGGCCGCAGGCGATGGGCGGCCCCGGCGGGCTCTCGCTCGTGTGGTACTGGATCCACCAGCTCTCGGGATCGATCGGGGCATTGACGGTGCTGGTCGCGCTGCCCTGCCCCGTCGCGTCCGCGCGGATGGTGGCTAGGTTGTGGATGATGGCGCCGGCGCAGGAGCCGCGGTGGATGTGCCCCGCGTGAGCCGAGTTGGGCGCCATGCCGCGGAGCGTCACGGTCACCGTGGTGGTGCCGTCACGCTCCGTGAGCGTGGCCTCGCCGCTTACGCCCGAGTCCCGCTGCGGGGCCAGGCTCGCCGTGGCGCTCACTCCTCCCGGGGCGGCCGGCGCGGCCGCGGGCGTGGCGGCCGGCGTCGGGGTAGCCGCGGGCGGGCGGACGGCGGGCGGCGCGGCCGGCGCGGGCGCCCCCACCGCCACCACGGTGATCCGCGCCTGCATCTCCGTGGGATGGATCGTGCAGCGGTACTCAAACGTGCCCGGCACGGCGAACACCGCCGACCAGCTCTGGCCCGGGCGGAGCGGGCCCGAGTCCCACACGCCGGCGCTGGTGACCGTGTGCGTCGCCCGCCCGCGGTTGGTCCAGGTGAGCGTCGTCCCCACCGGCACCGTGAGGTCCGCGGGCAGGAAGAAGTTGTCGTACAGCGCCACCAGCGCCCGCGGCGGGGCGGGGGCGGCCGGCGTCGCCGGCGGGCGCAGCAGGCCGCCGTAGCCCATCAGCCCGGGCGGGCCCAGCCCGCCGTAGCCGGGATACCCGAAGCCCGGAAAGCCGTAGCCGAACCAGCAACAGGGCCCGAGCCACCACTGCGCCTGGCTCGGCGCCGCCGCCGGGGCGAGCAGCACCGCCGCCGCCCCGAGTGGGACCGCCAGGGCTAACAGCAGGTAGGGGCGGGGAAGCCGCCGCAGCAATACACGAATCGGCATCGTCTCCTTCCTCCTTGCGCTCCGTGAGTCGTCGCGCGCCAGGGGACCGGCCCCGGCGCCGCGGCAGGAGGCCCCCTCCATGATACGCCACACGGCATGGACCGGCCGCCTTACCGGCCGAGGCGCCCATACTCTGTCTGGTACCAGGTTACAGTGCGGCGCAGGCCCTCCTTGAACGAGACCACCGGCCGGTAGCCCAGCAGGCGCTCCGCCTTGGCGATGCTCGCCTGCGAGTGCCACACATCGCCCGGGCGGCGCGGCGCGTGGCGCGGGGCGATGTTCGTGCCGAGCAGCTCGTTCAGCGTGGCCACCAGCTCCAGCAGGCTGTAGCGCTCGCCGCAGGCCACGTTGATACACTCGCCCCGCAGGTCGGGGGCGTCGAGCGCGAGCAGGTTGGCCTCCACGGCGTTCGCCACGTAGGTGAAGTCGCGCGACTGCGTCCCGTCGCCGTAGATCACCGGCGGCTCGCCGCGCAGCATCGCCGTGATGAAGCGCGGCACCACGGCCGCGTACTGGGAGGTGGGGTCCTGGCGCGGGCCGAACACGTTGAAGTAGCGCAGGCTCACGGTGTCCAGCCCGTAGCTGCGGGCGAAGGCGGCGCAGTAGTGCTCGCCCGCCAGCTTGGCGGCGGCGTAGGGCGACAGCGGCTGCGGGGGCATGTCCTCCTGCTTGGGCAGGGTCGGCGTGTCGCCGTAGGCCGAGGAGGAGGCGGCGTAGATCACTCGCCGCACGCCCGCCTCGCGCGCGGCCAGCAGCAGGTGGAGCGTGCCGGTCACGTTCGCCTCGTGGGTGGGCAGCGGCGCGGCGATCGAGCGCGGCACGGAGGCCAGGGCGGCCTGGTGGAAGACGTACTCCATCCCCTGCACCGCGCGCCGCACGGTGTCCAGGTCGCGCAGGTCGCCCTCGAGGAACTCGACGTCGGCGGCCACCTCGGCCAGGTGCTCGCGCCGGCCGGTGGCCAGGTTGTCCAGCACGCGGACGCGCTCCCCCCGCTGCACCAGCGCGACGACGAGGTGCGAGCCGATGAAGCCGCAGCCGCCGGTGACCAGACAGCGTCGGCCTGCCACAGCGCCTCTCCTCGGGGTGGGGCTGGGGAAGGGGCGCCGCTCACCCGCCGGCCGCCCGCGCCGCCAGGGGCACGGGCTGGGCGGTCGCGAGCCGCGGCTGGGCGATATCGTAGTCGAGCCAGCAGTGGGTGCAGCGCAGCACCGGCTGGCCGGCCGCCCCCGTCGCCGGCCGCAGCCGGCGCGCGCAGGCGCAGACGTAGCCGACCAGGCGCGCGGGATTGCCGAGCACCAGGCCGTGGGCGGGGACATCGCGCACCACCACCGCCCCGGCCCCGACGAGCGCGAACTCGCCGATCTCGAGGCCGCACACCACCACCGCCCCGGCGCCGATGGCCGCGCCCCGCCGCACCCGCGTCGGGCTGACTGTCCAGTCGTCCGCGCCCTTGAGCGAACCGTCGGGGTTGATCGCCCGCGGGTGGCGGTCGTTCGTGAACGTGGCGTGGGGCCCGACGAAGACCCCGTCCTCGAGCTGCACGCCGCGATAGACGGACACGTTGTTCTGGATCTTGACGCGGTTGCCCACCACCACGCCGTCCTCGATGTACACGTTGCGGCCCAGGACGCACTCCGCCCCGATGATCGCCCCGGCGCGCACGTGGCAATAGTGCCAGATGCGGGTGTTCGGGCCGATGCGCGCCTCGGGCGACACCTCGGCGGTCGGATGGATCATCGCCTTCCCTCCCGCGCTTTCGCTCCGGCATGGTAACAGAGGCGCGTCCCCCCGCGCCAGCGGCGCGCGCCATTTCCGGCGCGCCGGCGATCCCGTATAATCCTCCTGCAAGCGCCTCGATCAAGCGCGTTGGTCTTCCGAAAGGGGGGCAACTCGATGCTCACGCTTACGCCGGAGGCGAAAGCGCAGGTGAAGGGGCTGCTCGAGCGGGCAGCGAACCCGAACGTCGCGCTGCGCGTGTTCGTCGCTCCGGGGGGCTGCTCGGGCATGCAGTACGGCATGACCCTCGACGACCAGCTCCAGGAGGGCGACCAGGTCATCGAGGAGGACGGCATCCGGCTCGTCGTCGACGAGATGAGCGCCATGTACCTCGTCGGCTCCGAGATCGACTACGTCGACAGCCTGATGGGGGGGGGCTTCACCATCCACAACCCCAACGCCGTCCGCTCCTGCGCCTGCGGCCACTCCTTCGACACCGGCCAGGACGCCGCGGCGGCCCGGCCCTGCCACTAGCGCCGTGGTAGCGTCCAGGCTCGCCACCCACGCGGGGGCCTCCGGTTTTACCGGCGGAGGTCCCCGCGTGGGTGGTTTTTCGAGTGGTTTGGTTGAGGGGGAGTCGCGCGGCCGCGCGGCTCGGAGCGGCCCGTGAGGATACCGTATAATCTTCTACGCTCACGGGAGGAGTGCTACACTCCGGCCAGGAGCGCGACCGAGACACTGCGGTGCCGGCAGCGGGGCGCGCGGCCGCCGCAGGGAGGCAGAGAGCATGCCCATCATCAACGACCTTAGCATCAAGATCGGTGGCGAGGCGGGCCAGGGCGTCGAGTCCAGCGGCGCGGGCTTTGCCAAGGCGCTGGCGCGCGCCGGCCTCTGGATCTACGGGCTACAAGACTACATGTCGCGCATCCGCGGCGGCCACAACTTCTACCAGGTGCGGGTGAGCGACCACGAGCTCTGGACCTTCCGCGACGCCGTCCACATGCTGCTCCCGCTCACGACCGAGGCCGTGGAGCGGCACTGGCGCGAGATCGTGCCGGGCGGGGCCGTGCTCTACGACGTCGGCCTGAAGTTCGACGAGGCCCCCCTGCGCGAGCGCGGCATCAAGCTGTTCGCCATGCCGCTGATGAAGATCGCCGAGCAGCAGGGCGGCAACCGCATCATGATGAACACCGCGGCCCTGGGCGCGGTGGCGGGCATCACCGAGTTCGACTTCGCCTACATCGCCGACATCATCGAGACCAACTTCAAGCGCAAGGGGGCTGCGGTCGTCGAGAGCAACCTCAAGGTCGCCCGCTACGCCTACGACGCCGGCCAGGAGCAGTTCGCCGCCGACTTCGACTGGAAGCTGGTCGCCCGCCCCGGGCCGAAGCGCATGGTCATCAACGGCAACCAGGCGCTCGCGCTCGGCGCCATCGCCGCAGGCTGCCGGTTCATCTCCGGCTACCCCATGACGCCGGCCACCTCCATCCTCGAGTACATGAACGCCAAGGCGCGGCAGTTCGGCATCGTCACCAAGCAGACCGAGGACGAGATCGCCGCGCTGCTGATGGCTATCGGCGCCGCCCACGCCGGCGTGCGCGCCATGACCGCCACCTCCGGCGGCGGCTTCTGCCTGATGACCGAGGCGCTCGGCTTCGCCGGCTGCACCGAGACGCCGGTCGTGATCGTGGACGCCCAGCGCGCCGGGCCCTCCACCGGCCTGCCCACCCGCACCGAGCAGGGCGACCTCGAGTTCGTCCTCCATGCCTCCCACGGCGAGTTCCCGCGCATCGTGCTCACGCCCGGCACCATCGAGGAGTGCTTCTACGCCGGCGCCCGCGCGTTCAACCTCGCCGAGAAGTACCAGTGCCCCGTCATCATCATGCAGGACCTCACCCAGTCGAACTCCATCCGCGCCATCGACCTCGACCGGTTCGACTTCGCCAGCATCCGCATCGACCGCGGCGCGCTCCTCACCCCCGAGGAGCTCGACCGCCTGCCGGACGGCTACCGCCGCCACCTGGTCACGCCCGACGGCATCTCGCCGCGCGCCGTGCCCGGCCACCCCAAGGCCGTCTACGTCACCACCGGCGACGAGCACACCGACCAGGGCTACATCACCGAGGAGGCCGACATCCGCCGCGCGCAGATGGACAAGCGCATGCGCAAGCTCGAGACCGCCCGCGCCGAGATGCGCCTGCCCGTCCGCTACGGGCCGCAGGACGCCGAGCTGACCTTCGTCGGCTGGGGCTCCACCTACGGCGCCATCCGCGAGGCGGTCGACATCCTCAACGCCGCCGGCACGCGCGCCAACCAGCTCCACTTCATGGAGGTCTGGCCGCTCGACTGGGAGCGGGTGCGCGCCCTGCTCGACGAGGCCCGCAGCCTGGTGCTGGTAGAGCAGAACTACTCCGGCCAGCTCGGCAACGTGCTGCGCACCTACACCGGCAAGACCATGGACAAGAAGATCCTCAAGTACGACGGGCGGCCGATCTCCCCCGACGAGATCGTCGCCGGCGTGCGGGGCGAGGTCCGCGAGGAGGTCAGGGTCTATGCTTGATGTCAAGCTCTACAACAGCCCCGAGAAGTCCACCTGGTGCCCGGGCTGCGGCGACTTCGGCATCCTCAATGCCGTCAAGCAGGCGCTGGCGATGCTGGAGATCTACCCCCACGAGTGCATCATCGTCTCCGGCATCGGCTGCGGCAGCAAGCTGCCCCACTACATCCGCGCCAACGGCTTCAACATCCTCCACGGCCGCGCCCTGCCGGTGGCCACCGGGCTCAAGCTCGCCAACCACGACCTCCACGTCATCGTCGTGACCGGCGACGGCGACGGCTACGGCATCGGCATGGGCCACCTGATGCACACCATGCGCCGCAACGTGGACATGGTGCACATCGTGGAGAACAACCAGACCTACGGCCTCACCAAGGGCCAGTACTCGCCCACCAGCGACAAGGGCTACGTCACCACCACCTCGCCCGACGGCGCCATCGAGTACGCCGTCAACCCCATGGTGCTCGGCATCGCCGGCGGCGCCACCTTCGTCGCCCGCGGCTTCTCCAGCGAGCCCAAGCACCTCGCCCAGCTCATCGCCCAGGGCATCCAGCACAAGGGCTACGCCCTCATCGACGTGCTCCAGCCCTGCGTCACCTACAACAAGGTCAACACCAACGCCTGGTACAAGGAGCGCGTCTACCACGTCGAGGACGACCCGACCTACGACCCGACCAACAAGCTCCTCGCCTTCGAGCGCGCCCACGAGTGGGGCGAGCGCATCCCCATCGGCGTGCTCTACCGCGACACGACCCGCCCCACCTACGAGGAGCAGGTGCCGGTCCTGGCCAAGGGGCCGCTGGTGAAGCAGCCGCTCGACGGCCACAGCCTCGAGGAGTGGGAGCGGCTCAAGCTCGAGTTCGTCTAGCCAGCGCCGCCGACCCACGCGCTTAGCGCACAGGGGCGGCCCGGGGGCCGCCCCTGCCGTGTACGGGGAGCCCGATGCCGGAGCAGCCCCCGCCCGAGCCGCCCGCCCCCCCCGCGCCCCCGCGCCCGCGGGAGCCGCGCGGCCTCGCCATCCTGCGCGCCGAGCGCTGGCACGAGCCCCTCGGCCGCGTGCTGCGCGAGATCGTCTTCGGCATGAACGACGGCCTCATCAGCTCGCTCGGCTTCGTCGCGGGGGCGAGCGGCGCCTTCGACCAGAACGCGCCGATCATCATCGGCGGGCTCGCGGCCCTGGTCGCGGGCACCGCCTCCATGGCCATCGGCGGCTACCTCTCCGTCAAGGCCCAGCGCGAGTTCTACGAGAGCGAGATCCGCCGCGAGCTCTACGAGATGACCACCATGCCCGAGCACGAGCGCGAGGAGGTGCGCCAGCTCTACCGCGCCAAGGGCTTCGAGGGCGAGGAGCTAGAGCGCATCGTGGCCCGCATCACCGCCAACCGCGACGTCTGGCTCAAGGTGATGATGGAGGAGGAGCTGGGCCTGTTCCCCGAGCACGACACCACGCCCCTCGTCAGCGCCAGCTACATCGGCACCGCCTTCGCGCTCGGGGCGCTCGTGCCTATCCTGCCCTACTTCTTCCTGCCGCCGCTGGCCGCCCTGGGCGTGGCCCTCGCGCTGGCCGCCGCCACCCTGTTCGCCATCGGCGCGGCCAAGGCCCGGCTCACGCGCCGCCCCTGGCTGACCAGCGGGCTGGAGATCACCGCCTTCGGCCTGCTCGCGGCGGCCATCGGCTTCCTCATCGGCCACCTCGTGGGCGAGCTCGTGCCCGGCCTCGGGCCGCTGCCCTAAAGGCGCCGGCGGCCCCGGCTCAGGCGCGCGTCACCCGCACCCGCCCCGCCTCGCCGGTAACCTCGCCGATCTCCGCGGCCAGCACGCCCCGGGCCGTCAGCGCCTCGGCCAGCGCGGCGGCCCGCTCCGGCGCCACGGCGATCAGCAGCCCGCCCGAGGTCTGCGCGTCGGCGAGCACCAGCTGCTCCACCTCGTCCAGGCCGTCCCAGTGCACATGCGGCTGCACATGGGCCAGGTTCCGCCGCGTGCCGCCGGGGAAGATCCCCGCCCGCGCCAGCTCCCACGCGCCGGCCAGCACCGGCACCCGCGCCAGGTGCAGGTGCGCCCCCACCCCGCTGGCGACCAGCAGCTCCAGCAGGTGGCCCAGCAGGCCGAAGCCGGTCACGTCGGTGGCCGCGTGCACCCCCACGGCCAGCATCGCCTCGGCGGCGGCGCGGTTGAGCGTGCTCATCGTGTCCAGCGCCTGCTCCACCGTGGCGGGCGGGGCCGCGTCGCGCTTGATGGCCGTGGTCACGATGCCCATGCCCAGCGGCTTGGTGAGGAACAGCCGGTCGCCCGGCTGCGCGCCGGCATTGGTCACCACCCGCTCCGGGTGCACCAGCCCGAGCACCACCAGCCCGTACTTCGGCTCCGGGTCGTCCACGCTGTGCCCGCCCAGGATGCCGATGCCCGCCTCCGCCGCCTTGGCCGCGCCGCCCTCCAGGATGCGCGCCAGCGTCTCCAGCGGCAGCCGGTCGCGGGGGAAGCCCACGATGTTGAGCGCGAACAGCGGCCGCGCGCCCATGGCGTAGATATCGCTCAGCGAGTTGGCCGCCGCGATCGCGCCGAAGACATAGGGGTCGTCGACTACCGGCGTGATGTAGTCCACGGTGGCCACCAGCGCCTGGTCGGCCGCCAGCCGGTAGACCGCGGCGTCGTCGGCGGTGCCCAGGCCGACCAGCACGTTCGCATCGACCGCGCGGGGGAGGGAGCGCAGCACCTGCGCCAGCTCAGCCGGGCTGAGCTTGCACGCTCACCCCGCGCCGTGGCTGAGGCTGGTCAGGCGCACCAGCTCGTGGGTCGCCATGGATCTCCCTTCCTAGGCGGGCTGCAGCTCGCCGAGCAGCAGCGCCTGCACGCGGCTGCCGGCCGGCAGCGTGTCCGTGCCGGGCGGGATGTGGAGCAGCGCGTTGGCGCCGACCAGCGACAGCAGCCGGCTCGACGACTGCAGCCCGGTGGTGCGGGCGTACAGCCCGTCGGGCCGCCAGGTGACGATAGCGCGCTGGTACTCGGTGCGGTCGGGCGTCGGCCGCACGGCGTGCTCGAGCGTCACCGCCACCGTCGGCCGGTGCAGCCGCGCGTAGCCCTGCATCTTGCGCAGCGCCGGCCGCACGAACACCTCGAAGCTCACCAGCGACGAGACCGGGTTGCCCGGCAGGCCGAACACCGCCTTCGGGCCGACCTTGGCGAAGGTGAGCGGCTTGCCGGGCTTGAGCGCCACCTGGCCGAAGTACACCGTGCCCAGCTCCTCCAGCAGCGGCTTGATCAGGTCGCGCGTGCCCACCGACACCCCGCCCGAGGTCACCAGCACGTCGGCCTCCGCCAGGCCCCGCTCCACCAGGCGCCGCTGCTCGGCCGCGTCGTCGCGCGCGATGCCGAGCGAGAGCGGCTCGCCGCCCGCCTCGCGCACCGCCGCCAGCAGCGCCGGCCGGTTGCTGTCGCGGATGGCGCCGTAGGGCGCCTCCTGGTCGGGCTCGACCAGCTCGTCGCCGGTAGACAGCACGGCGACCCGCGGCCGGCGGTACACCTCGACCTCGGTGAGGCCCAGCGTGGCGAGCAGCCCCAGCTCGGCGGGGCCGAGCGGCGTGCCCGGCGACAGCACCACCTGGCCGGCCGCGATGTCCTGGCCGCACGGGTTGACGTTCTCGCCCGGCCGCACCCCGCGCTCCAGCACCACGTACCCGTCGTCCTCGCGGGTGAACTCCTGCATGATCACCGCGTCGGCGCCCGGCGGCAGCGGCGCGCCGGTCATGATGCGCACCGCCGTGCCCGCCCGCACCGGCGTGGCCACCGGCCGCCCCGCGGTCACCACCGCCAGCACCCGCCGCCGCGGGCTGGGGTCGCCGGCGAGCACGGCGTAGCCGTCCACCGTCGAGGCGTCGAACGGCGGCATCGGGTGCGGCGCCCGCAGCTCGCGCGCCAGCACGCGCCCGTAGGCCGCGCTGGCCGGCAGCCGCTCGGTGCCGAGCGGCTCCGTGTGCGCCAGGATGATCGCCGCCGCCTCCTCGACGGGGAGCATCGTGTACGTGGCCATGGCGGACCCCCTCGTTCAGCCTGCACTCTCTGGCTTATTGTAGGCCGGCGAGGGGCGCGCCGGCTGGAGCCGCCCCCGCCCAGCCGCTACACTAGGCGGGACGGCCCGCCGGCCCAGCGGCCATGCCGTCCTATTATACCCCGCGGGGAGCCATGCACGATGCGCAACGCAGCGGACGCGCCCCAGCGCTACCTCGTCACCGGCGCTGCCGGCTTCATCGGCGCCCAGGTGGCCGCCCAGCTGCTCGCCGCCGGCCACACCGTCGTCGGCGTGGACAACCTCAACGCCGCCTACGACGTGCGCCTGAAGGAGTGGCGGCTGGCCCAGCTCCGCGCCCATCCCGGCTTCACCTTCCACCGGCTGGACATCGCCGACCGCGCCACGCTCCACCAGCTGTTCGCCGCCGCGGCCCGGCCGGGCGCCCCGCCCTTCGCGGCCGTCGTCAACCTCGCCGCCCGCGCCGGCGTGCGCCCCTCGGTAGCCGACCCCGCGCCCTACTTCGCGACCAACGTCACCGGCACGCTCCACCTGCTCGAGCTGTGCCGCGCCTTCGGCGTGCCGAAGTTCGTGCTCGCCTCCACCTCCAGCCTCTACGGCGCCCACACCCCCCGCCCCTTCCGCGAGGACGCCGCCACCGACCGTCCCCTCTCCCCCTACGCCGCCTCGAAGAAGGCCGCCGAGGTGCTCTGCTACACCGCCCACCACCTCCACGGCCTCGACGTGACCGTGCTCCGCTACTTCACCGTCTACGGCCCCGCCGCCCGCCCCGACATGGCGCTGTTCCGCTTCGTGCAGCGGATCAGCGAGGCCCGCCCCATCGTCCTCTACGGCGACGGCACCCAGGAGCGCGACTTCACCTACATCGACGACATCGCTCGGGGGACGGTGCTGGCGCTGCGGCCGCTGGGCTACGAGATCATCAACCTCGGCTCCGACCGGCCGGTGCGGCTGCTCGACGCCATCCGCACGATCGAGGCGCTGGTAGGGCAGCCGGCCCGCATCGAGCACCGCCCGCGCCACCCCGCCGACGCGCCGGCCACCTGGGCGGACATCGGCAAGGCCGCGCGCCTGCTCGGCTGGCGCCCCACCACCCCCTTCGCCGCCGGCGTCGCCCAGCTGGTGGCCTGGTACCAGCAGCACCGCGCCTGGGCGCGGCACATCTCGACCGACGAGTAGCCGCGCCGGCCCCTACGCGCCGGCAGACACGCCGAGCGCCCACCCCCGAAGGAATGGGCGCTCACGGTGTCCGCGGGGCGGCCGGCCGCTAGCGGTTACGCGCGCGGCGGCGCCACTGCTGCATCCCCAGCAGCGCGCCGAGGACCGCTAGGCCGCACCCCATCAGGGCCAGACTCTCCGCCTCGGGGATTATCGGCACCTCCGGGAACGGCGGCGCGGCCGCGGCCGGCACCGCCGCCACCGGCGGCGGAGGCGGCGGCAGCACGATCGCCGGCGGCGGCGCCGGCGGCGGGAGCACGTCACAGAGGATGACGCCCTGCGCCACCAGGTTGCCGCCCACCAGCAGCCGCACCGTTCCGCCGCTCAGCGGGTTGCCAACCGTGAAGCCCGTCACCAGCGGCGCCACGCCCGTGACCGTCTCCGTGCCAACCGTGGTCGGGAGCTGGAGCGTCACCGGCGTGCCCGGCGCCAGCCCGGTGAGCTGGGCCGTCACCTGCGCGCTGCCGGTGCGCACCAGGCTCACCGTGCCAGACACCCCGCCGCCTACCGGCAGCAGGTTCGCGGCGCCCGCCACGCCGCAGGCGGCCGCGGGCGCGGTGGGGGTAGCCGTGGGTGTGGCCGTCCTGGTCGCTATAGGCGTGGCGGTGCTGGTCGGCGTGGCCGTCCTGGTCGCTATAGGCGTGGCGGGGCTGGTCGGCGTGGCCGTGCTGGTCGGCGTAGGCGTGGCGGTGCCGGTCGGTGTGGGGGTGGGCGTCAGCGCCACCACCTGCTCGCCGAAAACGGCCAGGCCGGCCAGCGCTGTAAACGGCGCGGCGTTGAACTGCGTCACCACCGCGCCGGTCGCGATGTTCACGCGGTAGATGTTCCCGGTGCTACGTCCCCCGGTCCAGAAAGTCACCCCGTCCGGATCGAGATTGAGCGCGAAGAGGGTGCCAGTTTCGGCAGGGTTGATGCTGGCCCTGGTGTAGGTCTGCAGCAGCGCGCCGGTCGGGCTGAGGCGGAACACATTATCCCTGCACGCTACCATCACCTCCCCGTTGGGCCGGATGCGGAGCGCAAAGCACTCGCTGCCGGCGGGGAGCGTGGCGAAGTTGGAAAGCTGGGTGTTGGTGCACACGTTGAAGCGCCGAATGAGATTGTCTTCGGACGTGTAGAGCATCGTGCACTGGTCGGCGCTCAGATCGATCCAGTCGGTCCCCCGCAAGCCAACCGTGGGGTTGAACGAGGCCAGAAGCGCCCCCGTGGGGCTGAACTTCAGGATGTCTCCGGTGCCATCCGCCTGGCCCACGTAGATGTTCCCCGCGGCGTCCAGGACACAGGACTCGGGATGCGAGTTGTAGCCGCTGCCGAAGTTGGCCAGCAGCAGGGTGCCCGTGTTGCCGAATTTGCTGACCGTGTCCGCGGTGAAGTCGGTCACGAAGAGGTTGCCCGCGGTGTCGAAGCACATCCCGGTGGTTTCGAAGCTGCCCGTGGTAGTGTTCAGCGTCTGGATGAGCGTGCCGGTCGGGCTGAAGCGCTTCACCTGTCCGTTGCCGACCGCGGCAAACACGTCGCCCAGGGCGAACGGCGGCTGGGCCTGGACGGTTTGGGTGCTCCACAGCGTGCTGGCGACGCTCGCGAGCAGGAGCAGGCTCACCAGCCAGATCCCGTGTTGCAAGCTGCGCGGCATGATGGCTCTTCACCCCCTTTGCTCAATGCCGTCTGTCGGACAGTCTCACCACGTCGGGCCCCGCACCGCTAAACCGGCGGGCTAGCAATGCCCCTCAGGAAGGAAAAACGAATACTAGGGGCGGCATGTTACAGCAGCAGGGAGGCGCGGTGGGAAACCCCGGTGCGTCGGGGAAGAGGCGGGGAAGTCCCGCTCCTGGCGTAGGGCCAGGCCGAGGGCGTGCTAGAGCACCCCTGCCTCGCGGTAGAGCGCCTCGTAGGCGTCGAGCAGCACCTGCTCGTCGAACCGCGCCACCGCCAGCGCCCGGCTCGCCCGCCCCATCGCCGCGCGCGCCGCCGGGTCGCGCAGCAGCCGCGCCAGCGCCGCCGCCAGCGCCGCCGCATCGCGGGGCGGCACCAGCAGCCCGTTCACCCCCGGCTCGATCACCATCCGGCAGCCGGGGATGTCGCTCCCCACCAGCGGCAGGCCGGCCGCCGCCGCCTCCATCAGGAAGCGCGGCGCGCCCTCGGGGTAGTAGCTGGGCAGCACCGCGACCGCCGCCTGGCGCAGGAGCGCCGGCATGTCCGCCACCGGCCCTAGGAACGTCACCGCGCCCTCCGCCTGCCAGCGCGCGAGCTGCGCCGCGGGGATGCACGCGGGGTTGCCGGGGTCGGGGGCGCCCGCCACCCAGAACTGCGCCGCCACCCCCGCCGCCCGCAGCTGGCGCGCCGCGGCCACGAACTCCCCCACCCCCTTGTCCCACAGCAGCCGCGCCGCCAGGAGCGCCACCGGCGCGGCATCGTTCGCGCCGGCCGGCGCCGGCGCGAAGCGCTGGACGTCGACGCCGGTGCCCGGGATCAGCCGCGCGCGCGCCGCGGGGACGAGCCGCGTCCCCACCAGCCGCGCCTGGTCGGCCGGGTTCTGGAACACCGTGTAGGTCGCCGGGGCGTGCAGCAGGCCGCGCAGCAGCGGCAGCACCGCCACCCGCAGGGCCGCGGCCAGCGGGTGGCGGCTGAACAGGAACCCCAGGCCGGTGAACGTGTTCAGCACCACCGGCCCGCCGGCCCGCCGCGCCGCCAGCGAGCCGTACAGGATAGGCTTGATGGTGAAGTGCTGGACGGCGGCGAACCGCTCGCGGCGGTACAGCCGCGCCAGCCGCGCCACCGCCCGCGCCTCGCGCAGCGGGTGCAGGCTGCGCCGCGCCACCGGCCACGGCAGCCAGCGGAAGCCCGCCGCCTGCAGGCCGGGCACGTACGGGCCCGGCGGGCAGATGAAGGTGACCGTCGCCCCCCGCGCGCGCAGCCGCTGCGCCAGCGGCAGCCGGAAGTGGTACAGGACCCAGTCCCAGTGGGCGACCAGGGCCACGCTAGCCATGGGCCGCCTGCTGCTCGAGCCAGGCCTGGAACATCAGCACGTCCCACAGGTGGTGGTGCCAGTGGCGCACCCCCGCCAGGTGCTCCGCCCAGCGCTGGCGGATCGGCCGCGGGTCGAAGAACCCCTCCGCGCGCAGCCGCCGCTCGTCCAGCAGCGCCTCGGCCCACTCGCGCAGCGGGCCGCGCAGCCAGGCGTCGATGGGCACGCCGAAGCCCATCTTCGGGCGCTCGACCAGCGGCCGCGGCACGTACTTGTAGAGCACCTGGCGCAGCAGCCACTTGCCCTGGCCGTCGCGCACCTTCAGGGCTAGCGGCAGGCGCCAGGCCAGCTCGACCACGCGGTGGTCGAGCAGCGGCACGCGCGCCTCCAGGCTCACGCCCATGGTCGCGCGGTCCACCTTCACCAGGATGTCGTCGGGCAGGTAGGTGATGGTATCCAGGTACATCATCCGCAGGGTGAAGTCGGGCAGGGCGGGCTGCTGGTCGGGGGTGGTGAGCGGCGTGGGCGGCTCGGCGGCGCCGGGCACCAGTGCCGCGGGCGCCTTCCAGTGGGAGACGATCCCGTGGTAGAGCGCGTCGGGGCTGTCGGCCGCCAGCACCTCGGCCAGCTTGTGGAGCTTGTCGCCCGGCTGGCGGGCGCGGAGCCGCCGCGGCAGGAGCGGGTCCAGCCCCCCCAGCACGCGGTCCCAGGCCTCGGGGCGCAGGGCGGTCAGGCCGCGCGCCGCCGCGCGGCGGAGCGGCCGCGGCAGCCAGCCCACCCCCCGCCACAGGGTGCGGCCCAGGAAGTAGCGGGGGTAGCCGCCGAACAGCTCGTCGCCGCCGTCGCCCGACAGGCACACCGTCACGTGGCGGCGGGCGAGCTGCGCCACGAGGAAGGTGGGCACCTGCGAGGAGTCGGCGAACGGCTCGTCGTACAGCGTGGGCAGGCGGGGGATAACGGCCAGCGTCTCCGCGGGTGTGACGTAGAGCTCGGTGTGGGCGGTGCCCAGGTGGCGCGCCACGGCCTTGGCCTCCTCGGCCTCGTTGTAGGCGGCGGCGTGGAAGCCGATGGTGAAGGTGCGCACCGGCTGGGCGCTCTGGGCCTGCATGAGCGCGACCACGGTGGAGGAGTCGATGCCGCCGGAGAGGAACGCGCCCAGCGGCACGTCGGCCTCCAGGCGCAGGCGCACGGCGTCGCGCAGCAGCGCCTCCAGCAGGGCGGCCGCCTCGGCGGGCGAGCCGGGGAAGGGGTCGGCGAGCCCCTGCTCCGCCGCGGCGCGCGCCGACCAGTAGGGCACGGGGGCGGGGAGGTGGCCCGCCTGGGCGGGGGCGAGGGTCAGCCAGGTGGCGGGCGGCAGCTTGTGGATGCCGCGGTAGATGGAGTAGGGCGCGGGCACGTAGCCGTGGCGCAGGTAGAGCGCCAGGGCGCCGCGGTCGATCGTGCCCTGGAAGGCGGGGTGGGCCCGCAGCGCCTTCAGCTCCGAGCCGAACAGGAAGGTGCGGCCCATCCAGCCGTAGTACAGCGGCTTCTCGCCCAGGCGGTCGCGCGCCAGGGTGAGGCGGCGGGCCTGGCGGTCCCAGAGGGCGAAGGCGAACATGCCGTTGAAGCGCGCCAGGGCCCCCTCCAGCCCCCACTGGCTGACCGCGGCGAGGAGGACCTCGGTATCGGAGTGGCCGCGGAAGCGGTGGCCGCGGGCGGCGAGCTCCTGGCGGAGGGCGCGGTAGTTGTAGATCTCGCCGTTGAAGACGACGACGTAGCGGCCGTCGGCGGAGAGCATGGGCTGGTGGCCCTCGGGGGAGAGGTCGATGATCGCCAGGCGGCGGTGGCCGAGGGCGACGCCGGCGGCGGCGTCGACCCAGACGCCGGCGTCGTCGGGGCCGCGGTGGGCGAGGGCGTCGGCCATGCGGGCGGCGCGGGCGGCGAGGGTGGCGGCGTCGGTGGCGCGCGCCAGGTCGAGGAAGCCGGCGATGCCGCACACGGCTCACCTCCTCCGCGCGGTCTGCGGCGAGCGATAGTAGCTAGCGCGGGTTACTCGATGCATCACCTGACGCCGCTACAGGGACAGCGCGCGTGACGAAGATATGGCAGGACGACCCGAGATAGCGCGCCAATGCTTGCATACTGGCAACATTTAGGCCGCCGAACAGTAGATAACCCGTGTAAAACAATCCGTTTGTAGCATAATGCTGCACTTCGAATCCATTCGTTTCGAATACCTTGACCCATCGTCTCTTGCTGAAATAATACAGCTCGGAGACGGCATTGGGATACTCGCCATGAGGTCCAGCCAGGAGCGCACGCCGCAGCAGATACATCACGCCCCGGCGTTGTATAAGCGTCGAGGCGGTCGGGGGCTGCTCGACCCCGAGGATCTTGGGCTGACGCCGGAGTATATAGAGCAAGAGATAGCCGTAGTGTGCCACACTGGTCCAGAAGCGCCAAGATGGAGTGGGCAGAATGTGGATAGCGAACCCGTTGGGCTTCAACACCCTTCGTATCTCGCTGAGCAACGCTGGCAGGTGCCGCACATGCTCCAGAACATTCGAGGAAAAGACCAGATCGAAGGACGCACTCTCGAAAGGAATATTGTAACCGTCGTACGTTATTATTGGGTAGTACAGCGTAGCCCATGCTGGTCTGGAGGCAATGTCGATAGACGCGATACGGCACCCCCAGCTAGCGATGATAGCCGCCTGATAGCCGTTGCCCCCGCCGATCTCGAGCACGCGCATCCCGGGCGAGAACCACGCTCTCACCCGGCTCAGCTCGGTCCGCCGAATGACCTCTAGCGGGCCTTCGGCAGCGCGGCCGGCCATGTCCCCTTGGCCCTTCATGAGCGCCTCGCGTTCACTGCCGTCGCCCCTTGCGCGGCTTGCGCCAGCTCCGCGTACAGCGCCGCGTACTGCTTGGTCACCGCCTCGAGCGAGAACAGCGTCGCCACCCGCGCCCGCGCCGCCCGCCCCAGCGCCTGCCGCTCGGCCGCCGGCCGCGCCAGCAGCGCCGCCCAGGCCGCCGCCAGCGCCGCCGGGTCCCGCGGCGGCACCACGCGGCCCGTGTCGCCCACCAGGTAGGCCGCGTCGCCCACGTCCGTCACTACGCACGGCACCCCGCAGGCCATCGCCTCCCCCACCGCGTTGGGGAAGCCCTCCCCGAAGGCCGACGACAGGGTAGCGAGGTCCAGCCCGGGCAGCAGCGCCGCCACGTCGTCCCGCTCCCCCAGCAGGTGGAGGTGGGGCTCGAGCCCCAGCGCGCGGGCCGGCGCCGCCAGCCGCGGGTTGTGCCAGTCCACGCCGGCGCCCACCAGCACGAACCGCACGTCGGCGCGCATGTCGAGCAGGCGCCGCGCCGCCTGCAGGAACGTCGCGTGGTCTTTCTGTGGGTCGTAGCGGGCGACCAGCCCGATGAGCGGAGCCGCGGGCGGCGCGCCCAGCAGCTGGCGCAGCCGCGCCGGCGCGGCGGGGTCGGGCCGGAACTGCTCCAGGTCGAAGCCGTTGGGGATGACTCGCCACCGCCGCGGGCGGTAGCCCAGCCGCTCGTGATCCTCCTTTGCCCGGTAGGAGCAGGAGACCACTGCCTGGGGCGCCCGCGAGAGAGCGGCCAGCAGCCGCCGCGTCAGCGCGGTCAGCGGCGGGTAGTGGCGCAGGTCCATATCGGAGCATTGCACGTTCCAGACGACGGCGGGGACGCCGGCCAGCCGCCCGGCCACCAGCCCCAGCAAGTCGGCGTGGTACAGCCAGGTCTGGAGCACGGCCGGCCGCTCGCGGCGCAGCAGCCGCCACAGGCGCCCCACCGCCTGCGGGGCCG
>Ga0209810_1000850_pt1 | contig 55541 bp, 50 predicted proteins | sample Coa_R1_7_FD_187159 | JGI IMG/M metagenome (GOLD analysis project Ga0209810, IMG submission 187159) | Surface soil microbial communities from Centralia Pennsylvania, which are recovering from an underground coalmine fire - Coalmine... | ecosystem: Environmental > Terrestrial > Soil > Unclassified... | reverse complement strand
GGGCCAGTCGCTCATGCAAGTCTTTATTCTCTTGTCGAAGCTGAAGCAGTTCTTCTTCTGGCGTCATGCCCTTACTCTACAGGATGTTGAACTCTTTGGCAAATCTCTAGGACACCTGAGTAGTTACAAATTTTTTTCGTATTTCACATGTAGCAACAGCGATCCTTGCTCTCCTATAACTTGAGCCTCTCGTTATTACTGAGTTTTTACAAAATATTCCTTGAATTTACTAATATTCTTGGGATTTTAAAAACTGAGATATTGACAAAAGCACAAGTACTTATTATAATATTGATGAGTAATAGTTATTCAGCCAGAAAACTGAGAGATCTAGCCAAGCTATTAGTATTTTAGGATATCTATTGAAAGGAGTGCATTCAATGCATCCTCGTCGCTTCTTCTCACAATTACTACCGTTTTGCTTTGCTCTAATGCTGGTTTCTTTTATAAGTACTCTGCGGTCGCCCATCATCTTTGCAAATTATAGCTTCGATGGTGGTTATTGGCCGAATAATTTTGCAATTCAGTACATCAAAGATTCCATGACGAGCAAGGATAGCGCAGGGTTTACCAATGGTATAAATGCATGGAATAATGATCCTTATGCTCCTGTTTACTTTGTTGGTTATTCAGGTGGGAATCATGTAGAAATGTGGGATCAAAACGATGGTAACGATGGATATGACGGCTATTCATGGAGGGATACTTCGTCTTTTGGTTGCAATGTTAACGGTACTACGGTATATGTAATTGCCTATGCGGCGGCATATTTGAATACCTACTATACAAATCAGAGTAAATATACTAGTGGTGGAGCAGTTCAAAGTGTAGCGGCACACGAACTTGGACATGATGTTGGTTTGGGTCATGATCCCAATGAAAATCAACTTATGTATGCTACTACAGATCGATGGTGGGTTGATGGGATAAATAGCCCTCAAAGTGATGATAACGCTGGTGTTAATGCCATCTATTCCAAATGCTGATATGCGCTAATTGAAGCGACTCGCATTCAAGAAAAAGGAAGAACTTGGTCTTTCGCCGGATGTTCTCAAGAGCAAATTATCTCTTGCTCTAGTTTGCAATGAGAGAGGTTAATGAAAGTTTAGCTTGCAAGGAGATTTCTAATGCCAAATACTAGTAAGCATAGCCCTATATTAGCGGTCTTGATGAAAGCCCTACTTGCAATAGTGATGATTGCAGGAATTGCAGCATGCCAACAATCACCCGGCATGACGAGCAAAAAAACTTCTAGCAGCACCTCTCATATAGTGATGGTGGACGCATCTCTCGCTCATATCTACAGATCACTGAAGGAGTTAAAAGGTGACTCAACTTTGATTGTGCTAGGTACTGTAAACTCACAGTCAACGTCTATTGGAAATCATGGCATACCCTACACAACTTCGGTCTTAAATATTGAGCGCACTTTACTGGGCAAATTAACAAAGAAGGTACTTGTACGACAGATAGGAGGTATAATGTCGGATGGCGCATCCATGGAAGTGGAAGGTTTTCCATTGCTACACATTGGCTCCCGCTATTTTCTATTTCTCACACCTAGTCCAATCACTGCACAGATGTATCCAGTTGGAGCATATCAAGGGGTGTTTGTCGTAGACACAAACAATCAGGTAAGCTCTATCAATGGGCAAGGATTGCCAATCAAAGATGTTCCACTCAATACATTTGTTCAAGAAGTGCTCTCGTCATAAGTATTGCAATTAAATTTATCAGACCGTAGAATTATTATATAACTTTTCCGCTGGGAAAAGTTTAAGCCCATTACTCCAAAAAAATGTTATGGGTGGTCAGAATCAACCCATTGGAAGATAATCATTTGGAGACGGGAGTCTGGCAGTATATGAACGCGGAGAATCTGACTAACAATAGATTAAATCTTCACCCCCACATATCTTTCATGGCCCGAATAACCATGTTATTGGGAATTTTGAGTCTAGTATCTGTCTTTCTCGCTCTTACAGCAGTGTTTCTGGTGATGACAGCAGGTATCTATACCTATCTCCCAGCAGGTCGTGAGTACCTCTACCTACTCTTCTGGCTGCTCTGGTTGCCTCTCCCAATCGTTACCATCATCTGTGGCACTTATGCCAGGAAAGCCGCAACCGTGCGTGGAAAGTATGATCTTGCTTTGATTGGCCTCATGCTTGGCTATGTGAGCCTTGCTATCATCAGTGCCATTATATTTGCCGAAATAACTCTGTTCTTCCGTGCATCAGGATGCACGCCTGCTGTTCCATGCGAATAATAATGTAACTGGATAGTCAATCAGGAAGTAGCTTGCCAACCGGCCAAATTTGCTAAACTTCATCAAATCACCACTGCGTTCTCGTTTATTGCCAGTGAAAGCCGTCCTGAAGAATTGTGACAACCAAATCAGGTAATCTCCCGTCCTGTAGGGACAGCGGCTGGTGCCTGTCCTAGTATCGCAACCAGGACAGGCACCAGCCGCTGTCCCTACAGGAGCTTTGTGAACAATTTTTCATAAAAATACCACCCACATACCATTACTTTGGTCATGCTCTCAAGCCTGATCCATTGTCATACACGACTATTTTAATTAACATGTATTGACGAAAGCCAACATTCCAACGGGTGTTAGCGGCACATATTGATTGAAGTGCAAAGTGGTAGAGTGCGGATTTATCCAGCACGTGGTAGAGTGTGGGTTTATCTCGCACATCAGCAGAAGAGGTAGAGATTTGATGAACGCTGAAGCATTGATAGGAACGGTACTTGGAACGTGTACACTGCAACGATTGATTGGGCAAGGGGGCATGGGCGCGGTCTACCTGGCCCAGCAATCTCGTCCTCGCCGCCAGGTGGCCGTAAAGGTATTGCTGCCGGCTGCGAAGCTCAAGCCGCACCAGCTGGCCGCTTTCCTGGAACGCTTCCGCCGTGAGACGGACGCAGCCGCCTCGTTGGAGCATCCCAATATCATGCCCGTCCACGAATATGGCGAGTACGATGGACTGGCTTACCTGGTGATGCCCTATATCAGCGGGGGCACGCTGCGCGATGCCATGGAGCGCGAAGGGCCGATGAGCCTGGAGAAAGCTGCCTTCTACCTCGATCAAGTCGCCGCCGCCCTCGATTTCGCTCATGCGCACGGCGTCATCCACCGCGACATCAAGCCTGCCAATATTTTATTGACCTCCGAAGGTCGTGCCTTGCTGACCGATTTCGGCCTCGTCAAAGTGATTGCCGATGGGCAGTCCGCCCAGACTCGCCTCACCGGAGAAGGCGCTCCCGTTGGCACCCCGGACTATATGTCTCCCGAGCAGGTCATGGGAGATGAGGTCGATGGGCGCGCCGACCTCTATTCGTTGGGCGTCATCCTCTACCAGATGATTACCGGCACGACGCCATTTCAGGGCGAGACGCCCATGCAGATTGCGGCGCAGCAGTTGCATACTCAACCCGCTTCGCCTCGCCTGCTGCGCCCCGATTTGCCCATAGCTGTTGAACAGGTCATGCTGCGCATGATGGCCAAACGACCCGCCGACCGCTTCCCGACTGGGCGTGAGTTCGCCCTTGCTTTCCGCGCCGCCATGACCTCCGTGGAACTCCCATCCTTTGTAGCGACGAATTCAGCCTCCATCCCTGCTACTCCTGCCCATACCGGCTCATCGAGCCTGCTCTCCCGGCGTTCAGGTGGGCTGCTCGATCCCCAGTGGCAATCAGGCATGTTTCCGGTAGTGACTCAGGACCAGGACAGGAGCTATGCAACGGGCGTTCTGCCCGCCGCTAATGCCGCTATGCCGGTCCGCTCCTCCGGTCTGCTTTCCAGAACAGGCATGTTTCCCAGGGTCGGAACCACAGGAACCTTCGCGGCAGCCACGGCAAACGACCAGGTACCTGTCACACCGCCTGGCGGGCGTTCCCTACTCGGGCGCAATCAAGCTAGCGCCTATGCTCCAGCCCAGGACCTCTACGGCCAGCCAACGCTGCCACAGGTGGACTTTAACGGCATGCCTATCCCATTCGATCAAATGCCGGGCAGCGCCAATCTCACCGCCGGTGTAGCGATGTTTCCAACCGCGAGCGACAAACAGCCGGCGATACTCCCCTCTGCTTTCACACAAATGTCGCCGGATTTCAAAACAACCTCGGGTTCTCTGGCCGTGCCGAACTACGAGCAGATCAATGGCAGCACTACCGTCAAGTTGACCGGCCCTCTGAAGATTGTACAGGTTCCGGTAGCCGGTCAACCAGGCCAGTACATGACCGGCCTTTTGAGCGTCCCAACACAGGCGCCACCCCCGGCTCCCCCCACCAGAGGCTTCTCGAAAAAAGTCCGCATCATAGGACTATTGATCGCCCTGGTTATCCTGCTAGCAGGTGGCACAGCGGGACTCGCCTTCGTGCGTTCGCACTCCTCGCAGCAGTCAACATCCTTGAACAGCGGTTATCCTGCCGCAAGTAGCACTCCCAACTTGCAGGCTACCACCATCGCCCAGGCAACGGCTACCGCTCAGGCAAATATTATCCTTTCAGATGCGCTTGACCAGAACTATCACAACTGGCCCATCTCAAATTCCGGCACGAAACTCTACCAGTTCAAGAATGGCGCATATCATATTACCAATCTAAGCGATCAAGGCGTTGCGGTTGTGCTGCAGGCCGGCTCATATAGCCAGCCAATCGGTTACCAGTTAACCATGCAGGAGATCAAGGGAGATGATACCTCGATTAATAACTCCTTCGGCATGATTATCCGCTATAGCCAGCAGACCAAAGGCAACCAGGTCATCAACACCTTCTATAGCTTTGAAGTCGTCAATACCAACAACGGGGAATACAGATTTTACAAGTATGACAACAGCAAGGGCCCCTCGGTCAACCCGTGGACGTTGCTCTGGCACCAACCATTTGGCAAAGAATTTCACCAGGGTCACACCTCTAAGAGCATCAATACGGTGAAAATCTTTGCTAACGGCAGCACTTTTACTTTTACTGTGAATGGTAAGGTAGTGGGAACCGCTAAAGATAGCTCGTTCAAAGCTGGCACCGTTGGTATGCTCGTCAACCTCAAAGGTACCGAAGTCGCCTTTTCCGATCTGCTGATCACCAGGAATTAAAACATCGGTGAGCGTGCAGAGGGCGACCCCATGAATAGGGTTTTTGCAGCGCCCAGGCAAAAACCCTATTCATGTAAGGCCCTCCAGGGTTCCTACACGCTTGCCTTGATAAGTACTTTTGTCACCCCCCTGAGCCTGAAAGATTGTCAGAACTGTCTCAGTTTAATACTATACACACATGGGGATGTTGGCCGTGGGTATTCGTGTGCCCGCGAGCAATACACCTATCTATCCTGCGACCGTGTCATTCTGAGCGCAGCGAACGGGGAAGAATCTCAGTCTGACATCGCCGCGAGGTAGGCAGGGACGGACGTAAGGAGAAAATTTTGATGAAAACGGAAGCGTTGATCGGAAAGGAATTAGGCTCAAGCACACTGCAAAGACTCATTGGCCACGGCACGTTAGGCACCGTCTACCTGGCTCAGCAGAGCCGCCCGCGTCGCCAGGTTGCCGTCAAAGTGTTCGTGCGCGCAGCTGCGCTGGAACCTCCTCTCCTCGACGAATTTCTCGCGCGTTTCCAGCATGAAGTGGATGCCGCCTCTTCGCTGGAACATCCACATATTCTCTCCATCCATGAATATGGTCAACATGTTAAATTAGCATACCTGGTCATGCCGTTCGTGAAAGGTGGCACACTCCGCGACAGATTGGAACGTGATAGCGCGCTTCCCCTTTCTACAGCTGCCGATTACCTGGAGCAACTGGCAACCGCTGTAGATTTCGCTCATAGCAAGGCAATCATTCATCGTGATATCAAACCGGGCAATGTATTGATTGCGTCCGATGGCAGGCTGCTGCTTGCCGATTTCGGCTTGACCAATGTTGTATCAGAGGGCAAAATGGCCTCCGTGCGCCTGGCCGCGGCAGGAATGCTCGATTATATGGCCCCCGAGCAGGTCGTGGGCAAAAGGATAGATAGCCGCGCGGACATCTATTCGCTCGGCGTTGTGCTTTACCACATGGTTACCGGAACAGTTCCTTTTAAAGGGGAGACGTTGACACAGGTGGCCGTGAAGCATTTGCAGGTACCTCCTCCATCGCCGCGCGCCTTACGCCCGGATTTGCCGCTAGAAGCAGAACAGGTCATCTTGCGCGCGCTGGCCAAGCGCCCGGGAGAGCGCTACCAACACGCGCAGGAACTCGCCTCCGCTTTCCGCCTCGCCTTGCAATCCAGCGTTGAAGCACAAACTCAAACCGGGCAGCTCCGCGAGCAGAGCGGCACATATGAAATCAACACCCAGCCTGCATCCCATAAGCCTCACAGCCTGTTTGATCCACAGTGGCAGACGGGCACGCTTAACGTAGTACACAATGGGCGCCAGGACACAGGAGCAGATAAGGCGCTTCCATGGGCCTCGCACGGGCAAACGGGGTTCTTGCAGGAACCCACGACGAGCAGCGGAACCGGGCAGTTTCGCATGCTCGGCAAAACTTCAAGGAGCGCCACGCAAGAAGATAGGGCTTCCGGTCAGGCATTGGAGACGCCTGTGAAAGCCGATCCCGTGTCTCCTTCTCCTGACGCGGGTACGACAGGAGCCTTAAGGCTACAAAACTACGAGCCGGGCAATACCGGCACGATCAAGCTGACCGGCCCGGCCAAAGTCGTGCGCGTGCCTGTCGCGGGCCAGCCAGGTCAATATGTGACCGGACTGCTGCCGGTATTGCCTGCCGCCGAGCCACAATCATCGCCCGGCAGGCCAGCAGGTGCCAGGAATAGAAATGTAAAGGTCCTGGCAACCGCGTTGCTCGTCCTGCTCCTGGTCGGCTCCGGTATCTTCGCGTTCGCCAGGATACGTAGTAATCAGTCACCATCAACGGCTCAAAACAAATTACATAACAAACCCATGATGGTTAACCAGACGCCTGATATTGCAGCTACGGCTACCGCAGATGTGAAGGCGACTGCTGAGGCCAATATCATTCTCTCCGACCCCCTGGATCACAATATTCACAACTGGCTCGTCAAGAACACCGGAACCACACTCTATCAGTTTCAAAATGGCGCATATGTCATCACCAACAACGACCCTGCGCGGGGAGCGCCCGCTATCTTGCAGGGCGTAACTCTGAGCAGCCCGTTTGGCTATGCTTTGACGATGGAAGAAATTCGTGGCGATGACAACTCCATCAATAATGCGTTTGGCATGATCTTGCGCGCCACCACGCAGCAGAAGGGTGGCAGGACGATCACGACCTTCTATAGCTTCGAGGTCACGAATAATCCGGGCGGCGAATACGAGTTCTGGAAATACGATGACAGCCAGGGATCGAAGGCGAATCCCTGGCAAGAGCTCTGGCACCAACCATTTGGCAAAGAATTTCATGAGGGACATGGGCCAAAAAGTATCAATACCTTCAAAGTCTTCGCCAATGGCAAAAGTTTTACGTTGACAGTAAATGGGAAACACGTTGGCACCGTCCAGGATGGCTCGTTCTCCAGCGGTGCCGTTGGCATGCTCGTCAATCAGAAAGGGACAGAAGTCGCTTTCTCAAATTTGTTACTGACAAGAAACTAGTAGGGACAGCGCCTTGTGCCTGTCCTCAACAGAGCCATATTGATCGGTTGATTGTGAAAAATCATTGCCTGTTCTCATTGGAGCTGGAGGCATCACTTGACAAACATACTCATCACTATCACGCTTGTGCTTACCGTTTTTCTGTTGGCCTTGAACTGTTTCCTCGCGGTGTTCTACCGTAAAAGACGTGCTGCCGAGATTGTGTCGTATATTGTGGTGGGATTGATCGAGCTGGGCCTGTTTGTCTTTACGCTCATGCTGCGTCTTGGCATTCTGCGGCATATCCCCTATCACCTGCCGCCCCATTTGCCTTTTAACCGCGCCGAAATCGGTGCGACGATTACCATTGCCATCGGCCTCTTCCCCGCCGCTTACTGGCATCGCACCTCACTCTCGCAACTACGACAGCGTATGGCACGCGATGCCCAGGCCATGCAGCAGCGCGAAGCCGGTGTTCAGGTCCGCAGTAGCGCACCAGGAGAATGGATGAACTAGGACGAATAACTGATCTTCTGAAACTACGCGCCCTCTATTCGCGTAGTTTGCTTAGTGTCATCGACTCATTTTTCCTATTTGATAGCCATATCCATCATGCGTTCTTAACTAGCAGGTGTCTTGACAACAGCCTGTTATTCAGTTATTATGTGCTATAGCAATTAGTTATATCTTTAAATGTAGCACTAAGAAAGGGTAACAATGCTTCCTGAGCAGAATCAATCCATGATGGCAAAGCCGGTGATGCGACAGCAAAATCCTTTTCAAGAGAAGATATCGGCTGCCGTGGTAGCGCGTGACCTTGTGCGGATGTTTGGGCAGAAGGTCGCGGTGAACCATCTCAATCTGACAGTACAGCGTGGTGAGTTTTTCGGCTTTCTGGGTCCAAATGGAGCCGGTAAATCCACCACCATCAAAATGCTGACCGGCCTTTTGCGGCCTACAAGCGGCTCCGCATACGTGGGCGGCGTCGACGTATGGAGCGACCCTATCCGGGCGCGCTCGTTGATGGGCGTCCTGCCGGAATATCTGAACCTGTATGAACGCCTGACCGGGCGCGAGTTTCTTACCTTCGCCGGACACATGTACGGGGTGCCGGAAGCCGATATCCGGCGCCGTTCGGAGGAGCTGCTGCAAGTGCTGACGCTCAATGATGATGCCGATAAGTTGATCGTCGATTACTCTGTCGGCATGCGCAAAAAGATCGCGCTGGCAGCCGCGCTCATCCATCGCCCGCAGGTACTCTTCCTCGATGAGCCATTCGAGGGCATTGATCCGGTCAGTTCGCGCGTCATTCGCGATATCCTGCACGATGCGACGCGCCATGGCACCACCATCTTTTTCTCCTCGCATATTATGGAGGTGGTGGAGCGCCTTTCCACACGCGTCGGCATTATCAACCAGGGAACGCTGGTGGCCGAAGGTACGCTGCAAGAACTGCGCGACCGGGCACAGGAGGGCAAGGATGCAACCCTCGAAGACATCTTCCTGAACGTGATTGGCGCGCGCGAAGAGGCACATAATCTAAGCTGGCTTGAATAGCTCGCCGGGTGGAACATTAGCGTTTCCGCCGTTTTCCTATCTCCAGGAGGGATATATGGTCGTGCATAGTGATAAGCTGCGCTGGCTCTTCTGGTTGCGCTGGAAGGTCTTCACGCGAGGCTTTGTACGCAGCCCATGGAGCGCAGTCGGTTCCATTTTCCTGTTTCTATTCGTTTTGGGATTCGCGGGTTCGGTTGCTGTAGGCTCCTTCTTTGCCTATCGTCTCCTGCCTGCCCCTGCCAATACAGAACTGGTATTCATTGTCCTGACCGCGGTCTACTTCTTGTGGATCATCCTGCCCCTGCTGGAATATACCGTTAATGAGGGTCTGGATGTCTCCAAATTAATACAATTCCCGCTCACGCGTGCTGAATTGATGTCGAGCCTGCTGTTCTCGACCCTGCTTGATATTCCCACCATCGGTCTTATCCTTGTTTTTGCCGCCGTAGTCGCAGGTTGGGCCATTTCTGTGCCCGTGGGAATACTGGCTTTTGTCGCCATGCTGATCTTCTATGTGCAGGTAATCGGCATCAGCCAGCTGGTGCTGGCCATCTTGATGCGCACATTGCAGAGCCGCCGTTTCCGCGACCTGAGCATTATCATCATCGCCGTCTTTTCCTCGTCCTGTTACCTGATCCAGCAGTTCGTGCTGGGTGGCACGCGGCTGCAACACTTTTACGAGAGCCTGAAAAGCGCCAGTTTCTCCCCTTATCTACAGTGGTTGCCGCCGGGTATGGCTGCGCGCTCAATTCAACAGGCGGTCGCCGGCAACTGGGGGGCAAGCCTTGCCTTCCTTGGTCTCTTGCTGGTCGTCACCGCGGTAGTATTGTACCTCTGGCAGGTTGTGCTTGAAAGCAGCATCAGCACGCCTGAGGTTAGCGGCTCCGGGCGCAGGCATGCCCGTCGCCAGCATGCCCCGGCCTTGCCTGCCGGTACTGAAATTGCCGGCACGACCCTGTGGAGTCGATTGATATCTCCGCAGGTACGCGCCATCGCCACAAAAGATCTCAAATACTTCTGGCGCGACCCCCAGCTCAAGGTGGTGATGTTCCAATCGCTAATCTACGTCGCCATCTTCATTCTAGGGCCATTATTCAACCCCAACTCCGCCCGTTTCGGCGGTAGTAGCTACACGCTGTATATTGTCCCCTTAATCGTCTTCCTGTTCACCATCACGCTCTCGCTTAACTCCCTGGGCCTGGAGCGACAGAGCCTTACCACGCTATTCCTTTTTCCAGTCAAGCCGGAACGCATCCTGTGGGCAAAAAACCTGGCTGTGTTTATGCTGGGTTTAGGAGAACTGATTGTACTGATCATTCTGGCCGCATTCCTGTCGCGGGCCTGGAATCTTGTCTTGCCTGTGCTGGCTATCGCGCTGGCGGGAATGGGCATCACCCTCGGCTGCGGCAACTTCACATCCGTTTACTTTCCGCAGTACGTGCGGCAGATGCAGCGCGGCTTTCGCGCTACCGGGCAATCGTCGCAGGGAGGGTGCCTGCGCGGCATCGTATCGCTGCTCATGCTGGCCGTAACCGCCGTCTTATTGATACCGGTTGGTGTGGCGCTGATCCTGCCCGTTCTTTTCCATGTGCAGTGGGTATGGGCCGTTTCCATTCCCCTGGCTCTCGTCTACGGCATCACCTTTCACCAGGTCGTGACGCGCCTGGTAGCGCCGCGCATCATCGATCGGACGCCGGAGATACTGGCGATTACGACGCGGGAGCAATAGTCATCCCTACTGCTTCCTCATCAAGTCCTTTTTATGAGCCGATGAGCGCATATATCTCCAGAGCAGGAAAAGAGGGATGACGATGAGCGCGATGACCAGCGCGTAGGCTCCGATTGCGATGATCGTTGACAATCGCTGCGCCTGCTGTGGACTACTGTTGCCGATGGCGGGCGGATACAGCCCTGTGATGATGAAGTGTGGCTCGCCGCCTACATGGATGGTATTGAAGATTTGCTTGCCTGGAATGTCCAGCATTGCCACGTTTCCGCCCTGCAGCGCGATAAAACCGAGCTGCCCATCGCTTGTGATGGCGATTGATTGCGGGGCAACACCCAGGCGAATAGTGTTGATCGGTTCGTGCGGCGGGACAGTCGTGCCAGGTGTAATTGGGCTTAGCACCTCAATGACCTTGTGCTGTATGTCGGGTACGTAAACTTCGCCTGTGATCGCGTCATAATCCATTGGGCCAAACTGACCTCCGCTCAACAAGGCAGGCAGAGGCTTGCGCGATGCCAGGTCTATGGCGTAGACATCGCCGTTGCGCGTTGTCAGGTACACAAACTCTCCCGCCGGAATGGTGACATATTGCGGACCGCCAGGGATCGGAATGCTGGCAATCAGGTTGCTGTTGGTATACACATTCATGGCGGTCGTCGTGGCTACCCACAGCTGGTTGCCGTTCCCTCCCGAGATGCCGGAGCCAACGTAGGCTACCGCCATGCCATAGACGTCACCGCTGGTGGTGATGGTTTTCTTTATGGCGCAATTCGTGGGGTCGATTTCTGTGATCGTGTTGGAAGCGTTGCCGGCCGCGTAAAGGATATTGAGGCCTGCATCGAATGCCACCAGGCTGGGCCGTCCGGGAACATTTGCCGTACAAACCGTCTGCCCCGTTTTTGCCGCGAGCAAGGTAACGCGTCCCAATGCTGGCTGCGCGATATAGAGAAAACGCCCATCCAGGCTTAAATAGACCATGGATGGGTCGCCTGGAACAGCAAAGTTATTGACTACTTTTTGCTGCGAGATGTCGATAACACTCATGCCATTCCCTGCCCCTGCCACATATGCCAGGTTGGGCGCTCCCCCATCGGCATAGGCAAGCTGAGTGGCGGGGGACAGCAAAAATAAGCACAGCAGAGCAATGCCTATCCCATATATTTTTACATGATGCAAACTCATTGTCTCCATACTCACGATGCCGGAGGTGTTAATGAAGTCCACCCCTTGCTATTTGCGTCCAGGCGATACATTGCCGTTGGATAGGAAAGCGAGAGATATACTACTGAGGGATTGGTTGGATCGGCGGCCAGAACTGCCAGGTTGCCATTGATGTGCGGCAGCTGGCTCCAGGTGCGTCCACCATCTTCGCTGCGATAGACGGCCAGCCCGGTTTTGCCATAAATGACCTGCGGCGAAGCAGGTGACACGGTTAGCGCGGCAATAGAAGCCTGGCTATACATCAACTTGAACGTCTTGCCACCATCTTGTGATGCGTAGACACCCGCGTCACCGGAGGCATAGATAGGGCTATGTGGTCCTGCCGTCGCTACGTCATCGATGCCGCCCTCGATATTTTTGAAGACCTGCCAGTGATTCCCGCCGTCTGTACTGCGTGCCATACCATCGCTGCCGTAGACCAGCAGTTGACCCGGCGCTCCCGGAATGGGCAGGATGCCAAAGATCAATCCAAAGGGCAGTGTGCCGGTGCTGGAGAAGTGCTGGCCGTTATCCAGGCTGACTTTCAGTCCCAACGCTCCCTGGTCGAAAAGATAGATGTAGACCTCGTTGGGGTTGTCGTTACCGGCTGCCTCAGTATAGATATAGCTGGAGGTGAGGCTGGACGTGGGTATCGAAAGTTTCCACGTTTTGCCCTGATCGTCGCTTGTATAGAGGCCCAATGTACCGGAATGGGGAACTGTCGCAAGTTGTGTCAGGACATAGAGCCTGTCGGGATCGAGCGGGCTATAGGTGAGCGCATAGGCCATTAAGCCGCCCATTGGTTGGCCCGGACCTGCCGCCACCTGTTGCCAGGTCGCGCCATCATCCTGGGAGCGAAAAATACCGTAATGTGTTGCCAGCACCAGGACATGCGAAGGCAAGGCGATCAAGGAATGCACGTGATTGGTCGCTATTCCAAAACCATTGACTGCTAGAGGCGTTGCGGTTGCATCGGATTGTGCTCCATTGCCGCTCCCACCGCCACTGCAGGCGGCCAGCAAAAACGCGATCGCTATAAACATGATAATGCGTGCATGTTTAAACTGTTCCATAGTTACACTGGTTACATCTTTCTCTGTGAACGATGAACTTCAAAACCGCTCACTATATTACCATATCTAACGAATATTGACGCATCAAAATATCCTGGTGATTACCTACAAGTGGGTGGGAGATTCTTCGTTGCACTCAGAATGACATGCCCCGCGCTGTCATATCGCATTCTCTACGTTGTCATAGGGATGTTCTGCAATGGACGTAGGGCCGATTCATCGGCCTCGCGCCCGTTGCCACAGTAGCTTGTTCAAACCCATTATCGGCCCCGCCGTTGTAACATCAATCTTGCGCGGTAAATTTGACCGTCGCCTCGTGCAATGCGCCATCGGGCGTATGTATTATTATCCTCACCTGCCAGTCGCCCGGCATACTTAAATCCCCGGCGGCACTGAAATGCCCTTTCCCATCGGGTTGTAGAGTAAGCGTATCGGTCCCCATATCCATATCGAGCATGGTGTTGTCAAGCGAAACCCCGACATTTGTAGCAGGCTGACCCGTTGCATTGTCAGTAACCGTCGCTGTGAAGACGTTGGAGCCGAAGCGATCAGGATTGATGTTGAGCGTGATAGTAAATTTCTTATCGGTTGTTTTCACTGTGGTATTGAACGACGAATTTTTCGCCGCCGGGGCCGCGGAGGTTGTAACCGGAGCAAGCGTACCAACAAAGACATTCATCAGCCCGGCGCATACCAGTATACCTGCGCCCAGCAGTGGCTGCCAGCGCAGGACCGATTTCAGTTGTTGAGTTTTCTTCGCCATCCGTCCTTCGCGCAATCTCACCTGTTGAGCAAGCAATTGATTCTGGCGCGAAGTTTCCCGGCCATTGGCTGCGGTTGTGGCCTGCTGTAACGTACTACCTCGATTTATTACGTTCCCCTCTTCTGCCGCTGTCGCCTGTTCGGATGGGGCAATCAGCTGCGCTCCTACAGGCGACCCGGTGACTTGCAGATTTTTTAAGCGCTGCGCAGCATAAGCGTATTTCTTCTGCTCTTTTTTCAGTCGCGGGCTGAGCAGGCCAATCTGAATGGCGCTGGCTAGCAGTAATAAACCCGTAAGCACGATATGGACAAGCAGCGCGCGTCCATAAGCAGTCGCTAGAAATTGTTGCCCGGAACTCAGATGGAATGTGGCGCTGAAAGGACCTGTGACGGCCATAATCAGCACTCCGGCAACGACCAGCGGCGTGGCATAGGGAATGACGGTTGCCAGCGAGCGTGACTGTTCTGCCGGCGCCCTGCGTTTGAGAACCGGCAGGTAAGCGGTCGCGATGTACATGATGCCACCAACCCAGAGCGCCGCCGCCAGCAGGTGCAACCAGTCTATCACGACGGCAAAGACAAAGAGGTTTATTCTGACCCCTGTAGCAGGGCTTGACATAGACATGGCGACGAATAGCAGCGAGCCCAGGAAAAAATTGACCAGGGAAAGCCCGTTATTGACGGCCCGCGAGCGCTGCTTGTGCGCTACCATGTAGACTGCGAGCAGCAATGCCACAACAATCACTATCTCGCCCATCGTCCAGTATGTGCCGAAACGCCCGCCGCCAAGGACATCTCCAAGCAGCGAAAGGGAGAATGCATCTGCCCAGTTCCCGCCCGCGATATTGACTGCCTGCCCGATCAACACACCGATATTAGCCAGCAGGAGCACGACGAGCGTGGGCAGCGAAAGGCGCTGTTCGAAATACTGCTCCACCTCTTCATTGATGGATCGTTCCTCTACATGTGCCTGCGATGCAAGTCCAGGCACGAAATTCGACCACAGCTGCGCTCCCATCCAGAAGACAGCCCCAAGCTCAACCAGCGTTATCATAATGAAGTTGAAAAATGTCGGGCCGTCGATTTGACTGGCATTCAGGACGGCGAGCGTCTCTAAAAAATATCTCATCTATTTCATCCAAATCTTCTACTGTCAGGCGCGGGATCCTGATGAATTTTGACGAGCGAATCAGGGAATCCGTTCGTGTCATGCTGAGCGCAGCGAGAATTCCGCTCTGTTCACTTAATAAAAAGTCAGCATCAAATAGAGAATCCGTTCATGTCATGCTGAGCGCAGCGAAGAATCTGCGTCGAGGGCCACCGAGATTCTTCGCTGCGCTCAGCATGACATGGCCAGAGATTGCTTGCCTCATTCGGTTGTCAAATTTCACGAGGGGCGTACCCTGGTGGTCGCCCGCCGTCAGGTATATTGTCTTTCATCTTTATAAGAGCGTCAAGTAGGGGCGTACCCCGGTGGTCGCTCGCCGTCTCTCAGGCTCAGGGAGCGGCCGGTATAAGTTTATGCCGGATGGCGAAGCGCACCAGGTGCGTTATGTCGCGCAACCCCAGCTTTTCCATGACGTTCGCGCGGTGCGCCTGCACGGTCTTGATGCTCAGCACCAGCCGGTCGGCAATTTCTTGATTGGTATGCCCTTCCGCTACCAGCTTCAGCACCTCTATTTCGCGCGGAGTCAGCGTTCGCAGTTCCTGAGCAAGGTTCGTTGCTGCGGGGTTCGCAACATCTCTATTCTGGTCGTTTAGCCCCGCTGGAGATGCTGTAACATAGGCATGAATGAGGGCCCTGGCCAATCCGGGGTACAGGAACGCATCCCCGCGAGCCACGGCGGAAATAGCCATCTGCAAGTCGCCGGGCGCGGCCTTCTTGACTAGATAGCCAGCTGCGCCCATCCGCAGCGCCTGCAAAAAATATTCCTCGCTTTCGTGCATAGTCAGAATCAGCACCTGCGTGGCCGGCTGCTCGCTGCGAATTCGCCGGCATGCCTCAAGGCCGTCCATGTCGGGCATGCTGATATCCAGCACGATGACATCCGGTTGCAGTTCTTGCGCCAGTGCTACCGCTTCCCGCCCGGTACGTGCCTCACCCACGACCTGCAAATCCTTTTGCAGGCTGAGCAGCATCTTGAGTCCCTGGCGCAGGATATCATGATCGTCGGCGAGCAACACGCGAATTGGAGCTTGAATCCCTGCTTCAGCGCCCATATATCCCCCCTTCCGCTTGCGTTACCGGCAGAGGTAGTATGACTTCAACCGTTGTTCCCTGGCCAGGCGCAGACTGTATCGTAATTGTCCCGCCCAGTAATGCCGCGCGTTCGCGCATGCCGGGTATTCCCAACCCTGTATGTGATGTAGAGAGGTCAAAGCCGCAACCATCGTCGCGAACTTGCAGGAAGATGTGCTGCTGCTCGCGCGCCAGTGTGATACAGGCCTGCTGCGCTCGCGCGTGCCGGGCCACGTTCGTGAGGCATTCCTGGGCGACGCGGAACAATGTCGTCTCGTAGAGGCCTGAACTATCGCTCTCCCCTACGATATGCTCTACGTCATCCAGGTGCAGCTCTACAGGCAGGTGCAGGCGCTGGAAACTATCCTCAGCCAGCCAGCGAAACGCGGCATGTAATCCAAGATCGTCCAGCACGCCCGGCCTCAATTGCTGCGCTAACGTGCGTATATTTTCCAGCGTATCCTGGATGAGGTGGGACAGGTTATTTAGACCGGTACGAAGCGATGCGCGCACCTCCTCCGTAATCGCGGGGTCCGGCAATGCCGCGAGCGACTGGTTGAGAATTTCCGCGTGAATAAGGAGCGCGGTAAGCGTCTGGCTGCTCTCGTCGTGCAGTTCGAGCGCGAGCCGGCGGCGTTCCTCTTCTTGCGCCTGCAGGATCAAGAGAGCCTGTTCGCGTCGCGTCGCTTCCAGTTGATCGAGCATACCGTTGAATGCCTGGGCCAGTTCCGCGATCTGCGAATCGGTCGCCGTGATTTTCGCGCGCGCCTGTGTCTTTCCGGCACTGATAGCGCGGATCGTCGCGAGCAAGCTGAAGAGTGGGCGAAAACTGATACGCAGGAGAATCACGTTGATTGTTAGAGTGAGCAGGGTAGCCGCGACGATGAAGCTGGTATCGATCAGGTAGTGATGCGCCTCCAGGCTGTGGCTGGTCACCCATAGACCAACCAGAGCCTCGCCAACCAGCATCAAGCTATTGGCCAGGATAACTTTCTCAAATAGAGAGAGCCGCAAACGCTGTAACTGTTTCCGGCAAAAACGCCTAACTCGCGACACGCCGATATCTCACTTCTTCGCTCTATGGCAGCAAAACTCTCAGTAACTCGACATAACTATAGACCTGATTGCCCCATATCGTCAAGATTGATACTGCGCTTTGAGCCATTATTCTACCTGAACGAACAACGTGCGTTGCTGGGGATCAAAGCCGTCGGCGTTGGCTACAATGCGAATCTCCCACGGCCCCGTCATATACAATTGCAACTGCACGCTGTAGTTTCCCTGACCTTGCGCTGTGACATGAATACGGTTCGTTATCATGTCCATATTAGTCATTTTAGCACTCGGCAAAACCTGTGCCTGCTCAATGGGCAATCCCTGCGGGTCTGTCAGATGCAGTTCCACAGTGGTGAACCCGCTTGCAACCGGAGTTCGCTGTTCGAGATACACATGCAGGATCGCGGGTGAATGTTCGCGCAGGGTCGCGGCGAAGATCAGTACGCCGGTACAGCATACAGCAAGAAAACACCAGAAAATGGGTCGCACGCGCATAGATGTATTTCCTCTTTATTCATTCGGAAACGAGTTACACAGTATAGTGTAGGTTAATGTGCCGCGGCTGGCTATTAGGATGAATCCCTATTTTGCACCGTAGGGTGTTTGCCATATCTCAGTTCGTTAATACCTGCCACGACTTGCCTCCGTTTGTGCTATACAGCACCTCGGCGGGTAGAAAGAAACCGGCATAGAGATGATCGGGATGCAGGGGGTCAACGAGTAAAGAAACCATATCGCCGCGATTGAAATGCCAGCGGTGCTGCCAGGTGTTCCCGCCATCTGCTGAATACCACAGGTCTTGCCCGGATAGCGCGTACAGCGTCTTTCCTGTGGCATCGATAGCGAGGCGTGTTGGCGGACTCGCCATCGGTGAAGTTGCTAGCTGCGTAATTTGTGAACTGCCCTCGTGCCAGTAATATATCCCCTGGTCGGTAGCGCAGAAAATAATGCGCGGCGTAGTCCCGGAAGCTACGATACTGTAAACGTTGCCTTTCACAGCAGTAATATGGTTCCAGGAGTGTCCATCGTCATGCGTTTCATATAGTCCCTGATCGCCGCCGAGGATCAGGTGGTCAGGATCAGCAGGGTCGGTCAGTAGAGAAGGAACCTGCATATTTGAAAGGGTGTTATTCGTGATGGAATACCAGTGAACGCCCATATCTCTCGTCTCGAACAATCCCGCGCTGATGAAATAGGCGTAGAACTGGCCGCTGGCCGGTCCGGCTTTGATAGTATAGGGATAGGCCGAAGCGGATAAGTTGGGCGGATTATGCGCCTGCCAGCTCTTGCCGCCATCTGAACTGAAATATGTCCCCATACTCTGACCAAATCCGCTGATGGGAATAGCCGTGACCGCCAGCAAATTCGGGTTGGCGGGGCTGTCCGCAATGGAAGTAATCATCAGAGAATTCAGTACCCCGCGCGCTTGAGGCCAGGTGCGCCCGTCATCAGTACTGGTAAACATGCCGTAGTGAGTGCCCAGATAAACAACTCCCGGCTTTACGCCGAGAGCTACTGTGTGCAGGTGGGTATGTGGATTCGAGAGCGGGCGTCCTGCTACTGTTGGGTCGGTGCTATTCACCTGCCTGTTGAGTAGCAGCCAGGTGGCAACGATGACGATGGCAAGCAGCACCGGAATAAGTACGCGCAGTAGCCGTTTGCGTGGAGTGGATTTTATCACGCGGCGGCTAGATTCCTGCTCTTTTGCCGTATTGGAAACTGAAGGTGGTTTCGACAGTGACATTGCTCTTTCTGTCCTTTAACAGGCTCATAAATATATTCTTGTTACTACTCTAAGCCTTCAGGTCAAGAGGTTCCAGAAATCGGCTCGCGCGGAAAGACTATGCCTGTTGAGTTTAATGTACAGGTGGACACTAGCGCCAGCGCGTGATACAGTATGATAGCTCTTGCGCTCATCAATTCCGTGGACAGAGTACGGCAAGAGAAAGAAGAGGTATAGCCAATGAAAGACTCAGGCAAGACTACTTCGTCCCTCCAGAAGCGACCGCACCGGCGTATTGTCAAGGTCGTACTGATAGCTCTTCTCGTTCTCATCTTTCTTGCAGTAGCGGCAATTGGTGGCGTCAGTTTCTACTTCTCCAACGCCATCCTTGAGGTGATCCATTACACTCCTACCTATGCTATAACTGTGGACGCGGTCGGCGCGAAGGTGATCACGCTGCAACGGAACTCCAGCACGCTGGCTCCGGGGGTATTTGAGATCGAATGGCCCGCGGGACAGGCTATCGTAGGCCCGATTCTCTCCTCGAATGCAAGTACTGTGACGCGCCAGTTTATGCAAACCACCGGGTCTCTCGCTCCTGGCACGAAGGTATACTGGAACAGGAGGGTCTACGCGGGCAAATTCATGGACAGCCTGGGATTGACAATCAACAACGTGCAGATTCCTGATCCTCTAGGGCCAATGCCCGCGTGGTATGTTGCCGGCAAACTCTCCACCTGGGCTATCCTGGTACATGGTCGAGGGGTAACACGAGAAGAAACATTGCGCGTTTTTCAACCATTGGCACATCTCGGCCTGCCCCTGCTTGCCATTTCGTATCGCAATGATCTCGGTTCCCCGGCCAGCCCCGACGGCTACGATCATTTCGGCGATACCGAGTGGCAAGACCTGGAAGCCGGTGTCAAGTACGCGCTGGCCCACGGCGCGCAACACCTGGTACTCTACGGCTGGTCACAAGGAGGGGCCATCGTTGAAGCCTTCGTGCATCGCTCATCCTATACATCATATATCCAGGCCCTTGTGCTCGATGCCCCGATTCTCGACCTGCGTTCGACGCTCGCGTTCCAGGCCCAGATGCTTTCAGTACCAGGATTTATCGACCCTATTGCGGAAGAGGTTGCCACCATACGCGGTGGTCTCAATTTCGATGCGCTCGATCAATTGCAATTGCCTCAGCCTGCCATTCCCGTCCTGCTCTTTCACGGTGAAAGTGATACGACGACGCCGATTGGAGTTAGCGATGCTTTTGCGAAAGCCCATCTTGCTATTGTCACATACATTCGCGTTCCACATACGGACCATACTGAAGCCTGGAATACAGACCCGAAAGCCTACGATGCTGAATTGACCTCATTTCTGACGCAAAAGCTGCACCTGGTGGAGTCATAGCAACCCGCACCAGGGCGACCGGTAGGGTGCAGATTTATCCAGCACGCGGTACGCCTTCCCAGGTCAGATTTTCTCCGCGTGCTTGCGGCAGTCGGGGCAGCGGCCAAAGATGCTGAGGGAATGCCCCTCGATGGCAAAGTCGGTCTGGTTCTCAAGCGCGGCCAGTTGCTCTCTGGGAAGGCAGATGTTTACTTCGACCACGCGGTGACAATCAGTGCAGGTCAGGTGATGATGATGATTGCCGCCGCAGACGCGGTAGTGGTGTGTCCCGTCGGCAAACTCGATGCGGTCGAGCAGGCCCGCGCTGAAAAGCATTTCGACCGAGCGGTAGACAGTTGCCCGCCCAAGGCGCGGCTCAACCTCGCGCAGCTGCTGCCACAATTCATCGGTTGTGAAATCGGCCCCACTGGCTGCGAGCGCTTGCAGTCGTTCCGCGATAAGCTGGCGCGGGCGCGTGTTGCGCTGTCCCACCTCGTCGAATGCTGTACGTATCTGGTCCTCGATCCCCATGCCCATTTACTTTCTCTCCAGCTGCCTCATCTTTCTTTATAGTCTACCATGTTTACTTCTTAGCTGCCAATGGCCTGGCTGGCTTCTTTTCTTCCGGTAGAAGATATAGTTCTATTGAGCCTTCGTGCCAGTGCGCTGCCTCCAACCACTGCAACATAGCTTGCGAAAGCCAGCAGGCTGATGCAGACGCTGCTGGGGTATCCTGTATAAAAACCAATCGTAATACCTATCCAGGTCATCGCTATTGCGAGCACGCCGGATAGGGCCAGCGCGGCGTAGGGGCGAATGGTCACCTGCTGCGCGATGGCCGCGGGCAACAACAGCAGCGCGAGTACCAGCAGCGCCCCTACCGCCAGCGTTGTCTCGCTAACAGTAATCGCCAGCAGCGCCATGAAGCCCAGGCCAAGCGCTCGCACCGGAATGCCTTTTGCCGCCGCTACATCCGGGTCCAGCGAGGCAAAGAGCAATGGGCGCGCGATCATCAGGAGCGCCAGTATCGCCAGGGTGCTGGTGATGGCGATGATGCCTAGCTGGCCGGTTGAGATGCCCAGGATGTTTCCGAACAACACCGTTACCCCTGAGAAACCGGTTCCAGTGCCACTGACCTGGGAAGTGAACAGGTACAGGAAAAGTACTCCAAGCCCCAGAACCCAGGAAAGTACAATCCCAACGGCTACATCCCGTCCCCGCAGTCGCTCACCGAAGCCGCCCATTGCTAACGCGACGGCAATGGTCGTTACCAGCAGGCTCAAGAGCGGATTGAAGCCGAGAGCTGCGCCTCCCAACGCGCCCGTGAAGGCCACATCCGAGAGCGCCTCGCCTGCGAAGACCTGGTGACGCAGCACCACAAAGTAGCCGATCAGTCCCGCGACGAGGCTCAAGATGGTTCCCGCGAGCAGAGCCTGCCGCATAAAATCGTAATTGAGTATTGCCTGAACATCCTGCCACAGATTCAGCGAGAAAGGGGGCAGGATGCTCGCGAATAGTATGTTCATGCCTCACCCCCTATCTGCGCTGTACGCGATACAAATGCGCGCTGTCCTCTCCAATCAAGCACGAAGCGGGCGCCACGCACCAGGAGGTATGTCCCGAAAGCGAAAGTCGTGATAAAAAAGCTGACCGGATAGGGCGTGAAGTAGCCCACGGCCAGTCCCAGCCACGTGAAGATGAGGGCCAGTATAACCGCTACAATCACGGCTATGGCAGGGCGCGTAGTCATGTATTGCGCGATGGCCGCGGGCGTGACCAGTAGGGCGAAGATAAGCAGCACGCCCACTATCTGCACGGCCAGCGCAACCACGAGCGCCAGCAGCGCCAGGTAGCCGAAGGCGAGAGCGCGAACCGGTACGCCTCTCGCGGCAGCAACATCGGGATCGAGCGAGGCAAAGAATAAGGGCCGGGCAATCCAGGCCAGGATGCCAAGCAGGGCAATAGTTGCCCAGACGATCACATTTACATCAGCATCGCGAATGCCCAGGATGTTACCGAACAGCACATCGTAGACGCTGGCCGCGTACTCCGAGGTATTCAGGTGAATGAAGAGGAAACCCAGCGCGAGCGAGGCGGTAAGAACGGCCCCTACCGCGATATCGCTCTGGCGGCTCTGTCGCTCTCCTACGTTGAGCGCCTGGATGCCGATGGCGGCTCCAAGGCCCGCGATAAAGAGGCCCACGACCGCCGGAATCCCGAACAGGGCCGCTCCGGTCGCCCCGGCGAAACCGACATTGGAGAGGCTGTGTCCCGCGAAGCTCTGGCTGCGCAGTACCATAAAATAGCCCATAATCCCCGCGCCGATGGCAACCAGCGTACCGGCGAGGTAGGCGTTTTGCATGAAGTGAAACTGCAGCAATATCTGGAGATCGATGACCGGGTTCCAGGAGAGCGATATCCCATCAGCGAAGAGGGCGTGCATAGTGATTTGCCTCCTCTGCCGGTTGTCCCACTACCACAATGCGTCCGTCGCTGGTACGCAGCACTTCAACAGGTGTCTGGTAGAGCCGCGAGAGTGTCTCCGTGGTGATGACTTCTTCCGGTGTTCCCACGGCAACCTGCCCGTTTGCCACGTACACCACGCGATCAACAGCCGGTAGGATGGGATTGACATCGTGCGCGACCAGTAGCACCGCTGCCCCCGTTTCCTGGCTGATCTGCCGGATCACGCCTGCGACGCCTTGCTGGTTTTTCAAATCCAGGCTTTCTAGCGGCTCGTCCAGCGCCAGGATTTGTGGTCGTGTGACCAGTGCCTGCGCAATGAGCAGCCGTTGCTGCTCGCCGCCCGAAAGCTCTCCAATGGGCCGGTCGGCATAGGCGCCGGCTCCCACGAGGTCGATGGCTTCCTGAACGCGCCGTGTAGCATCACGCGCCTTGCGGGGCTGGAGAAATGGCAGGGGCAAGCCCCAGTTGCTCCCATCCAGCCCTAATCGCACGATACTGCGACCGCGTACCCGGATATCAGCATCAAAATGTCGTCTCTGTGGAACGTAGCCGATAGCCGCGTTGCCACGCCGCGCCGGGTGGCCGAATATAGACAGACTGCCCTGGGACAGTGGAATCAGTCCAAGGATAGCTTTGAGCAGCGTCGACTTGCCGGCTCCATTGGGGCCAAGGATGGCAAGGAATTCTCCTGGCTGTACGGAAAGATTCACGTTCTTCCAGATGGTGCGCCCACCCAGCACAACCTCTGCCCCCTCCAACTGAATGATTGCCGGAGCGGTAGCCAGTGTGACGAAAGTGGAAAGTGATTCATCAGTCATCAAAGTTCTGAACTCCTTGCACAAAAGTAAATGTTTTGCAACCCCTACTTGCCCGTAGCCTGAGCCAGGACGCTTTCTATCCCCTGTAATTGCGCCGATTGCCATGCCTGGAATGTTACATGCGCCGGCGATAGTGTTTCTGTGATCGTCGTTACGGGAATTGAATTGGAATGCGCCAGGCTAATCAATGCCTGTATGTTGTTAGGCGTGTTCTGCGAATTATAGACCAGGATTTTGATCTGATGCTGGCGAATCTGCTGTTCGACGGTCGCCTGGTCTGAGGCCGAAATATCTTCTCCCTCGGATACCGCTTTCAGGTAGGAATACGGCGTGATAAGGTTCAGTCCTAGCGCGGGTGCCATATAGGAAAAGATGCTTTCGGTCGCCCCGACAGGTGTGCCGGAATACTTCGCTTTGATGGAAGCGATCAGGTCATGATACTGCTTGAGACCAACGTTCAGGAATGCCTGCGCCGCCTGGTCAAATGCCGCGGCAGCGGTCGGATCGATGGCCTTCAAATCATCGCGAATCTTGTTCGCCACGGCGGTCACATAGTCAGGATTATACCACATGTGTGGGTTATCTCCGGCGTGCTTGCCGAGGAAATCACCCACGTTCAGTTCTTTGCGCCCATTTACCGGGTTGGCTTGCAGGAGCCGGTCAGCCCAGGGATCGTAGCCAGCGCCGTTGACGATGACATATTGCGCGCCTGCCATCGTTCGTGCATCCGCCGTGGTTGGTTCGTAGCTGTGCGGATCAACATTAGGATCGACAATAATGCTCGTGACCTGCACCTGTTTGCCACCAATCTGGGCCGCGATACTACCCCAGAAATTTTCCACCGCTACGACCTGCACCTGTCCGCCACTATTGTTGCCAGACGAACTCACAGTCGTGCTACAGGCGCTGGCAATCAGCAGCAGCACAAGCGCAACCCCTGCCATGGTTCGTGGCAAAGTGAAAATATGCAAGCGGAACATAGCGCTCTCCTTATAACCAACACAGGCGAAATAACCTGTTTGCAATCCTGGCCGTTTGTCTCAGCATAATGATATGCAGTATCAATAATGTACCATTTAATGAGACAAAGTGTCAATAGCTAATGAGATGGAATCTCGTTAAGTGAGTTTGGTGTGATTAGTAGCCTTTCCATGCTATAATAAGGCATATGGATAAGGTAGATAAGCTGGACGAATTAGAAGCGCTGCTGCAAGTAAAATTTCACGATCGTTCCATCTTAGAACGAGCGCTGACGCACCACTCTGTCTGTCCAGATACGGCTGTGCATGATTCGTATGACACGCTGGAATTTCTCGGCGATGCGATTCTGGGTGCGCATGTTGTGGAATATATCTACCGCCATTCCCCCGATGCCTCGGAAGGCGAGATGACCTCGCTGAAGTCAGAGGCCGTCAGCCGCCGCGTGCTGGCGAAGATCGGGCAGGACCTCGGTCTTTTCCCCTACATTCGTGTGGATGTCGCCAATTTGCGCACCTTTAATGAGCGCTCTCGCGATTCGCTGTGCGCCGATGTGCTGGAAGCGCTGGTAGGGGCAATCCAGATCGACCAGGGAGCGCAGGCGGCCTACGATTTTGTGGCGCGCATCGTTTTTCCCGTCGTCGAGCAATTAAGCCATCAGACCCTCGATAGCAATCCGAAAGGGCGCTTGCAAAAGATTGTGTTGCAGCGTTCTGGCACGCTGCCACGTTATCGCGTGTTAGAGCAGAGCGGGCGCAACAATGATCGCCTGTTTACGGTTGGTGTGTTTGAGCATGAATTTCTGCTGGGCCTGGGTCAGGCCTCGAGCATTAAAGAGGCCGGGCGCCTGGCCGCGCGCGAGGCTCTGGAAATCCTGCGCGCCCAGTACGATATTTGATGCCTTTCCACTTCATCGCGGCTCATCTTATAGCTTATTTTGACTCCATCCCGGCGAGAGCCTCGTATGTGAAAACGGTAACCAGGCCGTAGATCAGATGCGGAATAACATCACTGACCCAGCCTGAGACGCCCCACGTCTTGGGATTGCTCACGCCCGAGGTTATCAGCGGTACATCGCTTTCGGCCATTGCCGCCATGCCGACCACGGCCCCGGCAAGTGGTGCCGGAACGCTGCCGACTTGCGAGCGGAAAACTCCATACAGGATGCCTGTTCCCACTCCATTTATGTAGCCTAACAATGCGCCCAGCCCGCTTTCGCGACTCTTGGCTACCTGGTCGTTATAACCTGTGCCATTAGAAGATAAACGGAGACCTGTTTTGACAGCCATTTTCTCGACTAATTGTGCCGGTGCATTGCTCGATGAGCGACCACGAATAGCCATATCCGCATACGTCGCCATATCGAGTGCGACGGTTCCCGCCGCTCCCGCAATGGCACCTATCAGTACACTACGCAACATAGGATGTCTTCTCCTTTCTCTGCATTATGAATAGTAGATTATGTGATATCTCTATTACGGTACTGTGTCATCATGTGTTTCGTATGCCCGGGCAAGCGAGAGTGGGCTTGCCTCTATCCTCATAATGTCGCATACTTGCATCAAGGATATACAATGGACTGGATAACTCACAGAGGGGCGAGAAATTGTAGATGGCACAGGTCGGGTTAATACAGGAGCAATTTGGATGGTACGAGGCGGGTTTGCCGCTTGTAGAGCGTAAAAGACGCGGCCATTTTTCAACACCTCCGCTGCTGGTCGAACAAATCCTGGATGCCTGTGGTTATACTCCCGCAGCAAACCTCGCCCACCTGCGCGTACTCGATCCTGCCTGTGGTAGCGGTAATTTTCTCGTGGGTGCCGCGCGCCGCTTACTGGCTTTTGGCGAACGAACCGGTGTGTCGAACGCGGAATGCATTGCCATGCTCGAACGCAACCTGTGGGGATTTGATCCTGACCCGGTCTCGTGTTTTCTGGCCGAGATGCAACTGCGTATGGTAATGGGGAATGTGCCGGCTTCTCTGCATATTCACCAGGCCGATAGCCTGGTGCTCTCATGGGAGCCCTGTGTTGATCTGTTGATCGCCAATCCTCCATATTTAGCCGCCAGGAATAACGACCTCAGCGGCTATCGCTCCACGCACAGGCGAGGTCAGGTCGATAGCTACCTGCTGTTTCTGAATCTGGCACTTTCGGTGGTCAGGCCTGGTGGCTGGATTGGCCTGGTATTGCCCGATCCGGTACTGGCACGTGCGAATGCTACCGGCGAGCGTGCCCGTTTGCTCAAAGAGATGACGGTGCATCATCTCTGGCACCTGTCCAGCGTCTTCGCGGCAGAAGTGGGAGCCGTGGTAATCATTGCACAAAAACGTCCTCCCACCCCGATGCACCAGGTGGCCTGGGTAAGGGAACAGTGGGCACGCGTGAGAGTATCCCGGCAAGGGCGACCACCTGAACTTCGTGCCGCCTCGCTGAAAACCTCTGGTACGGTCCCCCAATCCATTTTCATGGAACAACCGAACGCCGAACTGCGCTATCTTTTGAGCAGCAAGCGGGGCATGGCAATTGAACGCCTGCGCTCCTATCTCGCCGGTGCTTCCGGTGAAAGGAAACGCCTGGCGTCTCTCGGCGAATTTTTATCGATTTGCCGTGGAGAGGAACTTGGCCGCGAGAGCCCATGGTTGGGTGAGATATTGGAGCAGTCGCCTGCCTATCGCCCCGTCCTGCGCGGCGGCGTAGATATCCATCCCTATTGCATACCGCGGGCGCGCTGGCAAATAGCGCAAGATGCTATTGAAAAGCCCATTCAGCGCTACTTATCACCCAAATTGCTGGTAGTGAAGAGTACTGACCACTTGCAGGCGACGCTTGACCTGCATGGACACGTGGCCTTGCAGACACTCTATTTACTGCACCCGCGTGATACAAGTAGCGTCGATACCCTGTATTTTTTCCTGGCGTTGCTCAATTCGCGGCTGCTCCGTGAATATGTATATCTCCTGCATACGGCCTATAAATGGGTGCAGCCGCAGATAGAGCAGGGTGTTTTAACTCGCCTGCCTGTTCCTCTGGTCGCGCCGGAGGAACGGCAGCAGATTATTGAGCGGGCAAAACGCCTGGTCGATGCTTGCAGCGCGGCGGACGCCGTTGTAGAATGGGATGAGCATATTACCAGCATGTACGAGGAACTGGAGTGCGCCATCTGCGCGCTTTACGATGCAGTTTTACCAGGATTATTTGCTGACAAAGGAGTCATGACATATGGCTGAGACTCGCCCAATTCGTGTACTAGTCGCCAAGCCGGGCCTGGATGGGCATGATCGCGGTGCCAAAGTCATCGCCCGTGCCCTGCGCGACGCCGGCATGGAAGTCATTTATACAGGTATTCGCCAGACGCCAGAAATGATCGTCGAGGCGGCCATTCAGGAAGACGTAGATGCTATTTTAATGAGCATTCTCTCCGGCGCGCACATGGCCATCTTCCCTAAAGTAATGGAGTTGTTGAAGGAGAATGGCGTGGATGATGTGCTGGTAGCCGCGGGTGGCATCCTGCCGGACGAGGATATCCCTGCCATCAAGGCCATGGGCATCAAGGGGTGTTTTGGACCCGGCACATCGACCGAAGAGATCATTGAATTTGTGCGCAACAACATCCATGCGGATCGCCTGAAAGCGGAGGTCTAGCATACCTTGCAGAACATTGTTGAACGGCTGCTCGATGGAGACCGCCGGGCGCTGGCCCGCATGGTAACGCTGATCGAGAATGAATCCCCAGTTGCCCGGCGCTATCTTGCCGAGTTGCACCAGTACGCGGGCCGCGCCCATATCATCGGCGTGACGGGCGCGCCGGGGGCCGGTAAAAGCACATTGGTGACGCACATAGTGCGCGAATTGCGCCGCCGCGAGCGCAAAGTAGGAGTGGTGGCCGTTGATCCGACCAGCCCTTTCACCGGCGGGGCCATTCTGGGCGACCGCATCCGCATGATGGAACTGGCGGGCGACCCCAACGTTTTCATTCGTAGCATGGCCAGTCGTGGCAGCCTGGGAGGGCTATCCGCCTCGACGCGCGACGTGGTGCGCGCCATGGATGCCGCCGGCTACGATCCAATCATCATCGAAACGGTCGGCACCGGGCAGGCCGAGGTCGAGGTGATGCGCGCCGCCCAGACGGTGCTGGTAGTGAGCGCTCCCGGTATGGGTGACGAGGTGCAGGCCATCAAAGCCGGCATCCTGGAGATCGCCGATATTTTCGTCGTCAGTAAAGCGGATAAACCGGGCGCCGATCAGACCGTCGCAGAACTTGCAATGCTCCTGAGCCTCGATCCGCAGCGTCGTCTTCACGATAAATCGAAACCCTACTGGCGTATCCCCGTCCTCAAGACCTCCGCCATCAAAGATCAGGGCATCACGCAGCTCGTAGACGCTATAGAACAGCATCGTGCATACCTGCTGGAGAGTGGCATGCTCGGCCATCGCTCTCAGCGCCAGGTCGAAAGCGAGGTGCAGGCCCTGGTGTTGCACGCGGTAGTCAACGCGCTCAAGGCCAATGTAAGTGGGGATGAATGGCGGCAGATGGTGGAAGATATTACAAAGCGGGAACGCGATCCGTACAGCGTGGCGAAGGAGTTGGAGGAGAGGATAGGGCTGAAGTAATCCTAAATCAAATCTCTACGCTTGATAGGCCCTACATGTGGCATCAGGCTACCTCTCCAACAGGTAGTTCGATTCCATCAACAGCAGGTAAAGGGAAATGGAGGGAGACGCGCAATAAAATCTCGCCTTCCAGCACTTCTTTCAGCAAGTCACGGCATGCTTCGAGTGTTTCCGCTGGCAATATCCTTGCTCTCAACCGAATTTTAACCACATCTTTACCAGAAGGTCATTGGTTTTCATCTACAATCTTCTATGGCCCAGACAAAAATAGTATAGTAGGAGATTATCATTGGCTCTCTTTCCTGAAGAAGTGATCGGGGTGGACCTACCTCAATCCTCTCAAATGAGGAAGTACTTATTATCACGGGCATTCCCAAAATCCGCTCTCAATCTACAATAGAGCCACTTTAGTAGAGCAGAGCTAGCGCCCAACGTGTCGACGGTTGCATAGTGGAGTAACTAACGAAGATACTGCTGTTAAAACGTGTCTATATTTTGAGGTATGAAAGCCGGGCTTTGTAACGAAGTATGAGGTGAGGATGAGTGCTACTTTTAACATCTATTGTGATGAAAGTTGCCATCTACAAAATGATCGTCAAAAGGTCATGGTTTTGGGTGCTGTATGGTGTCCGTTAGAAAAGACCAGGGAAATTGCCATACGTATTCGTGAAATTAAAAGACGTCACGGACTTTCACTTAATTTTGAGATTAAATGGTCCAAGGTTTCTCCTGCTAAACAATTATTTTATATGGATTTATTGGATTATTTTTTTGATGACGATGACCTACATTTTCGGGCTTTGATAGTTGCTGATAAATCAAAATTGCGTCATCAGGATTTCGCACAAGATCATGATACATGGTATTACAAAATGTATTTTGATCTATTAAAGGTTTTGCTTTTACCTCAGGCAGAATATAGTATTTACCTCGATATTAAAGATACTAGAAGTGCTACTAAAATTGCTGAGCTACATGAGGTTCTTTCTAACAATATGTATGATTATGAGCGCAAGATCATTAAACGTATTCAAACTGTCCGCTCACATGAGATTGAGCAAATACAATTGGCAGATCTATTGATTGGAATTGTGGGTTATGCAAATCGCAATCTCAATACCAATCAAGCTAAATTGGCTCTTGTTGAGAGAATGCGCTATAGGTCACATTATAGCCTCACGAAAACGACCTTACTACGTGAAGATAAAGTGAATTTATTCCGCTGGGAGGCGAGGTAAGCCTTACTATGCGTAGTGGTACACTGGTGCTTCCTCCACTGATTCTTTTGCAAGATTATCAGAACAATTGGGATCAATATTTGGAAGCAATCTATCAAATCTTCTGCCGGGATTTTGTCACGTCCAAGCCAGATTTCGAGGGTAAGCGCTTTGCGCTGAAACGTCACCCTATGATAAAAGGTAAAGAGGCCACTTTTTGGCATATTATCAGTGAAGGTGATGTAGAAGATGAACGTCTGCCAGATTTACGTCGTTGTGAACGTATACCCTGGCCACGCCCAATGATAGAAGCGATCAAATTCGAGCAGATAAAGTGGTGGAGGAACAGGCGGAAAGAGGAAGAGAGGATAGTGATTGCCCTGGATGATTTTAGCTATATTGTTGTGTTGGCTGACCGTGGCGATTATGTACTTCTCTGGACAGCTTATTGTGTGGAGCAAGAGCATAGGCGTCAAAAATTACGGCGCGAATACGACGCATATAGGGGGGAAAAGGCTGGTGCCGCCCCGAAGAACGGCACCGTTACTCCTTCTACACATGGTAGATGAGCTACCTTACGTCAGGAATCATATTCCAAAAAAATGGGGAAGTCAAGGGTTCTTTTCACAAAAATTGAATAATCAGGGGGATTTGTTCAAATGGCATCGGCGGGTACGTGGCACAGTGTTCCACCGGAAAAGCTGCTGGAAGAACGTTTCCATATCTCAGCAGGCTTCCATCCAGGTCAGCGTGACATCATCGAGCAACTTGTGCAGGGCAAACGCGTTTTTGCTATCCAGCGAACTGGTTGGGGAAAATCGCTTTGTTATCAAATGACCAGCTTATATTATCCACATCTCACGCTCGTCTTCTCACCCTTAAAAGCACTCATGCGCGATCAATGCAAACGCTGTAATGAAGTATATGCTATTCCTGCAGCTATCGTCAGCTCAGATTTTACTGAGGATGAGAACCGAATGACATTAGAACGAGCGGTAGCAGGACACTTCAAAATACTGTATATTGCTCCCGAACGTTTGAGCAATATGCTCTGGCAATCCTACGTGTATAGGATGCGCATCAGTATGATCGTGATTGATGAAGCTCATTGCATTTCTACATGGGGTCACGATTTTCGCCCGCATTATCGTCGTATTGTGAATTTGTTGAGGGCGCTTTCTGATAGAGTTCCCGTACTGGCTCTGACTGCGACTGCAAACAAACGTGTTGAGCAGGATGTACTGCAACAGATTGGGGAAAGCGCGCAAGTAGTTCGTGGTACCATGCGGCGTCCCAACTTACACCTGAACGTTGTGACGTTGAGTGGCGATCAGGAGAAGCTCAGCTATCTAGGAGAAGTCCTTCCTCAGTGGCCCGGTACGGGCATTATCTACACAGCAACTAAAAGCAGTGCGGAAGTGGTAGCCGCATTTCTCCAAAAACAGGGACTGGGAGCAGAGTATTACCATGCAGGCAGAGAAGATACTATTCGGCAGAATATTGAGCACAAGTTTATGGCCAATCAATACAAGGTTGTTTGTTCTACCAATGCACTCGGCATGGGCATTGACAAGCCAGATGTACGTTTCATTGTGCATTATCAAATTCCTGCCTCTCCCATCCACTATTATCAAGAGATGGGTAGGGCAGGGCGTGATGGGAAAGATTCTACATGTCTTCTTCTCTATGATGGTACTGACTTACTTATACAAGAACACTTTATACGTAATGCGAAGCCTGAAGGAAAGGCTTATGAGACCGTTTTGTTCCAGCTACGGATGAATCCTCAAGGTCTACGTGAGAGCGATATGATGCGAGCCACCGGATTTTCTCAGGGGTCTATTCGCACTATTCTCGCAGACCTTGAAGATCAGGGGTTGATCAAGCGCGATGTTAGAAATCCCACCTATACTGCCGTAGAATGGCCAGGGAAAATTGATTTTTCTGAGTACGATATGGTACGCGAACAGAAACAGCGCGAATTAGCTGATATTCGGAATTATGCAACCTTACAATCGTGCTACATGGGGTATCTCACGACCTATCTTGGCGATTTACCTGGATATCAATGTGGAACATGCGGATATTGCCAGCCTACAAATTTTCCACTTATTAGGCCTTCAGAAAGAATACAAGGAGCAGCGGCATATTTTCTTGAGGAGGAGCTTTTGCCTCGTATTGAGAAACGTGGAAGTGAGAGAAATCCCATTCATGAGGCCGGTTGGTCGCTTTCGTATCATGGAGATAGTCGTGTAGCTAAGCTGGTGCGGGCCAGCAAATACGAAAATGCTGGCCCATTTCCTTTAAGTCTGGTTATACGGGCCGCTGAAACGATACGTACTTGCTATCCAATTGCTGAAATCAGTGGTATAGTGAGTGTACCACCAACAAAGAGTGGATCATTGGTGGAAGTATTTGCCCGCCAGGTTGCTGATCGGTTAGGAGTTGAATACTTGCCTGTGATTATGAAAGTGCGACAGACTGGTGAGCAGAAGAGTTTTACAAATCGCTTACAGAAAGAGGATAATGTAAAAGGAGCTTTCTCAGTTCCCTCTCGTGCGCGCGTGACTGGACGTACGTTATTACTGGTAGATGACATTTATGATTCTGGCTACATGCTGCGTGAGGTGGCAAAAACACTCATGCAAGCTGGAGCAAGAGCTGTTTATCCATTCACCATAACACGCACTGTACACTCAGATGATCAATAGGAGGAAAACAATGATGAGAGATTTACGAGAGCAAGCATGCTGGCTCCTGCTGGCTTTTGAAAGCGGGCTTCCTATTCGTATCATCAATGATATTCTTGTGTCCTGGTGTGTACAAAGTAAGCGCTCCTTACAAGAGTTCTTTGCCGCAAGTTCGGAGGAATGGATAAAAACCTGCCATCTCAATGCAGGCATGATTGAGAAATTAGAGAAAGCCAATGAGAAACTTGTGGGGCAGGCATTTCTTGTGGAACAGCTGGCTCACAACTCTATCTCCTTGCTAACTGTTCTCGACGATGATTATCCTAAGTTACTCAAAACCGCTCTCAAACGTGATCAAACACCTCCAGTTCTTTTCTACGCCGGTAATTTGCGGATTCTCGAACGCAAAACTATTGCAATTATAGGTTCGCGCAATGCCGGGGAAGAAAGTCTTGCATTCACTCGCGCTGTGGCCCAATATTTAGCAACACAAGGAGCTAATGTTATCAGTGGAAATGCGCGTGGTGTTGATCGGACTGCATATGAGGGGGCAACCAATACTGATGGATGTACAACTGTTGTGTTACCTCACGGTATTCGTAAGCTGAGCCGCGTTCAGATGCAGGCGCTATTGCCGAAGATTGAAGCTGGAAAAGTACTACTGGTGAGCCAATTTCATCCTGATGCCCAATGGGTAGTAAGCCGGGCTATGGAACGCAATAAGGTCGTAACTGGTCTCGCGCAAATCGTGATTGTTGCCGAATCGGATGTTCAAGGCGGTACCTGGGCAGGCGCAAATGGAGCTTTGAAGCAGCATCGGCCACTCTATGTACGTAAGCCGGAGCTTACTTCATCACTTCCAGGCAATAAAGCCTTGATAGAGCTTGGTGGTCATCCCTTACCCTGGCCTACAGATGCACTATCAGATGTTCTATCCCCTTTACTCGTAGCAAGCGATCAAATACGTCAGAAGCAGAATGGCACATCGACCCGTCCGAGCCAACTTTCGTTGCTTGCCCTTTCTAACGAGTAGCGAATCTATCGATCTATGTCTATAACTACTCTTGACCTGCGAGGCCGCGACCTCATCATCATCCCACCCAAAGACATGCTGCACCTGCCCACTGAGGAATTGCAGCAGGCCCTTTTTGGCGATTACTTGCCCACGGCTATACGCATCTCCATGGGCCGTGATAAACGCCAGCATTTTTTGCGTACCCTGCCCATGAATTTCAGCGCTCTTAAAAGTGCTCTACGCAAACAGCAGACGCCGTTCACCGTCGCCTTTGAGGAACGGCCCGTGCTGCCTTTTGCAACCTCGCTTACGATGGAACCACGCCCATATCAGGAGGAGGCTTTGACGCGCTGGCTGGCGGAGGGTAGCGCGGGCGTCGTCGTGCTTCCTACGGGCGCGGGCAAGACGCTGGTGGCGGCCATGGCTATCCATGAAACCGGGCTGTGGACGCTGGTCGTGGTGCCCACACTTGATCTGCTGCAACAATGGCGCAATGCGTTGACCGCCGCCTTGGGATTGGCGGAGGCCGATGAATCGGCGGCGGGCGCGATTCATCGGCCCCTAAAGGCAGAAGATGGGATTCCAGAAGAGGATGGGCTTACGCTGACGGAAAAGATTGGCGTCTTTGGCGGCGGCGACAAAGATATTCGACCGATTACGATCATCACCTATGATTCCGCGGCGCTGTATCCACGCGAGTTGCGGCGCTTTGGGCTGCTGGTCTTCGACGTGCTCTGGGTAATCGAGGAGTGTTAATTAACTTTCTCCTTTATTTTGCTTACTGATTTATTCATTAGAGAGACGAGACCTTGTCATTTATGAACAGATGTGTTACTATCAAGCACGATTACTAGCAGTCTTACCAAAGGACTGCCAAAATTGTAAGGTTGCGAGGAGTTGGTCTCGTGGCAAAGACAGTGGCCCAGGGCTTTCAGGAATTTCGTTCAAGACTTGAAATCACTAATCTTCAAGCATCCGCAGTTTCTCAACGCCATCAGCATATACGCGAAATTCTTAAGAGAGAGTTGCCTGTGGTGGACGATGACGGCGATTTCTTAACCGGGTCGTATGTACGCAAGACGATGATTGCTCCACTCAAAGATGCTGATATTGACATTTTCTTCGTCCTGGATCGAAGTCTCTACTATCACCATGATCAGGCTTCACTCCTTGATACAGTGAAATCCACCCTGAAGAAGGCGTTCCCCACGACAGCAGATATTAGTCGAGATGGGCAAGCTGTCACCGTCTCCTTTCGTGATTTCAAGGTAGACGTCGTTTCCGCCTTTCATCGCATGCTCCGCTTTTTCTTTCCAAGCTATCTCATTGCCAATACGATCACGAACACATGGATCACCACCAACCCAAAGGAACATATCGCCATCTGGAGCAAGGCGAATCAAGAGCACGATGACAAGCTCATCCCGCTGATCAAAATGATGAAAGCCTGGAACAAGACGAATGGTGGTTTGCTCACCTCGTTCCATCTCGAGTGTCTCTTGCTGCAGATTTTGAAAGAACAGCCCATCACAGATTTCCCTTCGGCTGTGCAGTATGCGTTTGGCAAGGCCAGACGCTATTTTCGTTACCCTTTTTTCTTCACTGTACACGATCCCTCTGTATCCAATTCTGATGTGGGGGCCTACTTAAACACTCACAAGAAAAGAGAGGCCGTTTTCGGCCGGTTGGAAATGGCATACGCGAGGGCGAAAAAAGCCCAAGAATTGGCTGCTCAGGGCAACATCCAGGAAGCTTTCACGAATTGGCGGCATGTCTTCGGTGACTACTACTTCCCCGCCTTCGGGTAAACTTCTGAGGGCATGTGGGAGCAAACAGCGCTACTGATATCTGGTGAGGGAAGGCATGGGCAAAACAGTTGATGAGGGGTTTCGTGAGTTTCACGGGACACTGACGCCAACGCGCGGGGAATCTCAGGCAGCAAAAAGTCAGAGAATAGCTGTTGAGGCTTGCCTCCGAAAGAGCTTTGAGATCACCCGGTTCTTTCATACGGGTTCTTTCGGGAATGGCACTAGTATCCAGGGCTACAGCGATGTCGACTACTTTGCCTGCATTCCCGCCAAGCATCTTCGACAGCATTCGTTCACGATGTTACAGGAAGTTCGAGAAGCACTGCTTGGCTGTTTTCAGAGTGCCGATATTGCTATTCGGCCACCGGCTGTGCGGGTGCGTTTTGCCACCGGTGCACCTGAGTCGATAGAGGTTGTCCCGGCGGATTTCATTCACAGAGATCAAGGCGGCAACTTCATCTATGAGATTGCCGATGGTGCCGGTGGCTGGTTGCGATCCAGCCCAGATGCTCACAAGAACTATGTTGATGAAGTTGACCGGAAATTGGACGGTAAGGTCAAGCCGCTGGTGAGACTGTTGAAAGCATGGAAGTATTACCACGGCGCGCCTATTCGTTCATTCTACTTAGAACTTCATGTGACACGCTATGCTTCGCAAAAAAAGTCTATTGCCTATTCAAGTGATGTGAGAAATATCCTCAAGCTCCTTCTGGAGAACCGGCTTGCTACTCTACAAGACCCGAAAGGTATTTCTCGGCACATCTTGCCGTGCGCATCCGAGGCCCAGAGAACCGATGTGCTCTCAAAGCTAGCCATCGCCTTCACGCGAGCGGAAAAGGCACGAGAAGCGGAAAAAGCCGGAAACATTCGCGGGGCATACGAGTGGTGGAATTTGGTGTTTGCCAGAAAGTTCCCAGGATACGATGCGCTCCCTTTGAGGTGTAGCGACCTGCTAGAGGTAGCATCAAAGCGGGTCCATGAGCAGGGCACTGGAACAGTCTTTGCCCCGAATGCAGCTTGGTCAAGGCAAAATTGGCGCCGGATACCTATAGGCGTTTCGCTCGTCCTCCGATCGTGGCTGATCCATCTAGCGGAGATTCAGCGCTTGTTCTCCTTACATATCTATGGTACAGTTGTCCGAGCATCACCTTTGGAGGGAGCAACACAGCATGGCGTATACCGTATGGGGTGCGTTCGATAAGTTTCGCACCGAGACCGTCGATCTCGATCCTGAAGTGACCAGGGCGGGGCGGTCGAGCCGGGACTATCTTGTTGAGCAGATCAAGAAAGTCGCCCAGGACAACGTAGCCTTTCCGCGGCTAGGCGGCGAGTACCGCCCCTATGGCTCATTTGCCCGTCGAACGAAAATCCAGCCGTTGAACGATATCGACCTGCTCCTGGTTCTGAATAGCCGTGGCACGATGGAGGAGCGAACAGGAGAGCTGAACACCTCTCGGCTGAAAATCACTGATGCGACGTCCCCTCTGGCCTCTTTTTCGGAAATAATCACCTCTTACTTTGACAACCCCTGGTACGTGAATTCGACCAAGGTGCTGAATGCTATCAAAGTGGGTCTCGCCGCGATTCCCAACTACAGCAAGGCCGATATTAAGCGGACAGGCGTGGCTGTCACCCTCAACCTCACGAGTCGCCCCTGGGTCTTCGATATTGTGCCAGCTCTGGCGGTTGGAGACTCGGTGAACTACTATCTCATCCCCAACGGCAAAGGACAGTGGATGCGGACAGACCCCCGCATTGATAGCACTAACGTAACGACCGCATCCACTAGGCACGCTGGAAAGTTCTTGCCCACCCTTCGGTTGCTCAAGTATTGGAACGGGCGACCGACCAAGCCGCGGCTGGGATCCTATTACTTCGAGACGCTGGCGCTCAAGGCCTTCGCCTCGGGGCCCGCGATCGCTAGCGATCCCACGGCGGTCAAGCACTTCTTTGATCAAGGGTCAACATACTTGTGGCTGCCGTGTCCAGACCCAAAGGGACTTGGCGCAGCGTTGGACGTATCAGTCGACTCCACGACGAAGGCCAAAGTCGCGGAAGCGATGAAAGAGGCGGCAACGTGGGCCGGATACGCACTCATGTACGAAGGCCAGTCGGACATGAAGAGCGCGATCTACTGGTGGGGGCGAGTGTTTGGAAACGCATTCCCGGCGTACGGGGGTTGACGATCAAGGGATCGACTGCCATCAGAGGCGCTTTTTTAATGCCTGCACACCCTCACGCGCATCCAGGTCAAACTTGCTGCGCCATAACTCGTACCACCAGTCGGGAATGAGTGGCCTCGTGCTTCGCATCAGGTAAATCGAGTCCTGGATGCGGCGACACTCCTCGATTAAGCGTTGTGGGCGCTTCTTGTCTTTGAGGAGGGCCTCTACGTGCGCTAAGAGCTCTGCTTTCTCTCTCGCAGATTCGGTATGGCGTCTAAAGGTGTCGATCGCCTCCAGCAGTGCAGGCAGGGCGGGAACAAGGAGTGCGACGAGGTACGCCATCAGGCTTTCTTGCTTGAGGATGCCGATCAAGACCCCAACGAGAAGGTAGCCTACGGTGATGCCGAGGAGGGTGTACGCGTAAGTGCTCTGCAAGCGTACTCCCCACATCAGGTTCGTCCGTTGGCAGAGCAGCGCATCCTTTGGATAGAGTACCCCACCTGGGTCGGGGTACCAATCTCGAATCCTATCGCTCCCGCCTTTGTACTCGTTCGCGGCGCTATTAATAAGCTCGGGGGCCACTTCCTGACCAACCAGGGTCTCGTTCCACGGAAGCTGGAAGAGATGGACGTCCAACTGCTCTTGAACGGTAGCTGCCTGTTTCACTCTGCCCGCCTCTATGCCAATGAGCAGAAGAGCAGAGACAAGTGTGAGCACCGCCCCGACCAGTTCGAGCCCGTCCCTCCAGGCTGGCATGGCTAAGACAACAAACGGCGCAGCCAACTCCAGCAGCAGGACGGCCGCGATGCGCACAAAGTGTAACCGCTTTGCCAGGCTGTATAGACGCTTTTGAGCTGCGAGTAGTCGCAAGCTCTCAGGTGTGTTTTGTTCCTGTGCGATATCCATGTATGCCCACTTCTTTATAGAGAAAGTAATGCCCTCGTTGATGGTGGTATCTCTATAACTTCGGTCTGACGCACTCACGGGAATACAGTTAGGACAAAAACGAAGAGCATATTCTGCTGATTCTCTCTGCCCTTATGCCTCCTATCCTCATTAGCTATTGGAACTCTCTTCAAGATGGGCAGCACAAGTCTAGGAGTACCTAAGATCTGCAAGTCGCTGCTCTGCCGCGTTCAGTGTGTCAACACCGACCCCCTCTTTATCAGCGCTTTTGACAACCCCCGTTGCTCCGGAGATAGAAGTAGTCAGATCCAACGTTCAGAGATGGAAATACCTGTGCATCACATTGTCCGCTCGGTGACCCAATTGCCGTCTTAAAGCCCAGAATGGAACATCATCTTTGATCATTTGTGCAGCAAGTGTATAGGGAAATTGGTGCGATTGAAATCGCCATACTTTGCCTGAAGCATCACAAATATTCTTATCGACCGCAAGTCGATTGAGCTGAGTCATGAAGGTTTTCGGTGAGATCCCCTGCCCCTTAGCGTTGAGAAAAAGCAAGTTCGTTTCTCCATGATGGTCCTGCTCCAATGCTAGTTGTTGATCCAGAATCGTGGCCAGTGCAATTGGTGAAAGAGGGATGGTATATTCTATCGGCGTCTTCGACTTGTCGAAACCGAGGAACCAAACTTCTTGGGGATGTCGAACAAGGCAGTCAAATGGCAGAGAGCATAACTTGCTCAGGCTTATCCCACTCGTTAGAAGCAGGATGACCATCCTTCTGATATGAACCGGGAGCGAATCTAGATGTGTTATCAATTGCATTAAAACCTCTGGAGGCATAAATTGAGGCAATTCTCTCCGAGAGATTTCCCAATGGATTTTCATAGTACTTCTCCCTTCCGAAATGACTTATGATCCAGGTTTCCTTCAGTATACAGTTTACGAAGAGAATTAAGCATAATAATAGCCATATTTCTCTAAGGCATGGTTCATTTTAAGCGTAACACAATGTGACAATTGAACGATTTAACAGCCTCGAAAAAAATGCTTCAAGCCTTGTTAGAGGCCATTTCACGATTATTTCGTCAAATGAATAATTGTCACGTTCGTTTGAACCATGCCTAATGAAAACTAGCACCTTCCATTATGCCTGCTTCATGAGGCAGCAGATGCCTAGAGACTTTTCAGGTGATCGGACAAGGCGGTGTACCGCTGACGATGAGTCACTCTCTTGAGGGCCAGCCCGATAGCCCTCGTTGGCCCCACGATGACCGCCAGTTGTTTAGCGCGCGTTAGACCGGTGTAGAGCAGATTTCGGCTCAGCAGCAGATAGTGCTGCATGAAGATCGGAAAAATCACCACTGGGTACTCGCTGCCCTGCGATTTATGCACCGTCACAGCCCATGCCAGGGCAAGCTCGGAGAGGTCTGCGTAATCGTAGGTCACCGCCCGCTCTGTAAACTGAACTACGATTTCCTGTTCCTCCAGGTCAATCGAGGTAATCGTGCCGATATCCCCATTGAAGACCTCCCGCTGATAGTCGTTGACCTGCTGAATCACTCGGTCACCAACCCGCAAGGCGCTGCCTCCGCGTGCTAGTTCCACTTTTCCTGGCTTCGACGGATTAAGAATCTGCTGGAGCATCGCATTCATCTGTCTCGTTCCCACCTCTCCACGTGTTGCTGGACAGAGCACCTGCACCTGTCGCACGGGATCGATGCCATGCTGAGGAAAGAAATCGCTTATGAGATGACGAACGCCCTCCGCTCCCAGGACCGGCTCGGCTGCCTCCAGCCACAGGCAGTCCGACTCAGCGAACTTTGTGGTCGGTGTCAAGCGGGGGAACTGGCCAGCATTGATGCGGTGAGCGTTGGTCACGATGTGGCTGGATGCTGCTTGGCGAAACACCTCGGTCAGCCGCACGACAGGAACCTGCTGTGCGTCGATCAGATCACGCAAGACCATGCCAGGCCCCACGCTGGGAAGCTGATCAACATCCCCAACCAGGAGGACCTGCGCATCGGGAGGAATCGCCTTCAAGAGCGAATGAGCCAGGAACAGGTCTAGCATCGAGGTTTCATCCACGACGATGGCCTGCGCTTCAAGTGGTTGCTCCTCGTTGTAGCGGAAGCCCATCGTCTTAGGGTCAAAGGCAAGGAGGCGATGGATGGTCTTCGCTTCCTGTTTGGTCACCTCCGCTAGCCGTTGCGCGGCGCGTCCAGTCGGCGCGGCCAACAGAATCGATTTGCCCATCGCTCTCCACAGATCCACGATGGTTCTGGTCGTAAACGTCTTGCCACATCCAGGCCCTCCGGTGAGCACTAGCAGGCGTGAGGTCGCCGCCAGTTCCACCGCGTGGCGCTGTTCTTGCGACAACGTAATAGCTCGTTTCTCGGTATACATCTCGATCCAGCGCTGCACGCGTGGGAGGAGATTGACTCCGACTGGCGCTCTGGCAAAGATGGAGAGCCGCGCGGCAAGGGCCTGTTCGGTGTAGTAAAACGCCGGCGTATAACAAATGCGCTGGTCCGCGAGGTCGGCATAGCCTGGCTGCGTAATGAGTTGCTTCTCCCCGGCCATCTGGACAATTAACTCACTGATGCGCGCCGGGTCCACCTGGGAATCCGGCAGCACCAGCTGCTTGACCACCCGCTCCACCAGTTCGCGCTCCGGCAGAAAACAGTGCCCATCTTCGGCAGCCTGCTGAAGTACGTACAGAATACCTGCCTGGTAGCGAAAGGCAGAATCAGGCGCAATCCCGACATTGCGTGCAATGGTGTCAGCCGTCACAAAGCCGATGCCGAAGATGTCGGCGGCCAGCTGATAGGGGTTGTGTATGACGACATCAACCGCCTGGTCGCCATACTGCTTGTAGATCTTCACGGCGTAGGTGGTCGAGACGCCGTGCCCACGCAGAAAGATCATGACCTCCTTGATCGCCTTCTGCGCTGCCCAGGCACGCTCAATCATGGCCACGCGCTTCCGGGCAATGCCCGGCACCTCGCTAAGACGGAAGCACGACTGCTCAATGATGTCGAGCGTTTCCAGGCCGAAGTGTTCCACGATACGCTTGGCCGTTACGGGCCCGATGCCTTTGATGAGGCCGCTGCCCAGGTATTTCTCCAAGCCGGTGAGCGTGGCGGACTGCATCTCCTGTGCATGCACCACCTGAAATTGTCGCCCGTATTTTGGATGATCTCGCCAAAAACCGGTGAGACGGAGCGTCTGGCCCGCGTGAATATCCGGAAAGCGCCCCAGGATGGTGATGAGGTCACGTTCCCCTGATGCCTTGAGCCGAGCCACGGTATAGCCGGTGTCCTCAGCGTGATAGGTTACCCGCTCTACGATGCCTTGTAGCTGCTCCGTTAGATGCTGTGGCCTTGACAGCTCAATTGGTTCATCTGGTGACGTCGACATCGTTGCGTTAGTCCTCTCACTGCTGTTAAAGATAGTATATCAAGAGCGATACGTGCTGCCAAGATCGACGCAACGACTCTCTTCAGAGGCACAGCGAACATGAAACGAATTTGCAAAAAGCTCTCTTGAGTCCCTTTCACAAGATCAGTCTCTAATGCGGAGAAGGTATAAAACTCATCCTGCTTGCTTCATTTACTTGCTGCTCTGCTTAAAGTCTTCATAGGCCTGCACAAGAAAAACAATGTTTGCTGCGGCCACGTGCAGAGCATACTCAGCAATATATTTCGGAAGAGCCACAGGTTCTGCTCCTTGACCATGACCGCTCGTCCTATTTCTGACTGGGAGGAGACCGCTTTCGAGCAAACCGCGAAGTTGGGTAAACTGGCTTTGTAACATGGCAGGAATTAGCTGGTGGTCAAACAGAATCTGGAGAAGATTTCTCGCCGTGTCCCTCTCTCTTTCATAGTGCCACCCTCGATCATCGAGAATACTTTTCATCGTACTCTCGAACGCCTTCAGTGCATCAGCCACCGCCTCCTTATACCGCTGTTCCCGATAATGCCGATGAGCACTTAGAAACTCATCTTGAGCCCCTCGAAACTGCGGACCTGTGAGCAACGTCAGAGCCGGTAGCACAACTTCCTCGTGAAGATACTGATCCGTCTGCTTGATAAGTTCCCCGTTTTGAAACTGATAGCCGATGTGATGCTCTTGAAATCGCTGATTCAGCTCTACAATCGCTTCATCAACCAGACGAACTTGATAGCCTCTACCAGGCACGTGTACGATATACTCTGAATCTTGGCGCAGGTCCCGATCGATGAACTGGAAAGCGCAATCAATAAAATCGAGGGTCTGCTCAGTAGGTGCAGCTTGTATATACCGGAGACACTGTTCATAAGGATTTGCATCGGGGTCATTCTCAAGATGAAAAATGCCCATCTCGCGTGTGTAGCGCGAGAAGAGTGTTTCCCATCGTCCATTGGCAGAAGGCAATGAAAGAGAAGAGTAACGACCATCCCGGTATACTCCAAGCGTATCAACGAGGATATGAATAACCTGCCTGCGAAATGTGTCAGGTAAGACATCATACTGATAGACATCTAGATTCTCTTCTGGTCGCCGCCGTCGCATAGACCACAACCTGAATCTGGGCAATCGCTTTCTCCGATCACATATTGTTCATTCGACTAAGCGCTGATAATGTGAATGAACCATCATATTACGTCTGAGATTTTAATTGTGCAGTGCTTGCCTCTAGCGCCTGAGACAGCTCAGGACGGTGTGCCAAAAACGCCTCCACCTCTGGCGCATACTGCTGGGCCAGATGACGCGCCAGATCGAGCGCGTACTCCATCGCCGCAGGTCGATGAAGGGCATCACCTAGTTGCTCAGACCCAAGCACTTCCGCAGTAGCGGGGACCTCCTCGCGTAAGTGCTTCAGACCCCGGAATATGGGTAACCATACCTGCTGCCACTGACGTGCGAGTACAAGGAGTGCGTCCATCCCATCACCCAGCCCCCACATACGGAACATCCTCCAGAATAGAAGCATCATGGCCTGATCCGGTGGTCTCATTTCCCGAATCAGATTTGCGAACACGGAAAGTCCAAGCGCTCCCCGCCCAAGCAGCTCATCCAGACTAGCGCTGCAGCTTTCCAGGAAAGCAAGAAAACTGCGGACTTCATCGCGTGCGCCCATCAGATCAGTATCTTGCGCCATCGCGAGATGTTCTCCAGGAGGGTGTTCGCCGAGGAGAACGCTACACATTTTGAAGGCTTCACTGATATCCTCGCCGGCCAGCCAGGGTTTTGCGCCCCCGACCCGCTCGGTACGAGCGCGCCGAAGGCCGAAGCCGTTCTCTACAATAGTCCGCTCGCGACTGTCCGTCCCGGTCTCAGGGTCGATCGCGTACCCCTCGAATGTGCCCGTCGCTATGCGGAACAGAACGCCGATGAACGTGGGGAAATTCCTTCTTCCCACCCGTTTTCGCGCCCGGGCCAGCGTCTTCGTGAGTTTACGATCAAAGAGAGCAGTCAGCAGTTCAGGATGCTCTTGCAGCTCCTGGAGGTGTTCGATCCCTTGTCGCCACGAGGCTGTGGCCTCTTCCAGAAATTGCCAGGCATAGCGCATGGGTACATCATAGCCGACCCACCACAAGCGCCAGGCGACAAAGGGAAGTCGCTTTTCCGAATGGTGAATCTCACACAACGCGAGGAGTTGGTCCGCCGTTCCATGAGGATAAATTGATACCATTCCTCGTCCACGCCCGCGCGAGTGCCGCTCGGGACGCGGAAGGAGGCCCGCTCGATGCCAGCGGGCCAGTTCTGGCCTTGTGACTGTGAAGCCATGCGCCTGCATGCTCGTCATTAAGGCCTCGGCAGTCTCACCATGGATCGTCAGTTCACTCATGCTCTCTATAATACATCCTATCGCGAACATATGCAAGAAGTGCCAATATTGACTCTTCTGGAGGAGTATATTATGCTTGAAGAGGCATGAGCAAGGAGCTATGTCCATTTACATCCTTATATATAAGAAAGGGAAAAAGAGCTATGAGTAAGAAAGATCTTGCCACCTTGGCCTCATTTATCGGCCTAGTCCTCCTCATCATGCACGCATTAACCATTGCGGAGGATGTTCAGGCGATCATCGATGATCCGAACAAGGTCAATAAACCGGGTGAAATCCTCAAGCTGGCTGTTGATTTCACCCGCTACTTTGGCTAGGAAGCCACAAAGTCTTCCAGGCTTGTTCTGGTCAGCAGCATTGCTGACCATCATAGAGTGTGAGGCCTCATGTTCGCTATTCGAGGCCTCTCCTCCGCTACTCTTCCGACTTCGCGGCTTCTTGAACCGTTTTCAGGATGGGGAAATGCCGACCCCTAAACTCCGCCCTTGTTAGGCCAGGTAACGGCAAGAGTACCACCTCTTCTCTTCTAGGAAGCAGGAAGTTCATCTAAATCACGCGTTCGGGATCATCGACAAAGTTGATCATGCTCTTGAGAATGTCTCGTAAGCGATTGACTGCGATATCAAACAGTCCCAGCACATGCATGTTCGGCTGCTCCTCCAAATTCTTCCAGCGGAGCAAGTAATCCTTCATACTCATCGTGGCAGTTTCATCGTGCTCCATCTTTTGAGCAAGCAAAGCAGGTAAGGAGAAGGAACCACCACTGAGCAGCGGTTCCAGCATCTCGAGTTCTTCCGCGGTAAGGATCTGGGGAGCATGCACGTATGCCTCTGTGCCAATCGCTCCCAATACATACTGACCGGGTTTTTTGGCGAAATCGAGGACGTGGTTCCAGGTCACAGAATGCTGCGGAAAAGGCTGTAGGAGCACCAGAACTGGATAGACGTGAGCAATCGTGTCCCGCTTCAATCCTGGAAGATCTATTATGTGCTGTGCTAGCCCATCAAATGTGTGGCCTAACTGCTCTATTTTGTGCTGAAACTTGCGGCGCACCTCGTCTGGAAACGTCGTTGGATCCGCTTCTACCAGCGTCTGGACGGGCAGTGCCGTCGCTGTCATCTCGAAGAGTACCAGGCTGTTCCCGCTGACGAGTATGCCATCGCAACAGCGGGGTGGCTTTCCTCTCCTTATCGCCTGCTGCATCCGGGGCGATGCCTGAAGAATTGATGCCTCGTCAAAAAAACGCTCCGGCTGCACGGCGACATAGACGCGGGTGAGGAGATCTGTGATGTAGTCCTGAAACAGTTCGCCGACATATTTGGTGAAGGCCGGTACACCCTTCTTCGCATCAGCCACGCGAAAAGATTCGTGCAGAAGCCAATACGCGCCGACAGACATCTTATCGTACAGGAAGGACAGGGCGATCGGAATGGCTGAGCCATTACTCAGTCGAAACAACGGGTAGAGTTGAAACGGGAGATAGCTCAAATGCTCGACCGGCTGATCGCCCCTGTCATACCAGATCGCCTGAAACTCCTCCGCATTCCGTGCAAACAATTGCTGACAACGTGTCAGGAACTGCGGATCGCGAACTTGCGTTTCGAAGAGGCGAACGCGATGTAGAAAATCATTCTGCTGGAGATCATGAACACTCGCTGCTCCAAAGAACGGTCCCTGGTAGAGAAGCGCAAAGGCCATATACTCTTCAAGCGAGATATGTGCCTGCCTCAGGAAGGCAGCATCAAGATCGCATGTGGCCTGCGCCTTCTTGCGCGAACGAGTCACGAACATATCGAAGTAGCGCGCCAGCTGATAGCGGGGTTGTCCGCTAAGAGCGATTGCCTGACGGCGTGAAGCAAGGGTAATCAGAAGCTCCTGTGGCGTGGTCGGCTGCTGCCCATAGTTGAAGAGATCATTAATACCCAGTAAGAGTTCTCCAATGAGTTCGAGTGGAGTACCCTCTGATGGACCGGGCTGTCCGTGAAGAAATGCCAAGCGAGCAGCCAGCAGAAGCTGTTCATGATGCACAATCGCATCGCCTCGGCCTGACCTAATAAGGAGTTCGATCCGTCGCGCCAGCCAGGGCACACTCAGCCGCTGGGCCAAATCAGCGTGTTGTTGGCGGATCACCTCAACCCGTGAGGGCGTATTCGTCGTAATGATACTAATCATGCTAATAGCGATGAGAATCGATTCCGTCCGCAGCGAGGATAGAAGTTCTACGAGACGCTCGTAGGGCATAGCATTCCCGGTGACATCGCGCCAACCCAAATAGACGAGCACTCCAGAACGGCGCATGTGGACCTGGTGCTCCCAGAAACTCTCAGGGAGCCAGAGACGAGTAAGTGGGTCAATCACTGTCAAATCCTCATTTCAATACCATCATTTTACTCAACTTAACACCCTCTATGGTTAGAGTGTTCAGCCAGCTTGTGCCGGCTAGTCAACCTCTCAAATACCGCCATAAGCTCTTTCAGCGACCAGTCACTAGAGGAGACATGCCTATTTCCATTAGTCCTTGTCGGCTCGCTTCACTGAATATCCAGGCAAATATTATGACAGAAGACTTCATCCAAACTCATCATCAACTGATTCTTCAGTCAGTGCTTGAAACATAATATCAACTTCTTCCCGTTTTTTGACGGTATTTCTACTATATTCCTCACGCGTGGCATAGGTGCTGAGCAGCCGCTTCACAAAAAGAGGATACAGGTCAACATCACGAGCAAACTGCTGATAGTTGATATTCGGAGTGCCTTTCCCATACACTATCTCTGCCATTTGCTGTAAGGCGCGCGGTTTTTCCACTTGCAGAGAAATGGGTTCTCTCGTCCTCCATCCGTGTTCAGTCAATTGCTTAAACAAATATCTGTATTGGCGTTCCGTTATGATCTTGAGATCATAGGCACGCCGAATGAGCATTTGAATCGACACCCCCCAAACGGGCTTAAGCCTGGACAAGCTCGTTAAGGTCACAGGGGTTGTGATCTCTTCACGTATAGCTTGTTCGGGAAGCAAAAGCTCAGCAGCAAACCTGTACGCTTCATCTTCCATCTCGCGCGCTGTTCCCCTGACTGCTTGATGCATCACTAAATGACCAAGTTCGTGAGCCAGAGTAGATCGAAGTCGATCACCGGGTGTCTCACCTGAGAGGACAATCAGCGGTTTCTTCATCTCAAAAGCTGTTTGTGGTGAGGGGACATTCGCCCACAATGAGAAGGCATCGCAGGTAGCAAAATGCGCTGGCAATGCTAAAACAGACGCGCCACTCTGCTCGACGGCTTTTACCAAATGAGGAATAGGGACATCGAAAGAGAGACCAAGCGCATTGCGTGTGTATTGAGCCGCTGCAACAATGTCAACTTGTTCATCCGAGAGTTGAGGCAGCCGCATAACAACCTTGTTTCTCACTCGTTTTAATAAAGCGGTTAGCACTTCAAATTCGAGTTGACCTAATCGATGTACCTCATCTCTATCGGCTGCTGCCATATTCACGTGTGAACGGAAGAGCAATGATCCGAGTGGAAAGTTAGGAGGATCTTCTCGCCCAAAAAAGGGCAGTGGGAACCCTAACCGTGATGCTATCGCTTCAAGCAGCGCATCTGACGGCATGAGGCGCCCGCTTTCAATCTGGGCAATCGTTGATTGCGTGATTTCAAGAGACTCGGCTAACTCGCTCTGAGTGAGTCGCATCAGCTCACGCGCCTGTCGGATGCGATACCCGTTAATCATTATCCCTCTTCTTGAAGGTCGTCGTTGTCCTCTTCTAGAGGTTCGATGTCCAAATCACCCAATTCTTCAAAAGCGGCCTGGTAAGTCGTCGCTATATCAGCTTGTTCAGCGGGGTGAGGAATTTCTGCCCGCCATTTCATCACATTTGGTGAAAGTGGATAAACAAGTGATAAGCCCTTAAAGTCGCCAATATTGTTGGCTTTCCACAAGAGCAAAAGGCAATGCACATCGCTAAATTCTGAGGGAAGTAACAGTTGCGGGTGCTGTCGATAAAATTGACCTAGCGCCACTGAACGCCCTGGAGAGGGCACTTCCCCATTTAACGCTTTCCGGACTCGAATGGCGTATTCCTTGAACGTTAATTGCAGGCCGGCGTTGGCGAGATTCCTCGGTTCAAACTCCGTTTTCAAGTGATGTCCATCAAGAGCGTTCTTTGCCCAATTACGAACGAGGTCGGCATGTAACCAGGGATTGTAAGGAAACTTCTGGGTTTCAAAGTAACTCTTGGCATGGTCGGTACCAGATTCGAAAACATCGTAAAATGTGGGAAAGAGGTTGGATAAGGTTGCGAGAGCCTCGCACATCGGTGGAACGTCTTTAGCCTTCACTACAAATTCTCCTTAAAAGGACGGTCAAATTCTTACTTATAAAATTATCAGAAAAATGACAAAGCTGCAAGAGAGGTAATCGGGCTAGTACATTTGTCTGTCCGCTTATGAAGAGGCGTTGAAAGGTATTCTTGTTCCTCTGCTGCCAATCCATTTTTAGGCAGACCGCCGACTTTTTAGGCAAACGGCATTATTTGGGCAAAGCCTACTGGAGCAATAAGTTCCTCCGAAAATCGCCCGAAGAGGTTACTAATACACGAAATATGCATATTTTCATCCGCTTTCAGGTCGCACCGCGACAGAGCGCTTTCGCCCATTATAAACGATCGTCCTTCGCTAGGCAAACCTCAACTTTTACCAACGGCAAGTAAGAGCGGGAAATCGCTTTTTCCCGCTGTTCTATGGTATACTTCGACCATGAGTTACGCACAAGCAAAGCCCAAATAACCCGGTGTAACTTGTAAAAATAACAGCGGGAAATATTTATCGGCCAGGAGGAACCGATGCAACGGCGCATGACTTCGCCGAAAGCTGAGCGGAAGGAATGGACACCTCAACAGGTACTCGAATTATGGCGCCAGTATCTGCAAGGAAAAGATCATTCCGCTGGCACTATCAGAAAATATACTCAGGCCATCGCACACTTTTGTGCCTGGTACGAGCAAGAGGAACATGCAGCACTGACGCTCTCGGCTCTCACGCCTATTGCGCTCATTGGCTATCGCAACGAACTGCAGCATGAACAGCATAAATCGCTCAGTACGATCAACCTTCACATCAGCGCGCTACGGGCCTGGTGCGGGTGGATGACTGAGAAGGGTTATCTGGCCGCTGATCCTGCCGCTCATGTCAAACTGGTTGGCGGAGAAGCACCGTCCTCACGGACAGGGCTGAAAAGCGCGCAGATCAATGCTCTCCTCCGTCAGGCTCAAATCTCTCACGATCCAACACGCAACTACGCGATAGTCCAGGTGTTGCTGCAGACCGGGATCCGCTTAAGCGAGTGCGCCTCATTGACCTTCGAAGATATCACCTTTAATGAACGCAGTGGCTTGCTGCGAATCCGGGCTGGCAAGGGCAATAAGGCCCGTTCGGTCCCGCTCAATGCCTCGGCGCGGGAAGCAATCGCGGCCTACGTTGCTCCACGACTTGGAGTGGAGAAACCGTCGCTCAAGGGAGTGGCCGCCAAGTGGCCTAAACCCAAATCCCTGCAATCGTTTGAGCCACTCTGGCTGAGCCAGAAAGGGGGAGCACTCACAACCTCAGCCATGGGGCAGATGATTGCAGAGCTCGTGAAAGCCGCTGGAGAGTTGGTGCCGGAAGTAACGAGCGCCCATACGCTGCGGCACACCTTTGCCCGCAGTTATTTAGCGCAGTTTCCAGGGGATGTCGTTGGATTGGCGACACTGCTCGGACATAGCTCTTTGGATACGACAAGGCTCTATAGCCAGCCGGAAGTCTCCCAGTTAGCGTCGCGGGTCGAACAGCTTAATACCAATGCCTACTCGGGATGAAGCATTCTGGCATCCCACTGGAATATCGAAAAGATTTTTTTGGAATAAAGCAGACTATATCGCAGCTTGATAGGATAAGTTATGACATAGCTAAAAGCCAATTCACGTTCATCTACACCTATGTTGGAATTCACATAAGGACAAAGATCATTGGAATCATTCCTCACATTTGGAGGTGGCTCTTCTACAATGCTGTCCGGGACATCTATTTCGAACATGAAAAAAGGAACTAATTGGAACTATAAGCCCAGCAATTGCCAAGTGAGGGAAACCTAGGTTTTCAGTAGTGAATGGCTCACTATCCTCTTGACGTTTACATCACATTGCGCCAAGAGAAGACATGAAGCAGGTGCAGAAAGGCAAAGGTACTAGCCTGCTCGTGGCAGCCTAATACCTGAGAAGGGAGAAGCCGCCATGCCACGATTTGCTGTCTACTACATTCCTCAAGCCGATGATCCCTTCTATCTATTAGGAACCCAGGTCCTTGGCTACGATGTGCGAGCCCACCAAAACGTCATTCCGCCCTCTGAGCTAAAGGAGGTCCTGGGTCCAGGTAAGCAATCCTGGACAATGTTCTGCCGTCCCTATGGATTTCACTTGACCATTTGTGAGGCGCTCGATGTCGATTGGGCAACCATCCCTCGTGTGGAACAGGAACTGGCTGATCTACTCAAATGCTTTGATTCCAGCCATCTCTTTGTGCTTGATCGTAGAGATGACCAGCCAGTAGGTGTCTGGGAGGAAGGGGCTAGCAAGATATTGGCGTTACTCTACGAGCCCAACATGTCTCTGCGCATGCTCCATACTCTTCTCGTAGCACGGCTGACTCTGCTTGGGACCGGCTCAGGCTTTCTGAAGCGCTACCTGACACACCCACAGAAAGAACTTCCGCTTCATCTGGTGCAACAACTCAGATTGTTTTACAGCCCTAGGGTGTTCGAGAACTGGCATCCTCACTTCACCTTGCTCAATCCGTATGAAGGGGAAGAGGCACCTATGATAGCCTCCCGCCTCGCGCAGCTCTTCCAATCTTACAGGCGGGTCATAGTGCCAACGATTTGTCTACTCATTCAGGAGAACAATGAAGCCAATTGGCAGATCTATCAGGAGTTCCGTCGATGACTTGGTCAATCCTCTGTTTCAGTGAGTCCGAGCAAACTCTGAACTCCAAGTATCTAAAGCTCCTAACTTAATTGAAAGAATTGCCGGCCTATGCTAGAATAGGTCAGAGCAGCTATTAAACGAGGCTGAAACACACGTGTCAAGAATATTTTTAAGAAGGGCTTGTTTAATGAGAATATTAGTTACTGGCGGAGCTGGTTTCATAGGATCACACATTGTTGATAGCTACATAGCAGCGGGACACAGCGTGGCTGTTGTCGATAATTTATGGGAACATGGTGGGAAAGCGTCAAATGTCAATCCTAAAGCGGATTTCTTCAAAGTAGATATTAGAGATCAGGCTGCATTAGCCAGTGTCTTTGATGAGGTAAAGCCAGAGGTGGTGAACCATCAAGCTGCGCAAATGAGTGTCTTTGTCTCAACTCAAGACCCCAAATTTGATGCTGAAGTCAATATTATAGGTCTCTTCAATGTCTTAGAGAATGCTGGCCGGGTTGGCACTCGTAAAATCATTTTTGCCTCAACGGGTGCCGTTTACGGTAGCCCAGATCATTTTCCTATCACGGAGAAGTCGGAGTTATGGCCGGAATCTCCGTATGGAATTAGCAAAATGGCAGGAGAACATTATTTACGTGAATGGGCACTATCTAATGGAAGGACTTATACAATATTGCGTTATGCCAATATATATGGTCCGCGCCAAGACCCTTATGGGGAAGCTGGAGTAATTGCTATATTCATTAATCGCTTTCTCACGCACCAGTCGATACGTATTGATTGGGATGGCAACCAACAACGAGATTTTCTTTATGTAGGAGACCTCGTTCGGATGCATCAGCTTGTACTCAATGCAGGCGATAATGAAATATTTTGTGTGGGAACAGGAGTAGGAACATCAGTTAACGAAATTTACGAGCATTTGGCAGCCATCTTGGGGTACAGGCCAGAAATTATACGAGCTCCTAAACGCCCGGGTGACTTCTACAAGGCTTATTTTAGTTATTCTAAGGCTCAAACTGTTCTTGGATGGGAACCTCAAGTGACCCTGAGAGAAGGGTTAAAGGAAACAGTGGAGTTTTTCAGAAATCAATAAAAATTCTCACTCTGGAGAGATAGAGTACATAGTGGCGATTGGTGAGACAATGCTCGCTGCTATACCGAATTTAGGCTCTTCCGCTTTGTAGTACCCAGCAATAAAGCGAAAATGGCGTAGCGGGCGTGATAAGATGGACTACACCAAATTCAACATGTTGGGGATGAGTTTGGAAGGAATTGTCCCTCATTATAGCTCTGCACTGGTTTCTAGGTAGATCTACACAATAGCTGGGCATACGACCTTGGCTCAACATACTGCCAGCGGGTGCGTCCAGAACTGAAAGGGCTGTGCAGGAGCGCTGGATACGTGTTGTAGCAGGTGAGGGGCGCTTGCCATATCTACTCCCGAAGCGAGCGTTCACAGGCAGGCGTTTTCCAACATCAACGGCCTCTTACCTTGACATCAACGAATCGCCCGACCTATGAACGCACGGATACATACTGCGGCTGCGTTAAGCAGAGCAGTCGTATTAACTTGTGACCGGGTAGTTGGCAGCGCCTTTATGTTGCGTTGATGGCGCGGAATACTTCCGAATTAGTTTTGATAGAAGTTGCTCATGCTCTATAAGAAACTCTTCCGCTTCTTTAACCTGCTCGATAGCAACTTCCTCCAATCCGAAGGATTCGAAAGCACTATCAATAGTCGACCTGGGGATCTGAACTATAGATGCGACGGCTGTTCGATTCACCATAGCCTTGATCAGCGCTGCTCCGTCTAGTCTAATGGACCATAGCCGGTCATTAAAGAACTCTTGGCGGAATGCTGATATGTTTTCTGGATAATACAGTATGGTCCGAAACTCAATTGGATCCAGTTCAGACCAAAGCTCCCACTTCCCACATGGGTAAACTGACTGGGGTAGAAATGCTTGCATCGGATTGTTGAAAATGTCCTGGTATGTGTGAGATACATACCCAATCAGTACACTGAGAAAGTCGGGATCAAACGGAGAGAGTTTTATCCTCGTTTCGCATTCAAATGTCTCCGCGAACGACCTCATACGCGGACGATCATGAAGGAAGCGGGAAGCTGCGTAATCGCCTTCAAGTTCCTCCTGAACGGTACCCGTTTTGTAAATCCCTGTGCCGATCTTTGCCAAACGCTTAATCTGGAAAAATGGGTGTCCATACATCCTGTGAAAATAAGCTGGCTCACGGTCGATCTGCGGAAAGAGAGAGCAGACCGCAGCGGAGGTATCTCTACCAGACATGATCAACAGTTTGTGCGCGAAGTAGATGTGAGTTAAGCTGTCCATTAATCGTCTCCTTCTTGATTGGGCCGGAAGTCACTTTAGCTGCAAGTTGCGCCTCTAGCTGTTTAGGCTCCAGTCGTTATGACATGATGCGGCGTCTCGCCCCTCGAGACGAGTAGCACATTCATGGCACACTGTTTTGTGATAAACTGCATCGCCTCCTTTGTCCTCCCCGCTATGTGTGGGGAGGAGACCACATTTGGTAACTGCAAAAGACTGTTTTCATGAGACGGGGGTTCGGGTTCAAAGACGTCTAAGCCTGCTCCAGCAATATTCCCCTCCGTCAGGGCACGATAGAGATCCGCTTCTTTAAGAACAGCGCCTCGCGAAACGTTTATCAGCACGGATGATGGCTTCATCATCTGCAACAGGTCCATGCCGAACATTCCCTTAGTCTCATTTGTCAAAGGAACCGCCAGTCCCACAATATCTACTTGTCGAACCAAGTCAGTCACAGCCAGAAAAGAAACTTGCATCTCGCGCTCTTTCTCCGAGTCCAAGGGTTTGCGCTTGTAGTAAAAGACCTGCATGCCGAAAGGGATTGCCCGAGTGGCGATTGCGCATCCTATTTGCCCCAAACCAACGATACCCAATGACTTGCCATTTAACTCCCAGATTCCTTGCTCCATGAGTTGAGCTTGAACCCATTGCCCTGCGCGCATAGCCGAATCAGCCAAGCACAGTCTCTTGTAGAGGGCTAATAAGAGCGCAAAAAAATGTTCAGCTACCGCTATCGCATTTCCGCCCTGCACATTGGCAACCCACACACCTCGTCGCCCCGCTGCTGATACATCAATCCCGTCGACTCCGGCACCCCATTTTTGAATAAGCTTTAGTTGTGGCCCCTGCGCTATTAACTGTTCTGAAATCTCCACTCCTGTCCAGATCAGGAAGTCGGCTTGTTCTAAAGCAGTGGAGATCGCCTTATACCGCTGACCAGGTGTTAGCGAGACGATGTGTATGTCTGGTAAAAGTTCGGATAGTATTGGATAAGCTTCTCGAGCGAACTGCTCAGGCATTAAAAGAAGCAGTCTTTTCATAGCTCTCTTTGACCCCCTCTCGCGATCTATTAGGGCGCTAAGCGCTGTGTGAATTCAGCCGCATTGGAAAATGGACAACCGTAGTCGACAACAAGCTATTAACGGGCCAGTTGTCTTTATCTTTTCTGATTTAATTTTTCTTTATACGTCTCCATCTCGTAGTAGCCGGTTCTTTCTCTGTACTGCTCTTAGATCTTTCTTCTAACGTTTTCAGGAACTCTCGTATATCCGTGATCTGGCGTTGGATGCGGAGTTGACGCATACAGGTCAGCGCTTCTTCGGCCAGGCTAGCCGCCGACTCCAGATCTCCGTCGGCTAACTTGAGCATGGCCTGGCCGAACTTGACGTA
>Ga0209810_1000846_pt1 | contig 55660 bp, 53 predicted proteins | sample Coa_R1_7_FD_187159 | JGI IMG/M metagenome (GOLD analysis project Ga0209810, IMG submission 187159) | Surface soil microbial communities from Centralia Pennsylvania, which are recovering from an underground coalmine fire - Coalmine... | ecosystem: Environmental > Terrestrial > Soil > Unclassified... | reverse complement strand
CGCCGCGCGCGTCGAGGAGCGACTCGCGCGCCAGCGCGCGAACCTGGAGCGGCAGCGCGACGAGGCGCTGGCCTCGCTCGAGGAACGCGCCCATCAGGTGCAGTCGGTGCTGCGCGAGCGCCTGCGCGAGATCGCGAGCGACGCCGAGGCGGAGCGGGCGGTGCTCGAGACGAGGCTCCGCGACCTCACGCGGCGGCTCGACGAGCTCGGCGCGCGCACGTGACCCGAAACTGTTTCGGGGACATGTCCCCGAAACAGTTTCCAACTTTCCACGAGAGGGTTCGTCTAGGACAGGGCGAACAGGCGACGACACATGCCGCAGACGATCGAACAGCCACAGACGGAGCGCGAGAAGGTCGAATCCTGGCGGCTGCACGTGCTGATCGAGGCCGGCTACCCGCTCGTCCTGGCCGAGAAGCTGGCGCACTCCGAGGCCGACCTGCATCGCGCGGTGGAGCTCGTCGGCGCCGGTTGCGGCTTCGAGACCGCCGCCGAGATCCTCCTCTAGCGCCCCGGCTACCATCGGCCGATGAAGGTCGAGGCGACCGAGGTCGACGGCCGCAAGGTCTACTCGGTCCGCGCCTTCAACCAGGGCGTCGCGACGTGGCTCGCGCGCCTGCCGACGCTGTGGGTCGAGGGCGAGGTGACCGAATTGCGCCGGCAACAGCGGTGGCAGTCGGTGTTCTTCACGCTCAAGGATCCGGACGACGGCTCGTGCCTGTCGGCGCAGATGCCGCGCGGTCAGTTCGACGCGCTGAACCTGGGGCTCGTCGACGGCGAGCGCGTGCACGTCTTCGGTCGCCCCGAGCTGTACGAGCAGCGCGGCGAGCTGCGGTTGAAGGTCTTGACGATCGAGCGGTTCGGGCTGGGTGCTCATCTCGCCGCGCTGGAGCGGCTGAAGCAGCGGCTCGCGGCGGAAGGGTTGTTCGACGAGACGCGCAAGCGTGCGCTGCCACGGTTCCCGCGGCTGATCGGGCTCGTCACGGGCAACGACGCGGCCGCGAAGCGCGACGTCCTCACCGGGATCGTGCACCGGTTTCCGCCCGCGAACGTGCTCGTGGCCGAGACCTACGTGCAGGGTCCGCGCGCGCCGGCGGCGATCGCGACCGCGATCGGCGACCTCTGCCGCCGCGGCGTCGACGTCGTCGTGCTCGCGCGTGGCGGCGGCAGCTTCGAGGACCTGCTTCCGTTCTCGGACGAACGCGTCGTCCGCGCCGTCGCGAGCTGCACCGTCCCGATCGTGTCGGCCGTCGGGCACGAGCAGGACTCGCCGCTGTGCGACCTGGCGGCAGACCTGCGTGCGTCGACGCCGACCGCCGCCGCACGGATCGTCGTTCCGGATCTGACAGAGCTGCGCACGCGGCTCGAACGGACGCGCGAGCGTCTGCACGGCGGCGCTCGTGCAACCGCGGAGCGGCACGAGCGACGGTTGGAGAGCGCGCGCGAACGGCTCCGCCGCGGGCCGCTGCTCGCGCTCGAGCGGCGTGCCGCTCACCTCGCGACCGTGCACGCGCGCCTCGGCGCGCTCAGCCCGGTCGCGACGCTCGAGCGCGGCTATGCGATCGTCCGCGCAAAGGAAACAGTCATCCGCTCCCCGGCTCAGGTCACGGCGGGCGACGAGCTCTCGATCCGCGTCGCCGAGGGAACCTTCGCGGCGCGCAGCGCATGAGCGAGTCGAGCTTCGAGGAGGCAGAGCGGGAGCTCGAGCAGATCGTCGCTCGGCTCGAGCGTGGCGACGCCGGCGTCGAGGAGCTGACGCGGCTCTGGGAGCGCGGCGAAGAACTCTACCGCTACTGCGCGGCCCGGCTCGAGAACGTCCGCGGGCGAATCGAGGAGCTCGCCCGCACGACCGAAGCACAGCAGTAGTCAGCGGCCGGAGACGCCGGCGCGCGGCCGGTTCTGCTCCTCCGCCGGCGGCTCTTCGGTTTCGGCGGGCGGATCCTGCTCCTCGATCTCCTTCAGCATCGCGTACGAGATCCCCTCGCGGGCGAGGAAGATCAGCCCGACGCCGACGCCGACCGACGCCTCGATCGCCTGCAGCCCGAGCCCGAACGCAAAGCCGCGCGCGTACGCGACGCTGTAGCCGACGAGCGACGTCGCGACAGCGATCTGCACGACACCGACGTTGCCGGGCCAGAACGGCACGATCGTCACGACGTTGATCAGCACGAGCACGAGGCCGGCAACCGGCAGCGGCTGGTGGATGTGGAACGCGCGCAGGACCGCCCAAACCGCGAGCAGCTGGCAGAACCAGCCGAGGTACTGGAAGGCGAGCGCGGTTCCGGCCGCGCGCGGCGTGCGCATGATCGTGAGCCCTTCGCGCGCTCGCGCGAGCAGCAGACGCACGCGGCCCAGCTCCTCCAGCTCGCGGCGCTGGCGACGCGCGACGATCGCGGCCGCGAGCATCAGGGCGAGCCCGATCGCCAAGGCTGCACCGATGGAGCCGAGTGCCCAGGCGGGCAGCCGCGCCGTCGCGAGCACGAAGACGACGAGCGTCGCGGCGGGCGGAACGTCGAACATCCGGTGCGCGAACACCGAGCCGAGCAGCGTTGCGGTCGTTCCCTTCCGCGGCGGCAGCCGGCGGCGCAGCACCGCGGCGCGAGCGACCTCGCCGACGCGGCCCGGGAGCGTGGCGTTCGCGAACAGCCCGACCGAGAACGCCGAGAAGACGAGCACGAAACGCGGGTGTGGCGGCGCGAGCGACTGCCTGATCACCGTGTTCCAGGCGGCGGCGCGTGCGAGCACCGACGCGAGGTTGAGCCCGACGGCGGCGGCGACCCACTCCCAGCTGACGAGCGCGAACGCATCGTGCACCTTGTGCCAGTCGGGACCGCGCCACACGATCAGCGCGATCGCGAGCGCGAGCACCGGCAGCACGAGCAGGAGCCGGAACCCACGGTGCTCCCGGAACGGGAGCTTCACGCCGCCACCTCACGGTAGATCTCCTCGAGACGACGGCCGATGTCCTCCCACGCGTAGTTCGCGAGCGCATGCGCACGCGCCGCCCGCCCCATCTCGACGCGCCGCGGCTCGTCGGCGAGCACGTCGACCACCGCGCTCGCCAGCGCTTCGGGATCGTCCGGCGGCACGAGCCTCGCCGCGTCGGGCGTCGCGACCGCGGCGTAACCGGGGATGTCGGACGCGACCGCGGGCGTCGCGCACGCGAACGCCTCGGCGAGCACGAGCCCGAAGCTCTCGCCGCCGAGCGCAGGCGTCACCGACAGCTTCGCCCGCAGCAGCTCATTCGTCCGCACCTCGTTCGTCACGATCCCCAGCACGTCGATTCCCGCCTCGTCGAAGCGCAGTCGCGCGTGCAACAGACGGTACTGGAGCGGATCGGTGCCGATCAGCCGCAGGCGGGCGCCCGTCTCGGCGTGGATCCGCGGCCAGGCGCGCAGCAGCGTCGGCAGCCCCTTGCGCGGATCGTGCCGGCCGATGAACACCACGGCATGGTCGCGATCCGCCGGCTCCGCCTCGTCGGGGATCAGCACCCCGTTCGGGACGACGCGGTACTCGCCCGGGAGCCAGCGCGCCGCCGACTGCGCCGCCATCGGCGACACCGCGACGCGCACGTCGATGCGGTCCATGAGGAAGCCCCAGAAGTGGAGCCCGTAGCGCATCCAGCCGAGCTCGCCGTGGGCGTGCCAGGTGGCGACGAGCGGGCAGCGTGCGAGCGCGAGCGTCGCCGTGCAGATCGCGGGTGTCATCGGCTCGTGCAGGTGGAGCACCTCGAAGCGTTCCTCGCGGAGGAGCCGCCGGATGCGCGGGACGGTGCTCGGCGAGAGGACGATGTTCGGCAGGGAGCCGTTGGCGGGCACGACGACCGAGCGACCGACCGGGACGATGTCGGCAGGCAGGTCGCCGTGCCGGCCCGTGCGCGGGTGGAGCAGGCGCGTGAGGTGCCCGGGCGGATCGTGGCCCATCACGATCTTCACGTCATGCCCCCGTCGCCGCAGCGCCGCTGCCTGGTGTTCGGCGTGCTCGACGACGCCGCCCCAGTACGACCACGAGAACGGGACGACGATCCCGATCTTCACGCGCGCGCCCCGGCACCCGCGCCGGCCGCGGCGGCGGCGAACGCGACTGCGAGTCGCTCGGCGCCGAGCTCGATCGTCTCGTCGTCGACCGCCAGCGAGAGACGCGCCCAGCCTGCGCCGCTCGGCCCGAAGCCCTCGCCGGGCGCGACCGCGACTCGCTGCTCCTCGAGCAGCCGCTCGGCGGGGAGTCCGTTCGGGAGCCGCAACCAGACGTAGAGCGTTCCTTCGCTGACGGGCGGCTCCGGCAGCGCGGCTGCGAGGACGTCACGGCGGCGCTCGTACGCGGCGACGCGTGCGGCGACGGAGTCCTGTGGCCCTTCGAGCGCGGCGATCGTCGCCGCCTGCACCGGCTCGAAGATGCCGACGCGGCAGTGGTCGTTCAGCAGGTTGATCCGCTCGACCACCTCCGCGTTGCCGACGACGAAGCCGACGCGCCAGCCCGCCATGCCGTACGTCTTCGACATCGACCACATCTCGACGCCGACGTTCTTGGCACCCGGCGTGCTCAGGAAGCTGTGCGGCGTGCGGCCGTCGAAGACGAGGTCGACGTAGGCGGCGTCGTGGACGACGACTCCACCCTCGCGCTGTGCCCAGTCGACGGCCGCCTCGAACACGCCGGCGGGTACGCAGACGGCGCACGGATTCGAGGGATAGTTGAGGTAGAGCGCGGCGGCAGGGGGCGCCGCTTCCAGATCGGGGGCCCAGCCGTTGTCGGGATCGAGCCGAACCGTCTCGATGTTCGCGCCCGCGAGTGCGGGACCAGAGGGATAGTCGGGGTAGTACGGGTCGGGAAGCAGGATCGTGTCGCCCTCGTCGGCGAGCGCGAGTGCGAGCTCGACGATCGCCGTCTTGGTGCCGGGCACGAGCGCGACCTCGCGCCCGGGATCGAGGTCGACGCCGTACACGTCGCGGTAGCGCGCGGCGATCGCTTCCTTCGTCCGCGCGAGCCCGCGGATCGGCGAGTAGCCGTGGACGTCGGGCCTGCGTGCCGCGGCGACGAGCGCTTCGATGACGTGCGGCGGGGGCCCGACCTCGGGGTTGCCGCGACCGAGGTCGACAAGCGGGGGGCCGTGCTCCGCTGCGGCCGCGGCGACGCGCGCGAGGAGGGCGACGAAGTACTGCTGCGGCAGCCGGTCCAGGCGTTTCGGTGAGGTGCCCACCGCGTCGATCGTACTTCCGAGGGTGGCGTGGGTAGAGTCGGCGCCATGTTCGAGGAGGGCCTCGCCGAGCTGCACACCCACCTCGGCGGGTCGGTCGCCTCGGACATCATGTGGAGCCTCGCGCACGAGCAGGGCATCGCCCTCCCCACGCGCGACTACTGGGAGTTCGACCGGCTCGTCACGGTCAGCGACCCGCGCGGCGTCCCGGACCTCGATTCGCTCGACCGGATCTACCACCTCACCGAGCTGATCCAGAGCTCGCCGCTGGCCGTCGAGCGCAGCGTGCACGCGGCGATCGGCGGCGCCTACCGCTCGCAGGGGATCACGACGCTCGAGCTGCGCTTCAACCCGATGAAGCGCAACCGCGGCGGCGAGCGCGACCTCGACCACATCATCCTCGCCGCCGCACGGGGCCTCGACGTCGCCTCGCTCGAGTATCCGCAGGTGCGCGCCGGCCTCATCCTGATGATGGACCGGACGTTCAGCGCCGACCAGAACATGGTGATCGTCGAGAAGGCGATCCGGTATTCGGCGCGCGGCATCGTGGGTATCGACATCGCCGGGCCGCGCCCGGGCGGTATGCGTTACGACTACACGCAGATCCGGGAGCACGTCGAGGTGGCGCGGTCGGCGGGCCTCGGGGTCACGATTCACGTCGGCGAGGAGGGCGGCGACCTCGGCATCGAGGAGATCGGCGAGGTCGTCGACACGCTGCGGCCGGACCGCATCGGGCACGGCATCCTCGCGGCCCGCGAGCCGTCGCTGATGGCCGCGCTCGCGGAGGCGGACGTGACGCTCGAGATCTGCCCCACGTCGAACCTGCTCACGAAGGCCTTGCCGGACGAGGCTACGGTGCGCGAGACGTTCCGGGCGTTCGTCGACAACGGCGTGCCGTTCACGATCGCGACCGACGGCCCGGAGATGATGCGCACCCACCTGCGCGACGAGCTCGACCTGCTGCTCCGGATCGGGGCGCTCGACGCTGACGAGCTGCGCGCCGCCAACGCCCGCGGGCATGAGGCGGCGTTCGTCGGTCGGCGGGCGGTCGCCGTCTAGTCACCGTCTGGTGTGGCTTCTCCGAATCTTCGACCTGAAACGCCACCAGGAGAAGGTGTCTGACACCCAACGGTGTCAGACACCTCATGCAGGTCGAATGTCCGCCGGCGTGTCGGGTGCAGGGTTACGAGAAGGCGCACTGGTTCACCTACCCGAATACACCCTTCGGCGAATGGCCTCGGCCCGTGCGGATCCATACCTTCCCGTCATGCAGGCACTGGTCGATTCGAACGAGATCACTCTCCGACAGCGGCAGGTGATCGAGCTGATTGCACAGGGGCTGTCGAACGACGAAGTCGGGTTGGAGCTCGGCATCTCCCCGCGGACGGCGAAGGCGCACTGCGACGCGCTCCGCCAGAAGCTGGGTGTGCCGAGGCGACGACAGATCCCGGTTGCGTACCGTCTGCTGACGGGTGAGGACCCGTTGGCGTCCTGCCTCGAGTCGGCGCGAGCCGACGACGGGGGCTGACGGCGAAGCGGCGCCCGCGACGTCACCCTCCGTCGCGGGCGCCCCAGCTCTTGGCAGCGAGCGCCGCGTGGCGTAGCGTTGGCCGGAAACGTGCGGTGGCCTTGGGGAGTGGGCATGACCGCTGGCAGGCAGCACAGGCAACAATCGAGAGCTGGAAGCCGGCACAGCCGGATCATCGAGCGTCCGCGGCTGACGACGCTGCTGGACGGCACCGCCGCGCGCACGATCCTGCTGACAGCACCGGCCGGCTACGGCAAGACGACGCTCGCTCGGCAGTGGGGCCGGACGCTCAGTCGATGCGTGTGGGTCACCTCGACCCCCTCCCATCGCGACGTCGTGACGTTCTCGGAGGACGTTGCCGCCGGCGTCGACGCCCTGGGCGGCGACGCGGTCCGCTTCATCGACCAGTACATGCGCGCCCGAAGCAACCCACAGCGGGCTGCGCGCGAGATCGCGGTCGCGCTCTCCGTGCGGGTCGAGCAGGCGGGCGTCCGCTGGCTCGTCATCGACGACTACCACGAGCTCGCAGCGTCGCCCGAGGTCGAGGAGATGGTGACGATTCTGCACGAGCGCATCTCGGCTCGCTTCCTCATCGCGTCGCGGAGCCGCCCGAGGTGGGTCACCGCCAGGCAGGTGCTCTACGGCAAGGTGGGGGAGCTCGGGCCGAACGAGCTGGCCCTGACGCCGTCTGAGACGAGGCAGGTGCTGGGCAAGCGACCCGATCTCGAGGGGGTCATCCAGCGGGCACAGGGCTGGCCGGCGGTGCTGACGCTGGCAGCAGGGCTGGATGCCAGCGCGGAGCGGGAAGTCCCGCTGCCGACGATGCTGCACCGGTACGTCGCGGAGGAGCTCTACCAGTCGACGAGCCCCGACATCCGGGACGTGCTGATCTCGCTTGCGCTCCTTCCGAACCTGGGAGCGCCCACCGTCGCCAACCGCTTCGGGGACGACGCCGACTGGGTCGTCGACCGCGCACAGACGCTGGGCTTCCTGACCGGCCACGACCCGCTCGAGCTCCATCCCCTGCTACGCGAGTTCCTACTTTCCAAGCTGAGTGAAGACCCAGGTGCGGAGTCGCGCGTCCGTGAGGCGGTGAGCAACGCGCTCGCTGAGGAGGCATGGGGATTCGCGTTGGATCTCGTGTTGCGCTTCAGCCTGGACGACCTCGTAGATCCGGTTCTCCAGCGCGGCTTCAAGCCGCTCGTACGCAGCGGGCGCCTCGGGACCCTTGCGACGTTCGCCTCCCACATCCGGCGAGCGCCGTCGTTTCCGCCACCCGCGGTCGACGTGGTGGAGGCGGAGGTCGCTTTCCGAAACGGGCGCTTCGAGTTAGCTATCGAGCTGGCGCGACGTGTTCAGCCGCAGCTGCCCACCAATCACGCTCTCACATCTCGGTCAAACGCAGTCCTTGGCCAAGCGCAGTTCCTCCGCGCAGACTTCGTCTCAGCCCAAGCTGCGTTCGAGGCCGCGCGAGTTACCGCGCTCGATGAGCCGGACGAGAGCGAAGCGATGCATGGCTTCGCCATCGCAACGATCTTCCGTGAGGACAGCGACCCGGCTCCTGCGATGGAGAAGCTACGACGTGACCGTCATCGCTCACCCCAACATCTCCTGCGTTTCGCAGCCGCGGAGCTCTGCCGACGACGATTCGACGAGGGTCTCCGGGATCCGCTCCCGATTGAGGAGCCATTTCACGCTCTGAAGCAGGTTCAGGATCCGGTCGTCCGGACTGGCTTCACGTACGCCGCCGCATATTCATTGGCGCAACGTGCCGAGTATGAGCGTGCGGGTGAATTCCTGGATCTACTTGCCGGGGACATCGAGGAGTTCGAACTTCGATTTGCTTCGCCCCACCTCCACTGGACCGCGGCGTTGATCAGTCTTGGTCTACGGCGCTTCGGCGAAGCCGGTCGTTCCCTGCGTATCGTCGAAAGGCTCGCACACGAAGGAAGAAACCCAGGGCATGCTCTCAACGCTCGCGCGCTGAAAGCACGCCTGTTGCTTCAGACCGGGAAAGCGGACGATGCCCTGCGCTGTCTTGAGTTCCACCAGCAGGGCAACATTCTTCTTTCCTGGCGAGCCGAGCACGAAGCAAGTCGCGCACTTGCACTCGCATGTCTCGCTATGCCGGACGAAGCAGCGATGTGTAGCAAAGCCGCTGAGGCAATGACGCGTTGTGTCGAGGTTAAGGTAATCGCGGCCGCCGCACGCGCTATTTCCGCTGCCCAAGTGGGAAAGACCGACGACGCGGTTGAACTGATCGAGCTAGCTGAAGCTGTCGGCATCTGGGATCCCGTGGTCTGCGCGGTGCGTTCTTCGTCTCACCTCGTGGACACGCTTGTGACGATCCCCCAAGTGCGATCTCGACTCCAACACCTGTGGCACATGACAGGAGATTTCGCACTCGCTAAGCGTACCGGCCTCACGTTGCCATCGCCCCGTCGGCCATCAGATGTCCTGACAGCCAGAGAGCATGAGGTTCTAGGGTTGATTGCGCAAGGCATGCGCAACCGCGACATCGCATCGGCGCTCTACATCGCAGAGTCGACCGCGAAAGTACATACCCGGCACGTCCTAGAAAAACTGGGCGTCCGCACGAGGGCCGAGGCGGTTGCGTGTTACATGCAACTGCTCAGCGCAGCGCCGAGTCAAGCCGAAGCGGCCACCGTAGAATCGGCGACTGCGATGTCTACTACCGAAGTTGACGTGACTTGGAAATCGTCTCCTCGGGCGATGCGATAGTCTTCTGTCGCGCCCGCGAGTATCGCCTCGAAAGCAGCGACCACAGCCGTATCGAACTGGGTCTCCACCGCTTGAGCAAGCCGTAGGCGCGCGACGCGGCTGGGCATCGCGTCGCGGTAGGGGCGATTCGATGTCATCGCGTTGTAGGCATCTGCGACGGCAACTATCCGTGAAAGCATTGGAATCTCATCCCCGGAGATCCCATCTGGATAACCCTGACCGTCCACCCTTTCGTGGTGGTGGCGTACGATCGATGCAATCTCGGAGTACGTATCGACGTTTGCAAGTATTTTCTCGCCGATTTCGGAGTGCCGCTGCATTTCTCGACGTTCTTCGAGCGTCAGAGCGCCGGGCTTTTCAAGCAGACCAGCTGGCAGACCAATCTTTCCGATATCGTGAACGAGGCCGCATAGATACGCGAGCGCCGGATCGGCATTGCTCAGCCCCATTCGCGCCGCGATATCACGAGCGTAGATTGCGACAGCTGCCGAATGGCCGGCTGTGTATTCGTCTCGCGCGTCGAGGGTCGCAATCAATCCCTTTGCGAACGAAAGGTTCGCTGCCCGCAGTTGTTCGTTTACCATCTGTAGTTCATCGCTCAGTGCGCGCTGGCCCTGGTACATCAAGAAGCCCCGCTGCGCAGCGAAGGCTGGTGCAAAGAACAAAGGCAGTGTCCAGGGCGAAACTTCTCGATATGCGAGCGCGACCACCGCGACCACGGGGCTATAGAAGGGGGCCGATGTCGCGATGACGGGAATCATCTCGCGCACTGCGTCGCGCCACCTGCCGAGACCGCGCAGGACGAAGGTGAGGGACGCCAACGCGGCGTCCGAGATCTCCGCCGTAAACGCAACGGCTGCCGAGGCGGCCACGATCTCGCCGGCGCCAGGCGACATAGTGGCGCTCACTACCGATGCAACGCCCGCGGCGATTGCTCCGGTTAGCGCCCTGCTTCCGAAGAAGGTGAGCCTACCGAGGAGGGGATAGGACAGGCCAATCGCGGACGCACTGAAGACGATCATCGCGGCGAGCGGGCCGAGCAGGACCGCCGCAAAGATCGCGGGCAGCATCGAAATCGAGACCTTGAGATGCGGGCGGAGTGTGATTCGACCTCGCTCGCCTAGCGCTGCAAGGATCGCAAGCCCCACCACAGCCGCGTAGCTACCAACCGTCGGATCAAGGAGTACCAGAGCAGCCGCGGTCCCCATCGCAAGTGCGTTGAGGCACGCGATGTAGACGAGCATCACCACGGAAACATCCCGCAGTGCCTCCTGAGCCCGTCTCAGACCTTGCCAGTCCCCCATAAGGGGTATAAGCTCCTTCTGCCGTCAGTTCCAGTAAGGGGAAACGCGATGCGCAAGCTTGCCCAGCTCGTCCGCCGTGGCACGGTGGCGGGCGGCTTTTCCTGTTGGTAGAACCGACACACGAAACTGGTTTTCCGCTCTGAGCGCATCCCCCATTCGTGGGATTGCCCACAGGGAGTGGAAAGCCTTCTGAGGATTGTCAGCTGATGAGCCCACGCCGGAAGCCAACCGCGACGGCGTGGGCTCTACTTCTCGCCTGGAGCTTGGCGAGCAGGTGGCGGACGTGGCTCTTGACCGTTTCCTCGCTGAGGAACAGCCGCTCGCCGATCTCCCGGTTGACGAGGCCGTCGGAGATGAGCTGCAGCACCTCGGTCTCGCGCGCGGTCGGGTCGAGCCCGGTCTCGACCTGAGCGGACTCGAGCGGAACGACGTTCGCACCCGCGTCGCGTCGCGCCGCAACCGACTCGAACCGCGCGGTGTGCTCCCGATAGCGCATGAGGATCGCGTTGCGCTCAGCAGCGTTCACGACCTCCCTATCGGCGGCTCCCCAAGCGAGCTTTAGCCGCCAGCACACCCCTCGTCAGAGGGAGCTACAGGCGCCCGAACGAGCACCGCCGGGCGCGCAGCTCGGCCGGCTCGAGCTCCTCGACCACCCCCAGATCGGCCCGCGCGGTCGCGTGCAGGATGCGTCCGTCGCCGAGCCAGAACGCGACGTGGTCGGCGCGGCTCCCGACATTGCCGTAGAAGACAAGGTCGCCGGCGGCTGGATCGTCGACGGACGACGATGCCTCCTCCTGCTGCCAGGCGTCGCGCGGAACACACAGCCCTGCGAGCCGATGGGCCATGTGGACGAGGCCGGAACAGTCGATGCCGGCCGCCGTCATCCCGCCCCACTCGTACGGGGTCCCGACGAAGCTGCGCGCAGCCTCGAGCGGCAACCCCGCCGCCGGCTCCGGCCACGACCCGTCGCCCTCCGCCAGCGCCTCCGCACGCATCCAGCCGCGGTAGTCGTAGGCAGTCACCACCCGGACCCAGTCGCCGTGCCGCTCCTCCACCTCGAGCGGTTCGTCCTGGAGCGCCTGGCTCACCTGCTCGGCCGCGTCGCGCGGATCGGACCGAAGCGGCGCGACCTCGACGCCGCACCTCACGTTCCTCGCCGCCTTCGGCTGCCGCCCGGAAGAGCCGGCCTCCGCCGAAGCCTGACGACGCCGGCGGCGCGATCCGGCGCGCTCGGCGCACGGTCGTACCTCATGTACTGCCCGCCCGCCTCGCGCTTGGCTCGCTTGCCGGACGTCGCCCCAGGAACGTGAGGAATCTCACGACCCGGCGTGCTTCTCGATCTTCGCCTCTAGCATCTGCCGTACCTCGGGCCAGTCGTCGTCGACGATCGCGTACCAGGCGGAGTCCCGCACCGAGTCCGGCAGGATCATGTGCTTCCGGAAGATGCCCTCGAAGCGGCCGCCGACGCCGAGCAGCGCGCCGCGCACTCGCAGGTTCCGCGCATCCGTCTTGAACTCGACGCGCATCGCGCGCCAGCGCTCGAAAGCATGCCGCAGCAGCAGGTACTTCGTCTCGACGTTCGCGCCCGTCCCCCACTGCGCCCGCTCCAGCCAGGTCCAGCCGATCTCGACCCGGCGGTGGAGCGGCTCCACGTTGAGATAGCGAGTGGAGCCCGCCGGCCGTCCGTCGACGACGACCACGAACGGCACCTCCCGTTCCGCGGCGAGCGCCTGGTCGAACCAGGAATCGAATCCGAACGAGTAGAGATTCGTGTAACGGTGGATGTGAGGCTCTCGCTCAGCCGCCTCCCGCAGGCCCTCCCGGTGCCGCTCCTCGATCGGCTCGACACGCACGATGCGCCCGACGAGCGGCCCTTCCGGGCGCAACCCGTTCACGGCAGGGTCGTCATCCACGACCGGCAGTATCGCTTCGCTGCGCAACGGTAGATACTTGTGGCCTACCCAACCCCCGGAGGAAGCCCATGAATCGGAGAACCGGACTGCGACTCGCGGCCCTGCTCGGGCTCGTCGCCGTCGCCGCCGTCGTCGCGGCGCTCGGCGCCAGCACCGGCTCGTCCCGCCCGCTCGCAGGCACGCACGCAACCGCATCCAACGTGATCATCGATGGAACGACCGGGACGGTCGTGAACATCGACCCGGCCAACCAGTACGACTACGACTCGTTCACGCTCGACCTGCCGCTCTTCCAGGGCCTCTACGGCTTCCCGCACGGGGCGAAGCTCCAGCCCGTGCTGGCGACGGGCTGCAAGGCGTCGGCGAACCTCGAGACGTGGACGTGCGGTCTCCGCCACAACGTCAAGTTCTCGGACGGCACGCCGATGACGTCGGCCGACGTCAAGTGGTCGTTCGACCGCGTGCTCAAGATCAAGGGCGACCAGGGGATCTGGACGCTGCTGTCCAACCTGAAGAGCACGACGGTCAAGGGGCCGTACACCGTCGTCTTCCACCTGAAGGCGCCCGACTCGATCTGGCCGTACATCCTGTCGACGAACGCCGGCTACGTCGTGCCGAAGGCGAAGTACCCGTTCAACAAGATCCTCTCGAACACCGACCCGCAGGTCGGCACCGGCCCGTACCGCCTCGTCAAGTTCACGCCGGGCCAGCAGGCGGTCCTCGAGCCGAACCCCTACTACTGGGGGCAAAAGCCGAAGAACGGCGGGATCATCATCAACTACTACTCCAAGTCGTCGACGATGAAGCTCGCGCTCGAGAAGGGCGAGATCGACATGGCGTTCCAGTCGTTCACGCCGCAGGACCTCACGTCGCTCCACAAGGAGAAGGGCATCGTCGTGCACTCCGGGCACGGCGTCGTGATCCGCTACCTCGTCTTCAACGTCGTGCGGCCGCCGTTCAACAACCTGGCCGTGCGGCAGGCGATCGCCTACCTGATGCCGCGGCAGGACATCGCGACCCGCATCTACCACGGCACCGTCGAACCGTTGTACTCGATGGTCCCGGCGGGCCTGCCCGGGCACATCGACGCCTACAAGACGATGTACGGCGCGTCGCCGAACGTGGCGAAGGCGAAGGCGGTGCTCGCGAAGGCCGGCGTCAAGACGCCGCTGCCGATCACGATCTGGTGGACGCCGTCGCACTACGGTGACGCGTCGGCGGACGAGTATGCCGAGATCCAGCGGTCGCTCGACGCGTCCGGTCTGTTCAAGGTGACCCTGAAGTCGGCCGAGTGGGCCCAGTACAGCGGCGCACTCGGCAAGACGTACGGCGCGTTCCAGCTCGGCTGGTTCCCGGACTATCCGGACGCCGACGACTACACGGTCTCCTTCTACCAGCCGAACGCGTTCTACAACAACGGCTACAACGACCCGAAGATGACGAAGCTGATCGCGAAGGAGCGGGCCGCCAGGACGAACGGCGCGCGCATGGCCGCCCTTCGCGCGATGCAGACGCTGGCAGCGAAGGACCTGCCGACCATCCCGTACTGGCAGGGCAACATGATCGCCGTCAGCCACAGCAACATCCAGGGCATCAACTCGACGCTGGACGCCGCCTACTACATGCGGTTCTGGTTGCTCTCGAAGTCGTAGATCAACCGTCGAGGGAGGGGCGCTCCATGCGGGACGCCCCTCCCTCATCTATCTTCGATCCGTGCCGGGAACCTCGCTCAGAACGTATCTCCTGACGCGCCTCGCGCTCGTCCTCCCGATGGTCCTGATCCTGCTGACGATGGTCTTCCTGCTGCTGCGTGTCGCGCCCGGAAACCCGATCGAGGCGGCCCTCGGCGGGCACGTCCCGGCCGCGTACGTCCACCAGATCACGCACCGTCTCGGCTTCGACAAGCCGCTCTACCAGCAGTACGGCGACTACCTGTGGGACATCCTGCGCGGCAACTTCGGCACGACGATCACCGACAACCGACCCCTCACGCAGATCATCACGGTCAACGGCGCGGCGACGCTCGAGCTGACCTTCTTCGCGATGCTCGTCGCCGTCGTCGTCGGCGTGCTCGTCGGCCTCGTCGCCGGGCGCTACCGCGACACGCCGCTCGACGTCTTCGGGCGCCTCTTCGGCATCGTCGTCTACGCGACACCGGTCTTCTTCCTCGGCCTGATGGCCCAGCTCGTGTTCGGCGTCTGGCTGAACTGGCTGCCGACCTCCGACCAGGCGAGCCCGCTGACGCAGGCGCTGCTCAAGACGCACACCAACATCTTCGTCGTAGACGCGATCATCGACGGCAACTGGAGCGCGCTGAAAGACATCTTCGAGCACCTGGCGTTGCCGGCCGCGACGCTCGGGCTGACGACCGCGGGCATCTTCATCCGGCTCATCCGCGTGAACGTGATCCGCACGCTGCGAGACGACTACATCGAGGCGGCCCGTGCCCGGGGCATCGTCGAGCGCAGCGTCGTGTTCCACCACGCGTTCAAGAACGCGCTCGTCCCGGTGATCACCGTGGTCGGGCTCAACATGGCGCTGCTCCTCGGCGGCGCGGTGCTCACCGAGACCACCTTCAACTGGCCCGGCATCGGCCACGCGCTCGTCACCTACCTCGAGAACCGCGACTACACCGCCGTGCAGGGCATCATCGTCGTGTTCGCGCTCGTGGTCGTGGCGATCAGCGTGCTGGTGGACTTCATCAACGCCTACGTCGACCCGAGAATCCGCTACTGATGGCCGCCGTCGCGTCCTCGGCGCGTTCCCTGCGCGGCCGCGCGAAGCTGCTCGCGCTCGGTCGGGCGACGAAGCCGATCCGCGAGGCGACCGGCATCGCCCGCGCCATGCTCTGGACGGGCGCGGCGATCACCGTCTTCTTCGTCGTGCTCGCCCTGTTCGCGTCGGTCATCTCGCCGTACAGGTTCGACCAGTACCAGTCGCACGGCGTTCGCTTCGCGCAGCTCGCGCACCCGTCGGCCAAGCACCTGATGGGAACGACCGTGCAGTCGACCGACGTGATGGCCCGCGTGATCTGGGGTGCGCAGACGGAGCTCAAGGTCGTCGTGATCGCGCTCGCGATGGCGCTCACCATCGGTGTTCCGCTCGGGCTGATCTCCGGGTACTTCGGCGGCCTCCTCGACCGCCTCCTCGTCCTGCTGATGGACGCGCTGTTCGCGTTCCCGTACCTGCTGATCGCGATCGTGATCGCGTTCCTGCTCGCGAACGCGCAGGGCATCCTCACCGCGGCGATCGCGATCACCGTCGCCTACGTGCCCCTTTACTTCCGCGTGGTCCGCAACCACGTGATCAGCGTGCGCGAGGAGCCGTACGTCGACGCCGCCCGTGCTCTCGGGGCTCGCCCGCGGACGGTGATCCGCAAGTACGTCTTCTTCAACGTGGTCCAGAACGTGCCGCCGATCGCGACGCTCAATGCCGCCGACGCGATCCTGCTGCTCGCCGCGCTCGGCTTCCTCGGCTACGGGATCCAGCCCACGCAGGGCGCGGAGTGGGGCTACGACATCAACCGCGCGGTCTCGGACGCGACCTCCGGCATCTGGTGGACCGGGCTCTTCCCGGGGCTCGCGATCGTGCTGCTCGTGACCGGGCTGACGCTGCTCGGCGAAGGCCTGAACGAGACCATCAACCCCGTGCTCCGGCGGCGGCGGTTCGGGCGCTTCGAGTTCGACGCGCTCTCGCCGGGCGCGATGGACATCGAGCCGCTCGTCGAGGAGCCCGAGTAATGAGCGGCGAGCCGCTCCTCTCGGTGCGCAACCTGCGCGTCTACTACGGGACGCCGGGCCGGCCCGTGCGCGCGGTGGACGGCGTCTCGCTCGACATCGGCGAGGCCGAGGTGGTCGGGCTCGTCGGCGAGTCCGGCTGCGGGAAGTCGACGCTCGGCCGCGGCGTGATCGGGCTGCTGCCCGAGGGGGCGCGGGCGCACGGGGAGGTCGTCTACGGCGGCCGCAACCTCGTGGGGCTGCCGCCGAAGGCGCTGCGTGCCCTGCGCGGCCCCGAGCTGGGGCTGATCTTCCAGGAGCCGATGACGCGGCTGAACCCGCTGATGCGGATCTCCGACCACTTCCGCGAGACGCTGGAGCAGCACGAGCGGCGGCTCACGAATCGCGAGATCCGCCGGCGCTCGCTCGAGACGCTGGGGCGCATGGGCATCCCGCCCACGCGCTTCCGCCAGTACCCGCACGAGTTCTCCGGCGGCATGCGGCAGCGGATCATGATCGCGCTCGCGCTCGTGCTGCGACCCAAGCTGCTCGTCGCCGACGAGCCGACCACGTCGCTCGACGTGATCGTCGAAGGGCAGATCCTCGCGCTGCTCGCCGACCTCAAGCGCAACTTCAGCACGTCGCTGATCCTGGTCACGCATAACCTCGGGATCGTGGCCGAGTCCTGCGACCGCGTCGCGGTGATGTACGCGGGAAAGATCGTCGAGGAGGGGCCGGCGCGGAACGTGTTCGCCGAGCCGAGCCACCCGTACACGCGCGAGCTGCTGCGCTCGACGATCTCGCTCGACACGACCGAGCTCCACTCGATCCCCGGCGCGCCGCCGAACCTGATCGACCCGCCCAGCGGCTGCCGCTTCCATCCCCGCTGTCCGGAGATCATGGCCGTCTGCCGGGAGCGGGCGCCGATCGAGACGCATCCGGAGCCCGGACGCCGCGCGCTCTGCTGGCTGCACGGGCCCGACGGCGCCATTCCGCCAGGCGGTCGGCAGCGGCTCGAACGCGAGGCGATCGCGGTTGCGGAGGAGGCGTGAGCGCCCAAACGCGCGACCTTAGTTCACTTAGTGAACTAAGGTCGGGAGTCTCTACCGGCGAACCGCTCGTCGCCGTCAACGGCCTGAAGACGTACTACTCGATCCGCGGCAGCTTCCTCGACCGCCTGATCGGGCGCGAAGGTGCCGCCGTGCGCGCCGTCGACGACGTCAGCTTCGACCTGCACAAGGGGGAGGTGCTGGGACTGGTCGGCGAGTCGGGGAGCGGCAAGACGACGCTCGGCCGGACGCTGCTCGGGCTCGTTCCCGCGACTGCCGGCAGCGTCCGCTTCGAGGGTCGGGAGCTGACCGGCCTGCCGGAGCGGGAGCTGCGCCTGCTGCGGCGGCGTCTGCAGGTCGTGTTCCAGGACCCGCACGCGTCGCTGAACCCCGCGATGACGATCGCGCAGGCCGTCGGCCACCCCCTCCAGATCCACGGCATGGCGAGCGGCGACGAGATCCGCCTCCGCGTCGCCGAGGTCCTCGAGCGCGTCGGGCTCGCGCCCGCGGAGCAGTTCATGGACAAGTACCCGTCCGACCTCTCGGGTGGCCAGAAGCAGCGCGCGGTGATCGCGCGGGCGATCGTCCTCGAGCCGGTGCTGCTCGTCGCGGACGAGCCCGTCTCGATGCTCGACATGAGCGTGCGGGCCAAGATCCTCGAGCTGATGCTCTCGCTGAAGCAGGACTTCGACCTCACCTATCTCTACATCACGCACGACCTCGCGACGGCGAAGTTCTTCTGCGACCGGATCGCGATCATGTATCTCGGCCGCATCGTCGAGATCGGGCCGTCCGAGGCGATCTACGAGAACCCGCGGCACCCGTACACCCAGGCGCTGCTGCGGGCGATCCCGGAGCCCGATCCGCGCCGGAGCGTGCCGCGCGACCTGCCGCGCGGCGAGGTGCCCGACGCGTCGCGACCGCCGCTCGGGTGCTCGTTCCATCCCCGCTGTCCGCGTGCGTTCGAGGTCTGCGGCTGGGAGTCGCGCGACCTCCGAGATCTGCTCGAGGCGCGCTGGTCGGGTCTCGAGGAGGAACGCTACGAGGCCGAGCGGGCCGCGATCGGCAACCTCGACGTGCTCGACACTCCCGCCACGCGTGTGCGCCTCGCCGCCGACGGCGAGCGGGCGGAGCGTGCGCTCGGGCTGCTGGAGCAGGCGCGCGACGACGACCCGAACGAGCCCTTCTGGCGCGGCGTCCGCCGGATGGCGAGAGCCGACGGCGCCGTCGAGGTCGAGTGGCACGACCCGCTCTCGCCCAGGCTCCTGCAGGCGGGCGAGGTGGAGGTCGAGTGCCATCTCTACGACGAGGACGCGCTGCGCCGCGCGGACGAGCTGAGGCACGAAACGCCTTAGAGGCCCTCACATAATGATGTTCGTCGATCCGGGTGCGATCGGCGAGCACGAGACAAGGACGCAGGGAGCGCCCATACGCAGTGCGTATGGGCGCAACCGAGGACGCCGAATCGTGCCGCCGAGCGCGGCCGGGCGACACAACGTTCATTGTGTGAGGGCCTCTTAACGGCACGCTTACCCTCCCTCGGCAAAACCCGAAAGATTTGCCGTTTCGTCGCTCGCCACGCCGGATACGCGTGCATTCGTCGGTGTATCCAAGCGAGGAGAGTCATGCGAACGTTTCGTAGCGTCGGCCCGGTCGCGGTGTTGCTGGTCGGCCTGGCCATCGGCCTCGCCGCCTGCGGCGGCTCGTCGAAGTCGTCCAACGGCACGACGAGCTCGACGTCGACGACCTCGTCCGGCGGCGGCAAGCAGGGCGGCACGATCACGATCGCCGCCGGCACTCCGCCGCTCTCGGCGGACCAGGGTCTCGACTTCACGACGCAGGGCACCGAGCTCTACTCGGTCGTCAACACGCCGCTGCTGATGTTCCGCCGCGGCGTCCAGGGAGATGCGGGCAGCCAGATCCAGCCGGCGCTCGCCAAGAGCATGCCGACGGTCTCGAACGGCGGCAAGACGCTCACCTTCCACCTGCGCTCCGGGCTGCACTACTCGAACGGGCAGCCGGTCAAGGCGAGCGACGTGCTGCGCGCGCTCGAGCGCGACCTGAAGATCCCGTGGCAGGCCGCCTCGTTCATCAGCGCGAACATCGTCGGAGCCGCCGACTACCAGAGCGGCAAGGCGAAAACGATCTCCGGCGTCAAGACCAACGACAAGACGGGAACGATCACGGTGAACCTCGTCGAGCCGTTCGCGCCGATGGTCGACATCTTCGCCCTGTCGGGCACCGCACCGGTTCCGGCGTCGACGCCGATGAAGAACCTCGCGAGCACCGGCACGATCGGGGACGGCCCGTACAAGTGGGGGTCGATCAGCCCGGGCCATACCTACACGCTGGTCAAGAACCCGAAGTTCGACGTGCCCGGTCTTCCGCGCGGGCACGCGGACAAGGTCGTCTTCAAGGTCAACTCGAACGTGCTGGCGGATGCCGAGTCGGTCCTCAACAACCAGGCGGACGTGTTCGACCCCGGCGACACGCTGCCGTCGTCGCTCCTCCAGCAGGTGCAGTCCAGGGCGTCCGACCGCTACCAGGCGATCCCGACGAACTCGACGTACTACTTCTTCCTGGCCGTCAACCAGAAGCCGTTCAGCAACCTCGACGCCCGCAAGGCGGTGCTCGCGGCGCTCGACCAGCGCGCGCTCTCGCGCCTCGACAGCGGCTTCCTCACCGAGGACTGCCACCTGATCCCGGACGGGATCGTCGGCCACTCCGATCCGTCGAACTGCACGAAGCTCACGGGCCATGCGGCGGACGCGGCGCCGAACATGAAGCTGGCCAAGCAGCTGATGAAGAAGTCCGGGATGATCGGCCAGAAGGTGGTTGTGTGGGGCGAGTCGCGCAGCCCGCGCAAGCAGTACGTCGACTACTTCACGAACGTGCTGAACAACCTCGGCTTCCGCGCGTCCGAGAAGATCATCAGCTCCGGTGTCTACTTCACGACGATCGGTGCGTCCAGCACGCGCCCCCAGGCCGGCTTCGGCGACTGGGTGCAGGACTTCCCGAACCCGTGGGACTTCATGCAGCTGTTCGCGGGCAACGCCGGCTCGTCGCTCAACTACGGCTACGTGAACGACCCGCACTACAACACCACGCTGAACTCGCTCAAGAAGCAACCGCCCGAGAAGGTCGCGAAGCAGTGGGCGGCGCTCGACGACTACGGCGTCCAGCAGGGCTTCTGGGCGGCCTACGGCCACGAGAAGTTCCCGAAGTTCTACTCCGACCGGCTCGACTTCGGCAAAGGCGTGATGTCGGTCGAGTACCAGACCGACATCACCAGCCTGCAGCTGAAGAACAGCTGACCGAACGCTCGAGGTCGCCGGGAGCTCCGTCTCCCGGCGACCTCTTCTGTCTCCGGCTTCGTGAAGGAGCCTTTAACCGGCGGTAAATCGCCGTTTAACCCCACGTCCCGCCCGTTTTCGCCCCCGCGGAAGAGAAACAAGAGACATCGTAAACCGATGTAATCGGGGGGGACGAAATGCTTGGATTGACTCGAGTGACGGCACCGCTCCTGCTCGGCGCGGCCGTCGCACTCAGCGCGTTCGGCGCCTCGTCGAGCTCGTCCACCGCGGCGACGCGGGCCGACCAGCAGGGAGGCACCATCACGATCGCGGCCGGGACGCCGCCGCTGTCGGCGGACCAGGGTCTCGACTTCACGACGCAGGGCACCGAGCTCTACTCGGTCGTCAACACGCCGCTGCTGATGTTCCGCCGCGGCGTCCAGGGAGCCGGCGGAAGCAGGATCGAGCCGGCGCTGGCGAAGAGCCTGCCCAGGGTGTCGAACGGCGGCAAGACGCTGACGTTCCAGCTGCGCAACGGCCTGCACTACTCGAACGGGCAGCCGGTCAAGGCGAGCGACGAGCTGCGCGCGCTCGAGCGCGACCTGAAGATCCCGTGGCAGGCCGCCTCGTTCATCAGCGCCAACGTCGTCGGTGCCCAGGCCTATGCGAGCGGCAAGGCGAAGACGATCTCCGGTGTCAAGACGAACGACAAGACCGGCACGATCACCGTCGACCTGGTGGCGCCGTTCGCGCCGATGGAAGACATCTTCGCGCTCTCCGGCACGGCTCCGGTGCCTGCGTCGACGCCGATGAAGAACCTGGCCTCGACCGGCACGATCGGCGACGGCCCGTACAAGTGGGGGCCGATCTCACCGGGCCATACGTACACGCTCGTCAAGAACCCGAAGTTCGACGTCCCCGGCATCCCGCGCGGACACGTCGACAAGATCGTCTACAAGGTCAACTCGAACGTGCTCGCGGACGCCGAAGAGGTGCTGAACAACCAGGCGGACGTGTTCGACCCCGGCGACACGCTGCCGTCGTCGTTGCTGCAGCAGGTGAAGTCGAGAGCATCCGATCGGTATCAAGCGATCCCGACCAACTCGACCTTCTACTTCTTCATGGCGGTGAACAGGAAGCCGTTCAGCAACCTGGACGCCCGCAGGGCAGTGCTGGCGGCGCTCGACCTGCGTGCGCTCTCCCGCCTCGACAGCGGCTTCCTGAAGGAAGACTGCCACCTGATCCCGGACGGAATCATCGGCCACTCCAACCCGGCGAACTGCTCGAAGCTGACGGGACACCCGGCCGACGGTGCGCCGAACATGAAGCTGGCCAAGCAGCTGATGAAGAAGTCGGGGATGATCGGCCAGCACGTCACCGTGTGGGGCGAGTCGCGCAGCCCGCGCAGGCAGTACGTGGACTACTTCACGAACGTGCTGAACAACCTCGGCTTCAAGGCGACCGAGAAGATCATCAGCTCGGGCGTCTACTTCACGACGATCGGGGCATCGACGACGCATCCGCAGGCCGGCTTCGGCGACTGGATCCAGGACTTCCCGAACCCGTGGGACTTCATGCAGCTGTTCGCGGGCAACGCCGGCTCGTCGCTCAACTACGGCTACGTCAAGGACAAGCACTACGACGCGATGCTGAACAAGCTGAAGACCGAGTCGCCCGAGAAGGCCGCGAAGCAGTGGGCCGCGCTCGACGACTACGGCGTCAAGCAGGGCTTCTGGGCCGCGTACGGCCACGAGGCCGTTCCGAAGTTCTACTCCGACCGGCTCGACTTCGGCAAGGGCGTCTTCTCGGTCGAGTACCAGACCGACATGACCAGCCTCCAGCTGAAGAACAGCTGACCGGGCTCGAGGGTCGCCGGGAGCGTCGACTCCCGGCGACCCTCGTTCGAGAGATCGCGCACGCGTGAGCAGGCCGAAAGGCGGGTAAAGCGGCAGACGATGCCCACAGATCCTGTGTATCGCTCCGGACCGGAACGCACCCAGTCGGCGCCGACGAGCGTCCCGGCGACCCAGGACCGTCCTCCGGCCGGGCCGGGAATGCAGTCGGGAAGGCTGCCCGAGGAGCCGCAGGGCCCGCTGACGGTGGGCGTCGGCCCGTACCGGCTCGCGCTCCGACGGCTGCTCCGCAACAAGATCGCGCTCGCGTTTGCAGTGCTGTTCGCGCTGCTCGTCATCGTCTGCCTGCTCGCGCCCGTCTACTCGCACGACGTCGCGCACATCGGACCGAACACGACCAACGTCACCGGCACGATCACCGTCAACGGGCATGTCGAGGACGTCGTCTCGGCCTCCGGCGTCCCGATCGGCCCGACCGGCACGAGGCACTACCTCTTCGGTGCCGACGAAGAAGGGCGCGACCTCGCCGTCCGGCTGCTGTACGGCGGCCGCACCTCGCTCCTGATCGGGGCCGTGGCGACCTCGATCATCATCATCTTCGGCACGCTGATGGGGCTGCTGGCGGGCTACAACCGTTTCGCAGACGCGGTCCTGCGCCCGATCATGCAGCTCATCTGGTCGTTCCCGCCTGTGATCCTCGGCGTGGCGGTCGGCACCGCGCTCGCGCTCGGCGGGATCGGCCCCGTGAAGGGCAACTCGGTGTTCATCCCGGCGTTCATCATCGGGGTGATCTACATCCCCTATCTCGGCTTCCCGGTGCGCGGCGAGGTGCTGCGCCTGCGCGAGCTGGACTTCGTCGACGCCGCGCGCGTGCAGGGCATGAGCCCCTGGCGGATCATGCTCTCCGAGATCCTGCCCAACACGGCCTCGACGATCATCGTCTTCGTGCCGATGATGCTCGCCTACTCGATCCTGCTCGAGGCGTACCTGTCGTTCCTCGGTGCGGGCGTGCAGCCGCCGAACGCGTCGTGGGGGACGCTGATCTCCGACGGCATCGACTACATCCAGACCGTTCCCACGTTTGCGCTGATCCCGGGCGCGATGCTCGTGCTCACGGTGCTCAGCATCAACGTGCTCGGCGACGGCGTCCGCGACGCGCTCGATCCTCGCGCCCAGGTCCGGATCAAGACCTGATGGCACGCTTCGTCGTCCGCCGCACGCTCTCGGCGATCGCACTCCTCTTCGCCACCTCGGTGGTCGTCTTCGGGATCTTCGAGGTCATCCCCAGCTACAACCCCGCGCGCGCGATCGCCGGACGGAACGCGAGCGAAGCGACCGTGCAGCAGGTCAGCCGCAAGTTCGGCTTCGACAAGCCGTTCTACGACCAGTACGCGAACACGATGAAGCTGATCTTCACCGGCCAGATCATCGACTACCAGGACGACCTGAACGTCGTCCAGCAGTTCGCGCAGAAGTTCCCCGTCACCCTGTCGCTGGTCATCCCGGCCGGGCTGCTGTGGTTCATCACCGCCACGATCCTCGGCTCGCTCAGTGCGTTACGTGCGGGACGACTCGCCGACCGAGCGCTGATGGTCGTTGCCATCCTCGGCGTCTCGATCCCCGTGTTCCTGCTCGCCGCGGTGCTGCTCTACCTGCTCGCCTTCAAGTGGACGATCTTCCCCAACACGGGGTACACCTCGTTCGCCGCGAATCCCCTCCAGTGGGCGTACCACCTGGTGCTGCCCTGGTTCTCGATCGCCGTGCTTTCGGTCGGCTTCTACTCGCGCGTCCTGCGCTCGAACCTGCTCGACACCGTCAACGAAGACTTCGTGCGCACGGCGCGCGCCAAGGGGCTGCGGCAGCGCCATGTGTTCATGCGGCACGTGCTCCGGAACTCGCTGATGCCGGTCGTGACGATGTTCGGGCTCGACTTCGCGACGCTGCTCGGCGGGGCGACGCTGGTGACGGAGACGATCTTCAACCTGCCCGGTATCGGCCAGTACGAGGCGGAGGCGATCGGCAACCTCGACGTCCCGCCGATCCTCGTCGGTTCGATCTTCACCGCGTTCTTCGTCGTGCTGTTCAGCGGCTTCGTCGACGTCCTGCACGCGGCCCTCGACCCCCGCGTGAGGCTGTCCGGCTGATGGCGGAGCGGCTGCTCGAGGTCGACGGCCTCCAGGTCTCGTTCCTGACCGAGGACGGCATCGTGAAGGCGGTCGACGGCGTCTCGTTCACGCTCGACCGCGGCGAGGTGCTGGCGATCGTCGGCGAGTCGGGCTCCGGCAAGTCGGTGACCGTGATGACGCTGATGGGGCTGACCCGTTCCCCGAACGCGCGTATCTCCGGCTCGGCGAAGCTCGGCGGCCGCGAGCTGGTCAACGCACCCGAGCGCGAGCTCGAGCGCGTGCGTGGCGCCGAGATCGCGATCGCCTTCCAGGACCCGATCTCCTCGCTCAGCCCGGTGCGACGCGTCGGCGATCAGATCGTGGAGCAGATCCGCGCCCACGAGAAGGTCCCCAAGCAGCAGGCTCTCGACCGTGCGGTCGAGCTGATGGAGCGGGTCGGGATCCCGAACGCGCGCCAGCGGGCCCAGGCGTTCCCGCACGAGTTCTCGGGCGGCATGCGCCAGCGCGCGATGATCGCCATGGCCCTGTCGCTCTCGCCGAGCGTGCTGATCGCAGACGAGCCGACGACGGCGCTCGACGTCACGATCCAGGCGCAGATCCTGCGCGAGGTGAAGCAGCTCAGCGAGAAGAGCGAGAGCGGCGTGATCTTCGTCACGCACGATCTCGGCGTGGTGGCCGACATCGCCGATCGCGTCCTGGTGATGTACGGCGGCCGAGTCGTCGAGTCGGGGACGCTGGACGAGATCTTCTACGACCCCCAGCACCCGTACACGTGGGGCCTGCTCGGCTCGGTGGCGCGGATGGACCGTGACCGGCCGCGCAGGCTGCCGGCGATCCCCGGCCTGCCACCGTCGCTCGTCAACCCGCCGCAGGGCTGCCACTTCCGCCCACGCTGCCCGCACGCGTTCGACAAGTGCGTCGAGGTGCCCCCGCTCGAAGCGCGGGTCGCGGAGGCGCCGGCGCATCTCGACCGCTGCTGGCTGGAGGTCTCCGAAAAGCGCGAGCTCCGCAGCGTCGGCGGGCACATCGGGCTCTTCGACAGGACCGTCGCAGCGTGACGTTCGGCGGGAAGGCCGAGGCGCGGCTGCACGAAGCCGAGCGGTCGCTGACGGGCGCCGACCAGCCGCTCGTGGAGGCGGAGCACCTCCAGCTCTACTTCCCGGTGAAGCAGGGGACGCTGGTCGACCGAACCGTCGGCCAGGTGCACGCCGTCGACGACGTGTGCTTCGCGCTCCGCGAGGGCGAGACGCTGGGCGTGGTCGGCGAGTCGGGCTGCGGCAAGAGCACGCTCGCGCGCTGCGTCGTCCGCCTGCTCGAGCCCACGGCCGGCAAGCTGCGCTACCGCGGCCGCGACATCACCCACCTCGGGCGCCGCGCGCTGCAGCCGTTCCGCCGGGAGGCGCAGCTCGTCTTCCAGGATCCGGTCGCCTCGCTCAACCCGCGCAAGCGGGTCGGTCAGATCGTCGGCACGCCGATGCGCCTGCACGGGCTGCCGAACGTCGAGCGCAACGTGCAGGAGCTGCTCAAGCGCGTCGGCCTCAACCCGGAGCACGTCAACCGGTTCCCCCACGAGTTCTCCGGCGGTCAGCGGCAGCGGATCGGCGTCGCCCGTGCGCTCGCGGTGAACCCCCGTCTGATCGTCCTCGACGAGCCCGTGGCGGCGCTCGACGTCTCGATCCAGGCGCAGGTCGTCAACCTGCTCGACGACCTCCAGGACGACTTCCGGCTCTCGTACATCTTCATCGCGCACGATCTCGCCGTCGTCCGTCACGTCTCCGATCGCATCGCGGTCATGTACCTCGGCAAGCTGATGGAGGTTTCGCCGGCCGAGGAGCTCTACGAGAAGCCGATCCACCCGTACACGCAGGCGCTCCTCGCCGCCATCCCGATCCCGGACCCGAACGAGAACCGGGCGCGCGAGCGCGTCGTCATCCCGGGCGAGCCGCCCAACCCGATCGAGCCGCCGCCGGGCTGCCGCTTCCACACGCGCTGCCCGCGGGCGACCGAGGTCTGCAGCACGGTCGAGCCCCCGTTGGCCGAGTATCCGGGCGGCCATCTCGCGGCTTGCCACCATCCGCTCAACGTCGACGCCGGAGAGATCGCGCGTGCGACGCGGTCGCCGCTGAGCCCGCTCAGCGCGGGCCGGCTGCTGCCGAGCGGCGAGGAGGCGCCGACCGAGCCCGGGGAAGCCGAGCAGGCGGAGAGCCCGCCCTCCCACGGAATCGGACGGTGGCTCCGCCGCGCGTCGTAGAGGCCCTCACACAAATGATGTTCGTCGATCCGGGTGCGATCGGCGAGCACGAGGCAAGGACGCAGGGAGCGCCCATACGCAGTGCGTATGGGCGCGACCGAGGACGCCGAATCGTGCCGCCGAGCGCGGCCGGGCGACACAACGTTCATTGTGTGAGGGCCTCTTTAGCCTCTTTCGGCTCGGCGCTCGTCCTGGTGGCGCTCGGGACGCTCGTCGCCGGCTGCGGCGGCTCGAGCGGCAAGTCCGCCAGAAGTTCGTCGACGCGGCCGCGGACGGTCGCGCAGCGCGTCTGCGGCGCCGCACGCGGCGCGGCCCGGCCGCCGCTCGGGACGGTACGGCTGCGGGTCGAGAGCTCCGATCCGACCTACGTCGAGTGCCTCCTCTCCGGACGTGGCGTGAGCGTGGACGTGGTGGCCCAGGCGACCGCGCAGGCGTGGATGGCGTTCGACACGTTCACCGTCCATCAGGCGCAGGCCTACGGCTCGGGCGGCGTGCACGTCCCCTCGCAGCTGCCGCACGCCGTTCCCGGGATGCGCGGCAACGTCGCGTGGATCCCGGCTCGGCACGAGCTCGTCGCGACCAACGGCACCGAGAGCAGGGGCGGCAGCTACGTCACCGTCACCGTGACGCGGGCTCCGTCGAAGGGGACGTCGAGCCTGCCGCTGGCGCGCGCGGTCGCGCGCGCGGTGCTCGCCGTCGCCCCGCGCGGGCCGAACCCGGCACCGCCGAGCGGCTGAGAGCCGACTATCCTCCCGAACGTGAAGTCGGCCGCCGTCGTGCTCGTCGTGTCCGTGCTCGCAGCCGCGGCGGCCGCGTCGTCGGCCGGCGCGACCCGCTCACCCGGGTTCGTCGGCTGCCGCGCGTACACCGCGGCCCAGCCGGCGCCGACGGTGCGTCCGCGGTCGATCGTCGCCGCCTGCGCGGACGCGAATCTGTACTTCACGGGGCTGCGCTGGTCGACCTGGAGCGCATCGCGTGCCGTCGGGACCGGGATCGCCCATCAGAACGACTGCACGCCCAACTGCGCCGCCGGCCGCTTCCACACGTATCCGGCGCACGTGACGCTGACGGCGCCGCGTGCGTGCGGCGGCAAGCGCGAGCTGACGAAGCTCACGTACCGCTTCGCGGCGAAGTTCGGCTCCGGCTCCGAGACCTTCCGCTGCCGCTGAAACAGTTTCGGGGACATGTCCCCGAAACTGTTTCGAGTGTCTCAGGCCGCCAGGCCGGCGAGCTCGCGCAGCGCGGCCAGCCGCGACAGCGCCTGGCCCTCGAGCTGGCGGACGCGCTCGCGCGTCAGGTCGAGCTCGTGCCCGATCGCCTCGAGCGTCCACGGCTCGCCGTCGAAGCCGAAGCGCAGCTCGAGGATCCGCCGCTCGCGCTCCGGCAGCGCGTCGAGCGCCTTGCGGATGTTCTGCCGGCGCAGCGACTCCTCGGCCTCGTCGAACGGGTCCGCGGCCTCGCGGTCGGCGAAGAGGTCGCCGAGCTCGCCCTCGTCGTCGGCGCCCACCGTCTGGTTCAGCGAGACGGACGCCGACGCGGCCGACAGCGCCTCGTCGACGTGCTGCATCGGCAGCCCGGTCGCCTCGGCGAGCTCCTGCTTCGTCGGCTCGCGGCCCAGCTCCACCTCGAGCCGCCGGGCGGCGCGCGAGAGCTTCTGCTGCCGCTCGACCACGTGCACCGGCACGCGAATCGTGCGCGCGTGGTTGGCGACCGCGCGCTGCACGGACTGCCTGATCCACCAGGTCGCGTACGTCGAGAACTTGTAGCCCCGGCGCCAGTCGAACTTCTCGACGGCGCGGTTCAGGCCCAGCGTCCCCTCCTGGATCAGGTCGAGAAACGGCACGCCGAGACCGCGGTAGCCCTTCGCGATCGAGACGACGAGCCGGAGGTTCGACTCGATCATCCGCCGCTTCGCGCGCCCGTCGCCGCGCTCGATCGCCTTGGCGAGCACGACCTCCTCGTGCGCCGTCAGCAGCTTGTGCTTGCCGACGTCCGCGAGGAAGAGCTGCAGGCTGTCGCCCGCGCCGGACGGGGTGTCCGCCTCGTAGACGACCGGCTCGGGCTGCGCCTTGGTGCTCTTCTCCTCCACGACCGGCTCGCGCACCTCGAGGCCGATCCGTTCGAGCTCGCGGACCAGGTCCTCCGCGTCGGGCTCGGCGAGGTCGTTCTCGACCACGAACGCCTCGAGCTCGGCGGGCTCGATCCATCCGCGTTCCTCGCCCGCCTCGAGCAGGGAACGGGCGCTCTCGGTCTCAAGCAGTTCGGACAGCTGGCTCTGAGTCAACTGGTCTTCGATGTCCTTTCGTTTCTGCGACCGGTTCTGCAAACCTTCCCACCATACGGGGTCCAGCGCCGGTTCACCAACCGGAACGGCGTCCCGGGCACAGCAACGCGCGCAGCGAGCGCGTCATTCCCGGGCCGCGCCCCCTCCGCGGCAGGCTTCGCCCAGAGTATGGACGCCGGCCGGCGCGGAATGTTTGCCCAAAGTGTTGCGGGTTCGTGAAGAAACCGCGTCAGGAGCGCCGCTTCCGCCCCCTGCGGGGGGTGGAGCCCCGCTCCCGCCGCTCCTGCAGCAGCTCGGCCGCCCGCTCCAGGGTGACCCCCTCGACCGTGTCGCCGCCGCGCAGGCTCGCGTTCGTCTCGCCGTCGGTGACGTAGGGACCGAACCGGCCCTCCTTGACGACGACCGGCTTGCCGCTCGCCGGATCCGCGCCGAGCTCCCGGAGCGGCGGCGCAGCTGCGCGCCGCCCGCGCGTGCGCGGCTGCGCGAGCAGCGCGAGCGCGTCCTCGAGCGAGATCGTGAACAGCTGCTCCTCGCTCGCGAGCGAGCGCGTCTCCTTGCCCTTCTTCACGTACGGGCCGTAGCGGCCGTTGGCGGCGACCACCTCCTCGCCGTCGGCCTGGCCGAGCGACCGCGGCAGCGACAGCAGCCGCAGCGCGTCCTCGAGGGTCACGGTCTCCGGCGACATCGACGACAGGAGCGAGGCGGTGCGCGGCTTGCCGTCGCCGTCCTCCGTCGCCTCGGTCACGTACGGGCCGTAGCGGCCGGTGCGGAGCACGATCGTGCGGCCGGTGGCGGGATCGACGCCGAGCTCGCGCTCCTGCGAGCCCTGCGCGAGCAGCTCCTTCGCGCGCTCGAGCGTCAGCTCGTCGGGGGCGAGCTCGGGCGGCAGCGTCTGCCGGCGGCCGTCCTGCTCGAGGTACGGGCCGTAGCGGCCGATGCGGACCACTACCCCGTCGCCGAGCTCGATCGTGTTGATCGCGCGCGCGTCGATCTCGCCGAGGTCGTCCACCAGCCGCTTCAGGCCCTCCTCGCCGTCGTGGCCGAAGTAGAAGCGGCCGAGCCACGCGCTGCGCCCCTCCTCGCCGCTCGCGATGCGGTCGAGGTCGTCCTCCATGCGTGCGGTGAACTCGTAGTCGACGAGCCGGCCGAAGTGCTGCTCGAGCAGGTTGACGACCGCGAAGGCGAGGAACTCCGGCACGAGCGCCTGTCCCTGCCTGCGCACGTAGCCGCGGTCGACGATCGTGCCCATGATCGTCGCGTACGTCGACGGCCGGCCGATGCCGCGCTCCTCGAGCGCCTTGACGAGCGTCGCCTCCGTGTAGCGCGCCGGCGGCGCCGTCGAGTGTCCCTCCGGCTCGAGCGCGGTCGCGGCGAGCTCGTCGCCGACCGAGAGCGCCGGCAGCTGCCGCTCCTGGTCGCCCGCCGCCTGCTCCTCGTCCCGGCCCTCCTCGTAGGCGAGCAGGAAGCCGCGGAAGGTGATCACCGTGCCGGCGGTGCCGAACTCGACGCTCCTGCCGTCGCCGGCCGACGCGGCGATCCGCACCGACACCGTCTGCCCCCGAGCGTCCGCCATCTGCGAGGCGACCGTGCGCTTCCAGATCAGCTCGTACAGCCGCAGCTCGTCGCCGCGCAGCTCGCGCCGCACCTCGTCCGGCGTGCGGAAGCGGTCGCCCGCCGGCCGAATCGCCTCGTGCGCCTCCTGGGCGTTCTTCACGCGCCGCTCGTACCGGCGCGGCTCGGCGGGTACGGCGTCGGCGCCGTAGAGCGAGCGCGCCTGCTCGCGCGCGGCCGCGAGCGCCGACTCGCTCAGCGTCGTCGAGTCGGTGCGCATGTAGGTGATGAACCCGTTCTCGTACAGCCGCTGCGCGACGCGCATCGTCTGCTGCGACGACAGGCGCAGCTTGCGGCTCGCCTCCTGCTGCAGCGTCGACGTCATGAACGGCGGCGCGGGCCTGCGCGTGTACGGCTTCTCGTCGACCGAGGAGACGCGGAACGCCGCGCCGTCCAGCGCAGCGGCGAGCCCGCGGGCATCTTCTTCGGTGAGCTGCACCGCGTCGTCGGCCGTGAGCGTCCCGCGGCGGTCGAAGTCGCGCCCCTGCGCGACGCGTCGGCCCTCGACGGAGACGAGCCGCGCGCCGAACGCCCCTGGATCGAACGTCCCCTCGATGTCCCAGTAGGCGGCGGCGACGAACGCCATCCGCTCGCGCTCGCGCTCGACGACCAGCCGCGTGGCGACCGACTGCACGCGTCCCGCGGAGAGGCCCTGCATCACCTTGCGCCAGAGCACCGGCGACACCTCGTAGCCATAGAGGCGGTCGAGGATGCGCCGCGTCTCCTGGGCGTCGACGAGCCGGTCGTCGATGCCGCGCGTCTCCTCGAGCGCGTGCTCGATCGCCGGCCGCGTGATCTCGTGGAACACCATGCGCCGCACCGGCACCTTCGGCTTCAGCACCTGGACGAGATGCCAGGCGATGGCCTCGCCCTCGCGGTCCTCGTCCGTCGCGAGCAGCAGCTCGTCGGCTTGCTTCAGCTTCTGCTTCAGGTCGGAGACGACCTTCTTCTTGCGCGAATCGACGACGTAGAGCGGCTCGAAGTCGTGCTCGACGTCGACGCCGAGGCGCGCCCACGACTCGCCCTTGCGGGCGGCGGGGACCTCCGCGGCGCTGTTCGGCAGGTCGCGGACGTGGCCGATGGACGACTCGACCATGTAGCCCGGGCCGAGGTAGCCCGCGATCGTCTTCGCCTTCGCCGGGCTCTCCACGATCACCAATCTCCGCCCGTTGCCGCTCTCCGGGCTCATGCGCATCCCTCGCCGGCGACGGCTACCGGGCGGCGGAGCCGCCCTCCGCCGACGCCTGGCGCCGCTGGGAGTGCGCGTCTCTCCGGGCCGGTACCTCCGTACTGTGCCCTCCGGCCGCGCACTCCCAGCAGCGCCCGAGGAACGCGCCTGACGCGCTGCTTCGACCCGAGGCGTCTCATGTCAGCGCGCCACGATAGCGCCGTGCCCGGCATTCGCGATACTCGGCTCCCGTGACACGTCCTCCCCGGCCCAGCCTCGCCTACTCGCTGATCGCGGGCCTCTCCTGGCCCCTCGTGCGCTTCGTCTACCGGTACGACGTGGCGGGCCGAGAGCACCTGCCGCCCACCGGCGGCTACGTCCTCGCCGCCGGCCACGTCTCCAACCTCGACCCCTGGCCGCTCGGGATGGCGCTCTGGCCGCGCCGCTTTCTCCGCTTCATGGCGAAGTCGGAGCTGTTCTGGTTCCCGCTCGGCGCCGTGCTGCGCGCGGCCGGCGCCTTCGAGGTGCAGCGCGGCCGCGCCGACCGGGCGGCGATGGACACCGCCGTCGCGCTGGCCCGCGAGGGGCACGTGGTGGCCATGTTCCCCGAGGGGACGCGCCGCCGGAAGGGGCTCCGCAAGAAGCACGAGGCGCAGCCGCGTTCCGGGGCGGCCCGGATCGCGCTCGCGGCCGGCGTCCCGCTGGTTCCGGCCGGCATCCGCGGGACGGACGGCCTGTGGCGCCTCGCCCGGCTGCGCGTCCGCTACGGGCCGCCGGTGCCGGTCGACGACCTGGGCGACCTCCAGCCGGCGCGCGCCGCCCGCGTCGCCACCGAGCGGCTGATGACGGCGATCGGAGAGCTCGAGGCCTCGCTCACGTGAGAGCCCCCGTCTCGACGTGGAAACTGTTTCGCGACGTCGTCGCGAGACAGTTTCGCTTTCGATGCGCTGACGCAGCCGTGATGTCGTGAGCGGCCTCTTGCTCGCGATCGACGGCGACTCGCTCGCGCATCGCGCCTACCACGCGCTGCCCAAGTCGATCCGCCTGAACGCGATCGTCGGCTTCTCGAACTTCCTGGTACGCCTCTGGGAGGCCGAGCGGCCGGAGGCCGTGCTCGTCGCCTGGGACTCGCTCGAGACGCCGACCTACCGGCACGAGGCGCTGCCGGCATACCAGTCCGGCCGCGAGTTCGAGGACTCGATCGTCGAGCAGCTGACGCTCCTCCCCGCCGCGGTCTCCTCGTTCGGCTTCCTCGTCGCGAAGGCGCCCGGCTACGAGGCGGACGACTTCCTCGCCGCTGCGGCGCGCGCCTGGCCGGGAGAGGTGGTCGTCGCCACCTCCGATCGCGACGCCTTCCAGCTCGTCTCCGACCGCGTGACGATCCTGCAGCCGGTGAAGGGCGTCTCCGAGCTCGCACGCGTCGGGCCGGCCGGGGTGCGCGAGCGCTACGGCGTCGAGCCGGCGCAGGTGCCGGACTTCATCGCGCTGCGCGGCGACTCGTCCGACAAGATCCCTGGCGCGCCAGGCGTCGGCCCGAAGAAGGCGGCCGACCTGCTGCGGCAGTACGGCTCGCTGGAGGCGGCGCTCGACGCGGGCCGCTTCCCGACGGTCGCCGACGATCTACGCCTCTACAAGCGGATCGCGACGATGGACGCCGACGCGCCGCTGCCGAAGCTCGCCGCCACCCCGCCCGACTGGGCCGCAGCGTCGGAGCACGCGAGCGGCCTCGGCCTGAACGCGCTCTCGGCTCGCCTTCGCGAGCGGAGCTGATGGAGCTCGTCAGCCACCCCGCATTCGCCTCCCTCCACCCCACGGGTAGCCATCCCGAGTCGCAGCAGCGGCTCGAGGTGCTGCACCGTGAGCTGGGCGGCTTCGTCGAATGCAGGCCCGCGGACGAGGCAGACGTGCTGCGCTGCCACACGCCGGCGCTGCTCGAGCGCGTCCGCACCTCCCGCGGCTGGCTCGATCCCGACACGATCTGCAGCGAGACGACGCTCGAGGCCGCGCTGCTCGCTGCCGGCGCCGCGATCGAGGCCGTCCGGCGCGGCGGGTTCGCCCTCGCCCGGCCGCCGGGCCACCACGCGGAGCACGACCGCGCGATGGGCTTCTGCTTCTTCGACTCCATCGCGATCGCCGCCAGATGGGCGCAGGCCGAGCAGGGCGTCGAACGGGTCGCGATCGTCGACTGGGACGTCCACCACGGCAACGGCACCCAGGACGTGGTGGGCGACGACCCCTCGATCCTCTTCGTCTCGCTGCACCAGTGGCCGTTCTACCCCGGCACCGGCGGCCCGGACGACCAGCGCGAGACGGTGCTCAACATCCCGCTCGCCGCCGGCTGCGGCGACGACGACTACCTCGAGGCGTGGACGCGGGTCGACGAGGCGGTGCGCCGCTTCGAGCCGGAGCTGCTGCTCGTCTCCTGCGGCTTCGACGCCCACGTCGACGACCCGCTCGCCGGGATGCGCCTCTCGACCGGAGCGTTCACCGAGCTGGCGCGACGCGCGACGCAGCTCGCGCCGCGCGTCGCCGCCGTCCTCGAAGGGGGCTACAACCTGCGCACCCTCCCGGCGCTGGTCACAGCCGCCCTCGACGGCTTCTCCTAGCGCTCATCTCTGGCCGGCGGGCACTCCCGGCCGGCAGAGCCGGCCTTCGTGCCGCCTGGCGCCGCTGGCGGCGGGATGCTTCGCCCTCGGGCCTCGGCCGTACCGGAACGTACTGTCCTCGGCCCTCGGGCTCGCCTCCCTTGCCAGCGGCACCCCAGAGAAGAGCGCTCCTAGGCCGGGGCGAGCCGGCGTCGCGCGCTCAACACGACCCCGAGCGCTGCGAGCGCCAGTGCCGCCACGACCAGGGCCCCCAGGAGAAGCCGACCCTTGAACGTCATGCCGGAACCGGAGCCGGGACGGCCTCGCCCGGCACGTAGGTCGGCGCGTAGCCGAGCAGCTTGCCCATCGGCGCCCCGAGCGCGAGCCCGATCCGCTGCAGGATCGCCGGCGGGAACGGCAGCTGCACCGTGTCGAAGTGCGCCTGCGCGACCACGGCGAGCCGGAGCGGGTTCGGCATGCCCTTCCGGTTCGTCTTGCCGTCGGCCGCGAGCGAGAACATCGTCTCGATCAGCGACTCGAACTGCAGCGCCGGCCGGATCTCGCAGACGAAGATCGCGGTCTCGTCGCCCGCATTCCAGAACTTGTGCGGCGTCCCGGCGGGCACCGTCACGCGCTGGCCGGGGCCGGCGACCATCTTCTTCCGGCCGAGCCGGAAGCCGACGCTGCCGCGGAGCACCTCGAAGCGCTCCTCCTGCGACGGGTGGACGTGCGCCGCGGCGACGAACCCGTTCGGCTTCACGTACGTCTCGATCACGACGGCCTCGCCGCCGGTCTCACGCGACGTCTTGCGGAAGACGAGACGCTCGCCGGTGACGGGGTTCTCGATGCTCTCTCCTGCGCGGATCATCTGCCTGCTCCTTTGTCTCGGTTGGTGACCTCCACACGATCCGGGGAGCCGCTTAAGATCGGCTTGTCGACGGCTTAAGCGTCCGGCGGCAGGCGGCGACGAGCACGGAAAGGGGTCGGCAGACGATCGAGTACCGGATCCTCGGACCGGTCCAGGCGCTGCGGGACGGGGTCGTCCTGCCGCTCGGCGGCCCGAAGCAGCGCGCCGTGCTCGCCCAGCTCCTGCTGCAGGCGGACGAGGCCGTCGGCCGCGACCGCCTGGTGGACGCGGTCTGGGGAGAGCGCCCACCCGCCAACGTCACCGGTTCGCTGCAGGTCTACGTCCACGGGCTTCGGCGCTCGCTCGGCGCCGAGCGAATCGAGACGCACGGCGGCGGCTACCGGCTGCGGCTCGGCGAGGACGAGCTCGACCTGCACCGCTTCGACCGCCTCGTGGAGCGCGCGACCGCGGCGCTCGCCGCCGGACGATCCGCGGAGGCGGCCGACGACCTCACGCGCGCGCTCGCGCTGTTCGCGGGCGACCCGCTCGGGGACCTCCGCGGCCAGGCCGCCGTGGACGCCGCAGCCGCGGCGCTCGAGGAGCGGCGGCTGCACGCGCGCGAGCTGCGGGGCGAGGCCGAGCTCGCGCTCGGGCGGCACGCGGAGCTGCTGGGCGAGCTCGAGCCCCTGATCGGCGAGCACCCCTACCGTGAGCGGCTACGGAAGCAGCAGATCCTCGCGCTCTACCGCTCCGGCCGCCAGAAGGACGCGCTCGACGCGTACCGCGCCGCGCGGGCGACGCTCGTGGACGAGCTCGGCGTGGAGCCGGGGCCGGAGCTGCAGGAGCTGGAGCGCGCGGTGCTCTGCCAGGATCCGGCGCTCGCGCCGCCGGCACCCGCCGAGCCACTCGCGACCCGGCTGCCGCGGCCGCCGACGCCGCTCGTCGGCCGACGGCTCGAGGTCGCGGCCGTCGCCGGCTTGCTGCGCGCCGAGAGTCGGCTGGTCACGCTCACCGGCCCCGGCGGCACCGGCAAGACGCGGCTCGCGCTCGCCGTCGCCGAGGAGCTCTCAGGCGAGGCGGGCGGCGCCGTCTTCGTCGACCTGGCACCCGTCGCCGATCCCGCGCTGGTGCTGGACGCGATCGCGCAGGCGCTCGACGTCGCCGACGCGGGCGCGCTTCCCGCCGGCATCGCCGCTGCGTTGGCGGAGCGGCCGCTGCTGCTCGTGCTCGACAACTTCGAGCAGCTGCTCGCGGCCGCGCCCGACGTCGCCGCGCTGCTCGCGGCCGCGCCGCGGCTTCGGGCGCTCGTGACGAGCCGAGCGCCGCTCCGGCTCGCGGGCGAGCGCGAGTATCCGGTGCCGCCGCTTCCCGTTCCGCCGCCCCGAGCGTCGTTCGAGGAGCTGGTCTCGAACGAGACGGTGCGCCTCTTCGCCGCGCGCGCGCAGGCGGTGGATCCCGGCTTCACGCTGGACGACGCCAGCGCAGAGGCGGTGGCGACGATCTGCCGTCGGCTGGACGGGCTGCCGCTCGCGATCGAGCTCACGGCCGTCCGCGTCCGGTTGCTGCCGCCGTTCGACCTCGCCCGCCGGCTCGAGCAGGGGCTCGACCTGAGCGCCGAGGGCGCACGCGACCTTCCGGCGCGCCAGCGGACGCTCCGGGCGACGCTCGACTGGAGCTACGGCCTCCTGCCCGAGCCTGAGCAGCGCGTGCTGCGACGCCTCGCCGTCTTCGCGGGCGGCTGCAGCATCGACGCGGCGGAGGCGGTGGTCGGCGAAGGCGACATCGTCTCGTCGCTCGAGCTGCTGGTCGAGCACAGCCTGCTCCGCCGGCGCGGCGACCCGCTCCGCTTTCGCCTGCTGGCACCGATCCGCGAGTACGCGCTCGAGCGGCTCGCCGAGGCCGGCGAGGAGGAGGAAGTGCGAGCGCGGCACGCACGCCACTTCATTGCCGCCACCGAGTCGATCGACACGAGCGCGCTCGACGAGCGGATGCTCGGCGAGCTCGACCGCGAGCGCGACAACCTGCGCGCAGCCCTCGAATGGTCCGCGGCGGCGGGCGCGGTCGCGTCGGAGGTGCGGCTCGCCGTGGTGCTCCGCCACTACTGGTTCGTGCGCGGCTACCTCAACGAGGGCCGGCGCTACCTCAGCCGGGCGATCGCCTCGAGCGCGAACGGCGAGCCGTCGCAGCACGCGCTCGCCCTGATCCACGGCGCCGCGTTCGCGTACCGCCTGGGCGCGCTCGACGACGCGCGCGCGGAGCTCGAGCGGGCGCTGGCGATCTATTCCGAGCTCGGCGACGAGAGCGGTGCGGCGTGGTGCCGCTCGGAGCTCGGCAACGTCGCCTACACGGAGGGCCGCCTCGACGACGCGGCCGACCTCTACGCGTCCGCGGTGGAGTTCTTCACCGCCGAGCCGAACATCTACCGGCGTGCGCTGGCGCTCTCGAACCTCGCCGAGGTGCGGCGTACCCAGGGCCGGCTGCAGGAGGCGGCGGAGACGCTCGAGCAGGCGCTCTCGCTCCAGCACGGGCGCGGCGAGCTCGACCTCGACGCGGTCGCGATCTCGGTGCACAACCTGGCGCGCATCCGCCTGGCTCTCGGAGACCGCGACGAAGCGCAGCGGCTGATCGCGGAGTGCTTCGACATCGCGCAGCGCGTCGGCTTCCGCGAGGTGGTCGCCTACGCGGTCGAGATGGTGGCAGAGCTCGCGTTCGCGACCGGGCGGGTCGAGGAGACGCTGCGGCTGCTGGCGGCCGCGGAGTCGCTGTTCGCCCAGACCGGCGCCCGGATGCAGGGCGACGAGCTCGCGAGCTACGAGCGCGTGCTCGCGGCCGTGCGCGACGAGCTCGGCGACGACGCCGTCGACGCGGCCCGCGCGCAGGCGGACGGCGTGACGCCGGAAGCGGCGCACGTCGAGGCGCTCGCCGCGCTCAGCCAGGCATCCTCGTAACGATGTTCGGCGAGCCGCACATCCACGTCGAGGAGTGCGAGTCGACGCAGCTCCTGCTCGACGCCTCGCTTCCCGAAGGCGCCGTCGCGACAGCCGCGCACCAGACCGGCGGCCGCGGCAGGCTCGGCCGCACGTGGGAGGACGCGGCCGGGACCGCGCTCCTCTGCTCGGTCCTGCTGAAGCCGCCGCCCCAGCGCCGTGGCGCCGAGCTGACGCTGGTCGGCGGCCTTGCGACGGCGGAGACGGTCGAGCGCGCCCTCGGCCGCGCGGCGCAGCTCAAATGGCCGAACGACGTGCTCGTCGACGGCCGCAAGCTCGCGGGCGGTCTGGCGGAGCTCCGAGACGGCGCCGTCGTGCTCGGCGTGGGCGTGAACGTGAACCAGACCGTCGAGCAGCTTCCTGCCGACGCGCGCACGCCGCCGGCGTCGCTACGGACGGTGGACGGACGGACGCGCGAGCTCGAGCCCCTCCTCGGCGACCTGCTGCGATCGCTCGAGGACGCGTACCGCGTGTGGCTCGCGCGCGGCCTCGGCGCGCTCCACGAGCGGATCGCCGCGCGTGACTGCCTCCGCGGACGCGACGTGTCGGTGAACGGCGTCGGCGGCCGCGCCGCCGGCATCAGCGCCGACGGCAGGCTCGAGCTCTCCACCGAGAGCGGCATCGTGCTCGTCGAGAGCGGCGAGGTGGCAGTCTTCGTCGCGTGAACGAGTGGCTCGAAGCGGCGGCGGAGAAGCTCGGGAGCCACGTCGCGATCGGCGCCGACGAGCAACGTGCGCTGCTCGAGCTCGCACGCGTCGCCGCGCACACGAGCGGCGACCGTCGCAACGCGCCGCTCGTCACCTACCTCGTCGGCCTCGCGCGCGGCCGCGGCGACTCACGCTCGGTCGCCGAGCTCGTCGCGGAGATCGTCGGGGACGTCGACGTCGCGTAGCTCGCCCGCGTCGACCTCCACGACGCGGGGGTTGACGCCGCGCAGCGAAAGGCGGCCCTCGACGAGCCGCCGCTCGAGCTCCGGCAGCATCGCCTTCGTGTACGCGCCCGGGAGCGGGCCGGTCTGCACGACCGCCCGCTCACGTCCCAGCAGGCGCAGCGTCTCCGCCTCGATGCGCGGGCAGTCGACGGGCAGCATCACGCAGGTGTCGAACGACGCCGCCCGCAGCCCCGCGACGACGCCGGCGATCGGCGCGCGCACGTCGCTGCCGTCGTCGAGCAGCTCGAACGGGAGCGGCAACGCGTCCGCCGCCTTGCCGACGGCCACGCGCTCGTCGCACGCCTCGCCGAGCAGCCGCCAGGCGCGCGCGGCAAGCGTCTCGCCGCCGTAGGTCGCGAGCGCCTTCGGCGAGCCGAAGCGCGTGCTCGCACCGCCGACGAGGAGCACGCCTGTCAGGCGCCGTCGACGCGCCACGACTCCGTGTACACGTTGACGCGGCCGTCGCGGACGAAGCCGCAGAGCGTGATGCCGCGGTCGGCCGCAAGCTCGACGGCGAGGGTCGACGGGGCGCCGACGGCGGCGAGGATCGGGCAGCCGGCGATCGCCGCCTTCTGCACCAGCTCGAACGAGAGCCGGCCGCTCACGCAGAGGAGCCGGCGCGAGAGCGGCAGCAGGCCGTCGAGGAACGCGCGGCCGATCACCTTGTCCAGCGCGTTGTGCCGCCCCACGTCCTCGCGCAGGCAGAGCAGCTCGCCCTCCGCCGAGAAGAGGCCGGTGGCGTGGATGCCGCCGGTCGCCTCGAACGCAGCCTGCGCGGCACGCAGTCGCTCCGGCAACGCCGCGACGGTCGCGGCGGCAACGCGCAGGTCACTCTCCACCCGCGGCGCCTCGACCGCCACCGCGTCGAGCGCGCCCTTGCCGCACACGCCGCAGGACGAGCTGGTGTAGAAGCTGCGCTGCAGCCGTTCGCGCTCGAAGGCCGGCGCGTCGACCTCGACGGTGTTGGCGGCCAGGTCGTCGGGCAGCCGCGCCGAGACCGGACGCAGCCCCTCCGAGAGGCAGAAGCCGAGCGCGAGCTCCTCGTCGTGCCCGGGCGTGCGCATCGTCACCGCGACCGGCTCGCCGCCGATGCGGATCTCGAGCGGCTCCTCCACGGCGACGACGTCGCGCTGGCGCTCGCCGGCAGGCAGGCGCAGCACCTCGAGCCTGCCCGTCGCATGCGGCGGCGCCTTCACTCCGCGCACGCTAGCCCGTCCCTGGCCGCCTTCGGCTCCCGGCCGGCGGAGCCGGCCTCCGCCGAAGGCTGGTGCCGCTGGCTGCAGGATGCTGCGCCCTCGGGCCTTGGCCGTACTGGCTGTACTGTCCTGCGGCCCTCGGGCTTGCCTCCTTTGCCAGCGGCGCCCCAGGAACGGCCTATTCGCGCGCGTACTTCGGCCGCTCGTGCTTCGGCGGCCGCGGTCGCGGCGGCCGCGGCGGCGGCGCCGCGCCGGTCAGCGTCCGCTCCAGGCGCGTCAGCAGCCGTCCGAGCGCGTCCACTTCCGGATGCGGCAGGTCGGCGAGCAGCGACGCGAGCTGCTCCTGGAGCAGCAGCTGCGCCGAGTCGAGCGTCTCGCGTCCGCGCGTACCGAGCGCGAGCTCCTGGCGGCGCCGGTCGCCGGGCGCGGCGCGCCGCTCGACCAGCCCGGCAGCTTCGAGGGTGGTCAGCAGCTGCGACACGGCGGCGGGCGACACCGACGTGCGCCGCGCGAGCTCCGCGCCCGCCAGCCCGTCCTCGTCGATCGCGCGCAGCGCGAGGTACTGCGCGACGGTCAGCGGCGGCTCGTGCGACGCGAGCAGCCGCTCGATCCAGCGGCTCACCAGCGGAGCGGCGCGCGCCAGCGCCTCCGCGGTGCGGCGGCTCGTTTTCGGATGCCGCGGCCTGGGCAAAGTTAACTAGTCTTAACTGTGAAGGATGCTTACTCACCACATTCTAGACGCCGCCGGCCAGACGTGGCCTCCTTTCGTCCTCGTCGCCGGGCTGCTCATGGTCGGCGCGGTCGCGGCGGGCGACGGCCTGTTCGGGGCCGTCGGGGCCAGGATCGGCCGCCTGCGCGTCGGCGGCACTGCGCTCCTGGTGGCGCTGCTCGGCCTCGACGCCTGCGTCACGGCCGTCCTGAATCTCGACACCGCAGTCGTCTTCCTCACGCCGGTGCTCGTGCACGCGGCGCGCTCGCGCCGTCTCCGCGAGGAGCCGTTCCTCTACGGCGCCGTGCTGACGGCGAACTCGGCATCCACGCTCCTGCCGGGCTCGAACCTGACGAACCTGCTCGTGCTCGACGGCGGCGCACCCGGCGGAGGCAGCTTCGCCGTGCGCATGCTGCCCGCCTGGCTCGTCTCCTGTGCGCTGACCGCCGTCGTGCTCGCGGTCGCGCTGCCGGCCGGACGCGGGCGCCGAGACGACGCACCGCCGCCCCCGCTCCGACTCGGCGTCGGCGTGCTCGCGACGGCGGCGTCCGCGGTCGCGGTCGTCGCACTGCGGCAGCCTGCGCTGCCGGTGCTCGCGATCGGCATCGCCGCCTGCCTGCTGCGGCGCCTTCGCCCGCAGCTCGACCTCCGGGTTCCCGCGGGCCTGTTCGTGCTGGCGGTCGCGCTCGGCGTCGTCGGGCGCTCGTGGCACTTCCCGGCGCACCTGCTGGCCGACAGCGGTCGCTGGGCAACCGGCGGAATCGCCGCGGGGGCGTCCGTTGTCCTGAACAACCTCCCCGCGGCGGTGCTGCTGTCCGCGGTGCCGCCGCCGCACCCGACGGCGTTGCTGCTCGGCCTCGACCTGGGCCCGAATCTCGCCGTCACCGGCTCGCTGTCCGCGTTCCTCTGGCTCCAGGCGGCGCGGTCGGTCGGCGCACGGCCGTCGCTCCTGCGCTACTCGCTGCTCGGCGTGATCCTTGTCCCGCTCACGCTCGCCGCGTCGCTCGCCGTCACGTGAGCCGCTGCCAGATGTTCTCGAGCAGCTGCCGTGTCTCGGGCCAGAGCGTGATCTGGCCGCCGAAGTTGAGCGCACCCGCGGAGAAGACGCGCGCCCCGCTCGGCTCCTCGTAATAGGTCATCTCGGCGGTGCGGCCGGGGCCGAGCAGATCCGGGATCGTCGCGAGGACCTGCGTCTGCGGCGGAGACTCGGGACTGCGCGCGTCGATCTCGATCCCGTAGCGCCCGAACGTCGACCCGTTCGCCAGGCCGGTGCCCTCGAACGCCCACGGCGCGGCGTCCGCGCCGCTGACGACGAACGGCTGCTGGTGCTGACCGCGGTCGCTCGCGACGTACTGGACGCCGAGCAGCGCGGCCTCGGGGCGACCGAGGTTCCGCCACTCGTCGACGAGCGTCAGCGTCTGCTGCGTGCGGTCGACGCGGCGGAAGAAGTTGTTGGCGGAGAGGAACAAGAGGTTGCCGCCGAGGTCGCGGTAGCCCTGCACGAGGTCGTAGACGCGCTCGGTGACGTACTCGGTGTGGCCCGGGAAGACGAGCAGGTCGTACGCCGAGCGCAGCGCCTGCGGGTCCGCGAACAGCTCGAGGTCCTCGTCGGCGTAGACGTCGACCTCCTTGCCGGTCGACGCCAGCCAGTGCTGGAAGCCGAGGTCGTAGCTGCGGTAGCGGTACGGCACCCCGCGAAACGCCATCGGCCGCGTGAGCTCCACCGACCTCGTCGTCCAGCGCGCGTACCAGGTGTCGCCCCAGCCGTCTCCGTCCGCGTCGTAGAAGTTGTAGGCCTGCCAGGTGCTCGTGGGCATGACCACGGCGACCCGCCGGCTCGGTTGGGCGGGCCTGACGATCAGCGGCGCGAAGCCGACCCTGCCGTCGTCGGCGTCGAGTCGCGCGAAGTAGACGCCGCTCGGCCAGTCGGTCCCGACGCGGACGCCGATCGCCGCCGGCCGATCCGTGTGGCGCGTCCAGTCGATCGTCGCGGGCTCCGTCACCGTCAGGCCGTTGACGACGTCGTTCGCGTACGTCGGCTCCGTCTCGGGGCCGCTGCGCAGGACCTGCACCGTGAGCGCGGCTGCGTCGGTGCGGATCAGCAGCTCCGCCGTGTCGCCCGGCTGTGCGCTGCGCGCGAGGAAGCCGGCGTCGACGCCGAGCAGCCGCGCGACCGAGCGCGCCGTCACGCCGCCGCCGCGGCCGGTCACCGTCACCTGCAGGATGTACGTGCGCGCGGGCAGCGACCGCGGAGGCCGCCAGCTGAGCACGTGCTCGCCCGCCGGCAGCCGCAGCGTGCGCGAGCCGAGCTGCGAGCTGCCCGACGTCACCGGCTGCTCCGACGCGGCGCCCTGGCCGGTCTGCAGGACGTCGAAGAGCACGCGCGCGGGGTGCGCGAGCACGAACCGAAGGTGCGCCACGTTGCGCATCGGCAGCGGGCTGAGCGTCGTCAGGACGGCGCTGTCGCCGGCGAAGGCATGTCCGCCGTTGCCGATCCGGACGCCCGACAGCAGCAGCGCCTTGCGCGCCGCCCGCGCCGTCGGGGCGAGCGTCGCCAGCGCCGCGCCGAAGGCAAGCCGGAGCAGCCGTCGCCGCGATCCCACCCATTCGGGCACGACCCCGAGGCTAGCGACAGCCGCTGCAGGCTCAGCCGAGGATCTCGACCACGTCGCCGTCGGCGAGCACGTGCTCGCGACCGACTCGCTGCCCCTCGAACCTCGCCGACGGACCCGTGAGACGCGCGCCGAGGCACGTCTCGGCGAGCTCGTGGTGCACGGTGCGGGCGGCGTCGACCACCGTCGCGCCGGTCGCGAGCGCGCGCGCTTCCGGCTCGTCACTGCCGGGGCGACGCAGGAACACGCGGATCAACCCGGTGAGCTCCCAGATGCGCTCGCGAAGCGCCGCGAGGCTCTCGTCGTCGAGCACCGAGACGCCGATCGCAGGCAGTCCCGTCTCGCGCGCAACCTCGTCCACCGTGCCGTCGGACGCCTCGTCGAGCTTCGTCACAACGACCAGCGTCGGCTTGTCGATGCCCGCCGCGTCGAGCTCCGCCCGGATGGTGCGCAGCTCCGCGACCGGAGCCGTCGCGTCGTGGCAGAGCAGCATCGCGTCGGCGCCGCGGAGCACACCGAGCAGCGCGCGGCCGCCGCCGCGATCCTCGGTCGCGCCCTCGATCAGCCCGGGAATCTCCACGAGCTGCACGGGCACGTCGCGGATCGCGGTCACCGACGGCACCGGCCGCGTGGTGGTGAAGGCGTAGTCGCCGGTCCGGATCTGGATGCTCGACAGCGCCTGCAGCAACGACGACTTGCCCGCGTTCGGCGGCCCGACGAGCGCGATCTGCGCGGCCCCCTCGCGACGCACGGCGATCGAGTCGCGGTGCACCGCCTTCTTCCTGACGTGTGCCTCCTCGATCTGCGCCGTCACCCACTTGCGGATGTCCGCGTACGGCCCGTTGCGGTAGTCGGGCAGCTCCGCGAGCACGGCGCGGAGCTCCTTGACGCGCTCGCCGCCCTCCTTGCCGACGAGGCGCCGCTTGATCAGCTGCATCTGCGTGCGATGCGGCATCGGCATCTCTCACCCACCTTCCCTTCGTGTCTCGTGCGGGAAGGCGCGCGCTCGGTCGCCGCGCCCGCGGCGCGGCCTGCCGGCGCGTCCCCGTCCCGCCGCTTCCCCGGACGCTGGTTGTCGGAAGCGGCGGACTAGCCGGTCTGCTGCGTGACGATCGCGTGCCAGCGGCTCATCGCGGCACGAGTGTAGCCGCGTCGGGCGTGTGCGCACGCGCGACGGGTGGTAGAACGCGGGAATGAGAGCCCGCGTCGCCGCCAGCGTGGTCGCCGCTGTGCAGACCGCTCTCGCGCTCGTGGTCGGCGTGCCGCTCTTCTTCCTCTACCGGCTCGCGCGCCGGTTGCGGGACGCCCGCGGCAGTAAGAGGCCCTCACACAATGAACGTTGAGTCGCCGGGGTGCGCTCGGCGGCACGATGCTGTGTCCTCGGTCGCGCCCATACGCACTGAGTAATGGCCGCCGCCGCTCCGAGCGTCGCCGTCACCGACGTCGAGCAGCGGGCCGCCCTCGCGGCCTGCCGCGGCCTCGCGCGCGGCGGTTACCGCGTGACGGGCGTGGCCGGGATCCGCCCCGCAGCCGGCCACTGGTCCCGCAGCTGCTCGCGCCGCGTCGCACTGCCGGCGCCGGACGAGGAGCCGACGGCATTCCTCGCCGCGCTCGAGAAGCTGCTGCGCGCGGAGCCGCACGATCTCCTGCTCCCCGCCACCGACCTCTCCACCTGGCTCGTCTCGGAGCACCGCGGCCGGCTCGAGGACGTCGTCATGCTCGCGCTCCCGTCGCGGGCCTGCGTGCGCGCGGCGCTCGACAAGTCCTGGCTCCTCACGGCCGCGCCGGCGGCGGGCCTCGGCGGGCCGCCGGCGGCGTTGTGCGCGTCGCGCGCGGAGGCGCTCGCCGCCGCACGGGAGGTCGGGTTCCCGGTGGTCGCGAAGGGCGTGCGGCATCGCGAGAGCGACGAGCCGGAGCTCGTCCAGCGGCGCGTGACGGTCGCGCAGGACGAGGCGTCGCTGGCGAGCATCCTCGACGAGCTCCCGCCGCCGGTCGTCGTGCAGCGCTATGTCCCGGACGCGCGCGTGACGGCGTTCTCGGGCGTCATGACGCCCGACGGCCTGATCGCGACCGCGGTCGTGCGCTGGCGGAGGCGTTGGCCACCCGGCGAGGGGGGAGCGTCGTTCTGCGAGACGATCGTCCCGCCGGACGGAGTCGGCGAGCGCGTCGAGCAGCTCCTCGCGGGCATCGACTTCCGCGGGATCTTCGAGCTCGAGCTGCTCGACCTCGGCGGCGACCGCTACGGAGCGATCGACTTCAACCCGCGCCCGTTCGGCTGGCTGTCGCTCCCCACCGCGGCGGGCGCGAACCTGGCAGCGATCTACTGCGACTGGCTGCTCGGCCGCCGCGCGCAGCGGGAGCCGGTGGTGGCGCGGCCGGGCGTGCGCTACCGGTGGGAGGACGGCGAGCTCCGCCACCTCGCCTGGCAGCTCCGCCGCGGCAGGCTCTCGCCGGCAGCGGCGGTGCTGCGGCCGCAGCGACGCGTCGTGCACCCGCACTTCCAGCTCGCGGACCCCGGCCCGCTCGCGGCGCGACTCGCGCTGCTCGTCCGACTGTGGTTCAGGCTGCGCGCGCCAGGCCTCACCAGGACCCGCGAACGAGCTCGGGCCGCCTCCCGGTGACGTAGCGGGCGAGCGCCGGGGCCGCATACCACGTCCCGATCACGAAGCGCATCACGGGCCCGTAGCTCCAGGCGGCGCTCGCGCCGACGAAGTGGAGGCCGCGGACGGACGACTCGAACCCGACGCCGAGGACCGGAGAGCCGGCGACCGTGCGAACCTCCTGCAGGAGGCGCGGGTCGAGGAACTCGTAGCGGCCGATGTCGACCTCGTACCCGGTCCCGAGCACCACGTGGTCGACGGTTCGGCGGCTGCCGTCGTCCAGCGTCACCTCCAGCTTCCCGTCGGCGGGAGCCGCGGCGGCGATCGTCCGGCCGGTCGTCTGGCGCACGTCGGCGAGTCGCGTCTTCAGCCACGCGGAGCCCATCGGCGCGACGCAGACCCGGTCGATCTCGGGCTTGAGCGACTCGGGCATGCGGCGGAAGACGTCCGGAAAGGCGGCGATCCAGTTCGGGCCCGGCGGGCCGACCCCGGTCGGCGGATGGAGCAGACGGTCGGCGAGCCGTCTCGCGCGCGCCTCGCCGCGGCCGAGGTCGTTCGAGAGCCACCGCAGCGCAGGGGAGCGCGCGACGAGCTCGACCTGCGCGCCCGCCTCGTGGAGCAGCGCCGCCGTCTCGAGCGCGCTCTGCCCCGCCCCGACGACGATGACGGACCGGCCGTCGAAGGCGGAGGGGTCGCGGACCTCGGACGAGTGCAGGACGAAACCGTCGGGAACCCCTGCGAGCGCCGCGACCGGTCGGGCGAACCGCGCGAGGCCGCCGGCCACGACGACCCGCGCCACGGCCAGCGACTCGCCGTCGTCGAGAGTCAGCACGAACCCCGAGCCGTTCCGCTGGACGTGCGTCACCCGGCGGCTGTCGAGGTCCGGCACGACCTGCTCCCCGAACCAGCGTGCGTACGCGACGAACTCGTCCAGCGTCACCGGCGCGCTCAGAGGCGCACCGCGCGCGCGCTCGTAGTCGTCGAGCGTGAGCGCGCGCCGCGGGTCGGAGATGCTCGACGCGCGCCGCGCCGAGCGGAGCAGCATGCCCCGCGGCATGTGCTGCGCCCAGAAGCCCATCGGCTCGCCGAACGCGACCACGTCGACGCCCGCCGGGCGCAGGTGCGCTGCCGCTGCGAGGCCGTACGGGCCTGCACCGATGATCGCTGTCCGGCCAGCCACGTCGACGCCCCAAGGTTAGTGAGGAGACGGCGCGGCCTGCGACGGTCGGAAGACCGGTCCGGCCCGAGCGGTCGGACCGGTCCCCGAATCTGCTCAGGCCGCGGCCAGCGGCTCGCCGGTCTCGAGCAGCGACTTCAGCGAGCTGATGATGAACGTCCAGCCCGCGATGTTGACGGCCGTCTTCGGCGCGCCCTCGAGCTGGTCGTGCGTGACCTTCAGGAGGCATACGCCGCCTGCCTGCGGATCGATCTCCCACGTCACCCGGCTCGGCTCCTCCTCCGCCAGCTCCGGGTCGTAGAGCGACTGCCAGCCGTGGACGAGCCGGCGCGGTGGATCGAACTCGAACACCTCCGCGTCGCCCCAGACGCTCCCGTCGGGACCGAGCGAGTGGTAGTGGTCGGGCACGACCGTGATCCGCGCGCCGTGGAAGTACCTCTGCGTGAACTCGGGCGTGGTGATCGCCTCCCAGATCGCCTCCGGCGTCGCCCGGATCGCGATGGAGAACACCTGCGTCGCCTGTGCCGTCGTCGTGCTCATGTCGACTCCTCCAGCTTTCTCTTGAGATCGCTGAGCGCCGAGACGCGGCGCTCCGTGTACTTGTCGATCCAGCGGTCGTGGATCAGCCGGATCGGGACCGGGTTCAGGTAGTGCAGCTTCTCCCGGCCGCTGCGGCGGCTGACGACGAGGCCCGCGTCCTCGAGCACGCGGAGGTGCTTCATCACGCCGAAGCGCGTCATCGCCAGCTCCGACTCGAGCTCCGTGAGCGTGCGGCCGTCGCGCTCGAAGAGCCGGTCGAGCAGGTGCCGCCGCGTCGGGTCGGCCAGCGCCTTGAACACCGCGTCGTCGTCCGTCATGGCCGGATCATACGTGACTGTATGGTCACATGTCAAGCGCGGACGTCGAGACGGCGGGCGACATGCAGGATCGCCAGCCAATGACGGCGCACGAGCCCGTCCGGGCGGTCGGCCAGGCGCCGGCGGATCTCGCCGTAGAGGTGCTCGCGCTTTGCCTGCTCCATCGCGATGTGCCCCGAGAACGTGTCCAGCAGCGCCAGGTACGTGTCGGCGTCGTAGGCGACCTCCCAGACGTAGCGCCGCACCTGCACGTCGCCGAAGTGGCCGCTCTCGATGATCCGCGCCGAGTCGTCGGGCACCTCGTCGGGCGGCGGCGGTGGGCAGGGCTCGTGGTGGCTCTCGCCGATGGCGTCGTAGACGTCCTGGATCTCGGTGAAGAACGGGTCGAAGCCAGGCGGAAAGCCGTGATGGGCGGCCCAGAGCGCGAGGTGACCGCCGGGACGCAGGAGGCGATGCGCCTTCGCATAGCCGACCGCGGGATCGATCCAGTGCCAGGCCGTCGCGGCGTAGACGAGGTCGAAGCTGCCCGGCTCCCCCTCCCACTCCTCGAACGCGCTGCGGTGCACCTCGACGTCGAGACCCGCGAGCGCTCGCCGCGCATGCGCGGCGAGCGACTCGCCGAGCTCGATGCAGACGATCCGGAAGCCGCGCTCGGCGAGCGGCCGCGTCGCCTTGCCGGTGGCGCAGCCGACCTCGAGCAGCCGGTCGCCCGACTCGAGGCCGGCGAGCGAGACGAGGTCGTCGAAGAGCTCGGACGGGTACGTCGGGCGCGCCGCGTCGTATTGCTCGGCCACGGCGTCGAAGACGCCGCGCAGCGAGTCGCCGCTCAGGAGCGGTCGGCGAGCGGCTCGAGCCGCTCGCGCTCGGCGGCGGCGCGGGCGCGCGGGCGGCGCACGCGCACGTACTCGGCCAGGACGTACGAGCCGATCACGAGCGCGGCGGCGAGCACCTGCGCGACGATCCCCTCGACCGTCGGGAACAGCGCCAGCCACATCCCCAGCCAGCCGGGGAAGGCGACGCCGAGCGTGTGCGTCGGCAGCCAGCCGGCGAGCTGCAGCTCCTGGACGCTCTCGCCGACCATCACCAGCAGCACGAAGCCGAGCAGCACGCCCGTCGCGACGAGCATCCGCCGGTAGGGCAGGCGGTGCTGCAGCACGAACGTCGCGATGCCGACGGCGAGCGTGAACGCGAGCCCCAGCCCGACGCCCTCGAGGACGGTCGCGTCGCCCGCCTTAAGCCGCAGGTTCTGCAGGAACAGCACGACCTCGAAGCCCTCGCGGTAGACGGCGGTGAAGCCGAGGACGGCGAGCCCGAGCAGCGCGCTGCGACCCGCGCCGCCGCCGAGCATGCGCCGCCGGCGGCGGTTGTGCGCCGAGATCCAGCCGGTCCAGTAGATCTTGTGGAAGAACCAGTTCATGACGACGAGCAGGACGGCGACGGCGAGCAGCCCCGTCCCCGCCTGCACGTCGAGCCCCGGCCCGCCGAGCGCGCCGATCACGGCGATCGCCGCGAACCACGTGGCGACCGACGCCGCGAGCGCAACTGCGGCGCCTCCCATCACCGGCCGGCGCAGCGCGCGGTTCGCGCCGACGAAGCTCGCGGTGAACGCCGCCAGGACGAGCACCGCCTCGAGCCCCTCGCGGAAGACGAGCAGCGCGCTGTCGAGCACCACGGCGCCGTGGCCGAGCTGCACCCCCGGCGCGGTGGGATCGGTGACGCCGGCCGGCGAGGTGACCGCCTTCCAGGCGAGCGCGCCGATCGCGAGCGCCGCGACGAGGAGCCAGGCCGAGCGCCGCAAGACGAGGCGGCGGCGCGCGAGCTCCTCGGCGGTGGGGCAGCGGGAGAACACCTGTAAGGGGAACCTTACACAGCGTCGTCTGCGATAAACGCCGGATGCCGCCGGAGCGTCGCACGATCACGGTGGTCGGCTGCCACGCCGGCGGCGAGGTCGGCAACGTGGTCGTCGCCGGCGTCGATCCTCCCCCGGGGGCGACGGTGCTCGAGCAGATGGAGGCGCTGCGCGCCGACGACCGGCTGCGGCGCTTCCTGCTGCGAGAGCCGCGCGGCTCGGTCGCGACGCACGCAAACCTGGTCGTGCCCGCGACGCGCGCCGACTGCGACGCCGGCTTCGTCGTGATGGAGCCGACCGAGTACCCGCCGATGTCGGGCTCGAACACGATCTGCGTCGCCACCGTGCTGCTCGAGACGGGGCTGGTCGAGCTGCGCGAGCCGGAGACGACGCTGCGGCTTGAGGCCCCGGCGGGGGTGGTCGAGGCGCGCTGCGCCTGTCGCGACGGCCGCGTCGACAGCGTCGAGGTGACGAACGTGCCCTCGTTCGCGGAGCGGCTCGACGCGCCGCTCGAGGTCGACGGCTTCGGCACGCTGACCGTCGACGTCGCGTTCGGAGGCATGTGGTACGCAATCGCCGACGCGGCGGAGCTCGGCTTCGCGCTCGAGCCGCACGAGGCGCGCGAGCTCTGCGACGCCGGCGAGCTCATCCGCGCCGCCGCGAAGCGGCAGCTCGACGAGCGCGTCTCGATCGTGCAGATCGCCGAGCCGTGGCGGGGCGTCGGGGCGGTGACGCGCAACGCCGTGGTGATCGCGCCGGGCCGCCTCGACCGGTCGGCCACCGGCACCGGCCTGTCGGCGCGCATGGCCGCGCTGCACGCGCGCGGGCTGCTACGCGTGGGCGACGAGATGACGCATGCCTCGCCGATCGGCTCGACCTTCGACGGGCGGGTCGTGGCGGAGACGACGGTCGACGGGCGCCGGGCGATCGTGCCGGCGATCCGCGGCAGCGCGTTCGTGACTGGCCGCTTCGAGCTGTACGTCGACCTGCGCGACCCGTTCCCGGAGGGCTATCTGCTCGGCGACACGTGGCCCGGCGACGACCTCCAGTAGCGGCAGCGGTCACCGCGGTGCCGCGATGTTCGTCGCCGACTCGAGGCTCCGCTCCGGCAGCGCACGCGCGACGCGTGCGCGGGCGAGCTCGTCGGCGAGCACGTGACGCGCACGGTGCGCCGTGTAGCCGCAGCCGGAGCAGCTCGTCCAGTGCTGCGTCATCACCCCGGCGAGCCTGATCGTCCTGCCGTAGCGGCGCGCGCTGAGGCGCGCGAGCTCCGCCCACTCCCGGGCCATCGCGCGGTTGTAGATCTCGGGCACCGCGCGCGCCTCCTGCATGCCGCCGGCCACGTAGTACGCCTGGCGCAGCTTCCAGATCACGCCGACCCCGCCGTCGAGCGAGCCGTAGTTGTAGATGAGGTAGCCGTGGTCGTGCTCTCGGTAGCCGCGGAAGAAGTCGTACGTCCGGCCGAAGCTGCGATCCCAGGCGGGCTCGACGTCGTCGCCCGCGGCGGCGGTCACGCGGTCGAAGTGGTGCCGCTTCAGGTAGTTGGCGAAGGCGACAGTCGCGCCCGCCCACAGCCGGCCGGCCGTGTACGTGCTCGGGACGTCCTGGTCGTAGTTGCTCGTGCCGCGCGCGAGCACGATGTGCGCGCGCGAGCCTCCACGCAGGCAGCGCGAGTAGCCGCGCGCGTACGACTTCATCGCCCAGGTGATCGAGCGGTTGGACGCGAAGCGGTCGGCGAAGGTAACCGTGCCGTAGCCGCCGCGCCGCGGGCGGTATGCGAGCTTGCCGAAGTCGAGCACGACGAGGCCGTTCGTCCCGACCCGCGCGGCGTGGCACCCCTGCGCGCGCAGCACGCGGATCGAGGTCGTGCGCTCGTAGAGCGACGGCGTCGCGCCGATATGCCGCGCGGCGAGGAGATGGGTGCGGCCCGGCGCGGGCCGTCGCGCAGCGACGAGCCGCGTCGGCGCGGCGGGACGATGAGCCGGGGTTCGCGCGTGCGCGACGCGCGCCGCCGGGCGCGAGCGCCCGCCGAGCACGGCGACCGTGAGCAACGCGCTGAGGGCCGCGACGCCGAGCAGCGCGCAGCCGAAGCGCAGGCTGTGCATCGATGACCCCTCTGGTTCGACCCGCGAAGCACGCCGAGCGTAGCCACGCCTCGGCCGGCGGGCATGGGCCGGGCGGCCCGTTCGGACCGGCCCGGGAGTCCCGGACTGCCGGAGCTACGAGGCCCGCGTCAGCCGGAACCGGCCGAACGTCCGTCCGCGGAAGGTGGCGCGACCCGTGTAGGAATCCGCGCCCGTCGGCTCGAGCACGTCGACGAAGGCGCCGAACGGCCGCCGGTAGTGCAGCTCCAGACCGGACACGTCGAAGGGGACGCCTCGAAACGGCCCGACCGCCGTCTCGCCCCGCGCGCCGACGATCCGCTTGCGCACACCGACGAGCGGCGGCAACCAGCCGCCGGTCCGGACGACCGTCCACACTCCGTCCAGATCGGCCACGTCCGCGAAAGGCTATGTGCTCGCGAGCTCGAGGAGCGCCGTCACCGTGGCCCAGTTGCGAGAGGTCGCGACGACGCCGAGCGCGCGGCTCGCGAGCAGCGATGCCAGCTTCGAGCGGCCGATCCCATCCGGGTGCCACGCGTGAATCTCACGTCCCGCGACGACCACCCGCTCCGGCGGTGCCGCGGCCGACCGCACCCGCTCCGCGGTGCTCGCCGGCAGCTCCCGCTCGAGGAAGGTCACCTGGTAGCGCTTCGGATTCGCCGCGCCGTCCGCCAGCGGACTCCGCTCGACGATCTCCGCGAGCTCCCCTGCGCTCCGCACCACCAGCTCGAGGTCGAGCCCGAGCGTGTCGCGGATCGCCTCCCGGCACGTGCCCGCGACCTGCGCCCGTCCCCCGCGACTCGAGAGGACGACGTTGCCGCTCTGCAGGTAGGTGCGGACGTCGCCGAGGCCGGCGTTCTCGAGCAGCTCGCGCAGCGCCGGCATCGACACCCGGTTGTGCGAGCCGAGGTTGACGCCCCGCAGCAGGACGACGTAGCGCGCCATCGCCCCCACCGTAGACACGTGGAAACCGATCCGCGACCGGTGCCGTATTGGCCCTCACGTATCCGAAGGACGAAGGGAGTGACATGACCAGAGCGGTGCTCATCGCCGCAGTGCTCGCAGCCGTCGCCTCGCTGCTCGTCGCCGCAGCGTCGGCCGGAGCCGCCGCGCACCCGAAGCTGATCGGCGTCGTCGGCAAGAACGGCGCCTACAAGATCACGCTCACCTCGAGCGGGAAGCTGGTGAAGACCCTCAACGCGGGGACGTACACGTTCGTCATCCACGACGACGCAGCCGTCCACAACTTCGAACTCGACGGGCCGCACGGCAAGTCGTGGAAGTTCACCACCGTGCCGTTCGTAGGCACGAAGACGATGACGCTGAAGCTGGTGGCGGGCAAGTACAAGGCGTACTGCGCCCCGCACGAGTCGATCATGTTCCAGCACTTCACCGTACGCTGAGGCTGTTCTTGCGCGGAGCGAAGGACCCCGATCCTTCGCTCCGCGAGTGCGGCCGCGGCTCCTAGACTTGGCTCATGGAACGGAAGCTCGCGACCGTCCTCTTCGTCGATCTCGTCGACTCGACGAGCCTGGTCACGGGCGCGGATCCGGAGGTCGTGCGCCGTCGCGTGACGCGCTACTTCGAGCTCGCGTCGGACTGCATCCTCCGGCACGGCGGGACGGTCGAGAAGTTCGCCGGCGACGCCGTCATGGCGGCGTTCGGCGTGCCGCGCGCGCACGAGGACGACCCCGTGCGTGCGGTGCGCGCCGCCCTGGCGATCAGGGACGGCGTGCGCGAGCTGGGGCTCGAGGTGCGCGCAGGTGTCGAGGCGGGCGAGATCCTCGTCGACGCGACGCAGTCGACCTTCGCGACGGGCGAGGCGGTGAACGTGGCGGCCCGGCTCCAGCAGTCGGCGCCGGCGGGCGCAGTCGTGCTCGGCCCGGGCGCGCGACGGCTGACGGTGTCGACGGTCGAGGTCGAGGAGGCGGGGCCCGTGGAGGTGGCCGGCCGCGGACAGGTCTGGTCGTGGCGGGCGCAGCGCGTCGGCTCCGGGCGGCGCCGGCGGTCGCGGGCGCGCTTCGTCGGCCGTGAGGCCGAGCTCGACCTGCTGGGCAACGTGTACGAGCGTGCGGTGCGCGACCGGCGCGCGCACCTGGTCACCGTGGTCGGCGACGCGGGCGTCGGCAAGTCGCGGCTCGTGTCGGAGTTCGCGGACGGCGTCGAGCGCGCGACGGTGCTGACGGGACGCGCGCTGCCCTACGGCGAGGGCGTGCGCTTCTGGCCGATCGCGTCGATGGTGAAGGCGTCGGCCGGCATCACCGACGACGATCCCGCCGCGGAGGCGTTCGAGAAGCTGCGGGTGTGCTGCGAGAGCGAGGCCGTCGCCGACCTGCTCGGGGTCGCGCTCGGGGTGCTCGGCGCGGCGGAGACGCCCGACCCCGACGCCGACGAGGAGATCGCGTGGGCGGCGCTGCGCTGGGCGGAGCAGCTCGCGGAGGCGCAACCGCTCGTGCTGGTCTTCGAGGATCTGCAGTGGGCGGACGACGCGCTGCTCGACGTGATCGAGCATCTCGCGCGTTCGCTGAAGGGCGCTGCTGCGCTGATCGTGTGCGTCACACGAGGCGAGCTGCTCGAGCGCCGGCCGGGCTGGGGCGGCGGCAACCCGCGTGCGGCCGCGATCGAGGTCGGGCAGCTGGCGGCCGACGAGAGCGCCGAGCTCGCCGACGAGCTGCTGCCGGCCGAGACGACACCGCCGGCGCTGCGCGCGCGTGCGCTCGAGCAGGCGGAGGGGAATCCGCTCTTCCTCGAGGAGACCGCACGGATGCTCCTGGACGACGAGGGTGAGGGCGTCGACCGGATCCCGGACTCGATCCAGACGCTGATCGCCGCGCGCATCGACCTCCTCGACCCGGACGCGAAGCGGACGCTGCAGGCCGCCTCCGTGATCGGCCGCGTCTTCTGGCAGGGCGCGCTCGAGCAGCTCCTTCCCGATCTCGCGCTCGAGGAGATGCTCGACGCGCTGCTCGAGCGGGAGCTCGTCGTCACCGAGGAGCGGTCGGCCATCTCCGGCGACCGCGCTTTCCGGTTCCGCCACGGGTTGATCGGCGAGGTCGCGTACGCGACGGTGACGAAGGCCGAGCGGGCGAGGCTGCACCGGCTGTTCGCCGCCTGGGTCGCCGAGCGCGTGCCGGACGATCCCGGCTCGATGCGCGCGCGGCATCTCGAGTGCGCCG
>Ga0209810_1000845_pt1 | contig 55674 bp, 41 predicted proteins | sample Coa_R1_7_FD_187159 | JGI IMG/M metagenome (GOLD analysis project Ga0209810, IMG submission 187159) | Surface soil microbial communities from Centralia Pennsylvania, which are recovering from an underground coalmine fire - Coalmine... | ecosystem: Environmental > Terrestrial > Soil > Unclassified... | reverse complement strand
CACGGGCAGGATAGTCACGATCTCTTCGCCAGGAGCGAGCGCGAGCAGTTTGCGCGCCGGTTCGCCTTTTGTTGAGCGCGTTCCCGCCGGGATGTCGTGCGCGGCAATCTGGAAGACGCGGCCCGTGCTGCTGACACAGAGAACGTAATCCTGCGAGGTGGTGGCGATGATCTGTTTCAGTTGTTCATCGCCGCGCGCTACCGTGTAAGTAGCATCGCCGTTCTTGCCCTTTGGCGCGTAGGTTTCGGGCGGCAGGGCTTTGAGCGCGCCGGAACGGGTGAGGACGACCACCAGCGGCTCGCGTTCGTGCAGGCTCTCCACCGTCTCGATGGGCGCGTGGGCATGCCCGTCGACGTCGATGGTGGTGCGACGCTCGTCGCCGAATTGTTTGATAAGCTGCTGCATCTCTTTTTTGAGCAGGGCAATCAGCGCCTTGCGATCACCCAGCAGCCGCTCCAGTTCGCTGATACGCGAGAGTAGCTCCTCCTTCTCTTTTGCATATTTACTGGCGTCCAGCTTTGTGACCTGGGCCAGCGTCATGGAAGCAATGACCTCGGACTGGATGGGCGTGAGCTTGTAGAGCGTTTCGATCTGCTTGCGTGCGGCGGAACGATCCTCGGCCTGCTGGAAGATTTTGACGATGCGGTCTGCATGAGCTGCGCCGATGATGAGGCCCTCGACGATGTGCAGGCGCTCGCGAGCTTTGCGCAGCTCAAATTGCGAGCGGCGCGTCAGCACGTCGATCTGGTGCGCGTTCCAGTAGTTGAGCAGGTCGAGCATACCTGTCTGGCGCGGCTGGCGCGCGGCCTGCATGGGTTCGCCGAAGAGAAAGACCATCTGGAAGGAGAGCGCGACCTGTAAATCAGTCTCACTGAACAGTTGCGAAAGCACCTGAGCGGCATCGGCATCCTTGCGCAGCTCCAGCACGATGCGCATTCCCTTCTCTGTATCGCTTTCGTCGCGCAGGTCGGGCATCAACCCTTCGAGCTTGCGCGCATTGATGGCCTTGACGATAGAAGCCTTGACCTTGTCGCGACCAATGGGCGGAATCTGCGTGACAATCAGCGAGCGGCTGCGCGGCGTCTCCTCCAGGCGCACCTCGGCGCGCACGATGATACGCCCCTTGCCCGTTGTAAAGTAGTCCTTGATACCCTCACTACCGATGATACGCCCGCCCTGACTGAAATCGGGGCCAGGGATGTAGGTCATGAGTTGTTCGACGCTCATCTTCGGATTGTCCAGCAGGGCGATACAGGCGCGCATGACTTCGCCCAGATTGTGCGGCGGGATGTTGGTCGAAAGGCCGACAGCGATGCCGCTGGACGGGTTGACGATGGGAGGGATGCGTCCGGGCAGGTAGTCCGGCTCCAGCACCTTCGGGTCTTGCTTGTAGGTTGGGTGCAGGGAGACGGTTTCGCTCTCCATATCGGCCATCATCGCCTCGGCCAGCGGCGAGAGCCGCATCTCGGTGTAGCGATAGGCGGCAGGGGCGTCTCCGTCCTCACTGCCCATGTTGCCCTGTCCCTCGATCAGTGGATAGCGCATGGTAAAGGGCTGGGCCATACGCACGGCAGCGTCATAGACCGAGGTATCGCCGTGCGGGTGATAGTTGCCCAGGATGAGGCCGACCACCTCGGCGCTTTTGACCGTCGGGCGACTTGAGAGATAGCGGGCCTCGCGCATCCCGGCCAGGATACGGCGCTGCACCGGCTTCAGACCGTCGCGGGCATCCGGCAGCGCGCGATCGGTGACAACGGAGAGGCCATAGGTGGCGAAGGCATGCGCCATGATGACGGAAAAATCTTCTTCGCGAATGCCACTGTTATTGTTGTTATTCAGTTGTGTCGTTATTGTCTCGCTATTTCTTGCCATACGTTATACATCCAGTTCTTTGATCTTGCGCGCATGCTCGGCCAGGAAGCTGCGGCGCGCTTCCGCGTTCTCGTCTTCCATCAACTGTGTGACCAGCTTTGCCGCCAGCACCCCATCTTCCATCGTCACGCGCTTGAGGACGCGACGGGCGGGATCAAAGGTGGTGTCGCGCAGTTCTTTCGGGTTCATCTCACCCAGCCCTTTGAAGCGTTTGAATTCCAGTCCCTGCGCGTCGGCGTGCGAGGCGATGAATTGCTGCCGCGCCTCGTCATCGAGCAGCCAGACAACCTTGCCTTTGTATTTGACCGAGTAGAGCGGCGGGCAGGCAATATAGACGTGGCCGCGCTCGATCAGGTCGCTGAACTCCTGGTGGAAGAGGGTCAGCAGGAGACACTGGATGTGCAGCCCGTCCACGTCGGCATCGGTGGCGATGATGATGCGATGGAACTTCAGGCGACCGATATCGAAGCTATCGCGCGTTCCCGTACCAAGCACGTTGATAATCGTGCGTATCTCTTCGTTTTCCACGATGCGTTTCAGGTCGGCCTTTGCCACGTTGAGTGGCTTGCCTTTGAGCTTGAGAACTGCCTGAAACTCGGAGAATCGTCCCTGACCGGCGCTCCCACCGGCGCTGTCACCCTCGACGATGAACAGTTCCGCCCGCGATGGGTCGCCGGTATTGCAGCGCAGGAATTTTTTCGACAGTGAGGTATCGATCAATTCGCCGTTCTTTTTATTGCCTGCGCGCGCCAGTTCCTCAACCAGTTGGGCCTCGTTGCGCGCCTTCTGCATCTGCAAGATTTTCTTCAGCCACTCTTTGCCCGGCCCTGGATAGCTCTCAAACCACTCCTTCAGTCCCTCGTCAACCACCGAACGCACAATGCCTTCGACCGGAGCGTTATTCAGCCGGTCTTTGGTCTGCCCCTGAAACTGCGGACTGGTCAGTTTCACCGAGATGGCCACGTTCAACCCCTGCTGGATCACCTCGGGCTTGAAGCCGTCCTTCTCGCGGCTTTTGATAATGCCGAATTTGAGCGCGTAGTCATTGATAACTTTCGTCAGCGCGGCCTTGAAACCGGTCTCATGCACCCCGCCGTCACGGGTGCGCACGGCGTTGGCAAAGCTGTACATGGTGATCTTATAGCCGGTAGTCGGCTGCAAGGCCACTTCGACCTGCACGCCATCCTTCTCTTTCGCAATGCCGATCACGTGCTTGAACAGGGGCGCGCTGGTACTCGTCGCCAGGTCGCGCACATAATCGGGCAGGCCCTCACGCGAGTAAAAATCGCGCTTGATCGGCGCGCTGCTATCTTCGTCGTAAGCTTCAAGGTGGAAGCTGACGCCGCGATTGAGATAGGCGGAAGCCTTGAGGCGGCTGATGACGGCATCCAGCGAGTACCAGGCATCAGCATCGAAAATCGAACGGTCGTAGAGCCAGCGCAACTGCGTGCCGTGCAGCGCGGAATCGCACGGCGTAATCGTGTGCGGCATGGCAACCCCACGACTGAACGTCTGGCTGAACTGCTGCCCATCCTTCCAGATGGTCAGTTCCAGTTTTTCCGAGAGCGCGTTGATGATCGTCGCCCCCACGCCGTGCAGGCCACCGGCAGTCTTGTACGCGCCTTCGGCGAACTTGCCGCCCGAATGCGGTACGGTGAGAATAACGGTCGCGGCAGGCAAGTAGTCGCCCTGATAGAGCATGGGATCAAACGGCATGCCACGCGCCTCGTCTCGTACTGTGACCCAGCCGTCCGGCTCAATGCGCAGCCAGATGTGCTTTCCATAGCCGGCAACCGCTTCGTCAACCGCATTGTCCAACGCCTCCCAGATCAGGTGAAGCAAACCAGAAGTCGAAGTGGACCCGATATACATGCCAGGGCGATGTCGTATTGCAGCAATACCTTCCAGTACCTGTATATCAGCAGCAGAATATACGCTCTGCTTTTTTGCGCGCGGCCTGCCCTCTTTCGTCCCCGTCTTCACGGCAGCCGCTCCTCGATATTCTTCAGTTTTCTCTGGCGTAAACAACGTCAGTTGCTCCTGCGCCGAATCGTCAAATGTCTCTTGTAATACAGGGGATAATTTTGGAGTGCGCGCCATCGATACGTATTTCCTCTCTAAAAATTCTTCCTTGCTATTCAGCATACAGCCTGTAGCGCGGAAAGTCAATACTTTTTCGACCAAAAGTTCTATCTTTTTGTTCCAAACGCTCTTTTGCAATCCGGTAATGGCTACAGGAAAGACTTTTGCCTGCCGGGAAGAGCAGCGGAACAAAAGAGGTATTTTTCCTATTCTTTTTCCAAAACACTACTGTTGTACATCCTTATCCGTTTTGAAAATATGGAAGAGCAAAGATTGGACCTGCTCTCTTAAAAACCTTTCTCGTGGGATTTTTGTTCCCACTCTTGTTTTTTCATGTTTTTTTGCGTATACTTGTGTAACATAGTGCTATACGAATCATTTATCAATCCGTATCGGTATACGGAGCTTGAAATATCTTGTTCACGTCTTGCATAGGAAATTCGTCTTAATCAATCTGATTATCATGCACACTGGATATTGCAATTCGTGATAAAATGAAAGAAATTGTGCCTATCCTGTAGCGTTTTCAATAACTTATACGGCCCGATTTTCAAATCGAGACGGCTACGCAACATCACGAAGAAAGAAAGGATGGAAGAACGTATGCCACGTCCATCGAAGCCCGTTCCCCCCGACACGCTCGGCGGACGCATACGAGCGGCGCGTGAAAACCTGCGCTTCTCACTGGCGCAGGTTGCCGGTGACCGCTACAGCACGAGTCTCATCTCTCAGATTGAGAGAAACCGTGTAGAACCTTCGCATGACAGCCTTCTCTATCTTTCAGAGAAGCTCAAGCTGCCGTTCATGGAGCTGGAACAGCTAGCCCGCCAGCAACGTGAAGCAGAAAGCGAAGTACAGCAGTACCGGCGCTATGAGGAGATCATGGAAGAGGTGAATGAGGCCCGCGAACACAGAGACTGCACACACGCCCTCAAACTCCTGGAGTCGCTTTCCTTTGCCCACATTCCCCCGACCCTGCGCTGGCGTCTTGCCTCTCTACGCGGCCAATGCTACTTTGACCTGCGCCGCTTTGTCCCGGCGCAGAAAGATTTCCTGGTCGCTGTTGCCGAGAAACCGGAAACCGTGCCAGAGGAGCAACGGCTGGAAGAGATGATCCTGCACCTGCGCCTTGCCGCGACCTACCGCGAGCTGGGGCAGCTTGATGAGGCCCTTGAAGAATATCAGGTCGCGCTGGAAATGATGGATTCGACGACATCCCTGGTCTACGTGGCAGAGACGCACTGGGGCATCTCACTGATTGCCAGCGAGCTTGCCAACCGGCCCCGAAACGGCGCTATCTGCCCGGTTGAGCAGGCAAGACAGTTGCACATCGCCCTCGAACATGCCAGCAATGCCAGTATTCTCTATCGTTCAGTGGGGCAGAAACAGCGTGAGGCCCTGCTTCTCTGCCAGATCGGCCTTATCAAGAAAGCGCAGGGCAACCTGACGGAGGCCCGCGAACAGTTACGCGCCGTACTCGATAAGTGGCAAAACAGACTTGATGAGCCTGCTGAAAACGCGGTAGCGAGCGAGCGAGAACGCAAAGAGTGGGCCAATCTCGTCTCCGTCGTCGCCTGTTCGCTTGCCTGTATAGAGCTAGAAGAGAAGCATTATGATGAGGCGCTGCGCTATATCAAACAGGCGCAGGCAGCCGGGCAGATGAGCTATCGAATCCGGCAGGCAGAGGCGGCAATGACGCTTGGTCGCATCCTTGAGGCCATGGACAAGCATAATCCGCAGGCTCAGCAAGCCTTCCGCGATGCCATCAAGGCGCTGGCCCCCACCGACCGGCTCGCGGCACGCATTCGCGCTCATGACCTGCTCGGTCGCCACCTGCTCAAAATAGGGGAGACGGAAGCCGGGGAACGCGAACTCGACCACGCTCGCTACCTCGCCAATCTCGCTTCCGGCGGCCATGCCCCCACGCTAACGCCTGAAGGGGAAATGGTAGAGTGATGCACTTGCCCGCAGAGTACCCGCAAGGGGTACCCTCATAGGCGTTAACTTAAGCCCGTGCGAGCGCGACGCAGGCCAGCCGCCAGGGGTGGCCCTACTCTACGCGGCGGCTCCACAAGCCCTACGACACGTTCGTATAGAGTAGGGCCACCCCCATAGGCGTTCACTTAAGCCAGTGCCAGCGCCCGGCAGGCCAGCCGCCAGGGGTGGCCTGCCGGGCGCTGGCGCTGGCTTCAGCTAACGCTTCTGCGGCCACCCCTGCGGGGCGGTCTGTCTGTGAGGCTACAACATCTTGCCGGTTCGCACGTACATATCTGTACAGAGTATAATAAGAGAGAGCGGCGCACGAGCAGTTGCACGGAGCGGGAAGGAGTGTTCTGGATGAAACCGATTACAGGCCAGTATGAGTTTGCGCATCAATCAGGGATTGGACTCGATTACTTCACTTCCCGTCTCGACCGCCTGACCATTTACCCCAACGGGCGCTTTTTGCTGATCACGCAGGATCGCAGCCGCCTCTCCAACGCGGCGCAATCGCTGATCAGCGGGCAGCAGGTCTCCGCAGCCGCCCCTGAGACGAGGCGCGAAGGCAACTATATTCTTCAGGGCAATGCCATCTCGTTTCGCTTCGATGACGGCTCGCAGGAACAAGGGCAGGTTTCATGGAATGGGGAGGGTATCCAGATTGGCCAGAACTTCTTCAACAAGGTTTCTGATTCGACCATGATTCCACCCACACACCGCATGAAAAAGGACATGGATGATATCGCGAAAGGGCTGAAGATCGCCGGTACAATTGGAGGCATGGCGCTCAAAGCGGCCAAAACGGTGCATAGCACCATCCAGGCCGTGCAGGAAGCAGGCACCAGCCAGCCCAATCCTTTTGCTGTCCAGCCACAGGGACAGAACCAGGCAGGGGTCGCGCCTTCTCAGCCCGGCCAGCAGCCGCCGGTGCAACAGCCGCAGGGATCATACACATCGCCAGCCAGCGCACAGGGAGGGCCAGCTATGCCATCCACATATGTGCCCCCGGCCTCGGTGCAGCCATCGGCACCGGGAGTGCGACCGGCGCCGGGTTCTGCCGCGCCCGTCCAGCCTGTTGCGCCTGTCCAACAACCGCAACAGCCGCCGCTCGCTCCACCACCGGCGGCCCCGGCACCGGCGCCCGCCATCGCCACGCGCTTCTGTGATCAGTGTGGCGCGCCCGCCCGGCCCGGCAAACGCTTCTGCAACCAGTGCGGCGCGGAGCTTCCCTGACCCGATCTAATAAAAGCCTGTCGCTTCATGCCTTCGGCTGATCTTTCATCAGTAATTCGTAGGCGGCGATAATGCGCATCATCTGCTGGCGATCCCCACCGCGATCAGGATGATGCTTCTTTGCCAGAACACGGTAGCGACGTTTGATCTGTTGCCGCGTCGCGTTCGGCGGCAAGCCAAGCACATTGAGCGCCTGCTGCCGTTCGAGCGCGGCACGGGCCGGGTTGGCCCGGCTCTGCCAGAGCGCGCGCGCCCCCAGGCGCAGAATGTCCCAGAGTAATGAGGCAAACGATTTCTGTGATGACGAACCCATATCAGTCTTCTACCCGTTCTGGCGCGGCATACTCTTGATCTCTCACAAACGGGAGCATCGATTGCTCCCCCCTATTATAGCCCATAGCGAGTCAAGGTGAAACGGGAAACGGGTATGAGCCGTGATTGAAAAAGAGGACGAGGTTGGCTCTGAATATCTATTGTAATAGTGGGAAGAGGTGTAACGATGGCAACCAGAACACATGACACACAGACAGCCGCCGACGCGAAGCGACAGCCAGGGGTCGTACAGGCTGCTCAGAAAGATGTGCAGCATGTTGAGAAAAAGGCTCAGCCACTCATCGCATTTTTCACGAAATTCAACAACGACTGGGTGATGAATCTGTCGGCAGCACTCGCGTATAACCTGCTCACAGCCATCTTTCCTATCGCCGTAGCTATTCTCGCCATTCTAGGCTTTATCCTGGGACATTTGAGTCCCGGCACAATGGATAGCATTACCGGCGCGCTGCAAAACGTCTTTCCCTCTTCAATCTTATCGAATAGAGATTTTGTCAAAACCATCAGCCATCAACTGGCGAATGTCTCGGGGCCGCTGGGCATTATTGCCCTGCTGGTCGCCATCTTTGGCGGCTCGCGCCTGTTTACGTTGATGGAGGGATGTTTTGACCTCATTTACCACGTGAAGCCGCGCGGCCCCCTCCAGCAGAATATCATGGCCATCGGTATGTTACTGTTATTTGTGATCCTTGTCCCTGTAATGATTGTAGCCTCAAGCGGGCCGGCGCTGGTCTTCTCGCTGCTGAAGTACACCCCGTTGGCTTCGCTGGCTTCCAGTGGCCCTATCGTCTTTATCGGCGGCATTCTCAGCGGCTTGATCGTCTCGTTTATCCTGTTCCTGGCCATCTATATCGTGGTTCCAAACAAGAACATTAGCTTTGGTGATAGCTGGCTCGGCGCGCTGATAGCCGCCGCCCTGCTTACCCTGTTCTTGACACTCTTCCCATTCTACACGACACATTTTATGACGGGCTACGTCGGCCAGGTTGGCTTTGCCGTCATTCTGCTGGCATTCTTTTACTACTTTGCTGTCATCCTCCTGCTGGGAGCCGAGATCAACGCCTTCTTTGCCGCCAAAGTCGTCGCCACTCCTGCGGACCTGGTGACGATGGTTCACGACTGGACAAGCCATGCGCCAGAAAATCAGGAGAAAAAGGAAAAAACGGCTGCTCTCTCCCACAAGCCCATTAATCCGGGCAGCGGCTACACCCTCAATCCCGTACAGCAGACCAGCCGCTTAGGACAGGAGGCGCAGACGGAACAGGGACAACAGCACGGACAAAGCGAGCAGGCCCCCGCACAAACAATACATTCCGCGTCATCCGCTCGGAGGGAGGATGAACACGCGGTGCAGGAAGCTAAAAAAGCGGTGGAACGGGTACAGAAGCATGGCCAGCCGTCCTCTTCCCTGGTCTCGAAAGTGGGGCCGGTACTTGAAGCAGTGGCAGGAACCGCCCTCGCTTTTGTCGTGGAGCTGGCGCGTTCGAGCCGAAAAAATAAGACGCGCAAACCGGCAGCATAGAGAGAGGCCGACAAAAATAACATATTACGCAAAGTGACCGCTGAGCATACAGGCACATGCGGTTAAAAAGAAAAGATATTCTGTGGATAAACTGAGCGTCTTTTGTCTTGACTTCCACAAGACTCTTCTGCTACACTTTGATGCAATATATATCCTCACGTCAGCAAGACGGATAGCACCCAATACCATCAGAAAGTGACAGGCTTATTATCCTTTTTTTCAGAAAGAACATTGGTTCGCTCAAATGATACGAGAGGTTGCGTGCATGACCGGTGAACATCCCTCAAACGCCAGCGACCAGGAACGCCTGCGGCTCCTGGCTGCCCTGCGAGAGAGCGAAATCCTGCGCGAGCTTGGTGAGTTACTGGCCTCCTCTCTCGACATTGAGCATATTTTGAACGTGCTGGTCAGGCGCACAACGGAGGCGTGTGAGGTAGAACGCTGTGCTGTCTGGCTCTATGAAGAACACCGCGCCGCCTTCGTCCCTGCCGCCTACTATCTCTCCTCGCCCCATCTGGACAGCCAGGATATCAAAGCGGCAGCCCATATCTGGTACCGCAGTACGCTGCCCGGTGACGATGCCGTCATCCGCCGCCTCATTGAGGAAAAGACACTCTTCGTGCCAGACCTGCGCAGCGAACCCAGTATGCGCTTCGTCGCCGATACCTTTCTGGTTCGCTCCGTTCTGCTGCTCGCACTGGTACGCGAGGGGCAGGTGGTAGGCATGATGACACTCGACGACCCGGGCAAAAGCCGCGCCTTTTCGCCGGAGCAGGTGCAAATGGCGCGTGCCATCGCCCAGCAAGCTGCGATCGCCATCGGCAATGGCCGCCTCTACCAGCAGGCACAGATGGAACGCAGGCGAGCAGAACAGCTCATCAAGCGGCTTCAGGCCATTAACCAGGTGGCAACAGCCGTCAATGCGGGCGAAGACCTGGCCGATGTGCTGGCTATTGCTCTGGATTCCCTGATACACGTCCTGGATGCCAGCGGCGGCCTCATCGTACTGCTGGAAGGCGACACGCCGGTAGTGGTGGGCAGCAAACAATTGAAAGCCAGGGAAGAGGAGGCGCCTGCGGGTATCACGCTTTCCGAACTCACCCACTGCCAGCAGGCCACGCGCAGCGGCCTGCCGCTGCTGACTGATATCGAGCAAACGACGGGACGCGAACAGGCCTGGTATAAGGCGCTGGGTCTGACCCATATGATGGTCATTCCGCTGATGGCAGGGGCCATGCGCAACAGAGGAGAGACAACAGCGCAAGAGAAACGCAGGCAGCCCTACTGCCTGGGCTTTGCCATCGCCAATTATCTCCACGAACCCCGCCAACTCTCGCACGGCCAGTTCGCCTTCGCCCAGGATATCGCGGCGCAATGCGCGCTCGCCGTTGAAAAGCAACGCCTGCTGGAAGACGCCCACGAAGCAGCCGCACTGGCGATGGAGCGCGCCAACACGCTGGATGCCGTCTTGCAATCGCTGACAGAGGGCATTACCGTGATTACCCAGGATCATGAAGTCGTCATAGGCAACAAAGCGGCTTCGCGCTTCCTGGGCGTGCCGGTCGGCGCCAGCGAACAATTACACGCCTTCCTGCATCGTTTCCCCAGCATGACGCTCGACGGGCAGCCCATTCAGGACGAGGATTTTCCTGTGAGCCGGGCGTTGCGTGGCGAGCGCATTCGCCGCGAACGCTTCCTGACCTATCGCGTAGATGGAGCGCGGCGCGTCGTTGAGGTCAATGTTACGCCCATGTTCGATGAGCAGAAGCAGCAGGTCGGGGTGGTCAGCGCCTTCCGCGACATTACCGAGCAGGTTGAAGCCGAAGAACACATCCAGCATGCCCTGGAAACCATGCTCAAGGTGGCAGAAGCCGTCTCTGGCCTCACCGACATCTACGATATCCAGCGCCGCGTGCTGCAACTCACGCTGAGCGCGCTGGCCTGCGAACGGGGCGTGGTCTATCTCTATGACAACGCGCGGCAAATCTTCACCCCTTTGCTCTCGACCGGCTTTGTCAGCGATAACGAACAGCAATGGCTCAACGAGCAAAATCGCTGGCTCTCGCCCACCATCGATGAGTTTCAGGAATTTAAGGAGCAATTAATTCAGGGCCATGCCCTGTTACTGCCTGCCCAACAATTCCGCCGCACCACCGGCTCGCTCGCCAACCCCCCATCGCAGCAGCCAATGATTCTGGCCGCGCCCATCACCCATAACGAGCGCCTGCTGGGCCTGATGCTGCTTGACCGCTCGTCCAACCCACAGCAAAACTATTTCAGTCTCTGGGATATGGCGATGGTCGAAGGCATTTCAGAACTGGCGGGCCTCGCCATCGAGCAGGCATATTTGCAGGAAGAGGCAACCAGCGCGCGCGCCAATGAGGCGGCAATGCGCGAGGCCAACGCCCTCAAAGACGAATTTATGTCCATCACCGCCCACGAATTCCGCACCCCACTCACCGTCATCCTGGCCCACTGCCAGATGCTCCTGCGCACCCTGCGCCGCAGCAGCGGCGATCTCAGCAAAAACGATGACGTGATCGATAGTCTCTCGACCATCGAGAAACAAACGCATCTGCTGACCGATATCGTCAATGCCTTCCTGGAGGTGACACAGATCAATCGCGGCCAGCTCACGCTCAAGACGGAGGAAGTTGATCTGGTGGAGATCGCACAGCAGGTCGTCACAAACTATAGCGCAACCTCGCCCAACCACCAGGTCAGTTGCGTTATCGAGCCTTGCCCGAATGATTACCTCGTCAAGGGCGATAGTTCGCGCCTGTTACAGGTCATGGGAAACCTGGTACAAAACGCCATTAAATACAGCCCACTCGGCGGCCCTGTTACCGTTCGGCTGCGCCAGCGTCTTCTTAGTGAAGACATGACAACGGCGGGGCAGGGGCTGCCCGCACAGAGCAAACGCCTCATTGAGGTATGCGTTGAGGATAAGGGTATGGGCGTTCCTAAAGATGCACAGGCCCATCTCTTTGAACGCTTCTACCGGGCCTCCAATACTCAGGGCAGCAAAGTCAGAGGCGTCGGCCTCGGTCTCTATCTCGTCGCAGAACTCCTTCGCTTGCATGGTGGTTCGATTCGTGTAGAGAGCAGTGGCATCCCCGGTGAAGGGAGCAATTTCATCTTTACACTTCCCGCGTTAGAAAGAGACCTGGAAAACAGTGAATGAACTACGAGGCTGGCTGCTGAAGCTGGCAAAAGAGACAATGGCACGCGAGGGCAGCGAGGATGCCGCCCACGATTATGACCATCTTGAGCGCGTCATGGCGCTCGCGGATACCATTCAGGCGCGTGAAGGCGGCGACCTGCCAACTATCTGGGCAGCGGTCGCCTTTCATGATATCGGCCAACAACGCGAATTTCGCTCTGGCGGCGATCACGCCCTGATCGGCGCGGACATGGCAGCGGAACTGCTGACAGACACCCGATTCCCGCAACAGGCCATTCCCGCCGTACAACAGGCTATCCGCGACCACCGTTTGACAGGCGGCGCTATCCCACAATCGCTGGAAGGGCGGATCCTCTACGACGCCGATAAGCTCGATTCGCTGGGCGCCATCGGTATCGGTCGCCTCTACTGCATCACGGGCCGTTACAATCAAAAGGTTTACTCCCCGGTGCCGGACGGCATTGAGGAGCCGATCAATCCGCTGCTCGTGCGTACATTACGGCGCGACCCCGATTATTCGCCCTACATTGAGTTCCAGTTGCTGTTCAGCAATCTGGCCAGGCGCATGATGACCCGCAGCGGACGCGAACTGGCACAGGAACGCTACGCTTTTATGGAAACGTTCTTCAAACGGCTGCGCCAGGAAGCGGAAGGGGAGCTTTAGGCTTCCTCTTCCGGCTGCAACACCGCATAATTGAACGAGGTTTTCACCTTCGTCGGCGCACTGAGATGGACGGTAAAGCCTGTACCGGGCTGCAGTGAGATATATTGCACCACCACCGGGCCAGGATCAGAGGCCAGCATAACCGTTACCACGCTCGCAGCAGTAATCTGCGAACAGGCAATCGCGACATCACCCTGACCGGCATCAAAGCAGCCGGAACCGAAGATTGGTTGCCAGCTCGCTAAGGCCGCGCCGCTCTCCGGCGCGCGTACCGACGGCAGACGTCCGCTCGTCGTCTTTTCATATATCGCTTCACTGCCCGGCGCGGCCTCCGCCGGGGCAGTTTGCCGTTCATCAACAACGGGTAATTCAAGCGTCGGCTCACTCCTGGGAACGGAAAACGTATTGCTCAACGCGAGCGGCTCTGTGCTATCATGTGGTGGATAGCTTCCTGCTCCCCTTTGCCTGTTCTCGTTCTGACCGGCAACCCCATGCAACGATGTACCCTTCGGCGCGGCCTCCAGATGCACTTTTGTAGGATATCCTGCCGGGCGCGCTTTGCCCTCTTCCTGCACCGTCGCAGTGGCATTGCAGGGAAGTTGAGGGACCGGCGGCAGCGCAGGCGCGGGGAGCGGATGATGCATGGCCGAGGCATCAATAATTGTCGTCGTTGTTGTGGTCTCAGAATGTTCGACACGCACCGTCGTCACCGTTTGCATGCTCAGATTTGGGCTGGCAAGCAAACCCGGCATGGGAATACAGGTCTCCTGCGCGGCGGGCGGCGCGGGCGACTGTGCCGACGACGCAGCGGTGGTATGACTCTGAAATGGCAGGGTAATCGCGGCCAGGGACATGGTAACGCGCTGGGCCAGGCGAGAAAACACGCCGCCCTGCTGTTTCTCCTGAGCAGGCAGGCGTTGCTGCGTGTCACCTGTCTGTACGGCAGGTGCCCGGAACTGATCGGCAGCGGGAACCGCACCTGAAACCTGAGACGCCACCGTATACATCGGTTTTGTTTGCAGACTCAAACGAGGTGGAATCAGCGCCGTTGCTCTGCGCCCCTCACCTCTCTGCCCATCTCCCACCTGTCCTCCTCCTTCCTCCTCATCATCTTCATCCAACCACTCCTCTTCCGCTGCACCCTCTGCCAGCGTCTGCTCCACCGAAGCCGACAGTTCGATGCGGCCTTTCTCAAGCCGAGAACGCCACTGACGCTGCGTTTGTTCATCAAGTTCATCAAACCAGGCCATCACGTCCCCCTTCCTTGCATATACATCTCTTTCTTACTACAAGACTTCGTTCTTTCCTCCCTTCTTCCAGCCTCCACCAGACAGCCGTTGCCTGCCACGTCACCGATAAAAAAGCCCATCTCCTCTGTATACCCGTGACATACGGTGAAATATCGAAAAACAGTATAGCATACTTCGCGAATATTCCCGGAATCTATAGCCCATCCGGGTGAAAGAGTTTATCGCTCCCGCCCGCTGAAACGATAGGAATATATGGTTGCAGCAGGGCTATTCTCTTGCCAGAGGCACCGCCAACCGCTACAATACCATCCTGGGACAGCAAAAGAAGCCGTTCCGATCCTGCTACCCATCCGGGTAGACATGACAGAGCGTCAAAAATTATTTTCTTGAGGAAGGGTTCGATGAAACTTACCGGAAGTCACAAATTCAAAGCATCCAGCCAGCAGGTGTTCAATGCTATTCTCAATCCCAGCATTCTGCAATCGTGCATCCCCGGTTGCAACTCGGTTGAACTGCTCGACAATAACCGTATCAGAGCCAATATCACCACGCCGCTGCCGGGTCTGAGAGGCCCCTACGGCATCGTCATCAAAATCGCGCAGATCCAGGCCCCCAACTACCTGGTGCTTGAGGTGAAGCGGCAGGGGACCGGCGGCTCCGTCAACGCCAGCAGCCAGATTCGCATCAGTGATGAGCCAGACGGCGCGGTACTGAACTACGATGCTACCGCTGATCTCGAAGGCCCCATCAAGATCGCCGACAACCCGCTTGGCAGGGGTATCACCAACAACACGCTCAACAACCTCTTTGCCAATCTGGATAAGGCGGTTCAATCGTAAACGGGCGGTTACTAAAAGGCCTGAATCCTGCCGCTTCTTTGCCCAGGAGCAAACCATTAAACCGGCAAAGGTCAAGGGGAAAGGCAGCGGCAGAGCTTCTTGAGAAAAACGGAAAAGGCAGATGCTTCCACCATCAACCGGGAAGCATCCGCCTTCTTGTCTGAGAACTCCAGGGCGAGCGCAAGGCAAGGGTCGCCCCCATAGGCGTTAACTGAAGGCCGCCGCAGGCCAGCCGCCAGGGGTGGCCCTACGAGAGACGCGGCGTTCGTGTCGCCTGTGGAGCTATCGTCTATAGTAGGGCCACCCCTGGCGGCTGGCCTGCCTGGCCTTCGCACGGCCTGAAGTGAACGCCTCTGGGGTCGCCCCTGCCCTCGCCAGGGTGAGCTGTGCTATAGAGATGGCGGTGCCGCTATCGGCTGTGGTTTCAGTGCTACAGGGAAATTTTGATAATTGCGGCAACCATATCCCCGCCTGGCGGCACGAGCAGGCCATCGCGTTCTATGAGCCAGTCTTGCAGCAGCGCGCGCAACTCCCGGCCCGTCTGTTCATCCGGGGGCAGGATCAACTGCTCCTGCAATTCCTGAACGGCAACATCGAGGGAAGGGTAGCGCAGGCTGGGTGGGATTCTGACGATCTCCACATCAGCATAGATGCCCATTTCAAACAGGACATCCAGCACGTGAATGTAGGCCGGTGGCTCCTGGCGGTCGTCGCCGTGGAAGTGCCGCCAGATAGGCGCGGTCAGGGCGTCAATAGAGGTGGCACGATGGTAGAGGTAGCAGGCGCGGTCGGTCGCCTTGAGCAGCTTTGTCAGAAAGGCTTCGATATCGCGAATGGGATAGAGGACGTGGCTACAAATGACCACGTCGGCGTGCAGATCGTCCGGCGCCTCCTGCCAGGTGGCTTGCACGAAAGAGATGTTGGTGAAACCGGCCTCCTGCGCGTCCTGCCGCAGGAAGCTCAGCATGGAAGCATTTGGCTCGACGGCGGTCACATGTCGCACGAGGGGGGCAAGGGCCAGAGCAAAACGACCCGTTCCCGCGCCCACGTCCAGCACGCTCATCTGCGGCGTGACCTCGCCGCTCACGCGCCGGAAAAACGGGTCGGCCAGGGCAGTTTGCTTCGTTGAGCGGTGGTAGCCGCGAGCGCGCCGATCCCAGAAATCGGCGCTGGTACGGCCTAAACGGGCGTAGGCCGAATCCATCTGTCGCGCCCGCGCATCCAGCAACGCCTGCCAGCGTTCAACTGCTGTTTCCATTGCACGACACCGCCTTTCGAACTATGCTACACTTTATAGCGTAAAAGTCCCTCACGCATGCCATGAGATGAGGAACACGTTTGTATGGGTAGGAAGCCAGGGCGGGGCAAGCTTCGTCCCTACCAACGACGAACCAATGCCCACTGACTGCGTCATTGGTAGGGGCGGAGCTGGCCTCCTAGCCGTTGGCGGCTGCCGTATCAGACGCTTGCAACTTTTGCTTGAGGCAGTCGAAGAACTGGCCGGTGAGTTTTTCCACCGTTCCCTGCATGAGGCGGGCCCCCACGCTGGCAATCGTGCCGCTGACGGTCACGTGGGCGTTCCAGTCCATGCGCGTCTGGTTGTCATCCAGCGCGGTCAGGTCCATATCGCCGGTCATGTCAACGTTACTGCCGGGCGCCTTGCCGCGCGCTTTGATGACCATAAACTTTGGCGCCTCCTTCTCTGGCCGCGTAACATCCATCGTGAATTTCGCCTTCACCGCGCCGATGCCGACCGAGACCACCGCCTTCCAGTGTTCCTCGCCCAGTTCTTCCATACTCTGGAAGCCGGGCGCGCACGAGGCCACGTTATTCACGTCCATGAGGAAGTTCCACACTTTTTCGACGGGCGCGTTAATCGTTTGACTTCCTGAGAAATTCATACAGCATTACCTTTCCTGTTGCTCTACAAGATATTCCTGTGGATTGCGTTCAAACAACCGCTTACAGGCGGGGCAGCAGAAATAGAATTCACGTCCCTCATACGTGCTGCGATGCCGCGCAGTTGCTATCTCTACTATCATACCACAGACCGGATCAAGCGCGGTTTCGGGTAATATTGTAGCACGAATTTCCTGCTCGCCCTCGTCTGTGCCTGACCGAGCCTGCGCTCCCCGCTCACCCGGCTCCATCGAAGGAAGTGGGGGTAGCGTGCCACGCCGCCGCACCTGCACAAGTTCGGCCAGGATGCTGGCGGCAATCTCCTGCGGGGTGGTCGCGCCAATGTCCAACCCTGCCGGAGCCTTGAGGCGCGCAATCTGCGCTTCATCCAGCCCGGAGCCGCGCAAATACTCGCGCACCGCCCCGGCGCGGCGATGGCTGGCCACCATGCCCACATAGCAGGCCGGGCTGCGCAACGCCTGTTCCAGCGCATCCTCGTCATATTCTCCATGCGAGGCAATCAGAATATAGGTCCGCTCGTCGGGCGCGACCTGGCTTATATCAGCCTGCGACAGGGCAATCACCGTAAAGTCGAGCGCGCTGGCCAGCGTGTTCAGCGCAGCCAGCACGGGCGAATCGCCGATCAACAGCAGGCGGGGTTGAGGCAGATGGGGTTCCATATAGATATCTAACGCTCCTCCACTGGTGCAGGTCATGGGAAACACGCGCACATCGCGCCGCAGCGCGCCCACCTCCGGAGAGCCGAGTCGCAGCAAAAACGGGTCGCCCCCCTCACGCAGCACACGCAGCGCCTCGCGCACCACCACCGGCTGCGTGCAACTGCCGCCAACCCAGCCGCTAATGCTCCCATCCGGCTGCACAATAGCCCGCGCCCCCACATGAGCCGAGGTAGGCTGCTCGCGCCACACCACCGTCGCCAGCACAAACGGCTTCCCCGCGCGCTCCAGTTGATGAGCCAGTTCAAAAACGCTATCAGGCATATCAGTATCCTCCCGCCAGCTTCACACAACTTTTATAAGAGAATACATAGCATAAGCAAGCGCAGCGCCAGTAGATACATTTGGAGGGTATGTCCCCTGCAAAAGTAGGGCCAGTAGAATATGTGTCCGCGTAAGCAGGTGCGAGAGCGCCCAGCTACCAGCCCGGTCACAGGCCAGCCGCCAGGGAATGGCCCTACTATACCAGAAACTCCATAGCATGCGCCGACGTGTTCATTAGCAAGTGGGCAGGTACCGCAGGCAATAGCAGCGTTTCAAGGTTCTCAAACTTGTGCCTCAAAATCACAGATAGATCACGATGACTATGGTACAATACTGATAGTGGATGCGAGCGATACGTAGCACAGGCAGAGCGACAATTTCCTGATTGCTCCATGAAAGTATATCAGGAGAACGGTGAGCAAACGAGATGACACAGGGAAACAATGTAACGGTTGAAACCGGGCAGGTCACAAGGCGCAGGGGATACTGGTATAAACTCAGCCGATGTTCTATCTGCCTGCGTTTGCTCTGGCTGCGACTCGTTATGCTCAGTGAACCAGCCGGGGTGCCGGAACCGCTGCGGCACTGGATCCTCTGCCAACACTGCTACCAGGCATTGCTGGGGGAGTTGAGCCGCTCGTCGATTCGCTCGCCATTACGTCTGCGTATCGCCATCGGGCTGGTGGCTGCCGAACGCTCACCCGCCGCTTATAGGGCGCCTGCACGGCCAAAGACTAGCGAGCAGGAGGCATTCCAGCGCGAGTTCGCCGTGTTTACCTGGCTCATGATCTTCTTTGCCCTCATGCACATAGTCATTTTTGCTATTATTTTCACAATTCGCTGATGCCGGAAGGGCTGGCTTGCCGGGGGCCGCAACTGGTCTGCGCGGATGTGGTGGCCGAGGAGATCAGATCCTTCCCTGCTCTCAGAGAAACATGTCCCCCTCACTAGATTCTCATCAGTACAACAACAGACCCGAACATATGTGTTCGGGTCTGTTGTTGTACAGCTAGTGGAACTGATAGTTTACTCGGCAGCTAGGCCCTTCTCCTTCAGGATATTCCACACCTTCCAGGGGGTGATAGGAATATCAATGTGGCGCACACCGACGTGGGCGAGGGCATCGACGACGGCGTTGACGATGGCCTGCGGCGCGCCGACGGTCGGTGACTCACCGACGCCTTTGGCGCCGATGGGGTGGTGCGGCGAGGGCGTGATGGTGCGATCGGTCTCCCAGGCGGGCGTCTCCATCGCAGTGGGGATCAGGTAGTCCTGGAAATTGATGCCAAGCGCGTTGCCGTCCTCGTCATAGGTGATTTGCTCGAACATAGCGGGAGCGAGTCCCTGCGTCAGGCCGCCATGAATCTGCCCTTCAACCACCATCGGATTGATGACGGTGCCGCAGTCATCAACGGCGAGGAAGCGGCGGATATGCACCTGACCGGTACCCCGGTCGATATCGACAACGCAGATGTAGCTGCCGAAGGGGTAGGTCAGGTTGGGCGGGTCGTAGTAGTTGACCGCCTCCAGGCCCGGCTCCAGGTAGGGTGGGCAGTTGGTGTAGGCAGCGAAGGCCAGTTCCTGGATGGTCTTGCCCTTGCCCGGCGACCCCTTGACGTAGAAGCGGCCCGGCTCCCATTCCAGGTCTTCCTCGCCCACCTCCAGCAGGTAGGCGGCGATCTTCTTCGCCTTGTCGCGCACCTTGCGCGCGGCCACCGCCGTGGCCGCGCCCGCGACGGGCGTGCTGCGGCTGGCATAGGTGCCGAGGCCATAGGGGGCGGTATCGGTATCGCCATGCTCAACATCCACATCATCGGGCGACATGCCCAGTTCGGCTGCGATGATCTGGGCAAAGGTGGTTTCATGGCCCTGCCCCTGCGTCTGCACGCCGATACGCGCCAGCACTTTACCCGTTGGATGCACCCGAATCTCGCAGCTATCAAACATCTGGATACCTGCGATATCGAAATGCTTGCCGGGACCGGCGCCGACGATCTCTGTGAAGCTGGAGATACCAATGCCCATCAGTTCGCCGCGCGCCCGCTTCTCCGCCTGCTCGCGGCGCAGTTCCGCGTAGCCAACACGATCCATCGCCAGCTTCAACGCGCCTTCATAGTTGCCGCTATCATACGTCCAGTTCAGGGCGGAGCGATAGGGGAACGCTTCCGGCTTGATAAAGTTTTGCAGGCGCAACTCTGCCGGGTCCTTACCGAGATCGTGCGCCAGCGTATCCATCATGCGCTCGATCAGGTAGGAAGCTTCAGTCACGCGGAAGGAGCAGCGATAGGCGATGCCGCCGGGCGCCTTGTTGGTATGCACGGCATCCACGTCGACAAAGGCATGTTTGAAATCGTAGGAGCCGGTACAGATGTGGAAGAGGCCAGCCGGGAACTTCGTCGGCTGCGCAGCCGCGTCGAACGCGCCGTGATCGGCCAGCGTATGCACGCGCAGGGCTTTGACCGTGCCATCTTTCTCGGCGGCAATCTCAGCGTGGATGTGGTAGTCCCGTCCGAAGCCCGTGCTTGCCAGATTCTCCGTGCGATCCTCAATCCATTTGACCGGCTTACCCGTTGTGATGGAAGCCACGACAGCGCAGACGTAGCCCGGATAGATGGGTACCTTGTTGCCGAAGCCGCCGCCCACATCGGGCGAGATGATGCGAATGCGATGTTCGGGCAGACCGGCGACAATAGCGAACAGGGTGCGGTGCGCGTGTGGGGCCTGTGAGGTCATCCACACGGTCAGCTTGCCGGTCGCCTTGTTAAATTGCGCCACGCAGCCACAGGTCTCAATGGGAGCAGGGTGGATGCGCGGGATGTACATATCCTGTTTGACAACGACACCATTGGCCTCGGCTTCGGCAAAGGCCGCATCGGTCGCAGCCTTATCGCCCGTTTCCCAGTGATAGATGTGATTCGTGGGCTGCCTGTCCTTCTTGTCGGGGCGCAGCAGCGGGGCATCCGGGTCGAGCGCCTTATGCGGGTCAACCACAACCGGCAGCGGCTCGTATTCCACATCGACGGCGGCCACACCATCGGCGGCGGCGTAGCGGCTGGTGGCGACAACGAAGGCTACTTCTTGCATCTGGTAATGCACGCGATCCAGCGCCAGCACCGCTTCCGTATCGGCAGAGAGCGTTGGCATCCAGGCCAGCCCGGCGGCATCCAGGTCTTTGCCGGTAATGACCGCTACCACGCCCGGCACCTGCAGCGCCTTGCTCGTATCGATGCTTTTGATGAGCGCGTGGGCATAGGGGCTGCGCACAATATCGCCGTAGAGCATACCAGGCAACTGAATATCGTCAACATAATTGCCCTGCCCGCGTATGAAGCGGGCGTCCTCTTTGCGCTTGTAGGCCTCGCCCAGTCCGTGTTTCTGCACTTCGGTCGCCATCATTCGCCTCCCTCTCCGGCGCTGACCGGCACCTCTGCCGACTCTCGCATCTTCTCGGCAGCGTATTGAACAGCTTTCACGATGTTTACATAGCCCGTGCAGCGACAGAGATTGCCGGAAATCGCCACGCGAATCTCCTGCTCACTGGGATCGGGGTTGCGCCGCAACAGAGCCAGGCTGGTCATCATCATCCCCGGCGTGCAATAGCCGCACTGCAAAGCGTGCTTCTCATGGAAGCCCTCCTGCAAGGGGTGCAGCTTCCCGTTCTGCTCAAGCCCCTCGACGGTCATGATATCGCGCCCATCGGCCTGCACGGCGAACATCGTGCAGGATTTCGTCGCTTTGCCATCAACGAGAATGGTGCAGGCGCCGCAACTGGTGGTATCGCAGCCAATGTGCGTACCCGTCAGGCGCAGCACGTCGCGAATCCAGTGGACGAGCAGCAGGCGCGAATCCACCTCACCCTCGTAAGGCGTGCCGTTAATCGTCGCACGAATATGATGCGTACTCATGGTTATTTCCCTCCTGTAGCGCGAGCGTGGGCCTTGCGCAGCGCCCGCACCGTCAGCGTGCGGACCATGTCGCGTTTGTACTCGGCGGGACCGCGCAGGTCGCTGGTTGGGCGGGCAGCGGCGGCGGCCAGATCGGCGGCCTGATGGATGGCGGCCTCATCCAGGGGCTTGCCGAGCAACGACTTTTCGGCGTCACGCGCCTTGATGGGCGTTGGCCCTACATTGGTCAGGCCGATGCCCGCGTAGGTCACATTGCCGTTGTCATCCAGCGTGACGTAGGCGGCGACCCCGGCGATGGCGTAGTCGCCAACTTTGCGCTCCAGCTTGAAATAGGCTCCTCCACTATGGGCAGTGGGCGCGGGAACGCGAATCTCCGTCAGTATTTCGTTGGGTTGCAGCGATGTTTCAAATGAGGAATCGGTAAAGAACTCGTCAATGGGAATGACGCGCTGGCCGCCCGGCCCGATGGCCACAACCTGCGCGCCCAGGGCCAGCATGGTCGCGGGGTGGTCGTTGGCGGGGTCGGCATGGGCCAGGTTACCGCCGACAGTGGCCCAGTTGCGTACAACGGGGTCAGCCACCACCTCGGCGGTCTCGTGCAGGATGGGATAACGATTGCGAACGAGATCAGACGCATCCAGCTCGGCCTCGCGAGTCAACGCGCCGATGTGCAGGGTGCCATCCGTCTCCTGGAGATAGTCCAGATCGGGGACGCGGTTGATATCGATCAAGACCGAGGGACCCGCGAGACGGAAGCGCAACAGGGGAATGAGGCTCTGACCTCCTGCGAGAATTTTGGCATCATCGCCATGCTGTTCCAGCAAAGCGACGACCTCTGGAACACTTCCCGCCACCAGATAATCGAAGGAACCAGGAATCACTAGCTCACCTCCAGAAATCGTTCACGCGCGCGAACAAACGCTGTTCGCGCCCAACAGAGGGAGGGTAGGGGGTTTCCCGCCCGGCAGCTAAACCTATCAGGCTGCACAACGTGCAAATCCTCTGATATGTCAGTGTAGCATGAAGTGTCTAACTGGCGTTACCCCCGAAAGCAGGCAACATTCGCAGGGTATACCTCCTTTTGGAGGGAGAGCATATATACGAATGGAGGGACGTAAAAACTATGAGACGGCAGCATACCCGATCAGGCCGCCAGGGGTGGCCCTACTATACTACAGCGGTTCCCAGGCGGCGCGGCGGGTGGCTTGCAGCGCGGCAGCTAGTCTGGGGGCTAATAGCTATCGGCGTACCCCTGACGTTGTGCCTGGATGAACGCGGCGTACCAGCGCCCGCTCTCTTTGATCTGGCGGCGCTGTGTGGCAAAATCGACGTAGACGATGCCAAAACGCTTGCTATAGCCATCGATCCACTCGTAATTGTCCAGCAAGGACCAGACGAAGTAACCTTCTACCGGCACGCCCTGTCGGCGGGCATGTTCCAGCATGTCGATATGCTCGCGCAGGTATTGCACGCGCCGTTCGTCGCGCACGGGACTGCGCCCATCCCACTGATCGGCAAACGCGGCTCCGTTCTCCGTGACCAGAATGAGGCGAGGAGCGTATTCGCGGTGAACGCGCAGCAGGCAATCGCCCAGACCCTGGGGATAGATTTCCCACGCCATTTCCGTGTAGCTGGCGCCGGGAACCGGCACGACCAGTTCATAGGCAGGCTCTTTTGCCTGCTGCCGACCTGGGCGCCGCGCCCGTAGCAGCAGGCGAAAATAGTAGTTGATGCCGACGAAATCCAGAGGGGTCGCAATCAGCGCCATGTCTGCCTCTTGTAGCGGCGGGGGAGCGACGGCAAGGTCGGCAAAAAGCTGCTCAGGGTATTGCCCGCGAAAGAGCGGATCCAGAAACCAGCGGTTGTAGCGCACATCCATCTGCTCCACCCCCTGCAAAGTTTCCGCGCGCTCATCGGCAGCAGAGACGGGAGTTATGTTGAGCGTGATGCCGATACGCGCATGCTGTGATATATACGGGCGCATGCGAGGCAGAGCTAACCCGTGCGCCAGTAAGAGGTGATGAGCGGCCACCGCCGCCGATTGCATGTCCGCGATACCGGGGGCATGGGTACCGAGTCCATAGCCCAGATAGGCGGCGCACCAGGGTTCGTTGAGCGTAATCCACCAGCGCACGCGATCTCCCAGGCGGCGCATCACAACTTCGGCATAGTAGGCGCAGGCATGGGCAGTCTCGCGGGCAAGCCAGCCGCCCCGTTCGTGCAGCGCCTGGGGCAGATCCCAGTGATAGAGCGTCGCCACCGGCGTGATATTGCGTGCCAGCAGGGCATCCACCAGCCGATCATAGAAATCGAGGCCGCGCGCATTGACCGGCCCGCTGCCCTGCGGCAGGATGCGCGACCAGGAAAGCGAGAAGCGATAGGCGTTCAGATTCAGTTCCGCCATCAAGTCGACATCTTCCTGCATGTAGTGATAGTGGTCAGCGGCTACCTCCCCGGTCTGGCCGCGAAAGGTCGTCCCTTCCTGCCTGGCAAAGGTATCCCAGATGGAATCTGCGCGCCCGTCTTCGCGCGCCGCTCCCTCAATCTGGTAGGCGGAAGTAGCGGCGCCCCAGAGGAAATCGGCAGGAAATGAGGCGCGAAAGGGATAGTTCCTGCCGGAAGGTCGGCTGCCCAGTTGCGAAGCAATGAGATCAGGCACATAGCCCTGTTCCTTGATAAGCTGCAACACCCGTTCCCGCGTCACCGGATCGACATCTGGCTTATTGTTCAAAACGCGCGAAACGGTGGCCGTGGAGACGCCCGCGAGTCGGGCAATCTGGCGGATCGTCAGTTTCTCAGGCATCCTTCTGTTCCCCTACCATCGAGCCATCAAGGACATGTCATGCTGAGTGCAGCCAGGCATCTGAGGCAAATAAGCGATCAGCACAGGTCGCCAGAGATGCCTGGCTGCACTCAGCATGACATGTCCCAGAGCAATTTTCATACGTTTCCAGACTCCACCATCTACAACCACCCTTGTTTGACCGCCACCATCACCGCCTCTGTGCGGTTCTTGACGCCGAGGCGGTGCAGAATTTCCTGCACATAGCCTTTGACGGTATTCTCGCTCAGGTAGAGCTGGGTGGCGATTTCGCGGCTGGACAGGCCCTGGGCGACGAGGCGCAGGATGACCAGTTGCTGCGAACTGAGTTGCTCCGGCACGGTCTCGCCAGTGGCCTGCGGCGCTTTACGCAACTGTGCCAGTACGGCGACGGCGGCTTTCGGGTCGATAGCGGCCTCGCCTCGCGCGACGGCACGAATGGAACGTTTGAGGTCAAAGCGTTCGATATCTTTCAAGATGAAGCCACGCGCCCCCGCCTGAATGGCCTGCGCGACCAGATTGTCGTCGGTGTAGGTGGTGAGGATAATCACCGCCGTCTCCGGGTAGCGCGCGGTGACGGTGCGGCAGACTTCGATGCCGCTGGTGCCGGGCAGGCGAATGTCGAGCAGGGCGATATCCGGGCGCAGGCGTTCGATCAGAACCAGGGCCTGCTCCGCGCTGGCGGCGTCGCCCACAATGGAGAAATCCGGCTCTGAGACCAGCATGGCCTTGAGGCCTTCACGCACCATTTCATGGTCATCGACGATCAGCAGGCGAATCATAGTGGCACCACCGCCTTGACAATCAGGCCGCTCTCCTCACCGTTTGCCAGCAAGAACTGGCCGCCTACTTCTTCGATGCGATTGTGCATACCTTTGAGGCCCAGATGTGTGGTGTTGCCACGATAGGTGGCCAGCGTCTGCGCCGGAATGCCGATGCCGTTATCCTGCACGACCAGCACCGCCTGCTCGTTCGTTACCTGCACGGTGACGATCACCATCGTCGCCTCCGAGTGGCGGCGCACATTGGTCAGCGCCTCTCCGGCGACTGTTAGCAGCATACTCTCAATGTGCGAGGGCAGGGAACCAGACCATTCGGCAACGACAAGGTCGGCCTCAATGGGGGTAGACTCGCGCAGGTCGCGAATCAGCTTGTAGAGCATGCCGACCAGCCCACCTTCCTGCACCGCGCTGGAAGAGAGTGCAAAGATAGCGTCACGCACCTGTGCATTGCCAAGCGAAGCCAGTTCCTTGATCGTGCGCAACTGGCGAATCAGAGGTGAAGCCTCCGGCAGACGTTCCATCACCCAGTTCGCTTTCAAGCCGATAGTGAAGAGGGTTTGCTGCACGCGATCATGTAATTCCTGAGCGATACGGCTGCGTTCTTCGGCCAGCATCTGGCGTTTCTGCACCTCGGTCAGCTCATGGTGCAGCTCCTGCAGATCAGTGGCAAATTTGCTCAACTCCTGGTTGCGCCGCTCCAGTTCGGCGGTGCGCTCGCGTACCTCGTGTTCCAGCCGCGCCGCATTCTCTTCCATAGCGCGCCGCTCACGGGCAATCAACTGCGCGTTGTGGATGGCAACGGCGGCCTGCGCGCCCAGCGCCTCCACCAGTTCGACGTGCCGCTGGCGAAAACGCGCCGGGCGTCGATCGCCGATGAGGAACGCGCCCAGCACCGAGCCGTCGCGCGCTCGCAATTGCACGCCCAGGAAGCTGCGCACCGGAATATGCCCGCGCGGCACTCCCACGTAGCGGGGATCATCCTGCACATCGTTCACCACAATCGAGGTACCCTGCCAGAAGACCGGCTCTAAGATGCCAATACCCATGACATGGCCCAGATGGCGAAAGTGCCTGGCAATCCCTTCGGTCGCGCCAGAAATCGCCGCCAGATCAAATACGGCCCGCTCATGCACATCCTGGCCCTCCTCGCCCGATACCTCCGGGATGAGGAAAAAGGCGGCATATTCAGCGGCGGTCACTTTGCGCGCCGCGTCGGTAATCATCTGCAACAGGCGCTGCAAGTCAAATTCAGAGGTGAGCGCAATCGCAATACGGTTAAGCTGGGCCAGTTCTTCCGCCTGCTCCTGCAGGTTCGCAATCAATTGCGCGCGATCCACATCAACGGTCTGTGTCATACTGCACACTCCCAGGCACTCAAAGGCTTAGAGCAATTGCCTGCCAACAGTATATCACAGCACCACGAACAGGAAAACGTAGGGGCGCTGAATGAATTGCACTAAAGGAGAGGACGCTTTATGAAGTAAAGACAAACAACAATGTAGCGTACAATTGCCATTATCACGTGGTGTTTTGCCCAAAGTACCGCCGTAAGGTCCTGATACCGCCCATAGATGAACGGCTTAAGACTATCATTCTGGAAACAGTAGAGAAGTGGGGGCAAGAATTGATTGAGGTGGAAGTCCTGCCCGATCATGTCCACCTCATTGTTGGATGTGACCCACAATTCGGTATCCATCGGCTTGTGAAGTACATCAAGGGAACAAGTAGCCGCTATCTCAGGCAAGAGTTCCCACAATTGAAGCGCAAGTTGCCGTCTCTGTGGACAAACTCGTACTTCGTGACTCCTGTAGGGGGCGTGACATTGGAAACCCTGAAACGCTATGTAGAAGGGCAAAAGAACCGATGAGGAAGGCATTTAAGTACCGGATCTATCCTACATCAGAGCAAGAGCATATCCTTTTCTGGACGCTGGCACGCTGTCGAGAACTCTACAATGCTGCCCTCTCAGAACGCCGTGATGCCTACAAGATGGCTGGTAAGTCGATCAGCTACTACGAACAGAAGCGCGATCTGCCTGAAATCAAAGGCGTCTTGCGAGAAGAGTACCAGCAGATACACTCTCAGGTGTTGCAAGATGTACTCTTGCGTCTCGATAGAGCCTTTAAAGCCTTCTTCCGCCGTGTTGCTAACGGTGAGAAGCCAGGGTATCCCCGCTTTCAGGGTCGCAATCGCTACCATTCTTTCACCTATCCGCAAGGGGGCTATGCCCTCTCTGAGAAGCATGTCACCCTCTCGAAGATCGGTTCCATCAAGATCAAGCTGCACAGACCGATTGAAGGAACCATCAAAACCTGTACCATCAAGTACGATGCTGGACAATGGTACGCTGTCTTCTCTTGCGAGATCAAACCGCCTGAACCGTTGCCAGTGGTAGAGAGTGAGATAGGCATTGATCTAGGCGTCACCCACTTCGCGGCCCTCTCTAATGGCACCTTCATTGAGTCACCGCGCCACTTCCGCAAGGCAGAAAAGAAGCTAGCCCGCTTGCAGCAAGCCCTTGCACGCAAGAAACGCGGTTCTCATCGACGGGACAAAGCGCGTAAGGCCGTAGCACAGGCGCATCGGAAGATCAGAAATCAGCGGAAAGACTTCCACCACAAGCAGTCAGCTTCTCTCATCAAGCAGCATCAAACCATCGTGTTTGAAGAACTTGAAATCATGAACCTCACCAGGCACGCGAAAGCAAAGCAAGATGAGCATGGAACCTACTTGCCAAACGGGGCAAGCGCAAAAAGCGGATTAACCAGGAGCATCCTTGACGCAGGATGGGCAAGCTTTCAACAGATGTGCGTGAGCAAGGCAGAATGGGCTGGCCGCGCCGTGTTGTTTGTGAACCCTCGCTATACCTCGCAAGTATGCTCACAATGTGGAACGGTTCGTAAAAAGTCCCTGGACGAACGCTGGCATCGTTGCGAGTGTGGGTGTGAACTGGATAGGGATACGAACGCTGCTATTAACATACTCAGGCTTGGAAGAAGCCAACGCGGGGCAACCTGCGTAGAAGCCCCTTGCCTTTAGGCATGGGGTACTTCACCAGCTATTCAACTCATCACGCAGTGACCGATTCCTGTGAGCGAAAGGAATCAGGCAACTGGTTCCCTTCCCGCATAGAGATCAGAAACCCTGGTGCCACCGAAGAGGGAAATCAGTACCATTTGAGATAGGCCCGACATCGATAAGCACGTTTGCGTCTTGATCCACAAGAACCATATAGTTATGGGCCTGGCTACCAATCGCTCCATTATCAACATTGCAAGCAGTAATCTGCTCTTGATTCCCTGGCGGATTGAATTCGACCACCTCATCACCGCCTCCAAGCCCATTTGCTCGAAGGCGCGTTTACCTGCTGCCTCAATTCCGGCTTATCTGTCTTCTGCAAACGGCGCAGCATCCCGATTAAGTGCAGGAATGGTATCTGCCCAGAGGACAATAGTGGTGCCGAAACCGGGAATAACGTACCAGAGCAAGACGTGTTACGACCACGTGCTATAATTCAATGCAGACAAAGACAGGCAATAGCAGGAGCATTCCAGATCATGCAACGTCTTTACAATACACTGATTGAACTTGTGGGCATCCCCGGCACAAGCGGACACGAGGAGCAGGTGCGCGGCTATATCGAGCAGCGGCTACATGCACTAGGTTTGACGACAGAGGTAGATGCGACGGGGAATCTGGTCACGATGCTGGCGGGCGAAGGAAAACATCTGCTGCTCAACGCGCATATGGATCGCGTGCCGCCTGGATTGGGCCACCGACCCGTGCTGCGCGATGGCATTCTCTACAGCGATGGCACGACAAATCTGGGGGCCGATGATGCGGCAGGAATCGCCGTCATTCTGGAAGTGTTACAACGAGTGATTGAGGAAGATTTGCCGCACCCGCCCATCGTGGCGGTCTTTACCGTGCAGGAAGAGATGGGTCTGTGTGGGGCCAACGGCTTTGACGCGGCGCGCTGGCAGGTCAGCGACGGCATTGTGTTCGACAACGCTTTTGAGGCAGGCGTCGTTGTCTCACAGGGAGCCGCTTACGAGGGCTTTGATGTGCAGATCACTGGCCGCACCGGCCACCCAGGCAAGGACCTGGCACAGACGGCGGACGCGATAGAGATATTCCGGCAGGCGAATTACCCCTACGGCTCGCTCGCTAACGACCAGACGCGCATTCTCGTGGGCCGCGTCACAGGCGGCAACGCCCGCAATGCCGTGCCGGCGCACGTCAGCATTGAGGGTGAACTGCGCAGCTTCGAGCCGCCAGAGGCACGCGAACGCTACAAGCAGGCCATTCGCGCCGCCTTCGAGCAGGCCGCACGACGACTCGGCGGCTCAGCCGAAGTGACATTCAATCCCCATTCAACCGGCTATGTTGTCGATGAGAATGAGCCATTGCTGAACGTGTACCGTTCCGTGCTGGCACAGCGCGGCGAACCGCTCATCACGCGCCCAACCTTCATCGGCAGCGACACCAGCGGCTTCCGGCCCGCCGTGCGCGTCTTCACCATCTCCACCGGCGTCGTCAACGAACATTCCGTCGATGAGTACGTACCGCTCGCGCCGCTAGAGCAACTGGTGGAAGACACATTGCAGGTGCTGCGGCTGTGGCAGGCGGAGTCTGAGTGAACCTCTCTCGTTTGAATGTGACGGCCACCTGCTGTAAAATCGGACTACTTACACGTACTTCGATACTTTCTCCAATAACTCATCAATATCGAAGGGTTTTGCCAGAAAGTCATCGGCGCCGTGAACGATGGCCTCGGTCTCTCCACCGGGATACGCGGAGAGCAGGATGATGGGAATGTCTCTCGTCTCTTCCCTGCTCTTCATCTCCCTGATAATCTCGCGTCCATCCGTATCGGTGAGCAGCATATCCAGTAAGATCAAATCGGGTTGCTTGCGACGGCGCAGTTGCTCAACCTCCGCGCCCACGCTGGTAGTCACAATCTCATAGCCCGCATCTTCCAGCAAAACTCGCAACGAATGAAGAATAGCAAGCTCATCATCAACTACCAGGATCAACTTCTTTTTGCCCTCCATAGCATACCTCTTAAACCGGCCTCGTTGCCGGAAAAGAGCCTGTTGCAAACATTTTTCCACCAGGCGAGAACAATAGACACTGCTTTTATCCACCCCGCCTTATAATTTTCCTCTTCAGTTTATTATTTATAGCAGTGTTATAACTTATACTATCAATATCTTACCACAGGAAACATCATTTGACCATTACCATAGCCCGAAGGGTTCGTTTACTGAAACAAGCAGGGAAAAATAGAAGAGTGTCGCACTATGGCGACAAAAGGACAACTTTCTGCATGTAGCGGCGTATATCCTTTAGATATTCCCCGGCGCACCATCTGGCTCAATGAAGAGCCGGAAGTTACCGCTGCGCCCGCAAGCTCGTCCTGAATACTGACGACAACGTTGGGGCAATCCTGTATACTGGAAATATTGAGAATACTTTTCGGCAGAGAGATACAGGACATTTTTGTATTGCCTTTAGTGACATCACAGCAAATTACAACGAAAGTATAGATAGATGGCATTAGTGACAGAACCTCGCAGAAAACAGGCCCCGCCGAGAGTGAGCCGGGGACAGGCGCGTTTTGCCTTCACCATCCTGTTTATTATCAACATCCTCAATTACGCAGACCGGTACGTGCTGCCGGCCATTCTGCCAAAGATTCAGCAGGACCTGGGGTTGAATAATACCGAGCTTGGCCTGCTTGGCTCGTCGTTTCTGCTGGTCTACGCGCTGGCAACGCTGCCTATAGGCATCTGGGCGGACAGGGGTATCCGTAAAAATATCGTGGCGCTGTGCGTGGGGATTTGGAGCGTGGCGACGATGCTGGCCGGTTTTACACGCAATTTCATACAGTTGTTCAGCGTGCGCGCGGTGCTGGGTATCGGCGAAGCTGGCTACGGACCGGCCTCGCTCTCGCTGCTGGGCGACCTCTTTCCGAAGGGGCAGCGTGGGCGCATCCTCTCCTACTGGTCATCGGGAACGCTGATCGGCGCGGCCATCGGCTTCACGTTTGGCGGGCTGGTGGCCCAGGCGTTCGGCTGGCGCTGGGCTTTCTTTCTCGTCGGCATTCCCGGCCTTATCGCCGCCTTTCTGGCATGGCGCTTGAGCGAGCCAGAACGGGGAGCCTTCGACCACGAGGAGGCGGAGGGTGTGCTGGAGGGTGGTATACCGGAGGAGGAAGAGGACGTTCCGGTAGTGCATGGCAGCCTGGGGAACAATTTCTGGGAATCGGTGAAGCACTTGCTCAAAATACCCACCTACTGGACGCTGGTAGCCGGGCTGGTCTTCAGCTTCTTCACCATCGGCGGCACCTCGTTCTGGCTGCCAACCTACTTTGTTGACACTTTCAAATTGAGTGTCGCCAGAGCAGGGGCGATCTCCGGCGCGGTACTGGTGTGCAGTGGGCTGGTCGGAACACTGCTCGGCGGCTGGCTGGCCGATGCCGCGCAGCGCCGCCGTCCCGAAGGTCGTTTATTCGTAGCCATGCTCGGCTTCCTGCTGGGCGCGCCGCTCGTACTGATCGCGCTCTTCCTGCACAATCTGCCGCTTTTCCTGGCAGTCTTCATCCTGGCCGGTATCGCGCTCAATTTCTGCACCGGCCCGCTTAATGCCGTGATCCAGGATGTCATCAGACCGGATCTGCGCGCCACCGCCGTCGGTCTCTCTCTCTTGCTTGCCCATCTGCTGGGGGATGCCGCCGCGCCAACCATCATCGGCGCGCTCGCCGACAGAATCACGCTGGCAACGGCGCTGATCGTCACCGCGCCCCTCTTTCTCTTCCTGGCCGGCCTCGTCTGCCTCCTCGGCCTGCGCTACGTCGCCCGCGACATGCTGAACATGCAGAAACGACTGCACGAACAACGAAAGTAGCAAGCCGAAGAACAGGCGAATAGCGAAAAAGCGGAAGAACAGCCGGGTATTGACAACTATGTCCCTGTTTCCCTCCTGAAAATAGCCCATTTTCACTGCCGGTGGTGAGTTTCCAGCGCAGGGGCCACCTCTTCACATTGGTAGTTCTCCATGAACATACTGGATGAGGATACGAAAAGATGCTTCCCTGTCAGCATGGTATACCGAATCTAGCCGGTAACCCTACACAAAATGAGGCAGAGCGCGGCGTTCATTCGGACAGTTGACCTCGTATAGCAGGGTCAGCACTCATAAAATACTGTCCAGGTAGGAGGAATTACCGCATGAGCTTGATGAGACGGCTCTGGCAGAGGCCATTGAGCCGCTTTATCGTTGCCGCACTGCTCCTGTTACTGCTGAGCGCGGGAACGATGGGGATGAAAACGGTCGCCCCATCCCGGCCTGTGCGCGCCGCCGGAGGCGGTTGTCAGCTAAACTCTGTACAAGGCGCGATCCAGCATGTCATCTACATCCAGTTCGATAACACACACTTCACGCGCGATAATCCCAATGTCCCCTCTGATCTTGAGCAGATGCCAAATCTCCTGAACTTCATCGAAAGCAATGGCGTGCTGCTCAGCAATCATCACACCCCCCTGATTGCCCACACAGCCGACGACGTACTCACTGCCATCACCGGCGTCTACGGCGATCAGCACGGCGTACCAATCGCCAACACTTACGGCTATTTTCATACTGACGGCACAAGCAGTATGGCCAACTCATTCACGTACTGGACGGACCCGTTGAACGATACGAAGAACGCTTCCCCCGACGATACCACGTACAACATGCTCACTGCGAGCGGCCAGAATGCACCGGCGCCCTGGGTGCCATTTACGCGCGCGGGCTGCAATTTTGGTTCGGTGCTTTCAGGTAATACAGCTCTGGAAAATACCGGCACCGATATTACCACCGTCTTTGGGGCCACTTCGGCAGAGGAGCAGGAAGCGAAGTCCAACCCGACAAAGGCCCAGGCCGATTTTGTCGGTATCGCCATTCACTGCGCGGCGGGCGATGCCCTCTGCTCCAGCGCGAACAATGGGAAGCCCGATCTGCTGCCCGACGAGCCAGGCGGCTACAACGGCTACATGGCACTCTTCGGCAATAAGTATGTCGCACCGCAAATCAGCCCGAATGGGCCAATGACCGATCTCGATGGCAACGTGATCCAGGATGCGAAAGGCAACCAGGGCTTCCCCGGCTTCGACAGTATGTCAGCCTCCGTCTCGCTCTCCTACGTCGCGGCCATGCAGGAACACGGTGTGCCGATTACCTATGCCTACATCTCCGACGCGCACGACAACCATAGCGTCGGAACAGCCTATGGTCCTGGCCAGTCAGGTTATGTCGCCCAGCTCAAGGCGTATGACGCGGCCTTTGGCAAATTCTTCACCCGGCTCGCCAGTGACGGCATCAACAAAAACAACACCCTCTTCGTCTTCACCGCCGACGAGGGCGATCACTTTGTGGGCGGCGCACCATCCCCGGCCAATTGTGATGGCCTGACAACCCCCTGCACCTACAGTCAGATTGGTGAAATCGATGTGAACCTGACCGGCCTGCTGGCAACGCAGCAGAAAGTAACGACCGCTTTCAACGTCCATGCCGATTCCGCGCCGAATTTCTATCTGACCGGCAACCCTTCAGCCAGCTCTGCCACAGTGCGTTCGTTTGAACATGCGGTCGCCGCCCTGACGGCGACAAACCCTATTACCGGCGCTACCGATACGCTTACCAGCTATATGGCCGACCCGGTAGAGATGAAGCTGCTGCACATGGTGACGGGCGACCCGGCGCGTACCCCGACCTTCACCGCCTTCGGCAATCCCGATTATTATCAGGCGACAGGCGCGGCCAGCTGCTCCTCACCCTGCGTGGCAGAGGGAGCCACCTATGCCTGGAATCACGGGGATGTCTCGTCGGATATCAACACAACCTGGCTGGGCATGGTCGGGCCGGGCGTGAATCAGATAGGGGTGGACAGCGCCACCTGGTCCGATCACACCGATATCCGGCCAACTATTCTTGAACTGGTGGGACTGAAAGATGACTATACGCACGAGGGGCGCGTTCTCCTTGAGGATCTGTCTCCTTCAGCCCTGCCATCGGCGGTCGTCAATTCGCAGCAGATTCTGACGCAACTGGCCCAGGTCTTCAAAGAGATCGACGCGCCCGTTGGCCAGCTTGGCCTACAGAGCCTTCAGGTCTCGACAAAGGCCATCGAGAGCAATGATCCCGGTGACAGCACCTATCTGAACCTGGAAAGCCAGTTGACCTCAATCACGACGCAGCGCGATTCGCTGGCAGGCCAGATGCTGTCGGTGCTGGAAGGGGCCGAGTTCAACAACCAGCCCGTTGACGCCACGCAGGCACAGCAATTGATCGACCAGGGTAATGCACTCTTGCAGCAGGTAAATACGCTGGCCGGAGGCAATTAGCGTAAAGCCAGAAACCATCTCTCATGCGAAGAGGCCGCCACCTTTGAGAATGGCTGCACCAGATGCTTCGCCCCACGTGACCGATGAAGCGTTTTGAGAAGAGAATGCAGCAGCATCCGAAGCTGTTTCCGTAGAAATGCCCGGATACTGCTGCATTCTCTTTCTATCTGATATGATAGTAAAGAAAGCTAGATCGACAGGGTTGCATGAGTACAGAAGAAAAGAATATCAGACAGTCACACGAAGAGGGGCAAAGCGGGGACGAGGCTTCCATACCCGCTTTGCCTTTTGATGAAGCTGGCAGCAACCGCGACTCGTATGGGGCGCTGCATTCAAGAGATTTTCGCCTCTTACTGATCGGCGTATTTCTGGCAATGTTCGGGCAGCAGATGATCGGCGTGGCGCTTGGATGGGAACTCTATGAGCGCACAGGGTCGGCGCTGGTGCTTGGCTTTGTCGGACTGGCGCAGGTGCTGCCCGTGATTATCCTGTTCCTGCCCGCCGGTTATATCATCGACCGCTATAACCGCAAGTATGTGGTGCTGGCTGCCCAGCTAGTGCTGGCGCTGGCAGAACTGGGACTGGCCCTGCTCTCATATGCACGCGGTCCGCTGCTGCTCATCTATGGCTGCCTGCTCATCATGGGCTGCGCGCTCGCTTTTAACAGCCCGGCCAGTTCGGCGCTGGTCTCGCAGGTCGTGCCAGAGGCGGCCTTTGAGAACGCCTCGACATGGAGAAGCAGCGCCTCGCAGCTGGCTGCTGTGCTTGGCCCGGCCTCAAGCGGCTTTCTCATCAGCCTCTTTCATGGTTCCACGCTGGTATATGTACTGAGCGCAGGAACGGCCCTTATCTTCGTCCTGCTACTGCTGCTGATGCGCGTGCGCCCGCAGGTCACAGCTTTCGGGCGCAGATCGCTGAGTTCGCTGCTGGAAGGCTTGCGCTTCCTGGGCCAAACGCAGGTCTTGCTGGCCGCTATCACGCTGGACCTGTTCGCCGTGCTGCTGGGCGGCGCGACGACGCTGCTGCCCATTTATGCGACGAGTATCCTGCACGTCGGACCGGTGGGCCTCGGCTGGTTGCAGGCCGCCAGTTCGATTGGCGCTGTGTGTATGGCGCTCACACTGGCGCACCGGCCCCCGTTCAAACGGGCGGGGCGCACCCTGCTGCTGGCGGTGGCCGGGTTCGGGCTGGCTACTATCATTTTCGGAGTCTCGCGCTGGTTCTGGCTCTCGCTGCTCATGCTCTTCCTGCTCGGCGCGTTCGACAACATCAGCGTCGTCATTCGCTCCACGCTGCTGCTGGTGCGCACGCCCGATGAGATGCGCGGGCGTGTGAGCGCCGTCAGTTCGCTCTTTATCGGCACCTCCAACCAGTTAGGCGGCTTTGAGTCGGGGCTGGTAGCGCAGCTCATCGGCCCTGTTCCCGCCGTCGTGATTGGCGGCATCGGCACCATCCTGGTCGTGCTGCTCATCGGCTGGATCTGGCCGGAAATGCGGCAGATGGGCGCTTTGCGCGAAACAACAGGCTGAACTCCCTATCACTACCGGCCCAGAAAATCTCTCATCTCCCCAAGTTCATACTCGATTCGCCTTCTGGCCCGCGCGCCATACGACGGCTCATCGACGTGGGCAGCGAGCCAGAGAACATGGCCCATGAGCCGCGCAGCGATGAAGGTGTCAATCAGGGCTTCGTGTTCGCTGGAGAGCGGGCGCACCTGGCGATAGCCACGTAGAAAGGCCTGACAGAGGGTCGCGTAGTCACCGCGAGCCAGCAAGGTTGAGAAGGCAACGCCGATATCGAAGAGATAATAGCCCCAGCCACAACCATCAAAATCGATGGCGTGAACTTCACCCTGAGAGAACAGGTAATTACGCTGATAAAAATCGGCGTGAATCAGCCCGAATACTTCCGGCCCTTCGCCCAGCGCCTGCATGGTACGCTGCACTCGCTCGCCAACGGCCTCTATGACCTGCCGACCTTCTGGCGATAAATGCGCCCAACTTTGCGCCAGATCGGTTCCCAGGACCTCATGGCGCAGGCCTTCATAGTCCCAGCGTTTGCGAAAAAAGCCTGCCGGGGGAACAAACTGTTCGGCATGCCGGTGCAGTTTCGCCATGAACGCCCCCACACGCTCCATCTGCCTGCCACTGAGACGGGAGTCGAGAAAACGGCCATCGACCCAGCGGAAGACCACGCATAATCTCGTTTCCGGCACGCCCTCTGCCGATGCGCATGTCACCAGCTCCCCGTTGAAGGCTGTTACCGGTTCGGGTACGACCAGGCCCGCATCATGGCGCAACGCGAGCAGCCAGAGCAGTTCCGAACGGATAGTCGACTCGTCCTGAGAACCGGGACGATGAATGCGGATGACATACCGCTCTCCATGGCCTGCCCTCGCCATTGAAGATGTTCGTCGACAGGTATCGATACGAAACGTTGTGTTGAAGAAATGCATTAGCGGTGTCAAGCGCGTTTCACCGAGATCGTAGGAAGCGAGCGCGTTTTCCGCCAGCCGTTTCATGCGTCGCACCTGCCCGGCGCGCGTGAGGTCTTCGAAGCGTTGCATTGTGCAGGTTGAAATCCCTTCTGAATGTTTTGTTTTAGAGCTTCCTGATACAACCTATTGATGTGCTGATACAGCAGTTGGTTGCAGGTCGAAGGCTGTGGCGAGCAGTTCGTAAGTCTTTGCCCGGTTCTCGTAGCCGTAGACCATCGAGGTGATCATCAGCTCGTCGGCGCCCGTCTCTTTTTGCAGTTTGAGCAGTTTCTCGCGCACTACAGGCGGGCTGCCAATGGTCTGGCGAGCGCGATAGCTACCGGCGATCTCTTGCTCGAAACTGTTGTAGCGGTATGCTCTGGCCTCTTCAGGATCGGGCAGGGGACCGGAGCGACCGCTGCGCATACGCACCCAGGCCAGGGCCATCGAAGCAGCAAGTTCCTCTGCGCGCTCGTCTGTCTCGGCACAGATGACCGAGGTGGCGAGAATGGCCTGTGGCCGCGCAAGCTCCTCCTCGGAAGGAGTAAAGTGTTCGCGGTAGAGCTGGATGGCCGAGACGGCAAAGGTGGGATTGATGTGATGGGCGAAGGCAAAGCCGACACCTGAGATGGCCGCCGCCTGCGCGCTGTAATCGCTGGAGCCGAGCAGCCAGATGGGCGGAAGCGGCACATCGTTGGGGCTGGCCTTCACCGTGCGGAAGAGATGACCTTCGGGAAAGCCCGGACCCTTATCCGCGAAGGCGAGGAGTTCTGCCAGTTGCTCCGGGAAATCATCGGCCTCAAGCGCCTCTCGCGAACGGCGCAGGGCCAGTGCGGTACGTGGGTCGGTGCCGGGCGCGCGGCCTATGCCGAGGTCGATGCGCCCGGGGTAAAGCGCCTCCAGCACGCGGAACGTTTCGGCAACCTTCAGGGGCGAATGATTGGGCAACATGATGCCGCCCGAACCAACGCGAATGCGCTGTGTGACCTGCGCAACCACGCCAATCATAACTTCAGGAGCCGAACTGGCCAGCATGCCATTGGTATTGTGATGCTCGGCCAGCCAGTAGCGTGTATAACCAAGCCGGTCCGCCAGTTGCGCCAGGTGAATCGTATTCTGCAACGCCTGATGGCTGCTCTCACCCGCGTTAATAGGCGACAAATCGAGTACGGAAAGTGGAACGCTCACAAGATATATCCTTTGCTACTTAAAAGTGTGTCATGAATTGTCTTTACTAGCAAGAACAATGGGCTAATGTCCAACAATTCCCAGGCTATTACGAACTTGAACCATCAAGATTGGATCTGGTTCAGGCAAGCTTTTTTTGCAACAGCTACTTCTCTGAGAACTCACCCCCTTTTGTGGTACACTGAATACACAAGTCTATTCTTCTAGAAGGGATATCTCACGTGAGTTTTCAACAGCAAACCAGTGATAGCTTGTTCACCTCACTTCAATGGCGTTCGATCGGCCCCTATCGTGGGGGGCGCGTCGTCGCCGTTGCAGGTGATCCGGTACACGAGCAGGTTTTTTATTTTGGCTCGACGGGCGGCGGCGTCTGGAAGACGACCGATGGCGGCGTGTTCTGGCAGAATGTCTCCGACGGCTTTTTCCAGCGCGCCTCAGTTGGCGCTATCGCCGTCGCGCCCTCGGACCCCAATGTGATCTACGTGGGCATGGGCGAGACAACCATCCGTGGCAATGTCGCGCATGGCGATGGCGTGTATAAGTCGACGGATGGCGGCAAGACGTGGCAGCATATGGGGCTGACGGATACGCGCCAGATCGGCAAGATTCGCGTCCATCCAAACAATCCCAACCTGGTGTATGTGGCGGCGCTGGGTCACGCGCATGGGCCAAACAGGGAACGCGGCGTCTATCGCTCGTTCGACGGCGGCAAGACGTGGCAGCATATCCTGAATCGTGGCGAGGATGTGGGCGTGCATGATCTGGCGATGGACCCGAATAACCCGCGCATCCTTTTCGCGGCTGCCTGGCGCGCACGCCGCTTCCCGCATACACTCGAAAGCGGCGGTGAGGGCTGCGGCATCTTCAAATCCATCGATGGCGGCGACACCTGGACGGAGATCACGCATAATCAGGGTTTGCCGCAGGGCATGGTGGGCAAAATCGGCCTGACGGTTTCGGGAGCGCAAGCCGACCGCGTATGGGCGCTCGTCGAGGCCGAGGATGGCGCGCTGTTCCGTTCGGATGATGGCGGCGAGAAGTGGGAAAGGCTGAGCGAAGAGCGCGACCTGCGCACGCGCCCCTGGTACTACATGCACATCTACGCCGACCCGCAGGACGCCGATACCATCTGGGTTCTCAACGAAAAATGCCTCAAATCCATCGACGGTGGACGTACCTTCTTCAAAGTGCCAACGCCACATGGCGATAACCATGATCTGTGGATCGACCCGAACAATCCACAGCGCATGATCGAGGGTAACGACGGCGGCGCCTGCGTGACCTTCAACGGCGGCCAGACCTGGTCGTCGATCTACAACCAGCCAACTGCTGAATTTTACCACGTCACCACCGATACGCGGGTTCCCTACCGCGTCTACGGCGCGCAGCAGGATAATACGACGATTACGCTGCCCAGCCGCTCGCGCTATGGCGCCATTGTGCAGGCGGATTACTACGAGGTCGGCGGCGGCGAAAGCGGCTACATCGCCGTGCGGCCCGACAACCCCAACATCGTCTTTGCCGGCAGCTACCTGGGCTACCTCACGCGCTACGACCACAGTACAGGCGAAGTACGCGAGATCACTGTCTGGCCGGAGGCAACGCTGGGCTGGCCGGCGAAAGACGCGAGGTACCGCTTCCAGTGGACTTTCCCCATCCTGCTTTCCCCGCACGATCCCAACATCCTCTACGCCACCGGCAACCGCGTCTTCCGCTCAACCGACGAGGGGCATAGCTGGCAGGAGATCAGCCCCGATCTTTCGCGCAACGATGTGAGCAAGATGCAGGATTCCGGCGGCCCGCTCACGAAAGACAACGTTGGCACCGAGTATTATGGCACCATCTTCGCCTTCGCCGAATCACCGCTGGAACGTGGCCTGTTCTGGGCTGGCTCGGATGACGGGCTGGTGCATATCTCCCGCGACAACGGCAAGTCCTGGCAGAACGTCACGCCGCCTGATCTGCCCGAATGGGCGCTGATCAGTATTATCGAGCCATCGCCGCACGACGCGGCCACCGCCTACGTAGCGGCGACCCGCTACAAGCTGGATGACTTCCACCCCTATCTCTACAAAACCAACGATTACGGACAAACGTGGACGAAAATCACCGATGGACTGGCCGAAAACATCTTTACCCGCGCCATTCGCGAAGACCTTGAGCGACGCGGGCTGCTGTTCGCGGGAACAGAGACAGGCGTTGCCGTTTCCTTCGACGACGGCGCGCACTGGCAGTCGCTCAAGCTGAACCTGCCCGTTGTCCCTATCCACGATCTCGTGATTAAGGACAGTGACCTCATCGCGGCAACGCACGGGCGCTCGTTCTGGATTCTCGACGATATCACACCTTTGCGCCAGTTCAACGACGAGGTACGCAATGCCGAAGCGTACCTGTTCCCGCCGCGCCCCTTCACACGCTTCACAACCAGTGGCGGCTACGGTCACGCTGCCGTCGCCGGGAAGAACTATCGCCATGCCGGTGCGTTTACCGTGACCTACGTGCAGGAAGAGCAGCCAACCGGCGAGAAAGTGAATAAATATCTCGATGCCGGACAGAATCCCCCTGAGGGCGTCGTCGTCCACTACTACCTGAAGGAGAAGCCGGAAGGCAAAGTCACCCTGACCTTCCTGGATGCTGAGGGCAAAGAGATTCGCACGTTCAGCAGCGAGGAAAAGCCACCACAGCCAGAGAAGGGCGGCGACAGCGATAAAGAGGCGGAAAAGGCGAAAAAGGATGAGAAAAAGGAGCCACACGTCGTCAGGGAGGCCGGGGCGCACCGCTTCACCTGGGATACGCGCCATGCAAAGCCGGTCAAAATCGAGGGCGTGGATGACTCGGACGAGATCATGAAAGGCCCGCTCGCCCCGCCGGGAACGTACCAGGTGCGGCTCACCGTCGGCGACCAGGTCTACAGCCAGCATTTCGAGATTCGCAAAAACCCGCATATCCGCACCACGCAGGCGCAGTTGCAGGAACAGTTCGCGCTACTGCTGGCGATCAGGGATAACATTTCTGAACTACACACGGCGATCAACACCATACGCGCCATTCGCAGGCAGATAGACGAGTGGCAGCAACGCGCAAAGGGCCTGCCAGTGTATGAGGCGCTGGAAAAACAGGGCAAAAAGATCAAGCAGCAACTCACCCCGATTGAGGATGAGCTGTTCCAGTCCAAAGCCAGAGATCAGCTTGATACGCTGGATTATCCAATGAAGCTGAGCGCGCAACTTGCCTCGCTGGCCGAAGTAGTCGCCAGCGCCGCGCCGCCCACGCGCCAGGCCGAGCAGGTATTCGACGAACTTTCCAGCCGCCTCGCGACCCAGGTCTCGAAGCTGCACGAAGTGATCGGCACCTCAGTCGCCGAATTCAACGCGCTGATTCGCGAGGCTGACCTGCCCGCCATCGTGACTTCGCTGCCGCAACAGGAAGGCGCAAAGATATAGCGGCATGCTATGAAAAAGGAAAGCAGTATGGAAACTTCTCTCAGCAAAACGCAACTCCTCACGGAACTGCGTAGGGAACAGGCAGCCTGGGAAGCCTTGCTCGACGAGATTGGCGAAGCTCATATGACACAACCAGAGGTCGCCGGTGGTTGGTCGATCAAGGATATCGTGGCTCACTTAACAGGCTGGCGCCGCCGGTCGGTTCGTCGCTTTCAGGCGCTTCTGCATCATGCATCAGAGTTTTCCCCTCCCTGGCCACCAGAACTGCGGGAAGACGATGAAATCAATGCCTGGATTTACGAGGCCAATCGCGACCGGCCTCTGGCAGACGTTCTCAGCGATTCGCGGGAAGCCTTCCAGCAACTGGTCGAGACCCTCGACGCCTTTTCTGAGGAGGAACTCCAGGGCCTGCGGCACACCTTCGGGCTGGAAGAAGAGCAGGCCAGTGGTAGCATGTTCTTCGCTCATTTCCACCAGGAACATGAGCCAGATATGCGCGCCTGGCTGGAGAAGGTGAAGAAAGAACGCTAACGCATCATTCTTTCAAGCCAGAGCGTATGCACGAATTTGATGTATCACGCATTGGATTCATAGGGCAGGCACACAGGCAGGCCATCTACAGGATGGTTGATAATCGCGGCCTTAACCTGAAAGACCTCGGCCAGCAAATCGGCGGTAAGCACGTCGCGGGGCGCGCCATCGGCAACGATGCGACCGTCGCGCAGGGCGATGATGCGCTCCGCGAAGCGCGCGGCCTGATTGAGATCGTGCAGAACGAGGACGATGGTCTTGCCCTGTCTGCGGTTCAGTTGCTGGATCAGGGTCAGCACCTCTAATTGATGGCCGACATCAAGGAAGGTGGTGGGTTCATCAAGCAGCAGGATGGGCGTGGACTGGGCGAGGGCGAGGGCGATCCAGGCGCGCTGGCGTTCGCCGCCGGAGAGGCTGTCCAGCCGCCGTTCGCGCAGTTCCAGCATGTTGGCCTGAGCCAGCGCCTGCCTGATGGCGGCCTGGTCCTGCTCGCGCAGCATGCGCAACGGCCCGGCATGGGGATAGCGGCCTTGCTCCACCAGTTCGCCGACGGTCAGTTCCTCCGGCGCGGTCGGCCCCTGCGGCAAGATTGCCAGTTGCCGCGCCACTTCGCGGGTGGGCAGGCTGGAAATGGCCTTGCCATCAAGGTAGACCACTCCCGCTCTGGGAGCGATCAGGCGAGCTAAGGTCTTGAGAACAGTTGATTTCCCCGATCCGTTTGGCCCCACAAGGGCGGTAATCGCTCCCATGGTGATCTCAAGCGATAAAGCTGGAATAACCAGCCGCTCGCCGTAACCGACCGAGAGCGATTGCGCCGCCAGAGCGGTTTTGTGAGCGGGCTGATCGTTCGCGTGCTGGTTCATGGTTTCCTCCGCCAGACAAGGTAGAGAAAAAATGGCACGCCCAGCAGGGCCAGGGCCGCGCCTACAGGAATTGAGACCGGCTGCGAGATCGCCTGCGTTAGCGTATCGGCTGCCAGCAAAATGCCCGCGCCGACAAGCATGCTGAACGGAAACAGGCGGCGGGCATCTGCCCCCACCGCGCGCCGGGCAAGGTGGGGCGCGAGCAGGCCCAGAAACGTAATGCCGCCAACAATAGCAACCGCGCTGGCCGTCAGCAGGGCCGCGACAAAAAAGAGGCCCAGGCGTGTCAGGGGAACATTCAACCCCAGGCTGGTTGCGTTCTCCTCCCCTAATTGTAATACATTTGCCAGGCTGGCGCAGGTCAGGCCGAGTGATAGAGCGATCAGCGCCCAGGGCCAGAGAACGTCCAGTTGCGTCCAGACCAATCCATTAAGCGAACCAATAAGCCAGAGCAGAACGGTACCTATCACCTCCTGCCGCAGCAAGAGAATGATGGAGATGGCAGAACGCAACACGGCGCTGATAAGCACGCCCGTAAGCACCAGGAGTACAGGGTCGTGCTGCCCCTGCCAGCTCAACAGGTAGACCAGCGCGCCGCCGACGAGGCCGCCGATGAGGGCAACAAAGGGCAGCACCGGCCCCGGTTGCGCGGTCTGAGCGGGTGCCAGCGCCAGCCAGAGGACGGCGAACAGCACCGCGCCGGAAGTCGCGCCGGTCATCTCCGGCTCGGCAAGAGGGTTGCGCATGATAACCTGCAAGATGGCTCCGGCCAGCCCGAACATAGCCCCCACCAGCAGGGCAATCAGGGCGCGCGGCAGGCGCAAATCCCAGATGATGATGTGCTGGAACGGCTCAACAGGCTGGTTGAACAGGGCCGCAATCACAGTAGCAGGCGAGATAGCAACGCTGCCAACCGCCACGTGCAAGACAAATAGCACAAAGAGAACGAGCAGGCTCAGCAGGATGAGTAGCGAATAGTAACGAGCGGTCAGGCGCTGGATCATGGCGCACCTCGCGACTTTCCGAACCGACGACGCAGCAGGAAGAGGAGAAACGGCCCACCAACCAGCGTTGTCCAGATGCCGACAGGTAATTCCTGAGGAGCGAAAGCCTCACGGGCAAAGAGATCAGCAGCGGTCAGCAGCGCAGCGCCGAGCAGGGTCACATACGGCAGGATCACACGGGCATCGCTCGTCTTCAGCAGGCGGCGCGCAAGGTGGGGCGCGAGCAGGGCAATGAAGGAGATTGGCCCGCAGACCGCCACCACTGCGGCCACCAGCGCCGTGCTGAGGACGAGAATGAGCAGGCGCACGCGCACAACCGGCAGGCCCAGCCCCCGCGCTACATCATCCCCCAGCTGGAGTATATTAAGCGGACGGGCGCACAGTAGCGCGAGCGGCATAGCGACCAGCGCCCAGGGCAGCACCAGTTGCACATGCACCCAGGTGCGATTCGCCAGACTGCCGACGAGAAAGAGAAAGAGAATATTGAGATCGTTTTGCGTACCCAGGCTCATAAAGATAATCACGCAGGCATTGAGCAGCGCAGTCATTGCCGCCCCGGTCAGGATGAGGCGTACAGAGTCGCCCATGCGACGCATAGTCAGAATGACCACGCTGCTACCGAGCAATCCCCCGACCAGCGCCAGCCAGGGAATAGCGATCAAGAGGACGGGGAGGTGAAAGATGGTGATGGCCGCCACCACCATCGTCGCGCCCGCGCTGACGCCCAGCAATTCTGGCCCGGCCAGCGGGTTGCGCAGACTGCCCTGAAGCAGGCCTCCGCTCAGAGCCAGCATCGCCCCGGCCAGCATGCTCAGCACAAGACGCGGCAGGCGCAGTTGTATGACAACCAGCCGTGCCAACGGCGTACCACCCCCGTTGACGATTGACCAGAGAGCAGGCAGAGAAAGATTCGGCGTCCCCGGCAGCAGAGCTAACAATCCTACGGCTATAAGAAATACTATACTTCCCATAGCACAGAGCAGGAGCTGGCCGCGCCTCCTTTGCCATAGCGATGGGGTCATCATGTCAGTGGCGTCGGGAAGATGTCCGGGTAGAGTTTGTGCATGGCGTCGTCCAGCGCGAGGGAGAGCGATTCGGTTCCCCGGCCAAAGATGTAGTAGGCAGGGTTGACTTCGTAGACCTGGTGGGTTTGCACCGCTTTGAGCCGACTCCAGACGGGACTGCTCGCCAGTTGCTTAGAAAGCGGCTGCCCGGCCCCCACCGAGGCGATGAAGAGGACATCGGGATTGACGGCCAGAATTTTTTCCAGCGAATATGGGATAGCACCCGGTTCGTGATCGCTGGCGGCGGGCGCGCCGGGGCCGGGCGCGGGCCAGGGATAGCTGGTGACGCGCGAAAGCACACTGCCGGGAAGCGAGGCGGCAGTGAAAATATTAAAGTTCACATCCGAGCCATACAGGAGCAGAGCGGATTTGTTTCCGGGCGACTTTGCCCGATAAGCGGCCAGTTTGTGCAGGAAACGCTGCGCCGCCTGATTGGCCTGCGCGCTCCTGCCGGTCAGGCGACCGATATCTTTGAGATAGAAAATTGAGTCCTTGTAGCTGGCAGGATTCATGATGTAGAGCGGCGCGATGGGCTGCAAGGCGGAGCGCAGACTGTCATCGACATTTGCCAGACCAATCACCAGATCAGGATTGGCCCTGGCAATGTCTTCCACGTCTGGCTGAAAAAATGTGCCGCCGATGGTCATGAAACGTTTCGCTCGTGGGCCGAAAAAGTGTGGGTCCTGCCCGAAAGTATCGTTGACGGCGACGGGAGAAAGCCCCAGTTGCGCGAGAATATCTTCACAGAGCGAGACCAGGCAGACAATGCGCGCAGGCCGCTTCGACAGCGTGACGGTGGTATGAGTCGCGTCGGTAAAGGTCAGTGTTGTTGCTGTCGAACCGCTTCCGTTCCTGCTGCTGGCTGGCGCGGACGGGCTTCCACAGGCAGCGATGGCGAGCATTGTTACCAGCAGAAGCAGATACACGCGCAAAAGGTGCTGCTTCAAGTAGTCCTCCGGTGCTGTTACGCTATTGAAAATGCAAGCTCACATTTCCACATGTGAGCTTACATGCCATCCTGAAGGCAGCGAAGGATCCACAGCTACATGATCGATCAGGTGGCTACCTCAGACCCTTCGCTCAAGGATGACATGCTAGAGAGCCTTTTTCATAGCATAGCACAGATTCCTCTCTACGGGAAAATGCCGTTTTTATAGTCGGTCAAAATCTCGTTGGCGGCGCGCGCGCCCTCCTGGGCCCCGCCTTCCATGAAGCCCTGGAAGTTGATAGAGCAGTGTTCGCCGGCGAAATGGATCTTCCCCTGGCGCACGCGCTCGTAGCCGCTGAAGAGCGTGTACTGGCCGACGAGCCAGCAGGAGTAGCTGCCCAGCAGGTTGGGATCGCCCGTTGGATAGCTCAGCGTGGCCGTGCCGGTGTAGTGCTGCGTCGCCCCCGGCCAGACCTCTTCCAGTTGTTTGACGAAGGCATTGGCGTACTGCACAACGCGCGGATCGGGCGTGCTTGTATATGGCCCGTTCGGCTGGTATGACGCCCCTACGTTGCCGCCCGTGTAATCGACAATGATGCCGGTGACGCCGGGCTGGCCGCGCGTGACATCCCAGGTGTTCTGGAAGCCAACATCGGTATAGATGTTGCCATCGCTGATCCCCGGCCACGCGCCCGTACCGTTCCAGTAGCGTGTATCAAATTGTAGCTGCAATTTCGAGTTCGTGCCATAGCCAAGCTGCGTGATGGCCGTCTGCTTGAGGCTATCGAAATTGGCTTTGCTATAGTCCAGCGTGCGCAGAACACTGAAAGGCAGCGCCAGAATAACGCGATCAAACGTCTGCTGCTGTTTGCCGCCCGGCGTAGAGAACGTCACCGTGATACTACCATCTTTATTGACGGCAATGGCCGTCATCTTCCAGTTCATCTGGATAGACCCGGCTGGCAGACTGTTGGCGATGGCCTGCGGTAACTGCTGGTTGCCGCCAATGATATGATACCGCTCGTCAGATGCGCCAAAGATGCTGAAGTTGCCAGGCGAAGCCTGGAAACCGAGCAGGTAGACCAGGTTGAGCGAGCTTTGCAGATTCGTCTCTCGTCCATACTCCTCATTATACGCCACATCCAGCAACTGGCCCATATTGGAGCTATGGCCCCCGGTGACGTATTGTTCGATCCAGTCATAGAGGCTGGTGTGGTCAAGCTGGTAGCCGGTCGGCGTGTAGCTATTATACAGCGTGGGGAAAGGGGCGTCCTGAATCTGCTGCCTCAAGACCTTGTACACCTGCTGGAAGTCGCTGTCGGCATCCTTTTGCAGGTAATACTTGCCGAAAAAGAAATAGGTATCCTGCGAGCCGTTGGGCTGAGCCTGAATCAGGTCGACGAGTTGCAGGCCAAAACGCTGCGCCAGGTGCTGGATGGTTTTGTGGCCGGTATCGATCAACTCGCCGCACCACTCGCTGGTCTGTCCATTGGCCCACGTCGTTGTGTTCGAGTGCATGCGGCCTCCCAGCCGTGAGGAAGCCTCGAAGACGGTGGAAGCATAACCGGCGTCCTGAAGGGTGAGCGCGGCATTCAATCCGGCGATGCCGCCGCCGATGATGGCGATACGCGGCGCGCCCTGGGCGTGAGCCTTCGCAAAGTGTCCGGCAAGATTGAACGGGTCGGTCAGCGCCAGACCGGCGGCCAGCGCGCCTGCCCCCTTGAGGACATCGCGCCGACTGATACGTAACTGGCGTTCGTGCCTCACCTGTTCGACGGAAACGCCGCGCTCATCGGCCTCGGCATGCTCGCTTGCCAGTTGCTGCAATGCGCGCATAAGCGGAGTTCGTGGCATAAAAAATCCTCCTGTACTGTCCTACTCACCCTCTACCCCATAGGAGAGGGTACTGACTGAGACACCAGAAACGACGAAGACAAGGGAGACGAGGAAAGACGCGCGGGTAGGGAGAACGGCAAGCAGAGGCGTTACGATGCACCTGCGGAGATTGCTGCTCTGCAAAATAACGCTCCTTCATCCGCTCTAATGCAGCCGGAGACAATGGGGCCAGGAACAATACCGGAACCGAAAATACTTCCCCGACCTCTGCTATAAGCGTACCATACAGCCTGTGTTGTGTCAATCTTTTTCTATCTACTGTTCCCTCCTCTTTTCTTTTCATCCATCTCTGCCGATAAGAGACAGTGAAATCTGCGCAGAGAAACGGTGACAGTCTATCTTTGAGAAGAAATGAGGCTTGAAGACATGCATCTGAAACGAACGGGCAGTTTCCTGGTTGTGCTTGCGCTGGCGCTGAGTATCCTGGTCGGGCGTATGCTCCTGCCAGCCCCCTCCTCACAGGCAGCAACCACGAACGCGGGAACGGCGAAGGGAAGGCTCCAGTTGCTTCCCAGACCCATGCATCCCCTGCACAGTTCAGCCCTGCTCCAGACAAAGGCGTGGAGCAGCGTGCCAACACCAACTTCTCTCTATGAGGCAACCACGAATGCGCGCACCATGTACGCCCAGGGCTGCAACGCCGCTCGCGGCGCGCCGGGCCTGCTTATTCTGGACTGGGGCCAGCCCGTCTACATGGGCTACGGCCAGTATGGCACCTATGATTTTGGCGGCCATGATGATTCCGATACCGCCATCCTGCACGCAGTAGCCAACTTCGCGCAGGGAGTCTGGTACTGCCGCACCCGCTCTACCAATATCGCGCTGGCTATCGGCGAAAGCAACTATTACTCAGGCAACGCTCTACCGCTCACCACCTCCGCCTGGTATGCTGATGGGCAGCAATGGGGACGAATGGTCAATGCCGTGCAGAGTTTTGTGGTCAACAATCACTACAACACCGTTGTTGGTATCTACGGCGCAGGCGATCTCGAGACGGGTTGGGAAAATTTTACGCTGACCAGCAGTCTCGTCAACGGCTATAACAGCGTCTCGTCACGCATCTACTTCGATTTCGGCGATGACGCGCCCGGCCACTGGACAAACTACCAGGTCTGGTACGTGGCCTATGGCGCGCGCGATAATCTGCCCATCCCCGAAATCTACTACAATGCCGACGCGACCTACGACTGGCACGCGCTCAACCTCTGGGCCTGCTCACACGCCGGTGGCCCTATGTACATTCGCGGCGTCATGGCAACCTTCATCGGCAACACCCCTGCCCAGGCATGGTCGGCAATGTATCGGGCCACCGCATCAAACTCGTGTACCGCAAGAACCTTGCCCTGGTTCATGTTCTCTACCTACATCGTCTAACATCTCTGCCGCTCTCTACCGTCAGGGATTCGGCGCTACCTCCGAATCCCTGCCACGTATTTACAGAAAAGTGAGGCTTACAGACCATGCGCAACTCCTCTTTACCGAAGAAATCGCCCGCTCCATCCCATGCTCAGATCCACTGGATACTGGCAACCACCTTGCTCCTGCTCGCGGCAGTCGGCGTCTTTCTCGCCCTGACAGTGCATACCGGAGCATCTTCGCCATCCAGCCTTGCTCACGGCACCGCACCGTCTTCCGCAAAGACAGACCAGCAGGCAGGCATATTGCCGGAAACGACTCCGGCGCATCAGCCAGTGGGACCGCCACCTTCAGTGTCAGACACGCCAACGCTTTCGCCATCAACCCCTCAACCAACGCGCTTCGGCGTGTTTCCTCTCGCAGCAGGTGGTCCGCTGCCCGTGCCTGAAAGCATTCTGCGCCCCACCAACATCGCGCGCCTGCAAATCAACACAACACTCATCTCCGTCTATGCCGGCTCGATGGCTCAGAATCCACAGGCAGGCATCCTCTGTGTCCTGCGCGAAAACCTGACAACCGGCCAGCTTACCCTGCAGGTCTATCAATCCCCGCGCGCCGACGGCCCCCTGACCATCTTAGCCATCCGGCAAACAAAACTGAAAATCACCGATTCGAAGAGTGTGGGCTACTTCGACCTCGTTACCAACACGTTTCAGTGGTAGGCGACAGGAAAAAGGTTGGACCCTGTCATGTTGAGCGGTGTGACAGGACCCTACCTTTTTCTATCGGATGCTCCGTACTCCTTTTCATAAAAATTTTCTCATACTTTTCCAATACTTCCTCAACGAAAAAATGTTATTCTGAGTGACAGAACAAATACATTCCTTAGCAAGCGTAGTTGTCACCTATAAAGGAGTATTCTAATGAAGAATTTGTATCGCTGGATAACCGGCATAGGCATTGTGCTGGTTATTGCTATCATCGCGGGCATTATTTACACAGTACACTTCGCCAGCGCCGTCAATCCGCCTCATAAAGCGCCGGGAGCTATTGCAACGAGCAGCAGTTCTCCGACTTCAATAGCCGGGCTGCGTACCTTTCAGATTGTCCCTGCTGAGACTACCGCATCCTATAGCGTCTACGAAGACCTGATTATTGAGAATAAACCGAACAACGATGCTATTGGCACAACGCATTCGGTGCAGGGGAATTTCGAGATCAAGACCGGCTCCTCGCCGCTGGTCACAGGGATGAGGATTACGGTCGATCTGCGCACACTGCAAACAGATTCGCCCAGGCGCGATAACTTCGTGCGACAGAATTACCTGCAAACAGACACCTACCCCTACGCCACCTTCGTCTCGGTCAGCACGCAGGGCCTACCCGCAACCTATAACGACGGGCAAACAGTGCGTTTCCAGTTGATCGGCAATCTGACATTGCATGGCAAAACCAACAAAGAGGTATTTGCCGTGCAGGGCAAGCTCGTCGGCAACACAATCACCGCAACGGCGTCCAGCACCATCTACATGACCGATTTCGGCATCCAGCCGCCGAACCTGGCAGGCATCGCCATCGCACAGAATAAAGTCGTCATCACTATCAACGTCACGGCAAAAGAAGTCTGACTCCAGAATCGGCTATAATGTTGGAAACAGTCTGTGATCTTTCCCTCAACAGTCACGACGAAAGAAACAAATCGAACAGTGCCAGGAGAGTTTGAAGATGAGTGAGACGGCAGATATCATTATCATTGGCGGCGGAGTGATGGGAGCGAGCATTGCGTACCAGCTGGCGAAGCAGGGAGGCGGGCGCGTGGCGCTGGTGGAGCGGCGGGCGATTGGCAACGGGACGACGGGGCGGTCGGGAGCAATTGTGCGGCAGCATTATTCCAATGATTTTACGATTCGCATGGCGCGGGATAGTCTGCGCGTCTTCCAGCACTTTGACGAGGTGGTGGGTGGCGATTGCGGCTTTGTAACGACGGGAATGGTCGTTCTGACGGGCGAATATGGCGCGCAGGCGCTACGGGCCAATGTGCAGTTGCAGCAGGAACAGGGTGTTGATACGCGGCTGATCAGCCCCCAGGAGGTGGGTGAGGTCGCGCCGGGCTATAGCGATGAGGGCGTGGCGCTGGCCTGCTACGAGCCGGAGACGGGCGTGGCCGACCCGATGGCAACGACATTTTGCTTCGCGCAGCGCGCCCGTGACTTCGGGGCCGTCATTCGCGAGGGCGAACCTGTTGTGGAAATCCTGCGGCAGGATGAGCGCGTCACGGGCGTGCGCACAATGCGAGAGGAATTGCACGCGCCGAGAGTGGTACTGGCCGCAAACGTGTGGAGTGTGGCACTGGCAGAGCCTCTGGGCATGAAGCTACCGGTGCTGCCCACACGCCATCCCATGCTGGCGCTGCGCCGCCCCAACGATTTCGGTGGACGCCAGGGCTATCACGCCGTCGGGCTTGACCTGACACGTCATATCTACCTGCGGCCCGATATCGGCGGCATTACGCTGATCGGCTCGACCGAAGATGTGCTGACGGAAAGCGAGCCGGATAACTATATCCAGAGCCTGAACGAAGAGGAGATTGCCCACTTCCACAGGCTGGCTGCGGGCAGCATTCCCGCTCTTGCCCGCGCGGTGCCGCGAGGAAGCTGGGCCGGTATCTATGACGACACGCCGGACTATCACCCCATCCTGGACCGTCTCGCAGCCTGTGAGGGCCTGTACTGCGCTGTCGGCTTCAGCGGTCATGGCTTCAAACTTTCGCCGGTCGTCGGGCAGTGGATGGCCAGCTATATTCTGACGGGCAAAAAACCTGCTGATATGGAGCCGTTCGCCTTTGATCGTTTTGCGCAGGGAAAGGAGATTCGCCCGCGTTATTCTTCGGGAGTGTTGGGGTAAGGCTGCCATAGGGCATAAGTCACCCATATAACCCGGTGCATAGTGTGTTCGTTGCTACAATAGAAAGAGAAAACACACTTTTTCAGGGGAGAACTATGCAATCACAACCGGGGCAAGGGAGACAAATGAAACGACGCAGCGTGCTGGCGTCCGTATGCGTTGCCTTGATCATCATTCTGACAGGTTGCACGGCTGGCGTCACCTCTTCGCCCAGGCAAACGCCGACATCTACGCCAGCAAGCCAGCAACCACCATCGTCGCTTTTGTTTGGCACCAATCTTGGCCTGTTCAACAGCAACGACCAGTTTCTCACTTCGGATACGACGCGCCGAATGATGCAGCAGATGCATGTGCGCATGGTACGTATACCTACGCGCTCCAACCTGCCGCTCAGCCTCACCATCCAGGCGGCACAGGATACGAAAGATATCGGGGCGATACCACTCATCGTGTTAGAAGGCATGCGCAATGCTCGACCGCTACAGGCCGATACGCAGATTGTGCAGGCCATGAACCACATCTTTGGCGGCAGCGTGGTCTATTATGAGTTTGGCAACGAGGATGACTGGAACGGCCTGCCCATCGACCGCTACACGACTGGCTGGAATCAGGTCATTCCGGTATTGAAGAAACTGGCGCTCAACGGCAAATTCGTTGGCCCGGTCAGCTACCAGTACAGCCGCGACAACCTGACCACCTTCTTGCGGGGAGCCAGGCCTCGTCCCGATGCTGTAAGCTGGCACGAATATACCTGTAGCTGGCAGGACCCGGCAGCTCTCTGCATGGCCAGCATCGACAAGTGGACAACGCACATCCGCGATGCGCGCGCGGTCATGCAATCTACGCTTGGCACAACGCTGCCCATCATGATTACCGAATGGAATTATGCCGCCGACCAGTCGGTGCAAAGCAATGGCCAGCCCTATCCCGACCACAAATACGATAACGCCGCCTTCATGTCGCAGTGGACGACCAGAGCCTTGCAGACGCTTGCCGCCAACGGCATCTTTGCCTCTATGCAATACACCGTCACCAACACCGCGCTCCCATTGATTACCTACCAGAATCGTATGACTGTGCAGGGGCAAACCTTTCAGGCGCTCTACCAGAAAATGATTCCTGACCGGTAGTGACTTGCCATGAAAAGCGACCTTTCCCATATCATTCTTCGCTGCGCTCAGCATGACATGCCGACGATGATTGGCCTGGACGTGTTACGGCTCAACCAGCAACCGCCGCAGTACCTTGCCAACGATGTTTTTGGGCAGTTCGGAGCGAAATTCGATCTGCCGGGGAACTTTGTAGGCGTCGAGACGCTCGCGGCAGAGGGCGAGCAGTTCCTCGGCGCTGGCCTTTTCGCCGCGTTTGAGGACGACGACGGCTTTGATAAAGGGCGAAGCAGCTTCTGAGCCGTTGCCGTCGGGGGCAGGCGTGCTGACGACGGCGGCCTCCAGCACTTTGGGGTGTTCGTACAGCACCTCTTCAACGTCGCGGGGGTAGACATTGTAGGGGCCGGAGAGGATGATGTCTTTTTTGCGCTCGATAATGGAGAAGAAGCCGTCTTCGTCCATCACGGCCAGGTCGCCGGTGTGCAACCAGCCGTCTTTGAGCGTCTGGGCCGTTTCGGCTGGCATGTTCCAGTAGCCCTGCATAACCTGCGGGCCGCGAATGAGCAGTTCGCCGACCTCGCCGGGCGGCAATGGCTCGCCAGTCTTCCAGTCGACGACGCGGGCATTGGTGCCGGGCAAAGGGATGCCGATACTGCCAACGTGACGCTCGCCCTTGAGCGGGTTGGCGTGCGTGACCGGCGAGGCTTCGGTCAGGCCGTAGCCCTCGACGAGCCGCCCGCGCGTGAGCTTTTCAAAGGCTTCCTGCACCTCGACGGGCAGGGGGGCGGAGCCGCTAACGCAGGTGCGAATGGAGCCAACGCCATAGGAGCGCACGTGGGGATAGTTGGCAATGGCGAGATAGAGCGACGGGATGCCGGGAAAGATACTGGGATGGGAGTGCTTGATGGCTTTGAGCAACTCATCGATGCGAGCAGTGGGCAGCAGCACGATGGAGGCGGCAAGAGATACCGGCAGGTTGAGACAATCGGTCACGCCGTAGGAGTGGGAGAGCGGCAGAACGCAGAGAACCACCTCGCGCCCGCGCCGGGCATCGGGTATCCAGTGGCGCACCTGAGAGACATTTATCATCAGGTTGCCGTGAGTGAGCATGACGCCTTTCGGGCTGTCGGTCGTGCCGGAAGTATATTGCAAAATGGCGAGGTCGCGCGACGTTGCGCCGCTTTCCAGCACTGTAGCAGGTTGGCGGCGCACAAGTGGCTGAAATGCGTGTTCCTGTCGTGATTTCGAAGCGACAGATGCGACAGGGATGGGCGGCAAACTTTCTGGCGCTGCTCCATTGCTGTTCTCTTGTGGCTGCGCGCCTGGCGTATCAGGTGACCTACCATCAACCAGGCTTGCCAGCAGCACGCGCTGGCGAAGGGGCAGGTATTCGCGCACGTCGGTATAAATCACCTGCTCAATCTGTGTGTTGGCGCAGATACACTCGATGCGGTCGCGGTAGGAGTTGAGTGTGAGCAGGACACGCGCGCCGGAATCGCGCATCTGGTAGGCGATCTCCTCTTCGTTGGAAAGCGGGCTGCCGAGGACAGGGACGCCGCCAGCTTTGAGCGTGCCATAAAAGGCAATGACGAACTGCGGAATATTGGGCAGGACAACGGCCACGCGGTCTCCCCTGTTCAGCCCCAGGTTTCTCAGGGCATGGGCAAAGCGATTGCTCAGCGAGTCCAGTTCGCGATAGCTGATCTGCTGGCCGAAGAAGTGCAGGGCGGTGCGCTGTGGAAAATCCTGCGCGGCATCGCTCAGCATCTCGTGCAGCAGTTGCTTCGGCAGGGGAAGCTGTTCCGGCACATCACGGTCGTAGTATTGCAACCAGGGCATCTCGGCCAGGCGAGTTGCCGGCGTCTGACGAGCCTCCACCATGCCGGTGCCGGTTTCGTGTGTATGGTCGCCGGGATGGAAGTTGCTGAGAAAGCTGACCGCTTCCTTTGCGCTTTTCTGCTTCGGCTCAATGAAACGGCGAATGGCGCGGTTGACAGCATCGGGCCGCTCAAGCTGCACGAGATGAGCAGAGACGGGGATGACGACGTTGTGCGCGCCGGGGATGCTGCGCGCGACATCCTCGTAGTGCTGGCGCATGAAAACGGTGTCGCGCTGCCCCAGCACCACCAGTGTGGGAACGCGCAGCAGTTGCAGCC